>Ga0190274_10000979_pt1 | contig 16639 bp, 16 predicted proteins | sample Popmic531T_FD_133002 | JGI IMG/M metagenome (GOLD analysis project Ga0190274, IMG submission 133002) | Populus adjacent soil microbial communities from riparian zone of Yellowstone River, Montana, USA - 531 T | ecosystem: Environmental > Terrestrial > Soil > Riparian zone | place: USA: Montana...
ACCCGTCTGATCTGGCCGAAGGGACACCCGCGCCGCGCGCGAACGAAGCGTTACTTGCCCTGCACACCGCCCGTCAGAATGATGCGCATGGCCTGCTCGACGCTCAGGTCGATGTGTTCGATGGCCTTCTTCGGCAGGTACACGGTGTAGCCGCCGATCTGGTAACTCATCGGCAGATAGACCGCCACCGTGTCGATATCGGATTGGATGCCGAGCTGCTCTGCATTCTCCTGCGTGACGAAACCGATCAGGCGCATGTCGCCGATGCGCACCGTCACCACGCGTTCCAGGTCACGTTTGTGCTCGCCGGTGTTGACCAGCCGTGTGATGTCGCGGATGGCGGCATAGACGGTTTTCACCACCGGCACGCGCAGCACCAGCTCTTCGCCGTAGCCCAGCGCCTTGCGCACCACGAAGGCGTTGACCGCCAGGCCGACGACGAACAGCAGCAGGAAGCCGATCACCAGTCCCATGCCGGGCCAGTAGTTGGCTTCGTCGATGATGAACTTGATCGGCCTCGACAGCAGTGCTTCGGTGGTGATGCCCAGCCAGTAGATGAAGTACACCGTCAGGCCAATCGGCAGGATGGTGACCAGGCCCTTCAGCAGGATGCTGCCGAGACGTTTCCAGTAGCTGCGTTGGGCGGACCTGCGGGTATTCACGGTCGGTATCCTAAAGCAGCCGGCCGTGCAAAACTCCGCCGCGCGGGATTATTTCAGGACGGCAGCTTGGTTTATCTGATCGACGCTTCGGTGTATGTGTTCCGGGCCTGGTACTCGATGCCGCCCGAATTGCGCGATGGCGATGGCAACCCGACCCAGGCGTTGTACGGGTTCGCGCGCTTCCTGGCCGAGCTGATCGAGCGCCGCCGACCGCGCTACCTGGCCGTGGCCTTCGACGAGAGTCATGGCAATGGGCACCGCTACCGCATCTTCCCGGCCTACAAGGCCAATCGTGAGGCGACGCCACCGGAATTGAAGCGTCAGTTCGCCTTGTGTCGGCAGTTCTGCCGGTATCTGGGCGTGGCGGAGTACGCCAGCGTGGACTACGAGGCCGATGACCTGATCGGCACGCTGGCGCACAGCGTCCGCGCCAGCGGCCTGCGCGTCACCGTGGTATCACGCGACAAGGATCTGGCGCAGCTGATCGGCCCGGGCGATGTGTACTGGGATTACAGCGAAGCCATGGAATACCGCTACGAGGACATTCCGGAGCGCTTCGGCGTGCGTCCCGAACGCTTTGCCGACTACCTGGCCTTGCGGGGCGACAGCGTCGACAACATTCCCGGTGTGCCGGGTGTGGGGCCCAAGACCGCAGCGGCATTGCTGGCCTGCTTCGAGTCGCTGGAGGCGCTGTACGCCGATCTGTCTGCGGTGGCGCTGTTGCCGCTGCGCGGCGCTTCACAACTGGCGCAGCGCCTGCTGTTGCATCGCGAGGCCGCCTTCCTGGCGCGCTCGCTGACGCGCATCCACTGCGATGCGCCTTTGAATGCGGTTCACCGGGATCTGCACCTGCGCCAGCCGGACCTGTCGGCGCTGGAACACTTCTGCAGTCAGCAGGGCTTCGGTGCGCTGTTGGCGCGCCAGGCGCGGCGCATCGCCGACATCAGGGCTTCTTGACGTAGACCTTGCACCAGCCGTTGGCGTGCACCAGTTTGCCGGGGAACAGGTTGCAGGGCCGCCATTCGTCGCCCACCTTGCCGGTCAGTTGCAGGCAGTTCGCGCAGGTCTGTCCGGGTTTGAAGGTCGGAAACTTCTTCGGGTCGACCTGCTTGACGTCTTCGAAGTAGGACAGCGCCATGGCGATGGGCTCGCCGGGTTTGACGTGCGGCATCGCCTTGGCGTCGGCCGCACCGGCAACGGTCGCAGCCAGCGCGGCGGCGACCGAGGTCAGCGAAATCAGCGCTTCGCGGCGGGTAAGTGACTGGTTCATGGCTGATATTCTACTGTGTGCCTGTCAGCGGAGTGGGGGTTCAGATGCAATCGGGTGACATTGAATCGGTGCTGCGCGAAAGCCGCAGCTTCGCGCCATCGGCCTCCTTTCTGGCTGGCGCGCGCCTGCAGCCGGCCGAGGTGGACCAGCTGCGTCGCGAGGCGGCCGCTGATCACAATGGCTTCTGGGCCGGACAGGCGCGCACTCAACTGCAATGGCATAAGCCCTTCACGGTGACGCTGGATGATTCCACGGCACCAAATTACCGCTGGTTTCCTGACGGCCAGCTGAACGTGTCATTCAATTGCCTGGATGTGCATCTGGCGCGGGGCGCTGACGCCACGGCCATCATTTTCGAGGGCGAGCCGGGCGACTGCCGGCGCCTGACCTATCGCGAGCTGCACGCGGCGGTCTGTCGTCTGGCCAACGCGCTGCTGTCGCTGGGCATCCGCAGCGGCGATCGCGTGGTGATCTACCTGCCCATGGTGCCCGAGGCTGTCATCGCCATGCAGGCCTGCGCACGCATCGGTGCCGTGCATTCGGTGGTGTTCGGCGGGTTCTCGGCCGCGTCGTTGCGCGACCGCATCGAGGATGCCGGCGCGCGACTGGTGATCACCGCCGATGGCGGCCATCGCGGCGGTCATGTCATCGAACTCAAGGCCGCGGTGGACAAGGCGCTGGACGGCGCCTGCGTCACCATCGAGCAAGTGCTGGTGCTGCAGCGGGCGAAGAACGCGGTGACGATGCAGGCTGGACGCGACCAATGGTGGCATGACCTCGTCGATGGCCAATCGCCGCAGTGCGAGCCGGTGTGGGTGGACGCCGAGCATCCGCTGTTCCTGCTCTACACCTCCGGCTCCACCGGCAAGCCCAAGGGCATCCAGCATTCCAGCGCGGGCTATCTGCTGGGCGCCAAGCTCACCACCCGCTGGGTGTTCGATCTGCAGGATTCCGATGTGTTCTGGTGCACCGCCGATGTGGGCTGGGTCACCGGCCACAGCTACGTGGCCTATGGCCCGCTGGCCAATGGCGCGACGATGGTGATGTACGAGGGCGCGCCGATGATTCCGGACGGTGGCCGCTTCTGGCGCATCTGCGAGACGCATGGCGTCACGGTGTTCTACACCGCACCCACCGCAATACGCGCGCTGATGAAACTGGGCGACGAGATTCCGGCGACGTACGACCTGTCGAAACTGCGTCTGCTGGGCACCGTCGGCGAGCCCATCAATCCCGAAGCGTGGATGTGGTATCACCGCGTGATCGGCCGTGAACGTTGCCCCATCGTCGATACCTGGTGGCAGACCGAAACCGGCGCCATCATGATTTCACCGCTCCCTTCGTCGGTGTCCACCAAACCCGGCTCGTGCACGCTGCCGCTGCCCGGCATCGATGCTGCCATCGTCGACGATGCCGGGAATGCGGTGACCTCACCTGAAGCCGGCGGGTATCTGGTGATCCGCAAGCCGTGGCCCGCCATGCTGCGCACCATCTGGGGCGACAACCAGCGCTACCTCGATACCTACTGGGAAAAATTCCAGAACCGCTACTACGTGGCCGGCGATAGCGCGCATCGCGATGCCGATGGCTACTACTGGATCATGGGCCGCATCGACGACGTGCTGAAGGTGTCGGGTCACCGGCTCGGCACCATGGAGATCGAGTCGGCACTGGTGGCGCATCCGCGTGTGGCCGAAGCGGCGGTGGTCGGCAAGCCGCATGACATCAAGGGCGAATCGGTGTTTGCCTATGTGGTGTGTCGCGGACCGCGGCCCACCGGTGATACGCGCGCCTTCGTCGATGAACTGCGCCACTGGGTCGGCGAACAGCTGGGCGCCATCGCCAAACCCGATGACATCCGCTTCGCCGACAATCTGCCCAAGACGCGCTCGGGCAAGATCATGCGCCGGCTGCTGCGCGCCATCGCGCGCGGCGAACCGATCACGCAGGACATTTCGACGCTGGAAAATCCGGCCATCGTCGAGCAGCTGCAGGGCGTCGATGCGGCGCGCAGCTAGCGCCGCCTGCGCGCTGCTGGCACTGGCCGGCTGTCGGGCCCCGCCACCACAGCAATCATTGCCCACAGCGCCGCCGCGCATCGAGGGCGCGGTCATGTATGGCGTCGATGCCGCGGCGTCCGAGGTACTGGTGCTGGTGTATCGCGACGGGCTGCTGGCCACGCTGGGCCACAACCACGTCATTGCCGTGCACGGTCTGCGCGGTCGCGTGCAGAGCGATGCCAGCGGCGCGCGGGCTTCGTTCGAGCTGCAGTTCGATGTGGCCGACCTGTCCGTCGATGAACCGGCGTTGCGTGCCGCGCAAGGCGCAGACTTCACCAGCAACGTCACCGCGGCGCAGCGCCAGGGCACACGCGGCAACATGCTGGGCGAGCCACTGCTCGATGCGGAGCGCAACCGCACCATCACGCTGCAATCGGCGGGCATCGTTGCCAGCGGGGCCGGCTACCTGGCACAGACGCGTATCAGCGTGCGCGGTCGCGATGCATGGCTGTCGGTGCCGGTGGCCCTGCAACGCGACGACGATGTGCTGGTGGCCAGCGGCGAATTTCCGCTGCGGCATGGCGAACTGGGACTGACGCCCTACTCGGTGGCGCTGGGCGCGCTGCGGGTGGCCGATGAAATGCGCATCCGCTACCGCATCGTGGCGCGCCGCGTCGCGCTGCCCGCGACGCCATCCGCTGGTTGATCAGGGCTCGGCGTTCAGCAACAGCAGCAGCGTGCCTTCGGGCGCTTTCAGCAGCGCATTGCATTCAGCCGGCAGGCCGCGCGGCAGATCGGGCGCGAAGCGCAGTTCCATGGCGCGCAGCGCGTCCAGGCGTTGCTCCATCTGCGGGTCGCTGAACACCAGCGCTGGCGCCTCCAGCAGTCGCGGTCCGTGCAGCATCAGGTTCAGCCGGTCGCTGGTCAGCGGCAGATGCCCATACGGTTGCGATTGCTCGGGCAGCGCGACGAAGCCAGCGTGCTCCCAGAAGGCCTGCGCGGATTCGCGGTCCAGTGCCGGCATGCCATAGCCGCTGAAGTAGCCGCAGCGCGACTCGCCCGCGCCGTCGTCCGGCGAGAAGGTGCGCGCCTCCAGCAGCACAACGGCCTGGCCGCAGGGATCGTGCAGCTGCAGTTCGTGGAAGTCATCGTCGCCCAGGCGCGTGTAATGCGGCTCGAAGCCGGCCGCGTGCAGCGCCGGCAGATGTTGCGCCAGCCCGGGGCGCACGAAGCTGAGCGCGGGCCCGCCCTGTTCGCGCTGGTGCAGGCCGATGCAGATGCGTCCGTCCGTCAATACGCCGTACAGGTGCGGCCAGATGTCGGCGCAGGGCAGCTGGCGAAAGCCCAGCTTTTCGTAGAACTGCACCGACGCAACGATGTCGGCGGTGCCGAGACTGATTTCCAGGAAACGGCCGAACAGGTCCATTGGATCAACGCGCCGGTGACGCCAGAACCAGGCCTGCCAGCGCCTGCGCATGATCGGCGCGGGCATTCAGGCAAGGCGCGTAGTGGAATTGCTGGCCGCCCGCATGCATGAAGATTTCGCGGCCGCCGATGGCGATTTCCTCCAGCGTTTCCAGACAGTCCACGGCAAAGCCCGGGCATACCACCGTCACGGCGCGAACTCCCTGTGCCGGCAGCTGGGCCAGCACGCGATCCGTTGCCGGACCCAGCCAGCGCGCGCGACCGAAGCGCGACTGGTAGCTCAGCGACCAATCTCCGGCGCCCAGGTCCAGTGCCGCGGCCAGTTGCTGCGCCGTGGCCGCGCACTGCTGCGCATACGGATCGCCCTGCTGCACATAGCGCTGCGGCAATCCGTGGAAGGAGATCAGCAGGTGTTGCAGCCGGCCGTGTTGCTGCCAGTGCTCGCGCAGGCTGTTGGCCAGCGCGTCGATGTAGCCGGGCGCAGCATGGTAGTCGCTGATCAGTCGCAGCGAGGGCAGGTTGCGCCAGTGACGCAGGACGGTGCCGACCTGGTCATAGACCGCGCCGGCAGTGGCGCCGCTGTTCTGTGGAAACAGCGGCAACACCACGATCTGCCGGGCGCCCGCGTCGCGCAGCTTCTGCAGCGCCGTATCGACAAACGGCCGCGAGTAAAGGAAGGCCGACTCGATCATCACGCCCTGCGGCAGCTGCTGTTCCAGCTCCAGTTCCAGTGCCTCGCGCAGTCGCGCCGAAAAGACCGCCAGCGGCGAGCCCTCGTTGCGCCAGATGCGCAGGTAGTTGGCGGCGCTGCGCCGCGCGCGCAGTGGCAGCACCAGCCCATGCAGCAGCGGCAGCCACAACAGTCGCGGCAGTTCCACCACGCGCGGATCGCCGAGAAAGCGGCGCAGGAACTGGCGCACTTCAGCCGGGCGCGGCGCATCCGGCGTGCCGGTATTGACCAGCAGCACTCCCAGCGGCGCGGCGGATGTTGCGACGTTCATGCCCTGCTTCAACCCAGCTCCCGTGCCAGCAGTTCCAGCGTGCGCTGGCGGGCCAGGCTGGCACTGGCCGCGTGCCATTCACTGCGCTCGTCGCAGTTGAAGCCATGCTCCGCTTCATACACATGCACGACGCAGCGGGGGCAGAGTTCATGCACGCGGTGCACGGTCTGCGCGGACACGTGCTCGTCGCGCGCGGCGAAATGCAGCAGCATCGGGCAGGTGGGGACACCGTCCAGATGTTCGCCGATGGCGCCCGGGTAATACGCCACCGCGGCACGCACCGGCAGCGTGCGCGCCGCGAGCCAGGCCAGCGTGCCGCCCCAGCCGTAACCCAGCAGCGCCACGTGTCCGGCGTGTTTGGCCACATTGACCGCAGCACTGATGTCGACGATGGCCTGCGACGTCCGGATCTGCAGCATGTAGCCACGCGCCTGGGCGCGCTCCCCGATGTCGTAGCCGGTTTCGATGTTGCGGCCGATGCGCTCGTACAGGGCCGGGGCAATGGCCAGATAACCTTCGGCTGCATAGGCGTCCACCTGCGCGCGGATGTGGTGGTTGACGCCGAAGATTTCCTGCAGCACTACGACGGCGCCGCGCTTCACGCCCGAGGGCGCGCTCATGTAGGCACCGAACTCGTGCCCGTCGCGCGCCATCAGTGTTTCCCAGTGACCCATCGGAAACTAGTCACCCAGCCAGGCGTCGGCCTCGACTTCAACCAGCATGTCGGGCGAGATCAGTGCGCGTACCTCCACCATGGCCGTGGCCGGGCGGATGTCCCTGAAGAATTCGCCATGGGCGCGACCGACCTTTTCCCATTCAGCAATGTTGGTGACGAACACGCGCGTGCGCACCACCTGCGACAGTGTCGCGCCGGCCTTCTGCAATGCGGCCTCGATGTTGGCCAGCGCCTGGCGCGTCTGCGCATAGGCATCGCCCACGCCCACCAGCTGGCCGTCGGTGCCCGTGGCGGTGGTGCCGGAGACATGCAGATAGTTGCCAGCCTTCACCGCGCGCGAATAGCCGATGATGGGTTCCCAGCTCGATCCCGATGAAAAATTCTGACGCGACATCTCAACCTCTCTCGACAATGACACTGACACCCTGTCCGCCGGCGGTGCACGCCGACGCCAGTCCGCGCTTCGCCGTCGCATCGGCGGCCAGGATCTTCGCCAGGCCCATCAGAATGCGCGCGCCGGTGGCCGCAAAGGGATGACCGATGGCCACGCTGCCGCCTTTGACGTTGAGTCGGCTGCGATCAATGCTGCCCAGGGGCGCGTTGCGTCCCAGACGCTCGCGACAGAACTGCGGCGATTCCCAGGCCTTCATCAGGCAGAGCGGCACGGCGGCGAAGGCCTCGTGGATTTCGTAGTAGTCGAACTCCTGCAGTGACAGGCCGGTATCGGCCAGCATGGCCGACGTCGCGTAGGCCGGCGCCATCAGCAGGCCTTCGTGGCCGGACACGTAATCCACCGCCCAGCTCTTGCCGGCGCGCAGATACGCCAGCACCGGCAGGTTGCGCTGACGCGCCCAGTCTTCGGTGGCCAGCAATACGGCACTGGCGCCGTCGGTCAGTGGCGTGCTGTTGCCCGCGGTGAGACTGCCCGAACCGCTGGTGTCGAACACCGGACGCAGGGCCGCCAACTTTTCCAGCGAGGTATCGGCGCGCACATTGTTGTCGCGCGTGAGGCCCTGGCAGGGCACCACCATGTCGTCGTGAAAGCCTTCCTGCCAGGCGGCGGCGGCCTTACGGTGACTTTCCAGCGCCAGCTGATCCTGCTCTGCGCGCGTGATCTGCCAGGTCTTGACCATCTGCTCGCAATGCTGGCCCATCGACAGGCCGGTGCGCGGTTCAATCACGGCCGGCACCACCGGCTTCAGGTCGCGCGGGCGCAATTTCAACCAGGGCTTCAGGCGCGCGCCGACACTGCGACCGCGAAAGCTGGCCATCAGCAGGTGGCGGTACGAACCCGGATACACCACGGGTGGGTCGCTGAGATTCTCCACGCCGCCGGCGATGCCGGCGTCGATCTGCCCCAGCGCAATCTTGTTCGCCACCAGCACCGCCGCTTCCAGGCTGGTGCCGCAGGCGCGCTGCAGATCCAGTCCGGGCGTCTGCGGGTCGAGGCCCGAGGCCAGCACCGCTTCGCGCACCAGATTGAAATCGCGCGAGTGCTTGATGGTGGCGCCGGCGATCACGTCGCCCAGCCGCACGCCCTGCAGCCGGTGGCGCTCGACCAGTCCGCGCAGCGCCGCGATCAGCAACTCCTGGTTGCTGGACTGCGCATAGGCGCCATGCGAACGCGCAAACGGGGTGCGCGAACCACCGATGATGGCAACACGCCTCAGTGCGGTACCGACCAACATGGAAGCCTCCAATGCACGGAGCGCGCAGCGCGGGCGCGTAGGATGCCACGAGCCACCGCCGCGGACCACGGCGGCGGGCGGCACGGGTATCATGCCGGCCGCTGCCATGCAGAGGTGCCCTGGTGTCTGGAACGGCCATCGACCGCGTTTTTGAGCGCCGGCTCGCCGGGCTGATCAACAGCCGGGAACCGGAGCCGCTGTCGCGCGGTCGCCGTGGTCTGGAGAAGGAATCGTTGCGCGTTACGCCGGCCGCGCGCATCGCGCATTCGCCGCATCCGCGCGCGTTGGGCGCCGCGCTGACCAATCCCGCGATCACCACGGACTATTCAGAAGCGCTGCCCGAACTGGTCAGCCCGACCTTCGAATCCAGTGAGGACCTGCTGGACTGGCTGCGGCAGCTGCACGGCTTCGTGTACCGCAACCTCGGCGATGAGCTGCTGTGGCCAGCGTCCATGCCCTGCGAGCTGGCCGGGGATGCCGACGTGCCGATCGCCGACTACGGACGTTCGCATCAGGGTTTGTTCAAACAGGTCTATCGTCGCGGGCTGCTGACGCGCTACGGCGGCATGATGCAGGCCATCGCCGGCGTGCACTTCAACTATTCCTTTCCGCTGCGCTTCTGGCCGCTGTGGGCCGAACTGCTGCAGCAGCAACGCAGTGACGCCGCATTCATCTCGACCTGCTATTTCGACCTGCTGCGCAACTACCGCCGTCACGGCTGGGTCGTCTCGTACCTGTTTGGCGCGTCGCCCGCGCTGTGCCGCTCCTTCCTGCAGGGGAGCACGGACGCGGAGCTGCGCGAGTGGCAGGCGGCAACGGTGTACGGTCCCGACGCAACCTCGCTGCGCATGAGCGACCTGGGCTATCGCAACCGCAACCAGGCGGCGGTGGCCGTGTCGGTCAACAGCCTGGATGAATACCTGCGGGATCTGCTGCACGCGGTGCGCACACCGCATCCGCCGTTCGCGGCGCTGGGCGTCAAGGTGGACGGCGAGTACCGGCAGCTGAATGCCAACGTGCTGCAGATTGAAAACGAGTACTACAGCTACATCCGCCCCAAGCGCGTGCCACGCAGCGGGGAACTGACCGGCCAGGCGCTGGCGCGCGGCGGCGTCGAGTATGTGGAAGTGCGCGCGCTGGATCTCGATCCCTTCGAGCCGCTCAGCGTCAGCGAATCGCAGCTGCGCTTCATGGAAGCATTGCTGGCGCTGCTGCTGATCAAGGGCAGCGAGCCGCTCAGCAATTCCGCACAGGAAGAGCTGGACCACAACCATCTGCTGGTGGCGCGTCATGGCCGCCGTCGCGGCCTGCTGCTGCAGCGTGATGGACGCCCCACGCCACTGGTGCAATGGGTCAGCGAGCTGTTCGATCAGATGCAGGGTGTGTGCGAGCTGCTGGACCAGCAGCACCCGCAGCGCGGCTACGCCGCCGCGCTGGCCGAGCAGCGCCAGAAGCTGCAGCAGCCCGAGTTGTTGCCGGCTGCCCGTCTGCAGCAGTCGCTGCTGGAAGCGGAAGCCGATTTCCCTTCATGGGTGCTGCACCTGGCCGGGCAGCAGCGCGCCAGCGGACTGGCCACCGGCATGCAGCCGGCCATGCTGGAGGAGTTCACCGCCATGGCGCAGGACTCGCTGGAACAGCAGGCCCGGCTGGAAGCGTCCACGCGCGGCAGTTTTGACGACTACCTGCGGCGCCGGTTTGACGGTCAGAGGTCGTAGCGCAGCGCCAGCTGCCACTGCTGTTCTTCGGCGGCCACCGGCGCGCCCAGTCTGCGCCGCGCCGCCAGCTCGCTGTCGATGCGCAGTCCTTCGATCACGGCGCTCCAGCGATCATTGATCTGCAACAGCCACGCGGCGGTCACGGCCTGGCCATTGTCGCGGTTGTAGCCCGGGAAATGGCTGACCAGCTGACGCATGCTGAAATCGTCATAGCGCAACGTCAGGCGATGTTTGCCGCGTTGCCAGCTGCCGAGCACGAACCAGGAATCGAAACGCCAGTAATTCGGGGGCGGCACGTCGCCGGCGGCGGTATTGCCCGTCAGCACCTGCGCAATCACTGTCCACTGGTCACCGGGGGTCCAGCGCAGGCCGTAGCTGTCGAATACCGTGTGCCAGGCATAGTCATCGATGGCCGGTGCCTCCGCCGTCGGATCGCCGTGATTGTCGTAGCGCAGGGCGCGGAATTCGAGTACCCCGCGCCAGGTGGCCGTGAGTCCGGCGTAGTAGCCCACCTTGCCATCGATGTCGTCATAGAACAGCGTGCGGCCATCGATGACGCCCTGCCCGGGCTGGCCGACCTTGCCGAACAGCGTGGTCTGGCGGTCGTGCACGGCCCAGCCGCGCATCGCGACGATGATGCCCGCGGGATCATTCCAGCCGTAGGCCGCGGCGGTGAATCCCACATTGAACGGACTGCCCTGCTGCTGGCCCAGCCAGTCGAGGTTGTACTCCAAGCCGATGGTGCGCAGCTCTTCGCCGACCCAGCTGTTGATGGCGGAGAAGTTCAGCGAATACGGGCTGCGCCAGCCACGCATGCGGTTCTCCAGCGAGATCGGTGCGTAGAAGGCGCCGAGTTTCACTTCGGATCGCCACAGCGATTGCGGCACCGGACGCCAGCTGAGAAAGATTTCAGTCAGATCGACGGCGTTGACGTCGTCATCGCCATAGGCAAAGGCTTCTGCCGTGAAGCGCAACGTCTCGGTGGGATTGCCGCGATAGGCGAAGCGCAGTTGCCCGAGACGCAATCCGTCGTGGTCTTCGTCGAAGCGCAGCTTGCCGAGCCCGCCATTGAGCCATGAGGTCTGTCCCGAAGCGCCCACCAGACGCAGGTCGGCGCTGAAGTCGAAGTCATGCGCAGCGACCGGCAGCGAGGCGAGCAGTCCCAGTGCAATCAGTAGTCTTCCCATTTCTTTTCCGTTCCGTGGGAATGCAGCGCCGGCTTCAGGTTCCTTTTCAACTGGAACGCCGCGGTGACGGGAGTGCCCTCAGTCGCTGTCACGTCGAGACCGAGGCTGACGACGGGATCATTGAAGCGCTGATGCCAGACCTTCACGGTGTAGTTGCCGGCCGGCAGGTGGGCGAACCGGAACTGGCCGTTCTGGTCGGTGAGGCCATGCCAGGGCGAATCGGTGACGTAGATGTAACCGATCATGCCGTCATGGATGTTGCAGCCGAGCGTGACCAGGCCCGGCTTGTCGAAAACAACGGGCCGATGAGCGCGACCCGCGTACAGCGACAGCTGGAAGGTCTTGGCGCCCGAGAATGAATAGACCTGGTGCCAGACCTGGTCGCTGTTGGGAAAGGACACCGACGTGCCGGTGCGGATCACCAGCAGATTGGGCACGAACTGCAGGTTGCGCTGGTCCATTTCGGCCTTGAGTGGCGCCGCCGCCGGTGGCGCCCGCGTCAGCGGTTCGGCCACCACCACGGCACCGGCAAAGGGCCGGCCGGCGTTGTCCCGCACCGTGACGGACAGCTCCGCCGCGACAACTGCCCGGGCCGGACCGAGCAGAATCGTGCAGGCCATCACATAAGCAGCCGGGTTTGCACTCTTAGCATGCATCACCGCTGCATTAGTAGACGCGCCCGTGAAGAGCTTCAAGAACCGACTGCTCATTTTGATCGTTGCCCTGATGGCATTTGCCGAGGGTGTGACGATCGTTCTGGCGCTGGCCTATCTGAAACGCGGTGTGCACGCCGAATCGGTGCAGCAGCTGACCGCGACGCGGGCGATGCTCGATCGCATGCTCGAGGACCGTTCGCGGCAGTTGCGCGCGGCCGCAGAGGTGCTGGTGGCAGACTTCGCCTTCCGTGAGGCGGCCACCAGCGACAATCGCGAAACCATCCTGTCGGCGCTGAACAACCACGCGCGGCGCATCAATGCCGGTCTGGCGGTGCTGTATCACAGCGACGGCAGCCTGGCGGCGTCCACACTGGATGGCGGCGCCCTGGCCGCCGTGCGACCACCCGCCGACGATGCGTTGACGGCGGCACCGACATTCGTGGTGATACGCGGCAGGCCGTTCCAGCTGGTGTTCACGCCGCTGCGCGCCCCGGAGATCATCGGCTGGATTGCGCTGGGCTTCGCGGTGGATCAACCGCTGGCGGAGCAGTTGAGGGAACTGGCGGGTTCGGAAGTCAGCTTCATCGCGCGCGATGGCAGCGGACAGGGCGTGTATCTGACCTCGACGCTGGATCCGGGCAGCCGCAATCGTCTCGCCGCGACGCTGCCGGCCGTGCTGGCCGCGCACGTGCCCACGGTCACCCAGCTGGATGCCGAGCAGTACCTGACATTGAGTGCGCCGCTGCCCGTGCAGCAGGGCAGCATCGATCTGGTGGTGCAGCGCTCGCTGGATCTGACCCAGTATCGGCAGATGCGCATGGCGTTGCTGCTGATCGGCGGCGCCGCGCTGCTGGGCGCCATCGTGGTGGCCTGGCTGACCGGTCGGGGCGCCGTGCGTCCGCTGAGTGCCCTGGTCGCGGCGGCGCGTCGCGTGCAGCAGGGCGATTATCAGCAGCTCATCAACGTGCGGGGCGGCGAGGAATTCCAGCAGCTCGCGGACAGTTTCAACTCCATGCAGTCCGGCATCCGCGAGCGTGAGGCGCGCATCGTCGAGCAGGCCACGCATGATTCACTGACCGGCCTGCCGAACCGCACGGCGATGCGGCACTGGCTGGACCAGTATCCGCGCAGCGAACGCTGCAGCGTGGCGCTGATCGATGTGCACCGTTTCCGTGACCTCAATGCATCGGTCGGGCATCAGACCGGTGACCAGGTGCTGCAGGCGCTGGCGCTGCGCCTCGGCCAGCTGGCGGGCTCGCAGGGCTTCTGCGCGCGTTTCGGCGCCGATCAGTTCGCGCTGGCGCTGCCGCTGCGCGAACCGGAAAGCCAGCGTCTGCTCGGTGTGCTGGGTGGCGAACTGCGCGCCGGTGTAGGCGTCGGTGACCTGTCCATTGCCGTGGACATTCGCGCCGGCCTGACCGAATGGCGCGCGCCCCATGTGGGCGTCGATGATCTGTTGCGCCAGGCCGATGTGGCGCTGGCCGAGGCCAAGGAACGCGGCGTTGCCTGCGTGGTGTATCAGGCCGGGCATGATGCCGAGCACCGCCGTCGCGTCACGCTGGTCAGTGAACTGCGGCGCGCGATCGCCAGCGATGCGCTGCACCTGGCCTTCCAGCCGCTGGTGCTGATGACGACACGCGAGGCCATGGGCTTTGAAGCGCTGGTGCGCTGGACCCATCCCACGCTGGGCGTCATTCCTCCTGCCGAGTTTGTGCCGCTGGCCGAACGCGCTTCGACGGTGGCCGACCTGTCGCGCTGGGTGCTGCGCGCGGCGATCAGGCAACTGGGTGAATGGCGTCGCCAGGGACTGGAGACCGAGTTGGCGGTCAATCTGTCGGCCCCCGATCTGTGTGACGCCGAGTTGCCCGCCCAGGTGCTGGCGCTGTTGCACGAGCATGGCGTCGATACGCGGCAGCTGATGCTGGAGGTCACCGAGAGCGCCATCATGAGTGAACCGCAGCAGGCGGCGCGAGCCATGCAGCAGCTGCGCACCGCGGGCGTGCGCTTCGCCATTGATGATTTCGGTACCGGCCATTCCTCGCTGGCACAGCTGCATTCACTGCCGGTGGATGAGCTGAAGATCGACCGCAGCTTCGTGTTGAACCTGGAACGCTCCCCCAACAATCGGGCCATCGTGCGTTCGACCACCGAGCTGGGTCATATCCTGGGACTGCGGGTGGTCGCCGAAGGCGTGGAAACGCCCGAGGCCTGGTCGGCGCTGCTGCGCCTGGGCTGTGACCTGGCGCAGGGTTACTTCATCAGCCGGCCGATGCTGGCCTCGCAGGTGCCGGGATGGATGCGCTCGCAGCGGACGGTGCTGTCGCAGTCGCTGGCCGAGGCACAGCAGGACGGCACGGTGGCCGCTCTGCGGCTGCGCCCGGTGGATCGCAACCCGGGTTGACGCACCAGGGACGGGCAAGGCGCCGGAGTGCCTGCGCCAAATTGGTGCCCGGATACCGTTGATTCGATGTAAAAGCACTGCCCGAGGTCCACGGCGGTGCCGTTCACCGTGGCATGAAAGGTGCATTTTCCGATCGCCGTAAGGCCGACCCACTAGAACGGAGGCGGGAGTGCTCGCATGAAACTGGTTACTGCAATCATCAAACCCTTCAAGCTCGATGACGTACGCGCGGCGTTATCGGAAATTGGCGTCTCTGGCATGACCGTCACCGAGGTCAAGGGCTTCGGTCGCCAGCGCGGTCATACCGAGCTGTATCGAGGCGCCGAATACGTGGTCGATTTCGTGCCCAAGACCCGCGTGGAAGTGGCTGTTCGCAGCGAGCTGGTCGACCAGGTCATCGAAGCGATCCTGAAGGCCGCCAAGACCGGCAAGGTGGGTGACGGCAAGATCTTCGTCACCGACATCGATCGCGTGATGCGCATCCGCACCGGCGAGACTGACAACGCCGCGCTGTAGCCCCTGACTCAGGCTGTCTCGACGAGCCGCAGTGCCCGGCTGCTGCGGCTCACTCCCAATGCGCCGCTGCGCACCACTTCGATCAGCTCGCCGTGTCCGGCCAGTTCGGCAATGAAGCCATTGATCTCGGCTTCACTGCCCAGCAGTTCGACGATGAATGAATCGGTGCTGGGATCCAGCACGCGCCCGCCCGTACGCACCACGAAACCACGCACCGCATCGCGCTGCACCGGTTCCAGGCGGAGCTTCAGCAGCACCAGTTCGCGCTCCAGGTGCTCGCCGCGCGTCATGTCTTCGACATTGACCACATCGACCAGCTTGTTGAGCTGATTGACGATCTGCTGGATGACGCCTTCGGAGCCTGAGGTCACCAGCGTCAGTCGCGATACCGTTGGATCGTCGGTGGGCGCGACCGACAGCGATTCGATGTTGTAGCCACGACTGGAAAACATGCCAGCCACGCGGGCGAGGGCCCCGGCTTCGTTCTGCAGCAGAATGCCAATGATGTGTCGCATGAGCGGCAGAATAGCGATTTTGTGCCCACTGCCCAAGCTGCTAGGCTCTGAGGTCCTTCAGCTGAATGCCGCCCCCATGACCGAAGCCGCCAAGATCGCCTCCCCGTCGCACCCGCTGGCCGGAAAGAAAATGACCGGCTCGCAGATCATCATGCAAGTCCTTGCCGATGAAGGGGTTGGCGCCATTTTCGGCTACAGCGGCGGCGCCATCCTGCCCACCTATGACGCCATCATGACCTTCAACGAAGGGCAGAAGGCGGGCGGCGGGCGGCAGATTCCCCTGATCGTGCCGGCCAACGAGCAGGGCGCGGGCTTCATGGCCGCCGGCTATGCCCGGGCCAGTGGCCGCGTGGGCGTGTGCATGGTTACTTCCGGGCCCGGCGCCACCAACACCGTGACGCCGGTGCGCGACTGCATGGCCGATTCGGTGCCCATGGTGGTGATCTGCGGCCAGGTGCCCACGGCGGCTATTGGCACCGACGCCTTCCAGGAGGCACCGGTGGCAGCGCTGATGGGCTCGGTGGCCAAGCACGTGTTTCTGGTCACCGATCCGGCGCGTCTGGAAACCACGGTGCGTACGGCCTTCGAGATTGCGCGCACCGGCCGTCCGGGTCCCGTGGTCATCGATGTGCCGAAGGATGTGCAGAACTGGACCGGCACTTTCGAGGGCACCGGCCGGCTGTCGATTCCCGGCTACCGTCATCGACTGGCCGCGGTGGATGCCAACCTCCTGCAGGACGAGCAGGCCGCGACATTTTTCCGCCTGCTGGCCGAGGCGCGTCGTCCGCTGATCTACGCGGGCGGCGGCGTCATCAATGGCGAGGCCTCTGCGGCGCTGAACGAGTTCGCGCACGCCTTCAACATCCCGGTGGTCACCACGCTGATGGGTATCGGCGCCGTCGATACCACCGACGCGCTGTCAATGCA
>Ga0190274_10000980_pt1 | contig 16630 bp, 18 predicted proteins | sample Popmic531T_FD_133002 | JGI IMG/M metagenome (GOLD analysis project Ga0190274, IMG submission 133002) | Populus adjacent soil microbial communities from riparian zone of Yellowstone River, Montana, USA - 531 T | ecosystem: Environmental > Terrestrial > Soil > Riparian zone | place: USA: Montana...
ACGAGCGCGGGTTCGCCGCCATCGATCAGGCGCTTCAGCTGACGGTCCGCCTGGCCGATCAGGCGTTTTAGCGTCACGCTAGCCTCGAGGCCGCCCGTTCGGATTGCGGTGAGCACGGCGGTCAGCACGGTCCAAAAATGCTTGACCTGCTCGGATCCAGCCGTGCGCTCGAGCCCGGTGCTGATGCGCAGCAACTCGTCCAGGTGACGCGCGACGTCGTTGCCTTTGATCCAGCCGAGCAACGCGGTCTGGAATGCGGGCCGTACGCGTTGCGCGACCTTTTCGAAGCCGCGCCCGACTTCAGGACCTGCCGGCCCGGCGCCGTGCGCGGCCTGCAAATGGCGCTCGAACGGACCCGCGTTCAGCAACACGAGCGTGCCCTCGGACAACGACGGCTTGTCGCGAGCGTGGCGCAGGTCGTTCAGCAACGGCAGCAGGACGAGCGCAACGTCCTTGCCGCCAGTGAGCAACCGCTCGAGATAGGCGGGCAGCTGCACCATGGCGCGCGTGAGCGCCTCGAGGCCCTTCTCGGACTTGTCCTGGTCGCCCGCCTCCGCCAGACGGCGGCAGGTTTGCTCCATCTCCTCGGCGAGTAGCGCCGCACCGTGGATCTCGACGATCTTCAGTGCGCCGCGCGCCAGGTGTAAAAGATCCGCCGTGCGGACGAGCGCATCCTTTCCGGAATGGCCGTCGACGTAGTCCTCGAGCTCCCGCCGCGCCCCGTCGAGCGTGCTCGCGAGCTCCCGATTGACCAGGTCAAACGAGTGCGCCGCGAGATCATCCATGCTACTGACCGCCATGCGATCTTGGGCCTATCCAGACTGGCGTCGTCGCGCCGGGGGCTCCGCGACCGGCGCGGGCGGGGGTCCCACAGCCCCCGCGCGCTCGAGGCTCGCGGCCACGCGCGCGCTGCTCAGCACACCCGTGCCACCGCTCTGATCCGGGAGAGCGAAGCCGGACACCGACTTGCGCAACTGCGACGCGAGCTCGGCGAGCTTGCTGATCGCGCTCATGGTGGCGGCTGAAGACTCGGTCGTCTTCGAGCTGATCTCACGGAGCACGTGCATGTTCTTCGTGATCGCACCCGCGACGCTCGACTGCTCCTTCGACGAGCCGGAGATGTTGTGGACCAAGCTCGCAATCTGGTGCGACACCTGTTCGATCTCGTCGAGCGCAGCGCCCGCGTTCTCCGCGAGGAGCGCGCCGCCGACGACGTCCGTCGTGCTGCGCTCCATCGACACCACCGCCTCGTTGGTGTCGGACTGGATCGTGCTCACCAACACCTCGATCTTCTTCGTGGCATTCGTGGAGCGCTCCGCAAGCTTCTGCACCTCGTCGGCGACGACCGCGAAGCCGCGGCTCGCCTCCCCCGCACGCGATGCTTCGATCGATGCATTCAGCGCGAGGATGTTCGTCTGCTCGGCGATCTCCTCGATGAGCTCGACGATGTTGCCGATCTCCTGCGAGCTCTCGCCGAGCCGCTTGATGCGTTTCGATGTGTCTTGGATCGTCTCGCGGATCGTGTTCATTCCGGCGATCGTACGGCGCACGGCCTCGCCGCCTTTGTGCGCAACCTCGACCGAGTGGCGTGCGACGTCGGAGCAGCGCTCCGCGTTGCCCGACACCTCCTCGATCGACACCGCCATCCGCGCCATCGATTCCGACGCCGCCGCAGCCTGTTTCGCCTGCGTCTCGCTCGCGCGCAGCAGCTGCCGCGCGGTGCCCTCGGTCTGCTTCGAAGCCGCGTCGACGAGGATCGACGAATCGTTGATCGTCGCCACGAGCTCACGCAGCGCCTCGATCGCGTAGTTGATCGAATCCGCGATCGCGCCCGTGATGTCCTCGGTTACGGTCGCCTGAACCGTGAGATCGCCGTCCGCGAGGCTCGAGAGCTCGTCGAGCAAGCGCAGGATGGCCTGTTGATTGCGTTCGTTGTCCTCAGCCTGGATCTCGGCCGCGCGGCGGAAGTCGCGGGCGCGGTAGTAGACAAGCATCATGAGCACGACGAGCAACAGCGCCGCGCCGACGAGGATCATCGGGAGCTGCGCGAGCCAACCGCCCGCCGCCGGAGCCGCGACGTCGGCGCGCCGGTATTGCGCGAGCAGCGCCACACCAGCCTGATCGAGGGTCGCGACCGAGCTCGCCGCCGCGCTGAGCTGACCGCCGAGCGCCACAATCGTGACGATAGACTCGCGCGCCTGATCGAAAAGACTCACGGCGGAATCGAGGTTCGCTTGCGCAGTCTGCCCGCGGACAGCAGTCATTCCCAAGCTCGCGTCCTCGCCGCGCAGACCGCGAATGATTTGACTGAGGTACTGCTCCGCGTCGTTGAGCCGCTGCACCGATTCGTCGACGGCCGTGCCGGCCGCGAGCGCTCGGACGTTCTGCTGGACGCTTTCGACGGTGAGCTCGAAGCGGTCGAGGTTAGGTTGATTGGTCGCTAGATCGGCCGGCTGCAACGCGCTCACGAGGTTGGCCGTGGCCGCAAGCAGTTGCGGCGCGAGATCGAGCAGCCGCGCGCGCGCGGCTTGGAGGTCGAGCAGCCCCGCGCGCGCGGCAACGAGCTTCGCGATCTCCGACTCTAGGCTCAGCCAAGCGCCGCCGTTCACGATCTCGCGCGCGGCAGGACTCGCGGCGTCGCTCGCGCCGAGCGACTTACGCAAACGCGCGAGCTCCTCTGCGCCGCTCGCGAGCCGCGCGAACGCGTCGGCGTCGCCTGCGAGCGCGCCGCGCGCGTCGGCGCGCGCGGCCTGGGCCACGGCCATCACCTGCCCGAACCCACCGTCCGCGCCCGCGGACTTCCCGCCGCCGAGCCACAGGGCGGCGGCTGCAACGGCCAGCACGACGGCAAGGACGATGGCGAGCGGCGGCAGTAGCTTCGGCCAGGGACTCGATTTGATCATGTTCGGAGAGCCCTTGGGTCTACGCCTTGGCGGTATCGCCAGCCATCAGGAACTGCTCGTCGGAGAGCAGCTTCGACAAACTGAACCGGGGCCAGACTTCCGAGCCGCGACGATAACACCCCTCGACGTAGTGCTCACAGCGGATCACTCCAGCCGGAGTCTCGTCCTTATATTCATTGGCACCAAAACGACGAAAGCCGACGACCTCGTCGACGATCAGGCCGGTCGGCACATCGCGGCTCGCGACGATCAGCACGCGAGCTTGGCGCTCGGTTGCCGCGCTGCCGGCGCCGAGGAAGGACTTGAGGTCTACGACGGTCAGTAGTTGACCCCGCAGGTTCGCGATTCCGCGGAGCCACGGCTTCGCACCGGGCACGCGCGTCACGTGCTCAGGCACGGGAAGAACCTCGCGAACGTCGCTGCGCGTCGTAACGAACCGCTCCGCGCCGATCCGAAACCCGATGCCGACCCACTCGTCCACCGCGGTGGGTGAGCCCTCGCGGGCTGCTATCGCGGCGCGGGCGCGCTGCTCGAGCTCGAGCAGCAGGTCGAAAGGCCGCTCTGCAAGAGCCTGCAAGCTCAAGCGGGCTGCCCCCGGTCGAGTACTTCTTGAGCCTTCGCCACGAGGACGGCCTCGGTGACGGGCTTCACGAGATAGTCTACGGCGCCTTGGCGCATGCCCCAGACGCGATCGCTCTCTTGGTCCTTGGTCGTGATCATCACGACCGGGATCGACTTCGTTTGCGGATCGCGCGTGAGCGAGCGCGTGGCCTGGAAGCCGTTGACGCGCGGCATCACGACATCCATGAAGATAAGATCCGGGCGAACCTCGCGCGCGAGGCTCAGGCACTCCGACCCGTCGGCGGCGGACACTGTATCGAAGCCGTGCTTCTCGAGCGCCGTCTTCAATACGTGCACCTCGGTCGGTGAGTCGTCGACGATCATGATCAGCGCCATAGTTTCCTACCTCGCGCCGGTCTACTTGGCGACGTGGCTATGGATGGCTCCGAGCAGCTCGTCTTTGGTGAACGGCTTGGTCAAATATTGCTCCGATCCCACCAGCCGGCCGCGGGCGCGGTCGAATAGGCCGTCCTTGCTCGAAAGCATGATGACCGGAGTGTCCTTGAACACGCGGTTGTGCTTGATCAGCGAGCACGTCTGATATCCGTCGAGCCGCGGCATCATGATATCCACGAAGATGATGTCCGGCCGGTGATCGGCGATCTTCGACAGCGCGTCGAAACCGTCGACCGCCGTAAAGACCTCGCAGCCTTCCTTGGCGAGCAGCGTCTCCGCGGTCCTACGAATCGTCTTGCTATCGTCGATGACGAGAATCTTGAGGCCTGCCAAGTTGCTCTTCGGGTTTGCCGCGCTACTCCCGGACACTCGTTTTCCTCCCGCAGAATTGCTCAGCTTCCCGAACCCCTTAAGCCCGACATCCAACCCTCGGACTCAACGCGCCTTTTAACACATCGGCTCCGTGCCTTCCATCGACCGACACGCGGGCGGGTACGAAACCAGGACGGATTCCCCGAGCCGGCGTCGAATGCTCCGAGGGCGCGGTATGGTAGCGTTTCGCGTTTTGACGAAACTGCGAACCTGCACTCAAAAGGCGAGGAAAACCTATGAGCGAATCCAGGCCCCTGTTGGGCGTCGTCATGGACCCGATCGAAACGATCAAGCCGAAGAAGGATTCGACTCTCGCGATGCTGCTGGCGGCCCAGCGGGCCGGTTGGGCGATCGCCTACTTCAGGCAGCAGGACTTGATGGTCCGCGACGGCGTGGCGGCGGGACACGGCCAGCTGCTCACGGTTCGCGACGACCCGGACGAATGGTTCGAGCTCGGCGCACCCTGGAGCAACGGCCTCGAGCACCTCGACGCGCTTCTGATGCGCAAAGACCCGCCGTTCGACATGGAGTACATCTATACCACCTACATTCTCGAGCTAGCGGAGCAACGAGGCGTGCTCGTGGTGAACAAGCCCGCGAGCCTGCGTGACATCAACGAGAAGGCCTATACGTCGTGGTTCCCGCAGTGCACACCGCCGAGCCTCGTGACGCGCTCGCGGTCCGAGCTGCTCGCGTTCCTCGACGAGCATCGAAAGATCGTCCTGAAGCCGTTCGACGGCATGGGCGGCCGCTCGATCTTCGTCGTCTCGGCTGGCGATCTGAATACGAACGTGATCATCGAGACGCTGACCGACAACGGCGCGCGGTTCACGCTCGCGCAGCGCCACATTCCCGAGATCGCGCAAGGGGACAAGCGCGTGCTGCTCATCGACGGCGAGCCGATCGACTACGCGCTCGCGAGGATTCCGGCTGCCGGCGAGAGCCGCGGCAACCTCGTGATGGGGGCAAAGGGCGAAGGGCGCCCTCTCACTGAACGCGACCGCTGGCTTGCGGGCCAAGTTGGGCCCGTCTTGCGAAGCAAAGGCGTCATGTTCGCGGGGCTCGACGTGATCGGCGACTACCTGACCGAGATCAATGTAACGAGCCCCACGGGGATCCGTGAACTGGATCGCCAATTCGGCATCGACATCGCTGCTAAGCTCATCGCGGCCATCGACGCCAAGTTGAAGGCTGGCCGCGGCAAGGCCGGCGGCGGCCGCTGAAACCCATCGGCCAACCCATCGTCTATAATTCCGGCTCAGCCGTTTAGGTGTGAAAACAGACGTGGATCCGCCTTCCTCACTCGAATCGGCCCACGATCGACTCGGATCTACCTTGTTCATCGCCGCGCTGATTCACGGCGTCGTGATCCTCGGAATCACCTTTACCGTCGCGACCTACCATGACGACAGGCCGGCGCCTTCGCTGCGGGTCACGTTGCTGATCGACGGGACCGACGAAGCCAGACCCGAGAAGGCCGACTTTCTCGCGAACCGCGACCAGCTCGGCGTCGGGCGCGGCGCCGAAGGACTGCGCCCGACGAACGCGTTGTCGGCAGAGCAGCCGATTTCGCAGCTAGGCAGCCCGGACGGCGCGGATCTCGTGGACGGGACGCCGCGCGAAGCGGTGCCGAGCGCGGAGCAACTTGCGAGCCGCGGCGAGTCGCCGGACCGCCTGGCCGCGCAGCCACAGCCTACCGACGATCCGTCCGACACGCGCCGGAAGGCCGCGGCGTTGATCGATCAGGTCGCACCGCAAACCACGGCAGCCGAGCTCGACCTGCGCGCGGAGCTGCCGAACGGCGACGACGACACCCGCACGCTGATCGCGACGCCGAGCACTCAGCAATCGCTGCTGGCGGAGTATCTCGACGGCTGGCGGCGGAGAGTGGAGCGGATCGGCACGGCGAATTACCCCGCGGAGTTTCTCGGCGGGGGCCGTGGGCGGCCTACGCTCGAAGTGGTCATCGGCCGGGACGGCGCGCTCGAGAGCATCGTCGTCCGCCGTTCCTCGGGCGATAAAGCGCTCGACCAGGCCGCGCTCAAGATCTTGCGGCTCGCGGCACCGTTCGATCCGTTGCCCGCGAACGTCCGTAAGGACTACGACGTGCTGCGGTTCGCCTACGAATGGGACTTCTTCGAGGGCGATCGCCGCGGCGCCGCGCGCAATCAAGGGGACTCCGAGTGAACCGCTTGCGCCGATCCTGAATCTCGTCGACGGGGAATGTTAGGATAGCGCTCCAGTTCGAGCCCGTAACCGGAGTCCCCATGCGGTCGCTGCAAGATCACTTTTTGATCGCGATGCCCGCGATGGAAGATCCCAATTTCAACGCGACCGTCACGTACCTTTGCAAGCACGATGCGGGCGGCGCCCTAGGCGTTACCATCAACCGGCCCGGCGACACATCGCTCGGCGAGCTTCTCCGCCAACTCGACATCGAGCCGCTCGATTCCGCGCAAGCAGCGCGCGCCGTGCTGCGCGGCGGCCCCGTCGAGCCTGAGCGCGGTTTCGTGCTGCATCGCTCGAAGCGTACGTTCGACGTTACCTTGGACGCGGGCGGCGACATCAAGGTGACCCTGTCGAGCGACATTCTGAACGCGGTTGCGCGCGGCGAAATCGCGGAGCCCTACGTCGTCGCGCTCGGCTACGCCGGTTGGGGCCGCGGCCAGCTCGAAGCGGAGCTGCTGGCCAATGCATGGCTCACGGTCGAGGCGGACCCGGACCTCGTTTTCGCAACCCCGTTCGAGCAGCGCTGGACAGCGGCCGTCGGGTTGCTCGGCGTCGATGCCCATCAGATCACGAGCTATGCTGGACACGCCTGAGTTCCGGCAAGGGTGCCGGCGTGGCACACGGTAGCAACCCGCAAATCCTGCTCGCTTTCGACTTTGGTCTTCGTCGTTTGGGTGTCGCCACCGCCAACCTCGCGACGCGCACCGCGTCGCCGCTCACGACGCTGCGGCTCGATCGCGAGATTCCTTGGGCCGACATCGATCGCGTCATCGGTGATTGGCAACCCGCCCAGCTGGTCGTGGGATTGCCCGAAGGCGAAGGCGTCGCGCAAATCGCGCGGGCTGTGCGCGCGTTCGTCGCACAACTCATCGAACGCTATCGGCTGCCCGTCGCGACTGTGGACGAGACGCTGACCTCGGCCGCCGCGCAAACCGAGCTCACGAGCGCGCGCCGTTCCGGGTTTCTGCGCCGGCGCGTCGGCCGCGACAGCACGGACCGCGTCGCGGCGTGCCTGATCGCAGAACAGTGGATGAGCGAGACGCGATGACCGTCGATGTCGAGCAGCTCAACGAGCGCGGTGAGCTGCGCCATCTGATCAACCTCGGTCTTCTCGATCGCGAGCACCTCGACGCGATCCTGTCGCTCGCGACGCGCTACCTCACGCCCGTCGGCGCCTCCGCGCCGCGCGACGACATTCTCAAGGGACGCACCGTAGCAAACCTCTTCTTCGAGGCGAGCACCCGCACGCGCGCGTCGTTCGAGCTCGCGGCGAAGCGCTTGCGAGCGGACGTGCTGAATCTAGACGTGAACATGTCCTCGCGCGCCAAAGGCGAGAGCATCATGGATACGATCTTCACGCTCCAAGCGATGCAGGTGGACATCTTCGTGGTGCGCGACGCAAGCACGGGCGTGCCGGCGCGCATCGCGCAGCAAGTCGCGCCGCACGTCTGCGTGCTGAACGCGGGCGAATCGGACGTCTCGCATCCCACGCAGGGACTCCTCGATTTGCTGACGATCCAACGACACAAGGGCGACGTGCGGGAGCTCTGCGTTGCGATCGTCGGCGACGTCAAGCACTCGCGCGTCGCGCGTTCCGCGCATCAGGCCCTGACGAAGTTCGGCGTCGGCGAGCTGAGGCTCGTGGGACCCGCGGAGCTATTGCCGGACGACGATGCGTTCGAGAAAGCGGTGCGCGTTACGGAGCTCGCCGACGGCCTCCGGGGCGCGGACGTCGTGATGGCGCTACGCGTGCAGCGTGAGCGTTTCGCCGAGCTCGACGACATTCCGGATCCGCAGGAGTACTTCAGGCGCTACGGGCTCACCGAGGAACGGCTCGAGCTCGCGCGCCGCGATGCGATCGTGATGCATCCGGGACCGATGAACCGCGGCGTGGAGATCGACAGCGCGGTGGCTGACGGCCCGCAGTCGGTGATCCAGGAGCAGGTTACCAACGGCCTCGCGATCCGCATGGCCGTGCTCGCATTGATCCACCGCCATATTCGCGGCGCGCAGGGAGCGGCCGTATGAGTTCCACCGCAACGACGTATAAGCCCAAGCGCGCGACCGTCGCGCTCGAAGATGCCGAGATCATCGACCAGCAAGCGTTTGCAGGACAGCAATTCATCTTGCGCGTGCACGCGCCGAAGGCCGCGCGCCGCGCGGTGCCGGGCATGTTTGCGCACATCGGCTGCGATCCCGCCGTTCCGCTGCGCCGGCCGCTGTCGATCATGCGCGCCAGCCCGACGGAGGGCTGGCTCGAGTTCTTGTACAAACCGAAGGGCCACGGGCTCGAGAAGCTTTCCACGCGCCGGGCCGGAGAAGTGTTGAGCGTGCTCGCGCCCATCGGCCGAGGCTTCGTGCCCGACGCCGCGCGCCCACGGTTGCTCGCTCTCGGCGGCGGCGTCGGAATTCCACCGATGATCTTCCTCGCCGACCAACTGCGGGCGCGGCCCGAGCTCAAGATGCTCGTGCTCATGGGCTCCGAGGTTCCGTTTCCGTTCGAGCTCGTGGCGTCGCGGCTCGAGGTACCGGGCGCGTCAGCCGAAGCGAGCCACGCCGTCGCGCTGCTGGAGCGTTGGGGCGTCGCGTCGCGGCTCGCGAGCAACGCGGGCTTCCCCGGCTGTCACCGCGGCTACATCACGGACCTCGCACGCGCCTGGCTCGCGACGTTGACCGCACAAGCGCGCGCACAGACTCAGGTCTTCGCGTGTGGCCCGACGCCGATGCTAGCCACGGTCGCGAAGCTCGTGCGCGAGTTCGACGTGCCGTGTCAACTCGCGCTCGAGGAGTTCATGGCGTGTGGAATCGGCGGGTGCGCGGGATGCAACGTGCTCGTGCGCACGCCCGACGGTCCCGCGATGAAACGCGTGTGCGTCGACGGCCCTGTCTTCGACTCGCGCGAAATCTACCCCGACTAGCCGAAGTTGATCTTGGCCTCGAGGTTCGACCGCGAGTCGGCGTTCGACAACGCCTCTTCCATGCTGATGAGCCCGCGGCGATAGAGGTCGAACAACGCTTGGTCGAAGCTCTGCATGCCGGGCTCTTTCGTGTCCTTGAACGCCTCTTTCACGTTGCTGATGTCGCCCTTGAGAATCAGCTCTGAAATGTGCGGCGTATTGAGCATGATCTCGACGGCTGCGACGCGCTTCCCTTCCTTGGAGCGGACGAGCCGCTGCGAGATGATCACGCGCACGTACTGAGCCAGATCCATCAGCACCTGCTTGTGCTGCTCGTTCGGGTACATGTTGATGATGCGATCGAGCGTCTCCGGCGAGTTGTTCGCGTGCAGCGTCGCGATCGCGAGATGACCGGTGCCGGCGAGGTCGATCGCGGCCTGCATCGTCTCCCGGTCGCGGATCTCGCCGATCAGGATCACATCGGGCGCTTCGCGCATCGCGCTGCGTAACGCACGGTGGTACGAATGCGTATCGAGCCCCACCTCACGCTGATTCACTATCGACTTCTGGTTGCTGTGCAGGAACTCGATCGGGTCCTCGATCGTGACGATGTGGGACGCGGAGTTCTTGTTCCTGAAGTCGATCATCGCGGCGAGCGTCGTCGACTTGCCCGAGCCGCTGGCGCCGACCATCAGAATCAGTCCCCGGCGCAGCATGATCATGTCTTTGATGACTTCTGGCATTCCGAGCGCGTCGAGCTGCGGCAGCTCCGGCGTAATGAAGCGCAGCACCATCGCGACATTGCCGCGTTGATGAAACACGTTGACGCGGAAACGGCCGAGACCCGGCTCGGATATCGCGAAGTCGATCTCGAGATCGCGCGTGAACGTCTCGAGCTGCGTTTCGTTCATGAGCTCGAGCGCGGCCTGCCGGACCATCTTCGGTGTGAGCTCGACCTGATTGACGGGCATGATCTTGCCGTCGATCTTGATCATGACCGGTGAAAACGTGGTGAAGAAAAGGTCCGACGCCCTTTTGTCCACCATTAATTTGAAGAGAGGCTTGACGTTCATCTAGAGGGGCGCCATCAGGGCCCGGATCAGAAGCGGCTTTCTTTCTCTTCTTCGGCAAGCTGCAAGCTCTCCGATTGCTCCGCCGCAGCCGAAGCTTCGCGCTTGCTCTGGAGCTTGATCTTGAGGCGGAGCTCGTTCTTCGAGTCGGCGTTGCGCATCGCTTCTTCGTAGGAGATGACGCCGTCCTCGTAGAGCGTGAACAGCGCCTGGTCGAAGGTCTGCATACCGAGACGCGTCGACTTCGCCATGATGTCTTTGATCAGCGCGACTTCGCCGCGGAAGATGAGGTCGCTGATCAGGGGCGACGCCAGCATGATCTCCATCGCGGCGACGCGGCCCATCTTGTTGTCGCGCGGGATCAGCCTCTGCGAGATCATCGCCGTGATGTTTAGGGACAGGTCCATCAATAGCTGATGGCGCCGTTCCTCGGGGAAGAAGTTGATGATGCGGTCGAGCGCCTGGTTCGCGCTGTTCGCATGCAGCGTCGCGACGCAGAGATGGCCCGTTTCGGCAAACTGAATGCCGTACTGCATCGTCTCGCGGTCGCGAATCTCGCCGATCATGATGACGTCGGGCGCTTGCCGCAGAGTGTTCTTGAGGGCGTTGTGCCAACTATCGGTGTCGACGCCGACCTCGCGGTGCGTGATGACGCAGCCGCGATGCGGATGCACGTACTCGACGGGATCCTCGATCGTGATGATGTGACCGCGCGTATTCTCGTTGCGGAAGCCGATCATCGCGGCAAGCGTGGTCGACTTGCCCGAGCCTGTGCCGCCGACGACGAGACACAGCCCGCGCTTGGTCATGGCGACGTCTTTGAGCTGCGGCGGCAGCTCGAGGTCCTCGAACGACGGAATTTTCGTCACGATCGTGCGCAGCACCGCGCCGACGTGGCCTTGAGCGACGAATGCACTCACGCGGAACCTGCCGATACCCTGCGGCGCAATCGCGAAGTTGCATTCCTTGGTGGCGTCGAATTCCTTCGCCTGCTTGTCGTTCATGATCGAACGGACGATCAACGAAGCTTGTGCGGGCGTGAGCGGCCGATCAGCGAACGGGCGAATCGTGCCGTCGATCTTGATGGCGGGCGGAAAGTCAGCAGTGATGAACAGGTCGGAACCGTTGTTCTCGACCATCTTCTTCAGAAGATTCTGCGTCAGTCGTACTGCTTGATCGCGTTCCATTACAACGCGCTCCTTTCCACGCGCGGCCGAGAGCTAGAACCTGCGTCCTAGAAATTCTCTTTGTTTACTGCCCGGAAGCGGGCTTCTTCCTTCGTGATCAACCCCTTCATCATCAATTCTTGTAGATTCTGATCGAGAGTCTGCATGCCCTGTGCTTGACCGGTCTGGATCGCGGAATACATCTGCGCGATCTTGCCTTCGCGAATGAGGTTTCGGATCGCGGGGCTGCCGATCATGATCTCGTGCGCCGCGATGCGCCCGCCGCCGACGCGCTTGAGCAACGATTGCGAGATGACGGCACGCAGTGACTCCGAGAGCATGCTGCGTACCATCTCTTTTTCCGCCGCGGGGAACACGTCGACGATACGGTCGATGGTCTTCGCCGCGGAGCTCGTGTGCAGCGTGCCAAAGACCAAGTGACCAGTCTCGGCCGCAGTGAGCGCGAGACGAATGGTTTCGAGGTCGCGCATTTCGCCGACCAGGATGACGTCGGGGTCTTCGCGCAAAGCCGAGCGCAGCGCTTCGCTGAACCCGAGGGTGTCGCGATGCAGCTCACGCTGGTTGATCAGTGAGCGCTTGCTCTCGTGCACGAACTCGATCGGGTCTTCGATCGTGATGATATGGTCCGGCTTGTTGTCGTTGACGTAGTCGACCATCGCCGCGAGGGTCGTCGACTTACCGGAGCCGGTCGGGCCGGTGACGAGCACGAGGCCGCGCGGATGCATCGAGATGTCTTTGAAGATTCTCGGCGCGCCGAGGTCGTCGAGACTCAAGATCACCGACGGAATCGTTCTGAACACCGCGGCTGCGCCGCGGTTCTGATTGAACGCGTTGACGCGGAAGCGCGCGAGCTTCGGAATCTCGAACGAGAAGTCAGTCTCCAAGAACTCTTCGAAGTCCTTGCGCTGCTTGTCGTTCATGATGTCGTAAACCATACTGTGCACTTCTTTGTGCTTCAGTGGTGGCATGTTGATTCGCTTGACGTCGCCGTCGACGCGGATGATCGGCGGAACCCCTGACGACAAGTGCAAATCCGAAGCGTTGTTCTTGACGGCGAAGGCGAGAAGCTGCGCTATATCTACGGCGGCCATAGCGATCCTTTGAGACGAGCCTGGGCCCTCGAGAAGGGCTTACCATAAGACGTTCATAGTATAGCTAAGGGCTCCGGCAAAGCGTGACTGATATCACGGACCATCTGGCGGATATCGTCGAGCGCGTCGCTCGCGCTGCCGAGCTCTCTCATCGTTCCGCAACGAGCGTGATGATCGTCGCGGTGAGCAAGCAGCAGTCGAGCGTCCGAATCGCTGAAGCGTTTCGCGCGGGCCAACTACACTTCGGTGAAAGTTACGCGCAAGAGGCCATCGAGAAGATGGACGCGCTTCGCAGTCTCGACATTACGTGGCACTTCATCGGCTCCGTGCAGACCAACAAGACGCGCTTGATCGCGGAACGGTTCCAATGGGTTCATACCGTAGACCGCGCGAGAATAGCCGCGCGCTTGAACGACCAGCGGCCCCACTTTGCGCCGCCGCTAAACGTACTGATACAGGTGAATCAGGCGGGTGAGGAACGAAAAGGCGGTGTCGCGGAGAGCGAAGTCGCGGCGCTCGCGCGCGAGATCGCGGGCCTGCCGCGGCTCAAGCTCCGCGGACTGATGACGATCCCGCCGCGCTCGGACAGCGCGGGGGCGCAACACTGGTTCCGGCAGCTCGCAGAGGTGCGCGATCGCCTGGTCCGCGACGCGTTCGACATCGATACCTTATCGATGGGTATGTCGGCGGACTTCGAAGAAGCGATAGCGGCCGGCGCGAATTGCGTGCGGATCGGAACGGCAATCTTCGGCGAACGCGGCTGACGCACGCCGCCCGCGCGTGGCGGCGCACCATGCTATGGTGCAGTAGTCGTCATCTGAGCACGAAAACGCAACGGTCGAGCGATGCAAAACTCCCTGATCTTCATCGTCGACAACCTGTCGGATCTGTACATCGCGATGTTCTTGGTGCGTTTCATCCTGCAGTGGGTCCGCCGCGGGTACCAGACCGTGCTCTCGCAGTTCGTGATGAAGGCCACCGCACCGCTCGTGATCCCCGCGCGCCGCGTGTTGCCGAGCGTGCGCCGTATCGACCTGCCTACGCTCGTGGTCCTTGTCGCGCTCGAGTGCATAGCGACTCTTCTGCTGTACCTGATCGGGCCCTTTCCGCTGCGGGTCGATGTATTCGTCGGTTCCGTGGTGTTACGGCTCGTGAGCCTCACCATTTGGGTCTACTGGGGCGCCATTCTCATCTACGTGCTGCTCGGCTGGGTCGTGCAAGGCTATCACCCGATCGCCGACGCGCTCGGGACGCTGATCGATCCACTGCTCCGGCCAGCGCGCAAAATCATCCCACCCATCGCGGGGTTGGATTTCAGCCCGATGATCGTGATGATTCTGCTGTACGCGTTGATTCTTGCCCTCCCGCCGTGGCCGTACGTTCCCTAGACAGTGCAAGTGGGCGCGCGTAATGTCGCTAAGCGCTGCCGGACGACGAAAGCCGGCGGCGGCAAAAGTGTAGTCGTGGATCGGGAGGGGACATGGTTGCGCGCGTGAGATCTCTGGGCTGGCTCGTGGCTTCCGCGTGGCTCACGGGTTGCGGTCCGGCCGACGAGGTCGACGTCACGAATACGCTCGAAGGCGTGCTGCCCGCGACTGAAAGCTCCAAAGACTTCGGCGACTACGTGGTCTACTTCAACGCGTTGAACACGGACCAACTCAAGCCGGAAATCGCGCGCGAATACGAGATCGTGCGCAGCAAGAGCCGCGCCATGCTGAGCGTCAGCATCCATCGCAAAGGTGAGAACGGCCAGACTACCGCCGTCACCGGCGCGGTGGCCGCTTCGGCCGTGAATCTCACGGGTCAGCTGAAGACCATGACCCTGCGCGAAATCAAAGAAGCCGAAGCGATCTACTATATCGGCGAGCTCGCGGTCACCGACGGCGAGGTGCTGATCTACACGATCGATGTGACGCCGAGCAACGATCCGAGCCGCTTCACGGTCCGCTTCAAGAAGCAGTTTTTCGTCGAGCAGTAGCACCGCGTCCCGACCGGCGCGCTCGGTCAGAGCGTCGGCTCGTATACTCGATTGCGAATCCTGATCAGGTCCCGCTGCGTGACGTAGAGCAGCTCCGCCACCTGGCGCACGACATAGTCTTCGTGCTTATCGAGCCGGCGGTCCGCGAGCGCGACACGCCAGAGCATCTCGACGACCCGGTGCCGCTCGGCTTCCGAGAGATTTTCGACGAGACGCCGGGTAAACGTCTGGAGCGACACGGCGTGATCGGCTTGCCTCCGCGCTTCGGCCACCAGCAGCTCGGCCTCCTCATCCGCGAGCGCGAAGAATTTCTTCATTTCGGCTACGACGGCCGCGCCTTCCTCGAGGTCATCCTCGTAGTCCGCGCGCGCGACCTCGATGAGTAGCAGCGCAGTCGCGATCCGCAGCGCGTGCTCGCGGTCCGCGGGCTCGGCTCCCTTAGGGGCAAACGCGCGGTCGAACAGATCGTTGAGGGCCTTGAGCATCAGCGCGGCTCTCCTCGAAAGTCAGCGGCGAAAAACCCGGTTACTTCACTCTCGAGCGTGCGGAGCTGCCCATGAAAAAAATGCCCGACGCCGTCGAGCAGCACCAGCCGAGGCGGCGCCGCGAGGCCCGCAACCCAAGCCTCGGTCGGGGCGACGGGCACCACGTCGTCTGCGGTCCCGTGCACGAGCAGCCAAGGGCAACTCGGCGGCACGAAAGTCGGCGGCAGCTTCTCGACCGGGGGCGCGACCGTGACGAGCCCGAACGGTTGGGCCTCGGCCGAACTCGTAAGCGCGACCGCCGCGCCGAAGGAGAACCCCCCGAGATAGAGTCTGAGCCGGGGCCAACGCGCGCGGCACCATGCCGCAACCGCGAGCGCATCCGCTCGCTCCCCGATACCTTCGGAATAGGCTCCCTGCGACGCCCCGACGCCGCGAAAGTTGAAGCGCACGCTGAACGCGCCGAGATGCGCAAAGGCGCGCGCAAGCGTCGTTACCACCTTGTTCTGCATCGTGCCTTGCTCGAGCGGGTGCGGGTGGCAGATCACCGCGACGGCGCTGGGCGCCGCACCGACCGAATCGACCACCGCTTCGAGCGTGCCGGCAGGCCCCGGCACCATGACGGTCTGCGACGACACGACGCGTTGCGTCATCCGTTCACTTCTGTTTGGGCTCGAAGTCGAGCGTAATGCTTCCCGGAGAACGGGGCTTCCGTGCCGCGCCCCTGGGTCACGCGATACTGCTCCGCAGTAAGGCGGCTCCTCCCGCGGGGCCTCTCGTCGTTCATCGGCTCTTCTCGTTCGTCACGCGCTCGGACCGAGCTCCACCAGCAACTCATTGAGTCGGTTGACGAATGCTGCGGGATCCTCGAGCTGGCGGCCTTCTGCCAACACGGCCTGCTCGAACAGAAGCAGCGACAGCCGCTCGAACCGCGCGTCGTCGGCTTCGCGGTCGAGACGCTGCACGAGCGGGTGCTCGGGGTTCAGCTCGAGACTCGGTACCGACTTCGGGGCCTCGTGTCCGGCCGCAGTCAGGAGCTCCCGCATCTGATAGCCGAGGTCGTGCTCGTTGAGCACGAGGCAGGCTGCCGATTGGCGCAGCCGTCCACCGACGCGAACTTCGTCGACGCGCTCGCGCAGCACTCGTTTCACGCGCTTCAACAATTGCTTGCGTTCTTTGTCGGTCTCCGGGCTCAGCGCGGGCGGCGCGCAGAGCTCGGCAGGATCGAGCGCACCACGCCGGGCGTCCTTGAGCACTTTGCCCTCGTGCTCCGTCAGGTGCTGCATCACCCACTCGTCGAGGCGATCTGCGAGCAGCAGCACCTCCACTCCGTTCTCGCGGAAGGCCTCTAGATGCGGGCTCGAGCGCGCCGCCGTAGGGGACTCCGCGATCAGGAAGTAGACA
>Ga0190274_10000981_pt1 | contig 16626 bp, 9 predicted proteins | sample Popmic531T_FD_133002 | JGI IMG/M metagenome (GOLD analysis project Ga0190274, IMG submission 133002) | Populus adjacent soil microbial communities from riparian zone of Yellowstone River, Montana, USA - 531 T | ecosystem: Environmental > Terrestrial > Soil > Riparian zone | place: USA: Montana...
CATGAGGTTCACGCTTTCCATCGTTCGTGCCTTCTGAATTGGCGGATATGTCGATGCCCGCGTCGAACAAAAGAGTTAGCAGCTCGTCGCTGCGCACGACCGAAAAAAGCCCTTCGATGAAAGCCCGTTCGGCGCCCGATTTGAGGAGATCAGAAGTGAAGCGTCCGCCGATTAACACCCCGAGTGCGTCTACGATAATTGACTTGCCTGAGCCGGTTTCGCCGGTGAGCAGGTTAAGGCCGTGATCAAACTCGACACGTAGTTCATCGATGAGCGCGATGTTTGAGATGCTGAGAAGTGTAAGCATTGGGCAGAAGGTGGAACGATTGAAGTATAACGCGTCCAAGGCGGCCGTTGATAAGACGATCCACGAAATAACACCAAAGTTGTCCGACACACTTTAGTTTGTCGTTTTCGGCGCGCCTAAGGTGTCTATCATCTAAACTCGAATCGTCCCGGCTGCTCAGCGGACGACAAACTAAAGTGTGTCGGACATTTCCGAAGGTTAACGACAAAGTGATCGTTTGGCAGTAATCTGGACTCCGATAAAGCCGCAGCAAGTATCGGAGGAACCGTATGAGACAAGTCGTCACCACTCGAAACGGCGGCGTTGAAGTTCTGGAAGTTCAAAATGCGACGAACCCAAACGCCGGCTCGGGCGAAGTAGTTATCGATGTCCGCGCGGCTGGTCTCAATTTCGCCGACATCCTTGCGCGTCAGGGACTTTATCCCGATGGTCCAAAGAAACCCTGTGTCATGGGATACGAAGTTGCCGGTGTGGTCGAGAAGGTTGGCGACGGCGTCGATCCCACTTTACTGGGCCAGCCAGTTGTGGCTATGACACGATTTCGCGGGCAGGCGGAAAAGGTGGCGGTGGGAGCCAATCAGGTATTTGCAAAACCCGGAGGCTTGAGTTTCGAAGAGGCAGCTGCGATTCCGGTTAACTATCTGACGGCCTACGCTCTGCTGGTGGTGATGGGAGGTCTGCGAAAAAGCGAGTCGGTGTTGATTCATAACGCGGGCGGCGGAGTGGGATTGGCGGCACTGGATATTGCGAGACACATTGGAGCGACCACCTACGGAACGGCGAGTCTGGGAAAGCATGCGTTTCTCAGAGCGCGCGGACTCGATCACCCGATCGATTATCGCAACCAGGATTGGCTCCCGGTTTTGAAACAACTTACTAATGACCGCGGAGTTGAGCTGGTGATTGATCCCATTGGTGGAGCTCATTGGAAGAAGAGCTACGAGGCATTGAGAACCACGGGCAGGCTGGGAGTGTTTGGAGTTTCAACTGCTTCGGCCAACGGCTTGAAAGGAAAACTCAAGCTGGTTAAGGCGGCCTTGCAGATGCCAAGGTTTCACCCACTCGGGTTACTGAACAAGAACCGTGGTGTCTTTGGCCTTAACCTGGGCCACATGTGGCATGAATCGGAGAAGGTCGCAGAATGGGTGCAAGCGATCATGACTGGAGTCAGCGAGGGCTGGATTCGCCCCTATGTCGACAAGACATTCGCTTTCGAGCAGGCCGGTGAAGCACACAGCTATTTGGAGTTGAGGAAGAACAAAGGAAAGGTTGTGCTGGTGCCTTGATGGCAGTTGTAGGGGCGGCACTCCGTGGCCGCCCCTCGGTGCGGTTCCTCGATCGCCAAAGAAATCTCGAATGGTAACGAACGGGATGGACTTTCAAGATTACCCAGTCGCACCGGACGGGGTGGCCACGGAGTGCCACCTCTACAATCGTTTCAACAGACGCCATCAGATTACGGTATTTGATTCGCGCGGCAATCGCCGAGCGACGAAGAAAGAGATAATTGTTGAATAGACGAGTCCGGAGATCATGGAACCAAAAAACAATCCCGCATAGGCCATGGCCGCCAGCTGCCACATAGATCCACCCTGTGGGCCTGCCTCAGACAGCAGGAGTTTCGGACCGGCCACCAAAAATTCAATCACGAAGAAAAGGCACGCTGAAATGGCATAGACGAGTGAGATCTTCATGCCTGTTTTTAAGCCCTCTTTGAAGCCGAGTGCGCCATTCAACTCGTTCTTCCTGGCCCTTATCCCAAGCAGAATCGCCACGATCGCCGCGAGGTTAAAAATAATCGGAGCCATCATGTCGACCCTGGAGTTTGCGCCGACGTCCAACACGAAGCGCACAATCACAATCCAGCCTATGACAACTGCCGTGATTAGTAATCCGTACTTGAGTGCAATTTTCATATCAGATCCTGGTGTATCTTCGTCTTAGTTCGTGCTCCTTTCGTGTGATTTCGTGGATCGTCCCTGGTTCAGGATTAGAAGTCGATCCACGAAATCACACGAAAGGGGCACGAAAGGCAACCCTCAAACGTCCGACTGTGCAACTATCTCACGTCGGCAATCAGCACCACATCATTCGAAATGTTTCCCCGCGAGAGAACCATCTGTTTCCCATCGTCGGATTGGTCAAAAGCAAAGATGAGATCCGATTTGAAGTTGGTCAACTGTCGTGGCGGGCTGCCGTCAATAGGCTGGCTCCAGATGTTTGACACGCCGCCGCGGGCGTCAACATACAAAACCGAGCGTCCATCCGGTGTCCACTTCAGATTCTGATTGGTTGGAGGAATGTCGATCGTATGAACAGTCTGGCCGGTGGCGAAATCTATCAGGCCCAACTGAAACGGACTCAGGTCTCCTTCTCGATAGCGACAGGCGATTAATTTTCCATTGGGTGAAATCGATGCCTGGCTCGTCAGCTTCTCGGTAATCCTTACCGGCGTGCCTCCGTCAATGGGGGTTTTCCACAACCCTGAGTCACCAAAGCTCTGATACGCGATCCACTGGCTATCAGGCGACACGTCGGGATTAATCTCTCCAATGCCATTGGTAAGTTGTTGGGGGTTAGTCCCATCGCTATTCATTCGCCAGATGTGAGGCGATCCGGTTCGAGTGGAAACGAAAACAATAAAGCGCCCATCGGGACACACAGCCGGAAAGGCGTTGAAGGCCGCGTTGGAAGTCAATTGGCGGGGGGTACTACCATCAGAGTTGACCACGAAAAGGTCCGCCGTTCCCGTGCCGAAGACGGTATAAAGAATCTTTCCGTCCGGCATGATCGCCAAACCGTTTCCGCCTTCATTTATTCCCGAGCTTACTTTAACTGCTGACTCCGCAGTGCCGTTGGGAGAAAACCAGACGCTCGAACTTGCCTGGCTCTGGACAGTAACTATGGTCGCACCGTCGGCACTGACACCGAGACCGCTATAGGTATTCAGATCGTTGGTAATTCTTTCCACTTCACCACCCGGATGGTTGACGTGCCAGACCTGGTTTGGATCACCCGGTTGTTCAGCCCCGGTCAGAATCAGTCCCGCACTCCGCGGTGCCCACATCACCTGCTGGATAAACGACCAGGTATGAGGTGTCGCATCGGTTGCAGCGCCGGTCTTTAGATTCATCAGAACGAGTTTGGCCCGATCGACTCCTCCGTCCGGCCCACCCACAGGACACGCGACAATATCTCCATCCGGCGCCCAGGCGGGACCGCCAGGACTTCCCGCGAGAAATCGTTCGGGCCTTTGGCGCGCAGCGATTTTCTGTTCACCGGTGCCGTCGCTGTTGGCGACGAAGAGAGCGGTCTCACCGGACTGCGGAAACTGACGAATCCAGGCGAAGCGTTTGCCGTCAGGAGAGAAGGTAATTGGTGTATCGACATCCTGGATGATTCTCCTGGGCGTACCGCCCAGCACCGCAAGCTGGTAGACAACTCCGAGCGGGCTGTTCTTTTCGTAGACAACGTAATAAATGTAGTCTCCGTCTCGCGAAAATGTTAATCCCACATACCTCGACTCGCCTGGGTCCACAATTCGCACGTTACTTGTAGTAGCAACCTGTCTTACCCAAAGGCTTGACTGCGTTCCATCGTTCACCACATGAACCACATACTTCCCGTCAGGTGAGACCGTGGCAATAGTGGCCTTGCCGGTATTAGTCAATTGGGTTAAGCGGATCTTTCCGAAGGTGGGTGCGGTGTTGCGAGGTCTCAACTTTGACCATAACAGTGCTCCGACGGCGATAGCCGCCACCAATGCAATCACCAATCCCACCGCGAGCTTGTGACGGCCTAAACCCTTCGTAATATATTCGGCGCTCGACATTGTGGCGGCAGCGCCTATTTGAGTGGTGCGGGCCTCGTGTGTGGCAGGAAAGGCGCTCAGCGTAGATCCGGCGCGGGTGTTGCTCAAGGTGATGTGTGGGCTGCCCGAGCCATCCGGCGCGATTGACCTTTCAATCTCGGCGCCGACGTCAAGACGCTGCTTCAAACGACGAAGGTCGGTAAGCATTTCGCGCGCAGTTTGATAACGGTCTTCGCGGTCCTTGGTTAGTGCCTTGGCGACAATCCATTCCAGCGCTTCGGGCACGTCGTTCAGATAACGCGCCAGCGGAGGTGGATCTTTTTCGAGGATGGCAACAATGACATGACTCGGTGTAGGACCTTCGAAAGGAACTCTACCGGTGATCATCTCATAAAGCACCACGCCCAAACTCCAAATATCGGTCCGCGAGTCGACGGTGTGAGCGCTGGCCTGCTCCGGATACATGTAATTGACTGTTCCCATGATTGAGCCGGGACTTGTGTTTACCATGGCTCGGGTTGGCGCTTCAGTGTCGGTGGTCTCCGGGCGTTCAGTCAGCTTCGCCAGCCCAAAGTCGAGGACCTTCACATAACCATCACTGCGCTGCATGATGTTTTCCGGTTTGATATCGCGATGGGCGATGCCGGCACTTTGTGAGGCTGCCAATGCCGAAGCGATCTGGATAGCGATGTCGAGAGCCTCGTTCAACTTTATCCCGGCCCCGGGTAGTTGTCCCTCGCCGGACGATGACTGCGAGCGCGAGAGGTGCTGTCGCAGGGTTTCACCTTCCACATACTCCATCGCCATAAATCGAGTTGACTCGATCTGACCAATTTCGTAGATAGTGAGAATGTTTGGGTGGTTCAGCCCGGAAGCCGCATATGCCTCCTGTTCAAATCGTCGCAGTCGATCTTCGTCCTGAGTGAAATTTGCCGGTAATAACTTGAGACCTACGGGCCGTCGGAGTTGGGTATCCTGTGCCAGATAAACTTCACCCATTCCGCCCACGCCGATCAGTGAACGGATTTCGTAACGACCCAGGGTTGTGCCGGCAGACATGGCCATTGCTTGCGTTGAACGACTTACGCTTGGTCTAACCCGCTTTGCAGAGCTTACTACGGAGCAGAACGCATTGTAGTTGCGTTCAGTTGAGGTGCGCTAGTGGTGTATCAGCTCGTCCGGAAATGTAGATTCGATTGGGAGGAATGTTTCGTTGGAAGAGGGAAACGATCCACTAAAATCACACGAAATGGCTCGAACTATGAGCTCGCTTCGTGCAGGTTCGTGTAATTTTGTGGATCGTCCTGGTGGTTTAAAAGCAATTAACCGCAAAGAGCGCTAAGAACGCAAAGTTTGCGCAAAGAGTTGAGCCCGAGAACACTACCGTGGGTTGCTTAGAGTTGTCATTCCCAACCTGGAATTGCCTCGCCGTTGGCATCGTGCCAGTAAGGCGTCCAGGCCAGCGTCACCAGCTTGACGGATATGCTTGATTTTTTGGGTTTCAAGCTGACGGTCTCAAGTTGTTCTGATTGCGGGTCGATCGACTTCTCAAGCGCCGCAGTTTCGTCGTTAAACTCAGCGTCCAGGTCCGCCAGTTGTTGATCGATCGCTCCGACAGTTTCCTGCGCGCGGGTAACATCCTGAGATTCCTTCATCGACCGGCCAACACCCCGAGCAGCGGAAGTCGCCCTGCCCAGCGTCGACAAGCTAATGGCCTTCCGGCCCATGAAAGAAGACAGCAGGGTGGCGCCAAACGAAATAGCGGTTTGAACTTTCGAACCCTGGGCCTGCTCCGCTTCACGCTCGACCGCTTGTTGAGCGCGTCGTTTCTTCTCCTCCAGCGCTGCGATCTTAGGAGCATACTTCTGACGCAGCTTTTCCGCCGCCGCATCACGGCGCTCGCGGGCAAACTGCTGCAAGCGTACTCGGAAATCGCGTTCTGACTCGCCCGGGTTAGAAGCCACGTCGAGGCTCGGGCTTTCCAGTAGATCGAGTTTTTGACTTCGATAGATCCAGATGGAAAAGTCTTTCTTCCATGAATCGTAGCTCCTGGCTTTGCTGGCGGTGCTGGGAAGTTCAGCAAACTGCGCGCTTCCTTCAGGTGACTCTCCCAAATCTTCAACAGGCAAATCGATGGCGGTCCCCTGAGCCCAATCGACAGCAACTGGTCCGTCCGTGATGGGTACAAGCAAGGCGAGCTGCTGTGAGAAGTTGATCGTCTTTGAGTCGCTGTAGCTGATTTCCGCGAAGCCTATCAACGCTGGATGATAGACCAGAGAAGAACCTGGCGATGCACTACCGCGCGCCGGAATAAAGTATTGGGAAATTCCCGGAGGAAGAGTGGGCCGCTGACCTGCCGCCGCTTCACCTGGAGCGGCAGTCGCTACGGTAGGCACATTAACAACGGATTGAGTGGCTGTTCCGGCAGTTGCGGCAGAAACCTGTGACGCGGCCGCTGTTCGCGCTTTCACCGGCTCCATTAGCGATTTGATTTGGCTCCGGGTTAAAGGGCCGCGCAAATACGACATGTCCCAACGCGTCTCAAACACTTCGGTGCCGTCTTCATGAACGTTGTTGAGAAGAAATATTCTGTTACCCAGGCCGGCCAGCGTTTGCTCCATGTCGTTCCGATCAAACTTCATCCCGGAGCCTCCGGCGATGCCTTCCAAACCCTCGAGCATTCGAGCTTTGTCGCGTTCGGTTTGCAAACGACCAATAAACCAGGTACCCGCGTTTGATAATCCCTTGTAGTCGAGGTCCACCGGATTCTGCGTGACCAGGACTACGCCCAAACCAAAGGCGCGGCCCTGTTTCAGCAGGGTCAGCAACGGCACCTTTGAAGGTGGATTGGCCGTGGGCGGGAAGTAGCCAAAGATTTCATCCATGTAGAGTATTGCCCGCAGGCTGGTGGTTCCCGACTGAGTTCGCATCCAGCCCAGGGTTTGGTTGAGCAGGAGAGACACGAAAAACATCCGCTCGGCGTCGTTCAAATGAGCAATTGAGAAAATCGAGAGTCGCGGCTTCCCTTCGGGAGTATGTAGCATTTGCTGAATGTCGAGCGGGTCGCCTTCCATCCAGCTGCTAAATCCTGGCGCCGCGAGCAGGCTGTTAAGAGACATGGCCAGCTCGAACCGGTCTTTCGGGGGAAAGAAGGAATCGATATCCATTACGCCGACGCTCTTCATTGGTGGCGACTGAATTTGTTGGATTAGTCCGGCTATGTCCAGGTCGTTTCCTGCCGACCACGCTCGATTGAGAATGGTGGAAATCAAAATGTGTTCGCGGCTCTTAAGTGGATCGGCGGCGATACCAAGAAGACCAAGCAAACTTGTAGTAGTGGTGTTGACCCGCTCGCCCATCAACTCGCTGTCTTCTCTGATTGTCTCAGGAGGCGCCGCAAACGATTTCAAGATGGAGACCGGAATGCCGGCATTGCTGCCGGGCGTATAGATGCGAAAGTCAGCCGCATCGCGCAGCCGCTTAATGCGAGTGCCGTCCTGTCACCACGACGCCAGGCCGCTGGTCCAGAGTTCGGCTTGCTGGGCGGCGTAGTCGGCAGTTGAAAGATTTTTCTTCTGAGCGTCTTCTTCATTCACCCACGGAACGAAGTCTTCGGGTTTGAGATCGGGAAATGTCAGCAGCAGATTGGTCAGGTCACCTTTCGGATCGATGATGATTGCTGGAATACCGTCGATCGCGGCCTCTTCCAGCAAGGCGATGCATAACCCGGTCTTGCCGCTTCCGGTCATCCCGACGCATACGGCATGAGTCACCAAGTCTTTCGAGTCATAAAGCAGAATGCCGTCTTTCGGTTTCTTTTCTTTAAGATCGTAAGGACGACCGAGATAGAAAGCGCCTAGTTTTTCGTAGTCTTCCATGGTGGAGATCAGATGTCAGATGTCAGATGTCAGAAATCAGAAATCAGAAATCAGAAGTTCCGTGCCTCCGATTCTCTGAGCTCTGAAATCTGACCTCTTCGCCGTCGGGTCACGAATACTTTAGAGCGATCTTCCTGACCGTGGTTGAATTTCTCAGAGTCATCTGCATCCCTAAAGTTTTCTCAAACCTTGCTCCGCCGAGAAAAGCGGTCTCCCCCAACTTCTTGCGGCACAGCCAGTAAACTTCGCGTCCATAAATGTGGAAGTCGTCAACTGGAGTTTTTAGCGCCAAAAAACGTTGGATCGTGTCGTCGAGAGGTTTAGCTGCCACGAAAGCGATACACAAAACATTGCCTTCGCCGTCGCAGTCATCAAATGGTTTGTATTGAGCCACGGCCGCCAACTCAGCTATCGACCTGATAAAAGTCGCCACCTTGTAACCGAGATTGGTCTCCAGCGACTTCTCGATTTTGCTTTCCAGAGCCGTGACGCTGGTGGTTTTGGAATCAAAGATGACGTTGCCACTGGCGATAAAGGTTTCGACATTGGAAAAACCCATCTCCTCAAAGAGACTGCGGAGATGGTCCATCTTTACAGTGTGGCCGCCAACGTTTATGGCCCGGAGGAACGCGACGTATTTCATGTTTGGAGTGCGCCGCCTTGTCGGCGTTTTGGTCCGCTGCGACCTGTCGCAGCTTCCTTGCGATCCAGTCCGGTTAGAAAACAGTTGAATCTAGCGTCAGATCGCGGCGCCAAGCCGCCGCTTACCAAAGCGCCGACAAGGCGGCGCACTCCAAAAAAGGGTAGTCGATTAGATCTTGCGACCGATGACCTCGGCAATCAACATCACCAGGTTAGCTGGCTCGATTGGTTTGGAAACGTGAAGCTGAAATCCGGCAGCCAGCGCGCGTTCGCGATCTTCATTGGTAACGTAAGCCGTGAGCGCTACTGCGGGAGTTTGCCTCGCTCGTTTCGACTTCATGTTCCGCACTTGCCCGATGAGGGCATAACCGTCTTCATTCGGCATGCCGATATCGCTGACCAACAAATCCGGTTTCCAATCCCGCATGGCCTTGAGTGCTTCTGCGGTGGATTCGCAGCAGTTCACTACACAACCGCAGCGCGTCAGAATAGCGCTCACCAAATCGCGCGAGTCGACTTCATCGTCGACCACCAGAATGCGCAGTCCCGAAAGGGCTTTCGAATAACTCGCCGGCAGTCCGTTACTCCCCGGTTCAGTCTTCGCGGAGTCTTCAGGAGCGTTAGCTGAAGCTGTAGACGCCAACGGCAGAGTAATCGTGAAACAAGCGCCCTTGTTTTTCCCCTCACTTTGTACCTCGACGTTTCCCTGATGAAGGTTAACGAGATGCTTGACAATGGAAAGCCCGAGGCCCAGGCCGCCGTGCACGCGCGTAGTCGAGCCGTCGGCTTGCCGGAAACGATCAAAGATATAAGGTAGAAACTCCGGAGTGATGCCGACACCCGAATCGGAGACCGAGATCCGAATACCGGTCGGGGTGCGTATTGCTTCCACGCGCACCGTGCCTTGCTCGGGAGTAAACTTGACGGCGTTGCTAAAAAGGTTCCAGAAGATCTGCTGAAGCCGGTTTGGATCGCCAGCCACGAAGCCGGCCTCAGCTTCTACTGCGCTCTCGAATTGGATTGTCTTAGCCTCAAATGCCGGCCTCACCGCATCGATCGCTGCTTCGATTACCGCATTGAGATCAACCGGTCGAACCTCTATCTGGAGTTTGCCGGTAATGATCCGGGAAACATCCAAAAGGTCATCGATTAACTGCGATTGTGACCGGGCGTTGCGCTCGATCGTCTCCAGCGCGCGAGACATATGAGACTCGTCGAGTTTGCCGGAACGCACCAGATGGCTCCAGCCCAGGATGGCCGAGAGTGGCGTGCGCAATTCGTGTGAAAGGGTCGCGAGGAATTCGTCCTTGGTGCGATTGGCCTGCTCTGCTTCCGCCCGCGCGGCCCGCTCCCGTACCAACAGGTGAGCGCGCTCTTCTTCGGCTTGCTTGCGTTCAGCTATTTCCAACTGCAACTCGCTGGCATGACGCTGGGCGGCGCTATAAAGCATGGCGTTGTCGTAGGCGACAGCCACCTGAGTTGCGAGGGTGGCCGCTAAACGCTCGTCCGCTTCGGTGAAATCCTCCGCGTTTATTTTGTTTATCAAATACACCCAGCCGGATACTCTCGATCCGGATAAAATTGGTGCTCCCAGAAACGAGTGGACCAACTCGGATGTCTTTCCATTGAGACGCAGGAGTTCGTCAGAATCATTAAGCCTGAGCGGCCGGCGTTCGGTCACCAGATGTTGTAACGCGCGCACTGCGATCTCCGGAACCCGCTTGCTCGGGGACCCTGCCTCGGCATTTTCAGTTTCACAGCAACGGAAGAAATAGCGCAGTGTCTTACCGTCGCCGTTGATTACCCCGACGCCCGACTCGTGCGCCTGAACAATCTGTCGAGCGGAGCGGCAAAAGTTTTCCAGAACGCGCCAGGGATCACGTTCGGCGATTAACTCCTGGCCGAGATCGATGAGCATTCCCAACCGGGCCAGGTTTGCATTCTCAAGTTCCAGGTTCTTTTCCTGGAGCAGCTGGGCCTGACGTTTGATCTCATGAGTTTTCTTGAACAGTTCCACAAAGACGGCGACCTTCGAACGCAGAATGTCAGGTTCGATAGGCTTGACGATGTAGTCGACTGCGCCCAGGGAATACCCTCGGCTTAAATGCCGGCCACCGGTGCTGTCGGCGGTTAGAAAGATGATCGGGATGTTTCGTGAGCGGTCTCGACCTCTGATTAATTCAGCGGTCTCCAGGCCATCGAGACCAGGCATGTAAACGTCCATCAGAATAACGGCCACTTCGTTGTCCAGGAGATAGCGAAGGGCATCGTCTCCTGAGGAAGCACTAACCAGGTTTCGGTCGGGAGCATGCAGGATCGATTCGAGCGCCAACAAATTTGTTGGACTGTCGTCAACCATCAGAATATTGATCCGCTCTTCAACGTTCATGGTTTACCCCCCGCCGACCGGAGTTGCCGGCGAACGACCCGAGGGTCGGAGTATCGGGTTGGGGCGGAGTCGTCAGGCAACACAGATCCCCCAATCGAGGCCCAAGCTCACCCAGAGAAAACACCCAGTCAACTTCGGTGGTTGCAATTGCGGCCTCCGGCATTTCGGGACACGCGGCCAACGCCGGATCTTCCACCAGGGTGATTCCGCCTCGTGACTTGATTGCTGCCAGGCCGCGCGCGCCGTCACGATTGGCTCCAGTTAGTATTACACCAATCGTCTTTTCCCCGTACTGGTCAGCCGCTGACTCGAAAAGTACATCTATCGAGGGTCGTGCAAAGCAGACAGCCGGATCGGTCGACAAGGCGAAACTGTCTTTTTCGACCAGCAGGTGATAGTCACGAGGCGCAAGGTATGCGTGTCCGGAAAGGATCGGTTCTTTGTCCTCCGGTTCTGAGATTGGTAGCCGGCTGTGGCGGGCCAGGAATTCACACAGGCCCGTCTCGGAATCCTTTCCTCGATGCTGGACGATAACGATGGGCACAGGAAAACTGTCGGGCAGTCCGGAAAGCAATGTTTGCAATGCCTTCAGTCCACCGATCGAAGTGCCGATGACGATGATTTCAAAACCCACCACATTACCCTCGGTGTTTATGTCCGACACACTTTAGTTTCTCGTTCGTTCGCCAACACGAATCCTGGCTAATTCACCGCTTGTGCCCTGCGCAAAGTCGCCTCTACCTAAGAATCGACAAACTGAAGTGTGTCGGACATCGCTACATTACCTTTCTGTAGAGCTTGTCGTGATCATTCAAGTGTTGGTAAAACGCCGCCCGGGGCGTGAACTTCAACGACTCCTTGTTGCCCAGACCAAACACGCCAAACATACTCAAACTTTCGTAGAGCAAGTTGTGAACTCGCGCTTGCAGGTCCTTGTTGAAATAGATCATCACATTTCGACAAAGGATTACCTGGAACTCGTTGAACGAACCGTCTGTCGCAAGATTGTGCTCGGAAAACACCAGATTGCTTTTAAGCGCCGAACTGAAAATTACGCTGTCATACTGGGCAGTGTAATAGTCGGAGAATTCGTTTGCCCCGCCGGACTGATGGTAGTTACTGGTGTATTCCCTCATCGCGGAGAGGGGAAAGATTCCATCTCGCGCCTTTCGCAGGACGGCCTGGCTGATGTCCGTGGCGTAGATACGACACCTTTCATACAGTTGCTCCTCCTGGAGCAGGATGGCGAGGGAATAAACCTCTTCGCCGGTAGAACAACCTGCGATCCAAATCTGCACTGTCGGATAAGTACGCAGCAAGGGCACTACTTTCCGGCGGAAGGTGACATAAAAACTCGGATCGCGAAACATCGAGGTAGCATGCACCGAAAGTCCCAGTAGTAAACGCTCGAGGCACCCACCGTCATGCAGTACCTTGTCCTGCAATGCCGACACTGTTCCCAAATTCTCAGCTCGCATCAGTTCCAGTATGCGCCGCTTCAAGGAAGACCGCGAATACTCCCGGAAGTCAAAACCGTACGCACGGTAGAGCCCTTCGAGCAACAACTCGATTTCGATGTCTTCAAATCCGGCTGCTTTTGCTACTGCACTACTCATATTAAAGGAAGAGCTGATTAAGTGTCTTCGACGCGTAGCGTCGGTTTGAATTTAGCCCGGCCTTTCAAGGCCGGGACCAAACGCATGTATGCACCGTCGCGTAGCGACGATTGAATTGAGCACCAGTTTCAGACGTCGCTACGCGACGCAGATAACTTATTGAGCTTCCCCGGCCTTGAAAGGCCGGGCTAAATTCATGCCGACGCTACGCGTCGAAAGCACTTGTTTAGAACTCCCTAAGAAACTCTTGTTTTGTGTAATTTCGTAGATCGTCCTCCAAGCCGGAGGAGGCCATACGATCCACCAATTCACACGAAATCTCACGAAAGACCACTAACCCACGCATCTCTCCCCCCGCTGGGGCGAGAGCCTCCTAAGGCTCCGAACAAATCGCCCCGCGGGGGGAAACCCGAAATTCCTATTCCGCCGCCTCTCGATACAGCCATACCCGAAGCAGCGACAGCAATTGATCAATATCCAACGGCTTCGAAATATAGTCGGACGCCCCGACCGCGAGGCAATGATCGCGATCGGCTTTCATAGCTTTAGCAGTCAACGCAATAATCGGAAGCTGTTTGAACTCGTCCATCTCACGAATTGCGGTGATCGCTTCGTAACCATCCATCTCCGGCATCATGATGTCCATGAGCACCGCCTCGATCTCGGGATCGCTCTTTAGGATGTCAATGCCTTCCTGTCCGTTTTCCGCGTGAACCACATTCATGTTGTGAGCCTCCAACGCGCTGGTTAACGCGAAGATGTTTCGCACGTCGTCATCGACCACCAGTACCTTCCGGCCGGCCAGCACCGGATCGGTGCGATGAAACTTCGCCAGCATACGGCGCTTAGGCTCCGGTAGATTTGCCTCAACCCGGTGCAGGAAAAGAGCAGTCTCTGCCAACAGCCGTTCCGGAGAGCTGGCCTCCTTCACAATGATCGCATCGGCCACCTTCTTCAGGTGCAACTCCTCCTTCCGAGTTAACTCCTTGCCAGTGTAGATGATGATCGGCAGATCGTAGCGACCGAGTTCAGTCTGCAATTTCTCGATCAAGTCGAAGCCGCTCATGTCAGGCAGTTTCAAGTCCAGGACCATGCAATCAAACCTCTGGGATTGTAAGGCCACCAGCGCTTCTTCTCCGGTGGCAACGGCCGTGGTGTGAACGTCGCCGTTGCCGATTAATTCCACTACACTCATGCGCTGCACATCATCGTCCTCGACAACCAGTAATTTCCGGATTCGTCGTTCGGCAAAGTCTCGGATGTCGTCAAAAGCCTTGCCCAGGTCCGCATGGCTGACCGGCTTTTGCACGTGGTTAAATGCGCCCTGCTGCAACGCGCGCTGGCGCTGTTCCTCCACAGTAATGATATGGACCGGAATGTGACTGGTTTCCGGATCGTGTTTCAGGCGATCCAGCACAGTCCAACCATCGCGATCCGGAAGGCGTATATCCAAGGTGATTGCCGACGGTTTATATTTTTGCGCCAGCACCAGCGCCATTGTTCCGCTGGTGGCCACCAGGGCCTTGAATCCTTTATCGCGGGCCAGATCCAGTAAAATGCCGGCGAAACTAATATCGTCCTCAACGATCAGTACAACGCGATCTCCGGTTTCGATGTCGTTGCGATCGTCGAGAACTGCGGCAGACTCGCTTGACAGAAGGGCCATCGCCTCGCTGTCAAAAGATTCCACCGGGGTCCACGCAGCCTCGGTCTGTTTGTCTTCGGGTATTCGTGGTTGCCGGGCCGGCGCGCTGGTCGCTCCGGCAGGCACGTAATTACGTGGCAGATAGAACGTGAAGGTACTGCCCTCTCCAGGTGTGGAAATGACGCGAATCTCGCCACCGAGTAAACGGGCAATCTCACGGCTGATGGAGAGTCCCAGTCCAGTGCCTCCATATTTGCGGCTGGTGGTCCCATCGGCCTGTTGGAACGCTTCGAAAATTATCCGCTGCTTTTCCGTAGGAATGCCGATGCCAGTATCGCTCACCGAAAACGCCACTACCTCACCGGTCCGGTTCAATGAATCCAGATGATAGGTTTCATCCTGCGCAGCCGCCGCGATGCGGAGCACCACCTTGCCCTCATCGGTAAACTTGAAGGCGTTCGAAAGCAGATTCATCAGGATTTGCTGGAGCCGCTTATCGTCGGTGCGTATAGTTGGCGGCAGCTCCTCATCTCGTTCGATCAGAAACTCCAGTTTTTTATCCTGAGCAAGTTGATGGAAGCTGCGTTCCAGCTGCCCGGTCACGTCGGCCACCGAAACCTCGGAAACCTCGATGCCCATCATTCCTGACTCGATCTTCGACAAGTCGAGAATGTCGTTGATCAGGGAAAGCAGATCCGAACCAGAAGAATGGATCGTCTCGGCAAACTGCACCTGCTTGCCGGTGAGGTTCTCGTCGTTGTTTTCCGCTAGCTGCCGGGAAAGAATCAGCATGCTGTTGAGCGGCGTGCGCAACTCGTGAGACATGTTGGCAAGAAACTCCGATTTGTATTTCGAGGTGAGTGCCAGTTGCTCTGCCTTTTCCTCCATCTCCCAGCGCGCTTCTTCCACCTCACGGTTCTTGGCTTCCACCTCCGCTTTCTGACGGGCCAGGAGTGCCGCCTTCTCCTGCAACTCTTCGTTGGTTTGCTGCAACTCCTCCTGCTGGCTCTTTAACAATTCTTCAGATTCACGCAACGACTCAGCCTGCTGCTCGAGTTGCTCATTGGTTTTCTTGAGTTCGTCCTGCTGGCTTTGGAGTTCGGCCGCCAGCGATTGAGACTGCTGCAGTAGATCTTCAGTTCGGGTGTTAGCGGCAATCGTGTTCAGCACGATGCCGATACTTTCGGTCAACTGGTCGAGGAAGGTGAGATGTGTATCGCTGAAGGTGTTGAAAGTTGAAAGCTCGATGACAGCCTTAACGTCACCTTCAAAAAGCACCGGAAGGACGACGATGTTATTTGGTGGCGCTTCGCCGAGACCGGACGCGACGTATACATAGTTTGCGGGGACATTGGTTACCAGGATTCGCTCCTTCTCGAGCGTGCACTGGCCCACCAGTCCCTCGCCGGCGTGGAATTCATTGGCCAGGTTCTTGCGCTTCTTATATGCGTAGCCACCCAGCAGCTTCATCAAAGGCTCGCCGTTTGAGCTGCTGTTTACGTAGAAGACGCCCTGTTGGGCGTCAACCAGAGGCGCTAACTCGGAAAGCACCATCTGGGCGACAGTAGTCATATCGCGTTGGCCCTGAAGCATGCGGGTAAAGCGAGCTAGATTGGTCTTGAGCCAGTCCTGCTCCATGTTTTTCTGGGTCGTATCTTTGAGATTGAGGATCATCTCGTTGATGTTGTCTTTCAGCGCCGCGACTTCGCCCTGCGCCTCGACCGTAATCGAACGAGTCAAATCGCCCTTGGTCACCGCAGTGGAGACTTCGGCGATTGCGCGCACCTGGGTAGTCAGATTCGCTGCCAGACCGTTTACGTTATCGGTTAGATCGCGCCAGGTTCCGGCAGCGCCGGGCACATTTGCCTGACCGCCTAGTTTCCCTTCGACGCCGACTTCGCGAGCGACCGAGGTCACCTGGTCGGCAAAGGTGGCGAGCGTGTCGGTCATGTTGTTGATAGTGTCGGCCAGTTCGGCAATCTCGCCTTTAGCTTCCACGGTTAACTTACGCTCGAGATCGCCATTTGCAACTGCCGTTACGACGCGAGCAATTCCACGCACCTGGTCTGTCAGGTTACTGCCCATCGAGTTCACGTTATCAGTCAGATCTTTCCAGGTGCCGGCGACTCCGCGCACATCAGCCTGCCCTCCCAGCTTTCCTTCGGTTCCTACTTCACGAGCTACCCGAGTAACCTCCGAAGCGAACGAGTTCAACTGGTCCACCATGGTATTGATGGTGTTCTTGAGTTCGAGAATCTCGCCTTTGACGTCGACTGTGATTTTCTTGGAAAGGTCGCCGTTGGCTACAGCGGTGGTCACATCGGCGATGTTGCGTACC
>Ga0190274_10000982_pt1 | contig 16623 bp, 21 predicted proteins | sample Popmic531T_FD_133002 | JGI IMG/M metagenome (GOLD analysis project Ga0190274, IMG submission 133002) | Populus adjacent soil microbial communities from riparian zone of Yellowstone River, Montana, USA - 531 T | ecosystem: Environmental > Terrestrial > Soil > Riparian zone | place: USA: Montana...
AAGTGGCGGCCGCCCGCGCCGAAGGCCTGGTGCTCAGGGTTGCGCAGGACATCGAAGTGGTCGGGATCCTCGTAACGCGTCTCGTCGCGGTTCGAGGACGGGTACCACATGACCACCTTGTCGCCCTCTTTGATCTGCTGGCCGTGCAACTCGACATCGCGGGTCGCGGTGCGGCGGAAGTGGGCGAAGGCGGGGAACATCCGCAGGGACTCCTCGACGGCGCCGGGAATCCGCCCAGGATCGTCGAGCAGTAGCCGGCGCTGCTCGGGATCTTCGATCAGCGCTCGCATGCCGCTGCAGTAGGTCGCCTTGGTGCTGTCGTTGCCGGCGGCGACGAGGAGGAAGAAGCCCATCACGATCTCGTGCTCGGCGAGGCGCTCGCCGTCGATCTCGGCGTGGACGAGGACGCTGGTCAGGTCGTCCGTGGGCCGCTCGCGCCGCGCCGCAATCATCTCCCCGCAGCGGCTGAAGATCTCGGCCACGTTCCTTTGGATCGCGGCTTCGAGGCCCGCCGGGTCGAGCGCGCCCTCGGGGTTGAGATCGGGATCGCTGGCGCCGAGGGTCGAATTCATCAGCTCGGCCCAGATCGCGTCGTCCTCCTCGGGTATCCCCATGAAGCTGCCGATCACGCGGGCGACCGCGGGCTGGGCGACGTCGGTGACCAGGTCGCACGTCTCGCGCCCCTCGATCCGATCCAGGGCACCGATCACGATCTCCCGGATCGCCTCCTCGTGGGCGGCGATCCGCTTCGGCGTGAAGCCGGCCTGGAACAGGGCCTTGATCCGGTCGTGCTTGGGCGGGTCCATGCCGATGAACATCGCCTGCGCGAGCTCGAGCGGAAAGACCTCGGTGACAAGGGTGACGCCGCCGCGTTCGGACGAGTAGGTCTGCCAGTCGCGACTCACCTCGTGCACGTCGTCGGCCGTTGTCACCGACCAGTAGCCCGCCGACTGCGGAAACTCGGTGATCTCGGAGGTCCAGTGAACCGGGCAGCCGCCGCGAAGCTGCTTGAAGATGGCGTGGGGCGGGCCGTCGGGCCAATGCTCGCGCTCGGTTACGAGAACGTCTTTGAGGTCGCCCTCGGAAGTGAGTGGATCGGCCGGCAAGGAGTGTTTGATCCTACTGGCTGACTGGCCAGTTTCAAGCGAGGGCTAGCGCGATGCCTGCCTTTCCAGCGAATCTCACAGCTTTTGACCTTTGCATCTCCCGCTGGGTTGACTAGCCGGGCGCCGCGATCGGTGCGAAGATCGCGACTGGTAAACCCTGCGATCGAAGGAGTGAACGTGTCAGCTAGAGACTCGAGCCGAGGTGGCATCCGGATCGCCCGGCTGTTGCCACTGGTTCTGGTAATCGGGATTACGGGTGTGGCCGCGACTGGCTGCGGCAGCGACAGCGACAGCGCCTCCTCGGAATCCCAGAGCGCTCTCGAAAAAGGCGCCGAAGAGACCAAGCAGGGCATCGAAAAGGGCAAGGAGGAAGTGAAGAAGGGCTTCGGAGAGGCCGAAGAAGCGGCCAAGCAGGGGGTCGAAGAAGGCAAGGAAAATGCCACGGGCGGGGTCGAAAAGGCCGCCAAGGAAGCTGAAAAGGGCATCGAAAAGGGCAAGGAAGAAGCACAGGCGGGAATCGAAAAGGGCAAGGCGGAAGCCGAACGCGCTATCGAAGAAGCCGAAAAGCGGGTGGAAAACGCCGGCAACTGAGCTGAGCACGCCCCGGCGACACGCGGCGTCGTCGGGGCGGTGCGCTCCAGGTGGCCGTCGGCTTCGGTCATCCTTTGCCTAGCCGATGTCGGAGCCCGATGGCCTAGACCAATTCGAAGCGCTGGTCGCCGATGCGATCGACGCCCTTCCTGGGGAATTCCAGCGGGTGCTGGAAAAGGTCGCGGTCGTGATCTCCGATCGCGGGGCCGAGGTCCATGCGTACGGGCAGTACTACGGCGACGGCATCGCGCTCGATCGCTACGAGGACCGGATCGTGATCTACCGCGACACGCTGGAGCGGGATTTTGGCCACGATCGCGCCCTGCTCGCGCAACAGGTCGAGCGCACCCTGAGGCATGAGCTCGCGCATCACCTCGGCTGGGATGAGCCAGGGGTGGGCGGGCTCGGCCTCTGAGCTCGCTTCGCGCGGGTCAGCGGACCTTGCAGTCCCGCGAGAGGCCGGTCTTCAGCTGCTGGCCGTTGGCAAACGAGAAGGTCGCCTTTGCGAGCTGGTAGATCGCGCCCGGGAAGCCGGCCGGCGCGGCGCAGCTGGCGCTGAAGAAGCTGCGACTCTTGCCCCCGTAGTGGTAGCGGCGGCCGATCTTCAACTCGATTTCGGTCACGTAGCCGAGGTCGGAGGCGAGTTCGGGGATCTTGGCGGAGAACACCGTGCCGAAGTCGCCGTGCCGACGGTAGGAGATCCTGAAGGGGAGGACGAAGGCAGCCCGCACAGGGCTCGAGCCATAGAGGTGCAGCAACAGCCCGGGCCGGCCGTCAGAACGGCTGTTGAAGACGAGCACTTCCCCGCGGGCTGGAATCAGGGGCGCGCCGGGGAAGTTGACCTTGGCGGCGAAGTGACCGCGGCCGACCAGGGCCGGTCGGCACGCTTTCAGCGCCGCCTGGCTGCTCGTCTGCTGGAGTTCCGATGCCCTGCAGGTGGGAAGGCCGGTGACGGAGACGCGGCCGGCGCGGTTGACCGCGATCGAGATTTCGCGAAGCTGGGGCGGGCGGCTGCCGTCCGAGGTGTCGATCACGCCATCTAGGCTCACCGTCACCGGTACCGCGCGATCACGCGGCAGGGCGCGCGGCTGGAGCTTGCCGTCGAAGTGCACCCGCAGCGTTCCCTGCTGGCTCAACTCTCCGTGGGCGACCGCGGCGAGCGCCAGAACGAGAAGGAAGAGAGCGGTTGTGATGGCGAGGCGGCGCATGGTCCCAACACTCAGTGTAGGTCTGCGCCCCCCACGGCCAGTGTTAACGGTCCGCGATATCCGTCGGGAGAGGAGCATCGAAGTGGCTGCAAACCGGGCTAGAGTCCGGACATGTCCGCTGGCGATCACGGCATCGAGCTGTCCGGCGGCGACCAGTTCGCCGGCTACCGGATCGAGCAGCGCATCGGGCGGGGTGGCATGGGGGTTCTCTACCTGGCGCTCGAGCCGGCCTTGGAGCGCCGCGTAGCGCTGAAGCTGATCGCCCCGGAGGCCGCCGCCGACGAGGTCTTCTCCCGGCGCTTCGCCGAGGAGTCGAGGATCGCCGCTTCGATCGAGCATCCGAACGTGGTGCCGATCTACGCCGCCGGCGAAGAGGATGGTGTCCCCTTCATCGCGATGCGCTACGTCGCTGGTGCCGACCTCTCCGGGCGCCTCGCTCGCGAGCGGCGACTGGAGCCCGCCGCGGCGGTTGATCTGATCGCCCAGATCGGCAATGGCCTCGATGCGATTCACGCGGCCGGGTTGGTCCATCGCGACGTCAAGCCGGCCAACGTCCTGCTCAGTGGCGGCGATGGGGTCGAGCACGCCTACATCACCGATTTCGGCGTCGCCCGCAACGTCGCCACCGAGTCCGGGCTGACCCAGACCGGGCGCTTCGTCGGCACGCTCGACTACGTCGCCCCCGAGCAGATCTCCGGCGGCGCGATAGACGCCCGCGTCGACGTCTACGCCCTCGGCTGTCTGCTCTTCAAGCTTCCCACCGGCGAGGTGCCCTTCCCCAAGGACGGCGAGGCGGCACGCCTATTCGCCCACCTCAACGATCCGCCCCCGGCCCCCTCGCTCTACGTGCCCGAGGTCTCGATGGCGCTCGACGACGTCGTGAGCCGGGCGATGTCGAAGCTCCCCGACGATCGCTTCCCCTCGGCCGGCGATCTCGGCCGCGCTGCTCAGGCGGCCCTGCGCGGCGAGCAGCCGCTCGTTCCGGAGCGGACCGTGGCGACCGGGGCGGCGGCGACGGGGACCACGGCGACGCTCGCTGCCGAAGCGGAGAGAGGACAGGGTCGGCGTCGCCTCGCCCTTGGAGTCGTCGCAGTCCTGGCCGTGGCCGCGATCGTGGCTGGGGCGATTGCCCTCGGCGGCGGGGGCGGTGGCGACGGCTCCCCACGGACGACGGTTACGACCGACGGCACGTCTTCGGCGGCAAAGCAGGGCGGCACTGCGGTCAAGTCACAGACGGCGCCTCCGGCGCTGAGCGCAGCGGAGCTGATCCGCCGCAGCGATGAAATCTGCGAAGGCAGCCAGAGCTCGTATAAGAGCGTCAGGTCCCAGTCCAGCGAGGAAAGCCCCGACGTGACCTACTCGGCAACCCTGGTCGGGATCTCGACGAGGGCGGTCGACCGATTCAGGCGACTGGTGCCGCCCGCCCGTCTCGAGGCGGAGTGGGGGAGGTACCTGAGGGCCCAGGAAAGAGTCAAGGCCTACGACCGCCAGGCGTTGAGAGCAGCCGAAGCGGGGGACTCCAGTGTCTACCTCGCGGCGCGCCAAAGGAGAGACGACGAGCAGGCTGAACGCTACGACCTCGCTCGTGCGCTGGGGCTGAATGCCTGCAGCGCGACCCGGGAATAGTCAAGGAATGCGCAGCGAGGATGCCGCCTCTTGGGTTACCGCCTACGAGCGTGCCTGGCGGACGCCGGGCACCGAGGGACTGCGAGATCTATTCACAGAGGACGCGACTTACCGAATGTCTCCGTACGAGGAGCCGGCGGTCGGCATCGTGGAGATCGCCGGGCTCTGGGAGCGGGAGCGGCAGGGCCCGGACGAGGAGTTCGAGATGACCCACGAGGTCATCGCGGTTGAGGCCGATACCGCCGTGATTCGGCTCGAGGTTCAATACGGGGGAGCGGATCGCCTCCGATACCGCGACCTCTGGATCGTCCGCTTCGCCGCCGACGGCCGCTGCCGTGAATTCGAGGAGTGGCCGTTCTGGCCCGGCCAGCAGACCATCGCCAAAGGCGGCGATCAATGAGTAAGCAACATCTTACGTAAGAATATGCTTAAATAAAGCAGGTGAAGGCAGCCGACCAAGTTCAGGTGGATCGCGCAGCGCGGGCGATCGCCGCCCCGCGCCGGCGCGAGATCCTCGCGCTCGTTCGCGACGAGGAGCTCAGCGCGGGTGAGATCGCCTCGCGCTTCGACATCTCCCGGCCGGCCATCTCCCAGCACCTTGCGGCGCTGCGCGAGGCCGGCCTGCTCAGCGAGCGGCGGCAGGGCACCAGCCGCCTTTACCGGGCCCAGCCCGAGGCGCTTGCCGGGCTGCGCGACTTCTTGAATGCATTCTGGACCGATCGTCTCGAGCGGCTGAAGCTCGCCGCCGAGCTGGAGCAGCAGAGGAGGGACAAACGTGGCAAGCGCAGAGACAGGAACCGCGGTCGAGGTGGAGGTTCGGATAGCGGCAAGCCCTGAGACCGTTTTCGATTTCTTCACCGACCCCGACAAGATGATTCAGTGGATGGGGCGCTCCGCCGAGCTGGACCCACGGCCGGGCGGCGCTCTGCGCTGCGACATCAACGGCGACAGCGTGGCGAGGGGCGAGTACGCCGAGGTCGACCGGCCCCGCCGGGTGGTCTTCAGCTGGGGCTGGGAGGGTGAGGACGCGGTGACACCGGCAGGCAGCAGCACGGTCGAGGTCCTGCTCGAGCCAGATGGCGATGGCACCCACCTGCGCCTGCTTCACCGTGGTCTGCCCAGCGCGGAATCGGCGGAGAAACACGGCCACGGCTGGCGTCACTACACCGAGCGCCTGGCTGCAGCGGCGAGCGGGGGAGACCCCGGCGAGGATCCCTGGGCGACGCCCGAGGGTGCCGGCAGCAGCGACTGACAAGCGACTACCAAGGAGGCAGAACGATGGGAAACCCCACGATGTGGTTCGAGGTGGCGGGCAAGGATCGGCAAGCGCTGAAGGATTTCTATGGGCAGCTCTTCGAGTGGCAGCTGACCGACATGGACAACATGCCCTACTCGACGATCGACGCCGGTGGCGAGGGCATTCCCGGCGGGATCGGCGCCGCGCCCGAGGGCAGTTCCGGTCACGTCACCTTCTACGTCCAGGTCGACGACCTGGAGGCGGCGCTGGCCAAGGCAGAGGGGCTTGGCGGCAAGCGGGTGATGGGCCCGATGGATATCCCCAGCGGCCAGATCGCCCTCTTCGCCGACCCCGAGGGACATCAGATTGGCTTGATGACCCGGATGAGCTGAGCACGAGCCGCGGCGCCGGGCCTGGCTCGGCGCCGCCGGGTGCGGCCGGTTGCTGGGACTACTGAACCGGCCCGGAGTGCAGCTCGACCCCGCCGCCCTTCTCGCGGATCAGGTCGACGGTGAGCAGGACGGCGGCGACGGCGTAGAACGGCGTGAAGGCGATGTTGGTCAGCACGTCGGCGAACCACTCGGCGATCAGCGAGCCGCCGAAGTGGTCGTGGGCGAAGCCGGTGACGAGTTCGGTCAGGGCGTCGCCCGCGATCTCGATCGGGATCAGGACGAAGGCCACGATGAGGAACTTCCCGCGGACCAGCTGCACGCTGCGCCGAAAAGCGGCCCGGATGCTCCGGTGTTCGATCTCGACCACGGGGGCGGCGAGGCCGAGCCAGACGAAGACGAGGACCCCGGGGACGACGAAGGCGACGAGGCCGACCGCGACCAGCGCACCGTAGATCAGGTCGATCGCGATCAGCGGCATGTAATTGATCATCCCGGCGATCTGGCGCAGCGAGGGCGGCTTTCCCTCACGGGGGTGAGTGAGGGAGATCGCCACCGCGCCGGTGTAGAAGACCTCGCCGATCAGGCCCGTGGCGGCGAGCGCGAACACCGCGCCGACGATGGCCAGCACTCTCCACCCGGCGCTGAAGCTGAGCGAGCCGATTTCGGCGTGGAGGGTGATCGCGTGGACCAGGCCGAGCGGCACGAAGACGACCACGGCCAGCAGGACCAGCGAGGGCGCCCACCTGATGTAGGTGCGGCCGATCCGCAGGTAGGTCGAGGCGACCTCGGCGCGGCGACTCACGTCAGCGATGGCGGCGGCGGCCAGAGGGATGGCGGCCGCGCTGCTGCAGTCTCGATTGCGACGATTCCGAGACAGGGACGCGCTGCACCCCACTCAGATCCCCGACCAGCAGCTCTTCGGCGCAGCGCCGGTGCCAGTGGTGGTGTTCGGTGCCGCCGAGCCGGAAGACGTACTGGACGACAACGTGGTCGCTGCCGATTTCGATCTCACCGTGACAGGCCGGGCAGCGGTAGAGCTTGCGGGATATACCACGGATCAGCCAGGCCTCGTCGCCCTCTTCGGTGGTGCCGCGCAGGCTCCAGCGTTTGTCGGGCAGGCCGTCGAGGCCGGCCATGGCGCTAGCGCCGCGACAGCCAGCCGAAGCCGGCGGCCATCGCCAGATTGGAGACGCTCGCGAGGCGCAGACCGAGCTTGGCGCCCGGGCGGCTGACGGCAGGCGACTCGGCCCAGAGGGCGTCGGTCGCGATCTCGGTCCCGCGCAGCCAGGCCAACGCCCACCAGTCACGTTGCTCGCCGCGTCGCTCGGCGATCAGGTGGGCGGCGGCGAAGGTGAGCCAGATCGGGCCGCAGCGGCGGAAAAGGTGTTCGGCGTCGGGTGAGGGGTCCTCGTGACCCAACACCTTCAGCGTCATCGCCGGTGCAGCGATTGCGGCGGTGCCGAGGACGAGGTCGAACGCGATCATGTTTCGGTTGGTGAGACGCAGCGCCTGTTCAAGTGTCATCGCAGTGACCATCCAACCAGATCGGGGGCCATCGGGCGAAAGTGTGAGCGACTCGGAAGGGAAAGCCCGGGGTCCGACGAATCTGACGCTCGTGACCAAGACTGCGACGAAATCACCTCAACTCAAGAGCCTTTCCGAGTACATCCAGGAGCGCTTCGACGAGTTCTCGCGCTCCCAGAAAGACGTTGCCCGCTACATCGTCGATCACCTCGACGAGGCCGCCTTCCTCACCGCCGAGGAGCTGGCCAGGAGAGCGAGCACCTCCTCATCGACGGTGGTGCGCTTCTCCCAGGCCCTCGGCTTCGAGGGCTACCCCGAGCTTCAGCAGGCCGCCATCGAGGAGTACCGCAGCGCCGGCGCCGGCGCCAACGGGAGCTCCAGTGCCGCCTCGCTCTTCTCCTTCGACCACTCCGAGTTGGAGGGCTCGCTCGGAGCCGACTACGCCAACCTCGAGGAAACGGCGCGCAAGCTGACCCGCGAGCAGGTCGACGGTGCCGTGGCCGCGCTTGCCGAAGCGCAGCGCGTCGTCATCGTCGGCGTCGACCAGATGGCCTTCTTCGCCAGTTACCTGCGTCATACCCTCAGCCTGCTCGACATCCGAGCCGAGATCGTCGCCAGCACCGGTGGCGAGTCGTTGCAGCGGCTTGGAAGGATCGACGACGAGACGCTCGTCATCGTCCTCTCCTCGGGCCGCGCCCATCCCCTCTTGCTGCGCGCGATGAAGCTGGCGCTGCACCGCAATGCGAACACGCTGGCAATCTCCGACGCTTCGCTCTCAGAGGTGGGCGAGCACGCCGGTCAGACGCTCTACTTCTCTTCCAACAGCCCATCCTTCGCCCGTTCCAATACGGCCCTGATGGCTCTCGTGCAGGCTTTGGCCCACGGTCTCTACGCCCGTGACGAAGACACGCACAAAGACCGCATCCGCGCCTACAAGCTGAAGTAACGGCCAGCCCCCGTAATATGCGGCTCGTGACTGAGCGAGCGACTTTCAGAGTGAAGACGGGCCTTGCCGAGATGCTCAAGGGCGGGGTGATCATGGATGTGGTCACGCCTGAGCAGGCGCGGATTGCCGAGGAGGCCGGTGCCTGCGCGGTGATGGCCCTGGAGCGGGTGCCTTCCGATATCCGCAGGGACGGCGGCGTGGCCCGGATGTCGGACCCGGCGATGATCAAGGGGATCCAGGAGGCCGTGACGATTCCGGTGATGGCGAAGGCGCGGATCGGCCACTTTGCCGAGGCCCAGGTCCTGCAGGCGCTCGAGGTCGACTACATAGACGAGTCCGAGGTGCTGACTCCGGCCGACGAGCGCAATCACATTGACAAGCTCGCCTTCGAGGTGCCCTTCGTCTGCGGTGCGACCAACCTCGGCGAGGCACTGCGAAGGATCGGCGAGGGCGCCGCGATGATCCGCTCCAAGGGCGAGGCCGGCACCGGCAACGTGGTCGAGGCGGTTCGCCACATGCGCGAAATCGTCTCCGGCATCAAGCGACTCGCCCAGCTCGGCCCCGAGGAGCTGTCGAGCGCTGCCAAAGAGCACCAGGCGCCGCTGGAAGTCGTCCACGACGTCGCCGCCCAGGGCCGGCTCCCGGTGCCGCTCTTCTGCGCCGGCGGCATTGCTACGCCCGCGGACGCCGCCCTGATGATGCAGCTGGGCGCCGAAGGCAATTTCGTCGGCTCGGGCATCTTCAAGAGCGCCGATCCAGAGCGGCGGGCGCGGGCGATCGTCGAGGCGACGACGCACTTCAACGATCCGGAGCGGGTGACGGCGGCCTCGATCGGCCTCGGCGAGGCGATGCCGGGCCTCGAGATCTCAGAGCTCGCCGCGGCGGATGCTCTCCTCCAAGACCGCGGTGCCTGAGCTGCGCCTCGGCGTCCTCGCCATCCAGGGAGGCTTTGAAGCGCACGAGCGCAAGCTGCGCGCTCTGGGGGCGGAAGTCACGGAGGTGAGGGTCCCGGAGGACTTGGCGGGCCTCGACGGGCTGGTGATTCCGGGTGGGGAGAGCACGACGATCTCGATGGGAATCGAGTCGGCTGGCCTCGAGCAGCCGATCCGTGCCCATCGGGACGCCGGCGGAACAATCTTCGGCACCTGCGCCGGGATGATCGTCTGCGACGAGGAGCACCTGGGGTTGATCGACGCGAAGGCGGCGCGGAACGCGTTCGGGCGCCAGCTGCAGAGCTTTGAGGCCGATCTCGAGGTCGAGGGGCTCGGCGACGAGCCGCTGCGCGCCGTGTTCATCCGCGCGCCCTGGGTCGAGCGGCACGGCCCCGGCGTCGAGGTGCTGGCCTCGCACGAGGGCCACCCGGTGACGATCCGCGAAGGAGGCGTGCTTGCCTGCGCCTTTCACCCGGAGCTGACCGACGACTCGCGCCTGCACGCACTTTTCATGGCCATGACTACGAGTGCGTGTGAGCGCGTAGGGAGCGAGCGAGATTTCCGGTGACCATTAGCGAGAGCGAGCGAAGCGCGAACATTTATTCTGGTCGCGTGCGGGAGGAGGCGGAGGCGTGAGAGACGCGAGAGCGGAGAACCTGGCGAAGATCCTGGTCGGCTACTCGACCGAGGTCAAGGCGGGCGAGGTGGTCTCGATCGACGGCGAGGTCGGCGCCGAGCCGCTGCTGCGCGCCGTCTACGAGGAGGTGCTGAAGGCGGGCGCCCACCCGATCCTCAACGTCTCGCTCGACGGCCTCGCGGCGGTCTATTACGAGCACGCCAGCGACGAGCAGCTGGCCTGGATCTCACCGCTGATGGAGTGGACGGTGGACAACGCCGATGTGCGGATCGGCATCGGCGCCAGCGCCAACACCCGCGAACTCTCCGCTGTGCCCCCGGAGCGCCAGACCCGCCGCCAGACCGCGACTGGGCCGGTGCTGAGCCGGATGATGGAGCGCAGCGCCGCCGGCGAGTTCCGCTGGTGCTACACGATCTTCCCGACCAACGCCTACGCCTCCGAGGCGGAGATGAGCCTCGCCGCCTACGAGGACTTCTACTTCGGCGCCTGTCTCGCCGACGATCCGGACCCGCTGACCGCCTGGAAGCGCGCCTCGGCGGAGTGCGAACGCCTCGCCGAGTGGATCGAGGGCCACGAGGAGGTGCGGGTGACCGCCCCCGGGACCGACATCAAGCTCGGTATCGCCGGCCGCAAGTTCATCCCCTGCGTCGGCGACCACAACATGCCCGACGGCGAGTTCTTCACCGGACCGGTGGAGGACTCGGTCGAGGGCGAGGTCACCTTCCATCTGCCCGCCGTGATCGCCGGTCGCGAGGTCTCGGGCGTGCGCCTGCGCTTCGAGGCCGGCAAGGTCGTCGACGCCAGCGCCGAGCGCGGCGAGGAGTTCCTGATCCAGCTGCTCGACACCGACGAGGGCGCCCGCCGCCTCGGCGAGCTCGGGATCGGCACCAACTACGCGATCGATCGCGGCACGCTCGAGGTCCTGCTCGACGAGAAGATCGGCGGCACCGTCCACATGGCGGTCGGCAAGTCCTATCCCGAGTCCGGCGGCGTCAACGACTCCGCCGTCCACACCGACCTGGTCTGCGACCTGCGCAAGGGCGGCAAGATCGAGGTGGACGGGGTCGATTTCCAGGTGGACGGCAAGTTCGTTGTTTGAGGGGTTGGGTGGGAGGCTCCTCTCGAACACGTCCCGATAGCCAAATCGCCAGCTTCGAAGCGTTACCGAGAGGCTTCAAAGCTTGGAAGCTCAAGCGGAGGCCGCTCTCGTGGGAGCGCTTGAAGCTATGACGTGCTGCGAGAGCCCGGCCGGACCAGGACAAAGAGAAGACCCGACCCCGCCGGATAGTCGATCGCTACTGATTCGGGATTGGCGATCCGGCGAGGAGGAAGAACCAGATCGTCAGGGTGATCGCGGCGAGGATGACCGAGCCCATCAGCACCGCCTCGACCACCGTCGTCGAGTTCGCCGCGGAAGGCGAATCGCGCATGCTCTTCAGCCAGCTCGGGCGCATCGGGCCGAGGCGGTTGGTGCCGGTGATCTGGATGTAGAGGCGGTTGAGCCGGCCGATCAGCCAGCTCATCAGGAGGACCGAGATCACGAATCCGGCCGCGACGACGAAGTAGGGGCCACCGCTGGGGAACTGGGTGTGGGAGACCTTGGAGGCGATGTAGATCCAGCTCAGCGGGATCGCCGTCCAGATCGAAAGCGCGGCCAAAAGCATAGCCACGAAGACGACGCTGGCCCCCATTGCTCGGGCCGGCCCGCCGCGGTGCGAATCGGTGACCACTTCCACACTCATAGAATGCCAGGTATGTCCGGACATTCGAAGTGGTCTTCGATTAAGCACAAGAAGGGCGCGGCCGACGCCAAGCGGGGCAAGGAATTCACCAAGCTCGCGCGGGCGATCACCGTCGCGGCCCGCGACGGTGGGCCGAATCCAGAGGCGAATGCGGCCCTGGCAACCGCAATTCAGAAGGCCCGCGACGCCTCGATGCCGAAGGACAACATCCAGCGTGCGATCGACCGTGGCAGTGGCGTCGGAACCGACGCCGACGCGATCGAACAGATCCTCTTCGAGGGCTACGGTCCCGGCGGCGCCGCGATCCTGGTCGAAGCGCTGAGCGACAACCGCAACCGCACCAGCGCCGACGTCCGCCACGCCTTCAACAAGCACCACGGCAGCCTCGGCGAGCCCGGCTCGGTCGCCTGGATCTTCGAGAAGCGTGGCGTCGTCGTCGTCGACGCCGGGCGCTACGGCGAGGACGACCTGATCGCGGCGATCGACGCCGGCGCCGAGGACGTGCGCGAGGACGGCGAGCAGCTGCGGGTGATCAGCGATCCGAGCGATCTGGCTGCGGTCCGCGAGGCGGTGGAGGCCGCCGGGGTCGAGATCCAGTCCGCCGAGGTGGCGATGGAGCCGAAGAGCACGGTCGAGGTCAAGGGCACCGAGGCCGAAGACCTGCTGCGCCTCTTCGACACCCTCGAAGAGCACGACGACGTCAACGAAGTCCACGGCAACTTCGACGTGCCCCAGGAGATCCTCGAGAAACTGGCTGCCTAGACACAGCCGCCCCCGGACACGGGAGCAGAGGAGGCGGCGCTTTACGAAGGCATCCGGCCCTACTCCCAGAATCACTTCCCATGCAAGTCGTGATGGGAATCGATCCCGGCGCGGCCAATCTCGGCTTCGGCGTGGTCAGGATCGAGGGCAGCCGCATGGTCGCCCTCGACGGAGGCGTGGTCGAAACCTCGCCGGAGCTGCCTATGGAGCGCCGTCTGGAGCGGATCCACGCTGAGCTCTCGGAGCTGATCGAGCACCACGAACCGGCGGCGATGGCGCTCGAGGACCTCTATTTCGGCAAGAACGTGCACTCGGCGATGGCCGTCGGCCGGGCCAGCGGCGCGGCGATGCTGGCCGCCGCCCAACGCGGAATTCCCTGCTTCACCTACACGCCGCAGGCGATCAAGATGGCGGTCTGCGGCTCCGGCGCGGCCGGCAAGCAGCAGGTCCAGCGGATGGTCGGCACGCTGCTCGCCCTGCCTGAGCCACCGACGCCCGACCACGCCGCCGACGCCCTGGCGGTGGCTATCTGCCACGGCGGGGGAACCGGCAGGCAGGCAGCTGTCGAAGCCGCCGAGGCGAGCGGCGTCGAAAAGCGCGTTCCGCAGGGGCTGGCCCGATGATCGCCGCGGTTCGCGGCGAGGTGATGGTGCGCCGCCCCGACCATGTGGTGGTCGATGCCGGTGGCGTCGGCTACCGGCTCGCGGTTTCCGCCGAGACGCTGAAAGCAGTGCCCGCCACCGGGCGCGAGGTCTTCCTCCACGCCGAGCTGATCTCCCGCGACGACTCACTCGCCCTCTTCGGCTTCGCCTCTGAGGAGGAGCGCGACCTCTTCGGCGAGCTGATCTCGGTCAGCGGGATCGGCCCCAAGGTCGCCCTCTCGGCCCTTTCCGGCGGGCCGGTGCGCGAGCTCCTGCGGGCGATCGCGGCCGGCGACGCCAAACGCTTCCAGGCGGTGCCCGGGATCGGCAAACGCACTTCGGAGAGGATCATCGTCGAGCTGCGCGAGAAGGTCGCAGGAGCGCTCGAAGAGGAGGTCGTGCTGGCGGGCGCCGACGGCAACGACCCGAGGGGCCTCGCCCGCGACGGCCTGGTCAACCTCGGCTACGCGCCGCTGGAAGCCGAGCAGCTGCTGGATGGGATCGAGGGTGACGACGCCGAGCAACTGCTCGCCACCGCGCTTCGCAAAGCGGGCAACTCGCGGAGCAAGGCCGCATGAGCGAGAAGCGGATCCGCACGCCGGGCATCGACGGGCCGTTTCCGCCCGGCGAGGAGACCCCACTCGATGACGTACGGGTCCACGACGCTCGCGCCGATGTCCCCGACGAGGACCTCGATCGCTCGCTGCGCCCGCGCACGCTGGCGGACTTCGTCAACCAGGAGCAGGTCACCGGGCAGCTCGAGATCTTCATCGAGGCCGCGCGGGGGAGGGGCGAGCCGCTGGACCACGTGCTGCTGGCCGGGCCGCCGGGCCTGGGCAAGACCTCGCTGGCCCACATCGTCGCCGAGGAGATGGGAGTGCCGCTGGTGCAGACCGCGGGCCCGGCGCTGGAGCGCAAGGCCGACGTCGCCTCCTTCCTGACCGCGCTGGAGCCCGGCAGCGTCTTCTTCATCGACGAGATCCACCGCCTCGGACGGGCGGTGGAGGAGACCCTCTATCCGGCGATGGAGGACGGGGAGCTGCCGGTCGTCCTCGGGCAGGGCGCTGGCGCGCGCACGGTCACCCTGCCCCTGCCGCCCTTCACGCTGGTCGGAGCCACCACGCGCTCGGGCCTGCTGACGACGCCCCTTCGCGACCGCTTCGGGCTCTCCCACCGGGTCGAGCACTACAGCCCCGAGCACCTGGGGGAGATCATCCTTCGCTCCGCCGGCATCCTCGGTGTCGAGATCGACGACGAGGGAGCAGGGACGATCGCCGAACGTTCGCGCGGCACGCCGCGGGTTGCCAACCGGCTGCTCAAGCGGGTGCGCGATTTCGCTCAGGTAAAGGACCGCGGCTCGATCGACGCCGACGTTGCCGCGGCGGCCCTGGCGATGCTCGAGGTCGACGCAGGCGGCCTCGATCGCAGCGACCGGGCCCTGCTCGACATCCTCGCGACCAAGTTCGCCGGTGGCCCGGTCGGGCTCTCGACACTGGCCGTGGCAATCGGCGAGGAGCCAGACACGATCGAGGACGTGCTCGAGCCCTACCTGCTTCAGCAGGGCTTGCTCAAGCGCACTCCACGCGGTCGCGTGATTACTCCAAGGGCCTATGAGCATCTCGGGCTGCCCACGCCCGAAGGAGCGAACAGCCTGTTCTGAGTAACCTGCGGGGGGTGCCGTTCTTCATCTGCCCCAACTGCGGCCACAGGGAGGTCAGCGCCGAGCGTACGGCGGGCTTCAGCGCGCGCCCGAAGGGCTGCTCCAAATGTGGCTTTGGCTTCGTCTTCGAGCTGCTCGACGACTATTACCCGGCGCCCAATGCGGCCTTCTTCGTCTGCGACCAGAAAGCGCGCGTGATCGACGCCGGTCGCGGCAGCTTCGAGCTGACCGGCCTCACCGACGAGGACGTGATCGGCCGCCCCGTGAAGGAAGTCCTCGGCCTCGAATGGCGCGAGGGGGGCGGTGGCGACGAGTCGGCCGACACCAACGGCGACGGCGTCACCGATCCGATCGAGACCTCGCTGGAGTGGGGCGTGCGCTCGCTGGGCAAGCGCGTCTCGGTCAACGCCGAGGGTGACATCCCGGCCGAGGCGGTGGCCGACGTCTTCCCCGCCTACGACGACGACGGGGGACTGCTGATCGTCCTCACCCCGGAGGGCTGAGGAATGGGCAAACGGCGCAAACACCTCTTCGTCCTGCTCTTCGTCCTAGGCCTGATCGCCGTCTCGGCGGTCGTCATCGCCAAGAAGCCGACCAAGCTCGGGCTCGACCTCAAGGGCGGCGTCCAGCTGGTCCTGCAGGGACGCCCCACTCCGCAACAGCCGACGCTCGACAACGGCTCGATGGAAAGGGCGATCGACATCATCCGCTCCGGCTGCGATCAGCTCGGCGTCTCGGAGATCGAGGTCGCGCGGGTCGGCAACGACCAGATCCAGGTCGGGATCCCCGGCGCGACCAGCGTCGGCAGGGCAACCGAATGCGCGACCAAGCCGGCTCGCCTCTTCTTCTTCGACTGGGAACCAAACCTGATCGGGCGCGAGAAGGCGATCGGCGGCCATCCGGGCAAAGAACCGCCGAAAGGCGCCTTCACCGAAGCCTCCGAAGAATGGAAAGAAGCGGGACGAAGCCCCAACCGGCGCGAGAACCAGCAGCTGATCGTCGCTGGCGCATACCCGACCGAGTACGCCGCGGCCAAACTCGCCTCCGAACAGAAGCCGGTGCCCGACTGCGAAAACTGCAGCCAGCCGACGACCTACTACCTGTTCGACAAGAAACCGGCGCACAAGCTGATTGCCGGCCCCGAGTTCTCCAAGGAAGACCTCTATATCGATCCGAACGGCAGGAGACGCTCGCAGTCGGTCGGGACCGTGATCAAGGTGCCGCAGGGAACCATCGTCGTCTCGGAAAAGCCGAGCGACGCCCAGGGCCAGGTGCTCGAAAGCGCCGAACCGGGCTGGTTCGCGCTGAAGGACCAACCGGCCCTCTCCGGCACCGACATCACCAACCCGAAGCAGGAAAGCGATGAATTCGGGGCGCCCAACGTCACCTTCAGCTTCAGCGACGACGGCCGCAAGGCCTTCCAGGAAGTCACCCGCAGGATCGCCCAGCGCGGCGCCGCCTCGGCGATCGGCCCGGCCAGCGAAGAAACCGCGGAAGCGACCTCGGGCCACTTCGCGGTCATCCTCGACAACGAAGTCAAGACCCGCCCGATCATCAACTACGCCCAGAACCCGGACGGGATCGACGGCCGCACCGGGGCGCAGATCTCGGGTGGTTTC
>Ga0190274_10000983_pt1 | contig 16623 bp, 16 predicted proteins | sample Popmic531T_FD_133002 | JGI IMG/M metagenome (GOLD analysis project Ga0190274, IMG submission 133002) | Populus adjacent soil microbial communities from riparian zone of Yellowstone River, Montana, USA - 531 T | ecosystem: Environmental > Terrestrial > Soil > Riparian zone | place: USA: Montana...
GAACTCTTATATGTCGCGGAGTTTTCCCGTGCACTATTAAGAAAGATGGACGTTGCCGACTTCCGTTTCACCGCAACACGAGAGAAACCAACTGGGAGCGAACCCAACTCGAACGACGGCTCTGATTACGTGCTCAAGTTTACCGGAGACGTTTCCAGCAAGGGTTTCTTCAGCAAGCTTTTCAATCTGCGTTTTCGAGAGCAAGTTGAATCGATAGTCGAACCAGCTTCCTTCACAGTTCAGCGCAGTAAGCGCACCGAACAACAGGGAAAGCGCGCGCGGACAAGCGAAGCTGTTTTTGACGGTGGCAAAGTACTTTGGACTGAACGCGACCCCAACAATCCTTCTCGGGAACCGCGCACTGCCAGCACCACGTTCTCAGGCAGAGTCCAGGACGTCTTGTCGGCTATCTATTATTTGCGAACCCAACCACTCGTGATGGGAAAATCTCTGGATCTCATCGTCAGCGACTCAGGCCAGGTTTATGAGGTCCCGGTCCATGTGGTTGAAAAGAAGCGAATAAAAACGATTCTGGGACGTGTCGAAGCTTTTCGAATCGAGGCCGAAATCTATGGACCCGGTAGACTGCTCGATGGCGACGGCCAACTATCGATTTGGATCACGAACGACAGTAGGCGACTCCCAGTCAGTGCTCGAGCCAAAACCGAATACGGCACCTTCGATATAACGCTGCGAAAAGTAACCCAGAATTCTGCCAAGCGAGAGTATCTGTCCGAAACCACGAATGATCACTAGTCGAAGTTTTAGGCCATCCGCAGGTTACGCTGATTCCACCAATTAGAATCCCTTAGAACTTTTGGCTCGAATCATTGTGAGCTGCTCACGAGTGGTTTTACATTCTGCGTAATCTGCGTAATCTGCGGATAGGTCTTAGGCTTTGCTCTATCAAAAACCATGAGTTTGATACCGCTCCTCCTTGGTCACCGAGGGGCTTCCGCCGTAGCCCCCGAAAATACACTGGCTGCTTTTTCACGCGCCATCCTGGATGGCGCGGACGGAATCGAGTTTGATGTCCGGCTTTCACGAGATGGTGTGCCTGTGGTGATTCATGACGCGGGCCTCTGGCGAACCGCGGGAATTGATGCTCAGGTTGGTGACTTAACCTCCAAACAGTTGCAAACGATCGACGTTGGCAGTTGGTTTAAGCGAGCATCGACCGGAAACCGTGGGCATTCCCTGGAACCATCCTATGCAGGCGAGACAATTCCAACTCTCGCCCAGGTCTTCGAACTTTTCAAATCCAATAATGGGTATCTCTATGTCGAAATGAAATCTGATTCAGGTGAAGGCGCCGACCTGGCGGCTGCCGTGGTCAAGAGTGTCAGGGAGGCTGCTAACGCGACCCGAGTGGTTGTTGAGAGTTTCGACCTCACTGCGATCACCGAAATCAAGAGAATCGATTCTGGTATTCGCACCGCCGCCCTTTTCGAACCAAGACTCTCGCGGCCGATTTCCACAGTTCGCCGGTTGAAGATGGTTGATGTGGCTGAGAATACCGGCGCAGAAGAAATAGCAATTCACTACACCCTTGCCTGCGCGAGCGTTGTTAAGAAAGCTCAAGAACGCGGACTCGAGACTGTTGTCTGGACCGTTGACGACCCTAAATGGATTAATCGCGCTCGCGGGTTAGGCGTCAAAGCGTTGATCTCAAACGATCCAGCATTAATGCTGCGGCATCGAGATGCTGCTAAGGCCAGCTAAAGCCACGACGTCCACAAAATGAAACGAAACAACCCGAAAAGACTTTTCCGGGCCGTCTTCGTGTGGCTTAGTGGATCGTTCTCGTAGTTACAACAAAATTGACCCCGGATGACAGCGGAGTCGCACACCTGTATCATTCGCAGCACAAATTGTTTGAATAGGAGACCGGGAAAAAATGTCAGTTAGAAAAGACGCTGAGATTATTGAGCCAAAAGGCAGACTGGGAGTGCTGCTGGTTGGTCTCGGCGCGGTTAGCACCACTTTCATCGCGGGCGTGGAGGCAGTAAAGAAGGGGATCGGTCAGCCCGTGGGGAGCTTGACCCAAATGGGGACGATACGCCTCGGGAAGCGAACGGATAATCGGGTGCCGTTGATCAAGGATTTCGTACCGCTGGCGAAGCTTGAAGACCTTGTCTTCGGCGCGTGGGACATATTTGAAGACTCGGCATACGAAGCCGCCATGCACGCAGGAGTGCTCGAGAAAGATTTATTGAAGCAGCTGAAGTCGCCGCTCCAGAAAATCAAGCCAATGAAAGCTGTTTTCGACCAGGCTTATGTAAAGCGTCTGAACGGCACTAATGTGAAGACCGGCGCAAACAAGTTTAAGCTGGCTCAACAACTGATCGAAGAAATCGCCGAGTGGAAACGAAAAAATCGATGCTCGCGCGTAGTTATGATTTGGGCAGCCTCGACCGAAATCTTTCTTAAGCAACATGCGGTTCACAAGACCCTCGAATCCTTTGAAAAGGCGATGCGCGAGAATCATAGGTCGATTGCGCCCTCAATGGTTTACGCCTACGCCGCCTTGAAATCGGGTATTCCATTCGCCAACGGCGCTCCCAACCTGACCGTCGACATACCGGCTTTGAGGACACTTGCTGAGGAGAACAATCTGGCAATTTGTGGGAAGGATTTCAAGACCGGCCAGACATTAATGAAGACGATTCTGGCGCCCGGCTTAAAGGCAAGAATGCTGGGTTTGGCGGGGTGGTACTCAACCAACATACTTGGCAATCGTGATGGCGAAGTTTTGGACGACCCCGAGTCGTTCAAGACAAAGGAAGAGTCGAAGCTATCAGTTCTTGAATATATTCTTCAGCCCGAAGTCTATCCTCAACTTTACAAAGACTTCTCCCATGTAGTGCGCATCAACTATTATCCACCGCGCGGCGACAATAAAGAGGGCTGGGACAACATCGATATCTTCGGCTGGCTCGGCTATCCGATGCAGATCAAGATCGACTTTCTCTGCCGTGACTCAATCCTGGCGGCTCCAATCGTTCTCGACCTGGCTCTGTTCCTGGATTTAGCCCAGCGCGCCGGGATGAAGGGGATCCAGGAGTGGCTGTCCTTTTATTTCAAATCGCCGCAAACCGCGCCAGGACTTTATCCGGAGCATGACGTATTCATTCAATTGATGAAACTCAAAAACACCCTGCGCTATCTTCGCGGCGAAGATCTAATCACCCATCTTGGGCTGGAATACTACGACTGAGAAATGGACGGTTGGGTAGGGCAAGCTCGTACGCTTCAGGAGCACTGCGGCAGTTTAGAGTTCAAACTTTAGTTTGCGTCGCGAAACCACGGGCCTAAAGGCCACCACGCCACGCGGGCTGCCCGCGTGGGGACGCCGGGCTGAACTCTGAACCACCGACTTCAAATTGCATCAGTGCCCGCTTAAGACAAGGAATTGTTTCGACTTTTTGTGAGACCTTTTGGTAAGTCATCGCGCTGAAAGCGTGCAGCCCAGCCGTCCATACAATTAACCCCTCACCCTGCCACAAACATTTAATGGCACCGCTCCTCTGACATCAATTGTCACCGTTGAAATGGGGAGATTTTCTCGAAAGCAAATAAAATATTATCAGTTGCCCAATATTTTGTGATGACATTTCCGCCTGTGTCGTATATATAGCATTCGCTTTTATTGATCCGAATCACGTGAAGTCATTATCCGGGCAAACGTGGTTCTAAACCAACGCATCAATATGATTAGCGGATCGTTCCTTGCATTAACGAGCGCGGGCCAATAAAGGCCCACTCAATATGCAGGCGCCATCAAGTAGGCGGCGTCGAGTTAATGCGAGGAGGACGAGATGATTTCAGAAATGGAGATACAGAAACTAAACAACACTATGGGCACTGTCTTCCTTGACCCTGATCAGAAAAGCCCTCGCGCCCAGGACTTCGAGCAGCGGCTTTCAGACCGCATCGTCGGACAGGAGCGCGCAGTGCGCCGGATGAGCGGCCTCTACCAGATTTTTCTCGCCGGAATGAATCCCCCTAACCGTCCGATCGGCACGATGCTTTTTCTTGGTCCGACTGGCTCAGGAAAAACCCGTGTGATCGAAGCGGCGGCGGAAGTTCTATATGGCGACCCCAATGCGATTGTTAAGATCGATTGTGCCGAATTTCAGCACTCGCATGAAATTGCAAAATTGATCGGGTCGCCGCCGGGATATCTGGGACACCGCGAGACTTCTCCAATGCTCACGCAGGAGAACCTCGACCGCATGCATACTGAAGAGCTGAAACTCTCGTTGATCCTTTTTGACGAGATTGAAAAAGCGTCAGATAGTCTGTGGCAGTTGCTGCTGGGCATTCTCGACAAAGCGACCCTGACGCTTGGTGATAACCGGCGCGTTGATTTCTCGCGTTGCATGGTTATCCTCACCTCGAATCTGGGAGCCCGGGAGATGTCGGAACTTATTTCCGGCGGTATCGGGTTCGCTCCTGGCAAGGGTGCGAAGAATCCCAACGACACCGAAGTGGATCAAAAGATCTACAGAACTGCGGTTGAATCCGCACGCAGGAAGTTTTCACCTGAGTTCATGAATCGTATCGATAAGGTCGTGGTGTTTCGCTCATTGAAGGAACATCACCTGCGACAGATTCTCGATCTCGAACTTCAGGCGGTGCAGGACAGAATCATGCAGTCGGCAGGAACGAAGTTTGTGTTTCAATGCTCTGAGACTGCCAAGAACACGCTCTTGAAGGAAGGCCTGGACTTCAAATACGGTGCACGACACTTGAAGCGGTCAGTTGAGCGTTTCCTGGTCTATCCGCTTTCCAATCTGGTGGCGACCGGGCAGATCGGGTTGGGAGACTTGGTGTATGTTGATCTTGACGAATACACGCACAAACTGATCTTCTCCAAGAGTTCGGGTGGTGCCCTGATTCATGACATGCCCGAACCGAAGGAAGAGCCCGAGATGTTGGAATCCCTTTCGGGAGGTGTGGGGTTGCCGATTCCACAGGCAACCAAAGCAGCGAAGAAGGGCCAGAGTCGCGGGGAGAAAACAGAAAACTAATTCTCTCTTAATCCAAGATCACGAAAGCGCCGTCACCTGGGAGTGTGCGGCGCTTTCGGTTTTTGGAGGCGACTCCGAAGCTATTTGAGCTATTTGAGATTCGGACTGGTGATCTTGCGAATTGCGACCTGAGCCGCCTGGGAAAGATATGGATCCAGGGCCGTCAAGGCATTACGAAGAGACGGCAGGGCCGAAGAATCACCAACCGCACCCAGTGCGGTTGCCGACTCTCTTCTGACATCAGGATCGCCCTGCTCATCCTGAAGAGCATGGAGGAGTGCCGGCAAGCCCGCCCGGCTTCCAATCTGACCCAGCGAGCGGGCTGCAGCTCGTAAGACAAAGGGATTCTCTGGTTGTTTCTTTTTCTGTTTGCGTTTGGATGTGGCTGCCGCAATTTGCGGATTCAAAATAGAGCCGAGTGGAGAAACCGCCGTTTCGTCTCCGATTTCACCGAGCGCAACAGCCGCGGCGCCGCGCACTTCAGCGATCTTGTCGTTGAGTAGTAAGTCGGTAAGAGGTGCGACCGCTATGGGGCTGCCCGCCTTCCCCAGGGCGTAGGCCACTTCGCGACGGACAAACTCATCCTTATCACTGAGCAGCGGAATCAAACTGCGAGCGCTTTCATCCGCTGGCAATGAAAGGATCGCCCCAGCCGCCGAAACCTTCACGATTGCAGCTGGGTCCCCGAGACCAGCCAACGCCACTCGCGAAGCCTCTTTACTGCGCATCGAGCCCAGGCGCGCCAGCGCATCGCGCCGCTCTTCAACGTCTGCGGAACTTAACCTCAGCCGTTGCTTTTCGATCTCCAGCTGGAGCGGTGTCATTGATGATGCGTTTGCCGGCTCCTGCCTGAAGCTGGGACTAGCCAGGACGTCAGAGTCCCCGAGGGGAAAAACGACGCCCGAAATGATGGGCACCAACCAAAGTGCTAACCGACCTTTAACAGAAATTCGCATGGTTGAGTTTTCACCTGATGGACTGACTTTGAAGCTAATCGATTCGCGACGTAACGGCGTGCATTGTATCTACAATCAATACTGCAATAGGAGGATAAACTACGAGATCAGGAATCAATAGCGCGGTTGATGAGACAAAAAGCATTTTTGATTGAGCGCCACCTACGTGACGGAAAAACACCTGCATCCCATTTACAAACTCCTGCGCATGCCAGCCAATCACAAGTCCCAACGCAACGCTAAGCGCATAGCCAATCAGCAGGAAGGCATAAGCGGAAAATCGCGTATACGGTTGTTCAGGTTTCTCCTCATCGTTCAGGAGAGAATCCTGCCTTGTTTTTGGACGGTAGGTATAGTGGTTGAAGTATTCACGCAATCGCGTTGCAAGGTGCCAAACACCGATCTCAAAAAGTGTGAGAATAATAGAGCCACCAACGAAACCCAACGTGCCCCACATCTGCGGTCTAATCATCGCGACAAAAAACGTGGAAAGAAAAAGCGAAACGGTAGTGAATACGGCTCGTTGTCGTTCGCGGTTCTCCTGGCGGTCTCGCTCAAGAACCTCATCCACAACTCGATCCCATCTGGCCTGTACCGTCAGGTTACGGGCCCGGCGTGCGTGAGGGTTATTTGAATTCAGGATGGAGTATCCGCTGTTGACAACTGACGTCAGTTTTTCGTCGTAATAGGCTCGTTCCTGAGGATCGATGAGCACTCGATAGGCCTTGCTGAGAAGGTCGAATTCTTGCGCGGCACTCTCCGAACCTCGGTTGACATCGGGGTGGCGCAACCTCGCCAGCTTCCGGTAAGCCGATTTGACTTCCGACCTTGACGCGGTTCGACTTATTCCCAGAACTTTGTAGTAATCAGTCACCGCCGTTTGCTACTCCCTTAACAGCAAGCACGATTGGTTGCGGTACTTTACCAGCAGATCGCGAAAATTATAGCACTTTCTTATTGGCGTTCCGGCAGTTCTCGCATACGAAGAATAGAATTATTGTGGGACAGATGCGGAAGGTTTTGGGGGCCAAAGGGACGGTGCATAAATTCCTCGATGCGGCCGTCGAGGGGGGCGAGGACAATTTTTTGTGAGTGGAGGTCCGCCCCTTTGGCTTTTGCTCTCTCTTATCAACTATGGTGCCACGGCCTAAGAGTCGAAATCCTTCAACAAAAAGCCACATCCTTTGCCGAGGGCGCGCTGAAGTGGTTACTAATGAAGACAGTCAGAGTCTACATATGGACACACTTCATGCGTCCTCCCCATCACGCCGGCTCTCGGTGCGACTGACAATCTTAAGCAAGGTACGGACTGCGATGCCCGTCGGTCCCTTTGATCGATAAGGCTTCGCTTCGTCGGCCCAGGCGGTGCCCGCAATATCGAGATGAGCCCACGAAACTCCGTCCGCAAACTCCTTTAAAAATGCTGCCGCTGTTATCGTTCCTGCCTTGCGGCCACCAACATTCTTGATGTCGGCAATGTCGGACTTAATCTGCCTTGAGTACTCCTTGTCCAGTGGCAGTTGCCAAAACTTTTCACCCGCTTCCTTTCCGGCCACGATGATTTCATCAACAAGCTCCTGGTCGGTTCCCAGCACCGCAACGTTAACGTCGCCAAGGGCAATGGATACCGCGCCGGTTAACGTTGCCATATCGATAATCCTGGTGGCGCCAAGCTTTTTCGCATAAGCGATGGCATCGGCGAGAACGAGCCTGCCCTCGGCATCGGTATTAATTACCTCGATCGTCTTGCCGGTCATCGCACGAACTACGTCTCCGGGTTTGGTCGCTTTACCCGACGGAAGGTTTTCTGCGCAAGGAATAACACCAAGTACCGTAATGGACGGCTTCAATTGCGCAATGGCACGCATAGCGCCCATGACGGTCGCGCCACCGCTCATGTCATATTTCATCAACTCCATGTTCTCGCCAGGCTTAAGCGAGATGCCGCCGGAATCAAAGGTTATCCCCTTTCCAACAAACGCCAACAATTCGTCGTTTTCCTCGGGCCCATTCGGCGGAGTGTACTTCAAAATGATCAGCTTCCCTGGCTCATCTGATCCGCGCGCAACGCTCAACAAGGAACCCATGCCCTCCTGTTCCATACGCGCTTCGTCGAGTACATCAACACTCAAACCAAACTCGTTTGCCACCTCACGAGCCCGGTCCGCCATAATCGTCGGCGTCATGTAGGCTCCAGGTTCGTTTGCCAGATCGCGAGTGAAGTTCACCGACTCTCCAATGATCTCGCCGCGTTTGACGCCACGCTTTAGGTCCGTCTCATCAGCGCCATCGAGTACTACCACCAGCCGGGTTATCTGTCGTTCCTCCTTATCTGAGGTGCGGTATTTGTCAGGATCAAAGAGCGAAATGAATGACCCCTCGACCACGACCGAAGCAATCTCCTCCGCATTGCCATCCAACCGTGGGACTACGGCAATAGACTTGGCATTCTTCCCTCGCAACGCGCGCACAGCTGTCCCTGCCATTTGCGAAACTTGAGTTGTGGTGTATTCGGCCCTTTCACCTACTCCCACCAGCAACAAGCGCTGCGCCTTAATGTCGCTGTTACCGACCAGGTGAAGGTAAACTGTCTCGCCTTCTTTGCCCTTCAATTCCTCAGATTCAATGACTGAGCTAATGACGCCTCCCGTAATCTCATCGAGGTCCTTAAGAAAACCGTCATCAGCCTTCTCGCCTTTGAAAACGGCGATGGCCACAGCCTGAACATCAATCTCTTGAAACGATCCACTATGACTTTCAATTTGCATAAGCAGTGCTTATTCCTTTTTTAACTAAGAATGATTTATCTATTTCGTTCTTTCAGTTGAGCGCGCGTTTCTCTTTCCACTGTGCGTTTAAGCTCTGTCTCGCGCTTGTCGTACATCTTCTTCCCTTTCGCAATTGCCACTTCGACCTTAATGTGGCGGTTCTTCAGATAGATGCGCGTTGCCACCAGCGTCATCCCATCCTTGACACCAGCCTGCTCCAACTTCTCAATCTCCCGCTTGTGAAGTAGCAGCTTCCGTGTGCGAAGTGGTTCGTGATTCTCGCGGTTCCCATGAGCATAAGGCGAAATGTGGGCATTAAACAACCAGGCCTCGCCGTCGCGGATAGCGACATAGCCCTCTTTTAGTTGGACTCGACCGCCCAACACGCTCTTTACTTCCGTTCCCGTCAAGGCGATTCCGGCCTCGTATTTATCGAGAATGTGATACTCGTGAAAGGCGGCCCGATTTGAAGCGAGCGGTTTTTCTTCTTTGGCGCCAGGCATTTTCAGTTTGTCCGATACACTCTAGTTTGTCGTGATCGCAGGTAGAGGCTTCTCGATTGTTACCCCGATTGTATGACAATTCAGTTTTGTCCAGGCGACCAAACGACAAACTAAAGTGTGCCGGACATTACCCAATCCGTCATCATCTCCGATTTCCTTCGTCCTTCAAAGGTCGAGTCATCAGTTCGTGGGTCGCATCCAATACCGACTTCCTTTCATAAAGAACTGCATGGACTTCATTCGTGATAGGCATCTCCACTCCGAGACGGTCCGCCAGACGCTTTACAGCCAGCGTCGTTTTTACACCTTCGGCAATTTCATGCATGCCTGTCGAAATCTCTTCCAAACTTCTACCTTTACCCAGCTCGTGACCAACAAAACGATTTCGCGAAAGCGAGCCTGTGCAGGTCAAGACGAGGTCCCCGAGTCCAGCTAAACCCATCATCGTTTCAAGTTTGGCACCTTCGGATAACCCAAGCCGCGTCATCTCTGCCAGACCACGCGTTATCAGTGCTGCAATACTGTTTGCACCGTACCCAAGTCCGTCCACCATTCCCGCGGCGATGGCCATTACATTCTTAACGGAGCCGCCAACCTCGGTTCCAATTACATCGTTATTGGTATAAATCCTGAGATTGTCAAAACTCAATTCCGACTGAACCACCCGGGCCGCACCGCTGTCCTGACTTGCAGCCACAACTGCAGTGGGATGTCTCTCAACCACCTCCCTGGCAAACGAAGGCCCTGACAAGCAGACAAATCGTGGCCGGTTCGGTTCGGGCACAACATCACTGGCGACTTGCGAAATGCGCTTCCCGGTCTCAATCTCAATCCCCTTTGTCGCGCTGACAATGATCATTTCTGAATGCAGGCTCGGCACCAGGGCAGTCAGCAATCCGCGGGTGGCGTGAGAAGGCGCCGCCAGGATTATCAGGTCGGCGCCTTCCGCTGCCTTAGTGATATCGGCAGTGGCGGTGACGTTAGTCGGCACCGCGGAGCCGATCAAATACTCCGAATTCACGTGCTCCCGATTGATCGAGTCGATAACTGTTTCATTGCGTGACCATAGTCGCACTTCATGGCCCGCTCGGGCGGCCACCACGGCCAGCGCGGTTCCCCAACTGCCCGCTCCGATAACGGCGATTCGCTTCATCAAGTAAACTTGCTTTCGCTTCCCTGCAGTAGTCGTCGAATATTCGCACGATGGGCAAAGATGATCAGCAGCGAGCCCACGATCGCCGCCATCACCACTGGCCCAAATTCGAGACCTTGGGAAACAGAATTTACCAGCCAGATAAACACCGGCATCGATATCGCGGCGACGATTGAGCCAAGCGAAACGTAGCGCGTCACCATCACAATCGCTATGAAGATCAAACCAGCAAACGCAAGCGCACTCGGCGCCAGGATCAGAAACACCCCAACACTTGTTGCCACACCTTTGCCGCCACGGAAACCCAACCAGACGGGAAACATGTGCCCAATGATGACAGCGATCCCTGCCACGGCGATGCACCAGTAAGCTTGTCGAAACGATAGGCCACCGTTAGCAAGAGTTTCTACCGGAGGCACGATATGCGACTGCCAAACTGGAACACCAAAAGCCCAACCAGCCACTATGACGGCAGCCGCACCCTTCAACGCATCGAGCACCAAAGTAATCACCCCGGCCGATTTTCCTGCGCGGCGGGAAACGTTGGTGGCTCCTGTTCCACCCGAACCGCATGATCGAATGTCGCCGCCTTCCTTTGCCCTGACGATCAGATAACCAAATGGTATCGATCCGAGAAGATAAGCGATGACGATTATCAGCAGAGGCCGCAATTAAACTCTCCAGGGGCGTCGTTATGACCTCGAAGATACCTGGCGATAACAACGATCAGTGGGACTATGAGACTCGGAATGCCGTTACTCAAAGCTATAATACTCGGCGAGACCTACCCAAACCACTGCCGATATCAGATTGGAAGAATCAATGAGCTCAACCCGGAAGTCCCTTTTGAACCTGGAGACGTAACGTATCAACCACGCACGCGGCATCGGAAACAAATAAGCGAGGTTTATCGAGTTGCCATTGGTTACGACACAGTGAGGGATTGTCGCCACTACTTGGATTACAGCAATGAAAGGAACCTGGCATCAGGGCTACTCTCACACATGGCAAGAATTAATAGTGGAAATTGCGTCAGGGCACTATAATCCCGGGCTTAAGGATCTGAACAGAACGATCCACGAAAACACACTAAACGACTCGAACAAAGGGTTCTTTCGTGCTGCTTCGTGTGATTTCGTGGATGGTCTTTTTGGTTTTCCGCTTACTATGTTACTAAACTCACGGATGATTCCAGTGATATTGTTATGACTAACGAAGAGTTCGAAAAGAGAAGTGACTTCATCCTTGAGCAGCAAGCCCAGTTCACTGCTGACATTCAACAATTGCGCGAATCCCAAGCCGAGTTGCATGCTGCTCAGACCAGAACTGAGCAAGTTGTCGTTCAGACTGAAGAAATTGTCGCTCGCCTTGCAAATGCAACGCTTGAGGGGTTTAAGGACGTGAACTCCAAAATTGATGCTCTAGTCGATGCCCAGATTCGAACGGACGAAAAAATTAACGCGCTTGCGGATTCTCAGACTAAGACGGACGGAGATTTGAAAAACTTAATCGCAGTTGTGGACCGTTACTTCAGCGAAGGGAGTAACGGGAACACTCTTGGAAGCTGAGGTCACCCAAATTGACAGGCAAGGGATTTGGATCCTGATCGGCGAGAAGGAGTCGTTTCTTTCCTTCGAAAACTTTCCCTGGTTCAGGAACGCTCCGGTCTCAGCAATTCATAATGTTGAGCTTCTGAACACGCGCCATTTGCATTGGCCCGATCTGGATATTGATTTGGCAGTCGAGTCAATCGAGCATCCGGAGCGTTTTCCGCTTATCGCGAACTCAAATAACTAAACTTTCCCTGGTTCAAGAAGTCATCGGAGGGGAATGACGAGTTATGGCTAATAACGAGATTGAAGAACTGGATCTGATCTCTGCAATGTGGATCCTTGCCAGCAATGACGAAAATCACCTGATCACCTATGAAGGGATCCGAGAGCGTTTAGGACTTAATGCTGAATTTGAATCTCGAGGGCTGGTCCTCAAAAGAAGGGAGCTTTTTCGGCTCGGTGCACCATTTGGCGAACTCGAGGATTGGAAAACCGCGATGAAAGGCGGCAACCGCCAGCCAAGATGGATTAAGACCATCCCGGATCAAGAAAAGCAGTTGGAGGAAATTAACAAATTTAGCGATGACACTGTATTTCGCAGTCAGTTTCGGGCGAACCGCGGCTCACCTCCCTCACAAGTGGAAGTTGTGACCTGGGGCCTTGAACACATTGACCGTATACGAAAAGGACGCATTGCATCCCGAGAAGCAACTGCTAAGAGTTGGCAGATGTGGTTAGTATTTGGCGCAGCTGCGCTGAATATCGTAGTAACCTTGTGGCTGGGCTTGAGGAAATAACTCCATTTTCTTCGAGCGTCGTGAGTGAATGGGCAATGGAGTCGGATACAGCAATTTGCCGGATCCTAGATCAAGCGCCTCCTCAATAGATCCAACGCAGCCTGCGAGGCACGCCAGCGAACGAGTTGTCGATCGCCCGGAATCTGCAATTTCCGACTCTTAGTCTGAACGTCGTCGGCGAGTGCGATGTAAACCAAACCCACGGGTTTCTCTTCACTACCCCCGCCCGGTCCGGCGATTCCCGTCACCGCCAAACCAAAATCCGTGTGCGCGCGTGCGCGGATCCCTTCGGCCATTGCTTCGGCCACCGGCGCGCTCACGGCTCCGTGCTCCATCAGCAGCATCGGCTCGACACCCAGCGTCCTCGTCTTTGCGTCGTTCGAGTAAGTGACCGCTCCTTCGATGAAGTATTTCGATGACCCGGCCACCTCCGTCAGACGCTGAGCGATCAGTCCGCCGGTGCAACTTTCAGCGACTGCCACCGTGTAGTTTCCCAAGGTTAACTTCAGACCAACAATCTCCTCCATCTTCTCGCCGGCAAAGGAAAAAACCGCGTCGCCTAAACACGCCTCAAGCTCTCCGGACAAACGATCAAGCAACGCATTCGCTTCTGCTTCGGTGCGGCCACGCGCCGTGAGGTGAAGCTCAATCTCGCTCTGATTGAAAAGAATTGTCGTTTGCGGATTGTCGTACCGCGTATAGATGGGCGCGATTTTTTCGTCAACCGCTGACTCGCCGAGCCCCGCCACTCGCAGCATGCGGCGCAAGACCTTTACCGATCCGGCCCGGGCCGCCAGTTTGGGTAGCACATGATTTTCAAACATAGGCCGCATCTCGCGCGGTGGCCCGGGCAGCAGAACGATGGCGACTCCCTGGTGCTCAATAAATATCCCGGGCGCACTGCCGTTCGGATTTGGCAGCACTTCAGCCTGCTCGATCACCATCGCCTGACGCGAGTTGCGCTCCGGCATAACATATCCGTAACTCAGGAAGCGCTGCCGCAGGTCCGCCAGAATGGTTTCATCGAGCAGCAATCGGCGACCCAGTGCGCGAGCCGCAACCTTACGCGTAACGTCGTCCTCAGTTGGCCCCAGGCCTCCGGTGGTAATCACCACCTTCGAGCGCCGGGTGGCGTCGCGAATGGCCTCTTCAAGCCTTGCGTCATCATCACCGACGATGGTCTTCAGTTTAACTTCGATACCGATACTGTTTAGCTTTTCGGTGAGCCAGAGACTGTTGGTGTCTGTGCGATCCGGGGCCAGAAGTTCCGAACCAATCGCGATGATCTCGGCGGTGAGCGTTTCGTGCAAAAGGATGGACACTGTTTATGTAAAGCAAACTGTTAGTTTGCGAACGGCACGTGACCTCGGACCCAACATCCAACATCCAATATCGCAAACTAACAGTTTGCTTTACGGATAATCACGACGTCTTTCGTTCTTCGTGATAGACGTCGTTAAGTACTTCGGAGATTGGACGTGGCGACTTGATGGAACGAAGCGGCCGATCCAGCGAAATTCTGTCACCTGTCGGCGCCGGGGGAAGCTTTTGGGTTTTCCCCACTTCATAAGCTTCGACTAGCCGTTTTAGTTGCACCTGGTTTTGAGCGAGTAAGTGCGCTGCTCGCTCGGCGTGCATTCGTTCCAAACTTCCGATGGCCGCGTTTATTTTCGCCCAGCGCTCCGGACGGCGCTCAATCTTCCGGAGCCTCTTCACATAGCGGCGGAGTTGACGCGATGGCGCAACATGCGGACTTTCTTTCAGCACTTCTTCTTCAGCCGCCAGCGCCAGGTGCTGTACGGCGCCGTTCTGATTACCAACCGAGTGATACAGGGCGCCTAACGCGAATGAACTCAATGGAGGTGGATCGGGCATTGAACTCACCACTTTCTCACCCACCTTAATAGCTTCGGCAATCTCAAAACGGTAACGTCGAGGTTGCTCATCTCCGAGTATTTCATTGGCCGAGACGTAGAAGCCGAAAATTACCTCTGTCTTCCGGCGCTGCCTGGCTTTGATCAGGACAAATGCAAACAGGCCGGCGCCCGCTGCGCAAACCAGAACCGCGGGGAATAGTCCAACAAACTTCAATGCAAGGGGGGTCAATATCGCGACCAGGACAATCGCGGCTGCTATTTTTTGGACCAACTTCCTTTTGTCGATATTCATCAATCGATAGATAACTTCTTTTTCGTGTCCCTTTTTCGTGTCACTTCGCGGATCAAGCCTTCTACTTTACTTGAGTAATCCTATTGCAAATCGCGGAGCCCGCTTGCTCAGTAGAGAGAGTCCCACCCAGGTCGCGAGTCGTCTCATCATGAGAGACAGCGTCGGCAACTGCTTTCTCTATCGCTCGGTTTGCTTCTTTGTGACCCAGATATTCTAGCATCATCGCTGTGGTCAGAATAGCGCCGATCGGATTCGCCTTGCCCTGGCCAGCCAGCGCTGGGGCGCTGCCATGCACGGGTTCAAACAGCGAAACGCGACCGGGATATATGTTTCCCGACGCCGCCAAACCAAGCCCGCCCTGGATGCCGGCGCCCAGGTCCGTGAGGATGTCGCCAAAAAGATTGTTGCTGACAATCACATCGTATTGCCCGGGATCGAGCACCATGAACATGGCCATCGCATCCACATACTGATGGTTCGCTTCAATCTCAGAATAGTCCTGAGCGACTGACTTGAACACGCGCTGCCATAAGTCGCCACCGAAGCGTTGGACATTCGACTTGTCCGCCATCGTGACTCGCTTTCGCCCCTGTGCCCGTGCGTACTCGAAAGCGGCAACGATAATTCTTTCAACGCCACGACGTGTGTTGAGTTCCTCCTGGGTGGCGATTTCATCAGCAGTTCCCTTCTTCAGAAAACCGCCCGCGCCACAATAAGCGCCTTCGGTATTTTCGCGGAAGACGACGAAGTCGATGTCTTCAACTCGCGCATTGCGCAGCGGAGACAAACGCGAATGCAGGAGTCGAACGGGCCGCAGGTTGATATACAGATCAAGACCACGGCGCATTCCCAACAAGATGTCTTCGGCGTGTTGGTTTGAAGGAACACGCGGATCTCCAAACGCCCCGGCGAGGATGGCGCTAAATTCGTGGGCCAGCATTTCGAGCGCTCCGGGAGGCAGCGAAACTCCCTCAGCCAGGAATTTGTCCGCCCCCCAGTCGAAATGAACCAGATCGAGTTTTACGTCGTGCGTTTCCTTGAGCCGGTCAAGGACGCGGATCGCTTGCGCAATCACCTCAGGCCCGATCCCATCACCCGGGACAACGGCGATACGTTTATTGTCAGAAGGCATAGTGCGATTCAGATTTGAAACGACGAGTGCGATAGCAGGTGTTTAGAGTACAACCTTCAGGTTGAGTCTTGCGCAGCCGCAAGCTAAAGCTTGTACTCTATGCGCCTGCTTGCGGGCGTTCAGAGTACCTCCTTCAAGTTGCGTCCGGGCAGCGTTACGGCTTTTTGTTTTGAACATACTGTTCAATGCGTGGCAAGCTTGTCAGCACAGTGTCGCCGACAATCTTCATGCTCTGCGCTGATACCTTGTCCAGAGTGTCCTCAGCTCGATGCCAATATGGATAGCCAGTGAGCTGAATCATATCCACTGAGTCAATTCCGGCCCGCAGAAAGGGTTCGTGGTCATCGCCGCCAACGCCCTCAGGCCGATCCACAAAAACTTTTCCATACCCGAGTTCACGTCCGGCGCGCCAGATGATGTCCACCAACCACTTGGTGCTCATCGTGTCACGGCCCAGCTCGAGATTCTTGTATCCCATCATGTCGAGCAGTATTAACGACCGAACCCGACCTACTTCATTATTCGTTCGCAGCTGTGCAACATAACGACGGCTGCCATA
>Ga0190274_10000984_pt1 | contig 16623 bp, 12 predicted proteins | sample Popmic531T_FD_133002 | JGI IMG/M metagenome (GOLD analysis project Ga0190274, IMG submission 133002) | Populus adjacent soil microbial communities from riparian zone of Yellowstone River, Montana, USA - 531 T | ecosystem: Environmental > Terrestrial > Soil > Riparian zone | place: USA: Montana...
CACCGTCATGTGCCAGCCCATGTTGTTGATCGGGGATGAACAGTAGTTCATCCTGTCAGTCATCGTTGTGTACTGGTAATAGGGCTTGTGTTCGCCGAGTTTTTCAAATGCACGGTGGATGTATCCGATGGTAGGTTCTGAGTCGACAATAATTTCCCCGTCCATCTTCAACACATTCTGAAAAATGCCATGCGTGGCTGGATGTGTAGGACCAAGGTTCAACGTGGTGAACCTGTTTTCCGCCTTCGGAGCCGGAATAGTATCCGCGTTATTTTTCGTGACCTCGCTCATTATATATGAATGTGCCTAAACTTTTACTTTATCATTTCCGAACCGTCCAAACATCGTATCGTCTTTATCGGTACGGGTTTCATCTTCCAATTTATATTCTTTCCTCATCGGGAAATAATCCATGTCTTCAACATTCAGAATACGTTTCAGGTTAGGATGTCCTTTAAAACGGAATCCGTAAAAATCGTATGCCTCACGCTCCATCCAGTTCGCTGCAGAAAAAACGGTTGTCAATGTTTCGTATTCGAGATCATCTTTTGTTGTGAATGATTTGAAACGGATGCGGATGTTATGCGTCAATGAATGTAACTGGTACATCAATCCGAATGGCTGTGCGGCTTCAGGATAATGCAATCCGCACATGGTCGTCAGGTAGCGGAATTGAAAACCTTCGTGGTCATAAAGAAATTTCATGATCGGAACGACGGCTGCTTTTTGAATATGGATAACAGGGAAGTCGTATTCCTGCGACTGCGAAATGATCTGTGCGCCGAATTTTTCTTTCAGTGCATTTGTGATTTCGTCTATTGTCGGTTTCTCTGCCACTGTCATTATATTTTATAGCACTTCGATTCCGTATCCTGCAAGCATCTCTTTGTATTGCGGTGCATTTCTTCTTCGCAGGGATTCATTCCTTACAAGTTTTTGAATGCTGAGGATACCTTCCAGAACCTGCTCGGGACGCGGGGGACAGCCGGGAATGTAAACATCCACGGGCATGATCTTGTCGATTCCCTGCAATACAGAATAAGTATCGAAGATGCCGCCGCTGGAAGCACAAGCACCCATGCTCAATACCCAACGCGGTTCAGCCATCTGCTCATATACCTGTCGCAATACAGGCCCCATTTTTTTTGCAATCGTTCCCATCACCATCAGCAAGTCGGCCTGGCGGGGAGAAAATGAAAGTCGTTCGCTACCAAAACGTGCAAGATCATAAGTGCTGGCCATCGTCGCCATGAATTCGATACCGCAGCACGATGTTGCAAAGGGTAAAGGCCAGAGAGAATTCGCACGCGCAAGTCCAACAGCTTTGTCGAGCGACGTAGCCATAAAACCCGGACCGCTGTAGCCTTCCGGCATTTCAGCAATCTTTACTTCGGAATTCTCAAATTTTTTTTTCAGCTCAACCATTTTTACCCCATCTAATAACGAATGAAATCCAACTAATATGCGAATTACGAATGCGTGTGATTTTCAAATACTACCATTCAAGCTTTTAATTAACAGTTCGGGAAGCTTATTGGTTTCAATGTTTTTATGACTTATGACTTCTAACTTGTGACTTGTGACTTGTGACTTTTAACTTGTCCCTCATTCCCACTTCAACGCACCCTTCTTAATTATGTAGAAGAATCCCGTCATCAGCAACGTAATGAATATCAGCATTTCGATGATGCCATTGATACCCAACGTTTTGAAATTCACTGCCCATGGATACATGAATATTACTTCCACATCAAACAGTACAAACAGGATAGCAATAAGGAAATATTTTACCGAGAACGGTGCACGGGCATTTCCTTGGGCTTCGATGCCGCATTCGAATGTGTCGAGCTTGATTTTTGATTTGCGCTTTGGTCCAAGCAGATGTGTAGCGAACATTGTAGTGACAACAAAACCTGCCGCTACGATAAATTGAAGTATGATGGGGAAGAAATCGCTTGGAAGATGCTGGTTTCCCATATATTAAGTTAAAATGACCGCAAATTTATTCAAAATCTTCACGCAGACAGAATAAAGAATGATTTTTCTTTCACACAAAATAGAGCCTGGTCGCCGTTGGTAGATTTCTCATCCGCTGATGAAACCCTATTGACAGTAGAAAAGGTTTGAATGTCATTCTAATTCAAGTGACTATTTCAAATTCATTAGCAATTATATTCAATTGGTTGGCCCTTAAATATCCCGCCTTGGTCAAAACCTCCATCATAAAGCCGAAAGTAATTCGATAAGTTTACACACCAATAACACTTTATGAAAAAACATCTACTCTGCTTATTTATTCTTGGATGTACGCTTACGGGATATGCACAGAACACATGGATCCAAAAGCTATACTTCCAGGATTTACACCCTTATTTCAACCACACGGATTCTCTTACCGGCATCAAGGCAATTGAAATCGCTGCTGATGGAGATATTTTCGTGGTGGCCAATTTTGGTTTGGCCAATGAGAATGGGTTGTTCAAAATGGATCCATCGGGATCTCCAGTCAGGTGGAAGGTTCTCAGTGGAGGGAGTGGAATCTTATCGGGTTTTTATATCACAACAGTAAAGGCCACACCTGATTCGGGATGTATTGTAGCACATAACGGTTGGTCGCAATCGGGTATGTGGTATATCGCCGGCGTGATTGAAAAGTATTCAAAGGACGGAATTTCAGAGTGGTCACAGCTATTCTATACTCCGGCTTATGAGAGGGAAGCAAAGGATGTTTCAGTCATTGGCAATAATTATTATGCACATGTCGGCGACAGCGTAGTCAAGATTGACCAGGCTGGAAATATTCTCAGCTATGATCCTACATTGAAATTTCCATTGCAGCAAATGCCAAACACCGATTTAATTGTGCGTTCACCTTCATTGGGACTGGCACGCATTGATACCGGCGGCACAGTGATATGGTCATCTACAATATTCGGAAACTGCGGATGTCCCGCTTCATACTTTTATGAAATAACCGGCGCGAACAGCGTTTCGCGGATTGACCTCCGGGATGGAAGTACAGTCTGGAACAAATCTTATCCGTGGTCAGTATCCGATCTTGACTCTACAGCTGACGGAGGTTTCGTTGCATCGTTTGGCACCGCCCCATTCGACATAAGTTCCGAGTGTACCTGTGCCGGTCCCGGAACAATTTTTAAAGCAGATGTGAATGGAGATACGTTGTGGTCACGCACTTATAATTTTCCACATTACGGTCTTCCAAAAATTGAAGTGCATCCCAATGGCAATATCATCACCGGCGGCGGATTCGTTTTCTCCAATTATAATTTTCAATCATATTTTATTGACTATTCATCGTTTCTCGCTATGCTGGATTCGACAGGACAGGGTGTGCTTGAAACAACAAATTTTACCTGGCCCGGAGATGCGAACAATAACCAGCTCTTAAGCTTCGCCGACGATGCACTTTATGTAACGATGGCCTGGAACAGCACCGGACCTCCAAGGGATACCATGGATACGAATGGAAACCTTGGAGCCATGACGTTCGTGTACATGCCCGGTACACACAGTGATATAGCCACCGACTGGACCGGAGTTTTTGGAAATGGGGCGAACTACAAACATGCAGACTTTAATGGCGACGGCATTATCAACAACGGCGATCTTACACCCTACAGTCCGGCATGGTGGTTTCCAATGACTGTTCCGAATCTGAGAACAGGCAATCCGGAAGTTTATAATTTCAGCGTTCCTGACTTCAATTTGTTACCTGAACAGGATACTGTTCCTCCCGGCGCCCAGATCAAATATTTTGTAACGATTGGAAACAGCAATGTTCCCGTTGATTCGATTTACGGTTTGGTGTTTACACTTACATGTAATTATTCACTGCTTGTGGATACACCCCAGGTAAACTATGTCATCAGCGACATGGGTACTCCGGGAAGCGACCTGATGGGATATGATTTCAATTTACCAGACGGAATGGGTCCGGGAAATGGGCCAAATGTAATGATCAGCCGCATCGATTATAATAATGCTTACCAGGTAAACGATACCATTGCAGAACTGGTCATGGTTGCAAAGCCGACCATTTCATCCATTCAAACGTTGACGCTAAATATTTCCGATTTCAATGCGCTCACAATCGCGTCTTCTACGGTACCATTTAATTTGATTTCTAATCCTGTTGTGATTGATCCGAATGCAACGGTTGGTGTTGAGACAAATGAAATAAGCGGCATTGAAATTTTTCCAAATCCGGCGGATAATGAATTCACAATGCATAATTCACAATTCACAATGGGAACAGCCAGTGTTTCGATTTTTAATTTGATTGGAGAAAATGTAAAAACGATTACGCGTTTTAATCCAGGTGAAAGTATTTCAGTCGCTGATTTGCCGGAGGGATTTTATACGGGACAGATTACGATTGATAAGGCGGTGAAGAATTTTTCTTTTGTGGTTAAACACTAATTTCCTGGTGAAAAAAATTTATTTACTGATACTTCTTTTCGCATTCTCGCAATGGGTTGCAGGGCAGAATACGTGGATCCAGAAATTGACTTATATGTCATCAATGCAGGGATATTGGGATACACTCACAGGAGTAAAGCATGTCGAGACTGGGGCTGATGGATCAATCTATGTGTTAGCACACGCCGATCAACACAATTGGCAATACATTTATAAATTTTACCCAAACAGTAATCAACTTGAATGGAAAATTGATGTCGGTTATAATGGTTCTATGGTTGATAGTTGGACAGATATTTTTCATGTAACAGCTGATTCGGGAATTGTCTTTTGTGAGAATGAAATTGGAGGACCCACTAAAGCAGGGATTATTAAAAAGTACGATAAGAATGGGGTATTTGATTGGACTCATTATTACTCCGGATATCCATCTGCTATTTATCCAACCCTTATTGACATTATTGAAAAAAGATCAGGAGGTTTTTATCTTTTGAATCCAGATTCTTTGTTTGAACTTGATATAACAGGAGGAATGATGGATACTCTTGACATCTTTGGAAGTAAGAGAATTATTGAAGCAACCAATGGAGATCTGTTGGCTTCAAATGGTTCCGTTTTGAATAGGTTTGATACTTCAGGAAATATTATATGGACGCAACCTTGCTCAGGTCCGTTTGATTATGATACTTCTAATGTATTTATCAAGCATTCTGCTTCTAACATAAAAAAGGTTGATTCATATACTGGTGTTCAGCAGTGGAACATCGTAAGCAGTTTTTCTCCTATCTCGGAAATACGTGCTACCCACGATGGTGGTTGTATGGCATCAATAGGATACGAGCCTACCGGTGCACCTTATTGGCCAACCGCTGCTGTATCACCTGGTCATTTATTTAAAGTTGATTCATTAGGTGATACTTTGTGGACTCGTACTTATGATATTCCGCGATATGGACTCTATTCGTTCGCTATTATGCCTAACGGAAATATTATTACTGGTGGTTGCTATTTGACATATTCCTCTCGCGGCCCTTCGAAGGATTTTTCTGCATTTATTTGCATGATGAATGGTGATGGTAGCTACCCACTTGGTCAGACAAATTATATTTCTTCAGGTGATGCCGATAATAATCATTTTCAAAACTTTGTAGATGATGCGTTGCAAACGATGCTGGCTTTTGGACACACAGGTATTCCAAGAGATTCGTCACTTGATGGTCATTCGGAGCCTGGTGCCATTACGTGTGAAGTCACTAATATAGCAATTGATTGGCCAACCTTTTCAGGGGGAATTAATGACAAATATTCAGATCATACAGGAGACGGAGTCGTAGATTCAATTGACATTTCCATTTTCAATTACTTCTGCTCTGATTCAATCCCTCTTTATTATCGTATAACAAATCCCAATCATTCACTAAGTGTGGAACATTTCAATTTCGTTCCTGTAAATGATACGATACTCCCTGGTGAATCGCCGGAATACTATTTAGTCATTGGAAGCGATACAAATCCGGTAGATTCAATTTATGGTTTTGCTGTTTCTTATTTTATCTCGGAATATGGTCAGAACAATGTGACTTTATCGGATTTTTATTCGACAGGATTGGGTACTCCTGGTCTTGATCTCTTTAAAATTCAGGGAATCGGGTATGTTACAAATCAGTTTGAAAGACAGCATACACTTCTTTGCAGAACCGATTTTCAAAATGCAGTCAATGTAAATGATACCGTGGGGTATATTCGGTTTGGAGGTCAATTCTATACATCGGACATCGATCTAATCATCACCGACTTTAAGGCAATTCTTTATGATGGCACTGAAATTCCATTTAGTGTTTCAGCAGGAAGCATCTTCATCGATTCATCTTCTGTTTCAGTTTCTGAAAATGAAAATTGGAAAGTGAAAGTTTATCCCAACCCGGCCGACAGAGAATTAAAAATTAAGAATGAAAAATTTAAAATTGGAACAACCGTAACTGTAGACATTTTCAATATAGTTGGTGAAAAAGTAAAAACGATTCCAAATTTAAATTCCAATGAAAGTATTCCAGTCGCTGAGTTGCCGGAAGGATTTTATACGGGACAGATTACGATTGACAATGCAGTAAAAAGTTTTTCATTTGTAATTCAACATTGAAGGAATTAGAAAATTGCCTTCTGTTTACTTGATTCTTGACTCTTGATTCTTGTCTCTCTTCCTTCAATTAAAAGTAATCTTCCCTTGTGCCCAATTGTATTGGCCGTCCGTAATGGAATAGAAATAAATGCCGGGAGCCATTGATTCCCTGTCGAAGCGGAATGAATTTTCAGAGACAGCTATAGGTTCAAAAACATTCTTGTCCACAATTGTTCCCAGAAATACCAATGATTCGCACAAGGGCGATCCTTCGGCCGCCGAAGGCTTGCCGAAGACGCGGCGGGATCAGCGAGGCGCTGACGCAGCCTGCTGAAATGACCATGGCTGTTATTGATACTCTTCCCGATCCTTCCTTGCCGTCCAGAATGCAAGTGCAAAAAACGACTTGACTACCTGGTAACATGTCCAATGCCATACGCGATTCCAGAGATTGGTTCGCCGGTATAGTTCTTCAACCGTTACGAGCCTGCAATCGGTAGCCACAATTTCTTCCAACTGCTTAAACAATGAAGATGCAAGGTGTTCACTTGGAATGTCAACATTCAGTTCAATGTTGCTGAGTGTGCTGAGGTTATTCAGGTCGTAAGAGCCGATGGAAATAATTTTACTATCGGCAATCAATACTTTGCCATGCACATTCGAGGGCAGGTATTCATAAATAATGATGTTGTGGCGGAGCAGCCAGTTGTATAAGTATTGGATGGCATTCCGCTGCAGCCAAACGTCGCTTTCAGCAGCGATGATGACCTGGATATGTACGCCGCGCTGAACGGCATGCCTCAGCATTCTTCTAACACGCCCTCCCGGAAGAAAATAACCGCCAACGATAAACAAAGATTGTGTGGCGTTTTTTATTTCCCTCCTGTAGGTTGCATTGGCTTCATTCAACCCGCGGATCATGTCGTTCTGCCTGGTCTGAATATCGGAGTCAAGAGATTTTTTTTCTTTCAGAATTTTCTTCAGCGGCAATTGACGGAGTGGTTTTTTGATCCAGCGCTGAAGGCAAATCGAATATAATTTTATGACTACTGTTCCACTCAATATAACTGCAAAATCCAGCCATGCTTTTTTATCTTTGATGTCGTTGTAGTTGTCGCTGATGTTGAGTCCAGCTACGATGGCAATCTTCCTGTCAAACACCATTACCTTCCGGTGCAGCCGTCTGCCAAAATGAAATCTTCCCTTGTTGAAAAATGGACCGTATCGTTTCACTTCGGCACCCGCATGGATGAGCTGATCGGTAATTTCAGACGGAAGATTTGAAGAACCGAAAGCATCGATCAGCAAAAAAATTTTTACGCCGCGCAATGCTGCCCTCAACAATGCATTGCCGATCTGTGTCCCCGTTTTATCGGCTTCAAAAATATATACCTGGAAATGGATCTCCTCTTTTGCTCCATCAATCATACGCTCCAGTGTATCAAAAAACGCAGGACCGGCTGTGTATAGCTTTACATTTTCTCCGGAAGACAAAGTCTCTTCAATCAGCATAATGAATTAATTGGTGCAGAAATCAGGGTGGTAAAAGTCGTTTAAAATTTTATTTCCTGAACAGTTGCCGTACCCGGGTTCGCAGGAAATGATTTTTTTATTATTGGAAAAAATCCTGTAGGTTTGTTTCCGCTCAAAATTTTATTGCATGACAGGCAACGATGAATTATTTATTCAGCTATTGCTGATCTTTCATCAGAATGCATTGATGGCTATGGGCAAATTAAAGAACCCGGTAACCGATAAAGTGGAACGGGATCTTGCACAGGCCAAACAATCCATTGACATGCTGGAAATGATCAAGGAGAAAACAGCAAACAACCTGTCGCCGGAACTTTCCCGGGCATTGGAACATGCACTCACTGAATTGAGACTGAACTACGTTGACGAAACAAACAAGCAACCTACAACCACATAAGATAGCGCAGCATGGATAACGACTCTACCAAATCGGACATACAGGACCAGGGACCCAAAAAGGGAATTGTAATTATTGTAATTGCAATTTTGTTGGGTACCAATGGACTCCTTCTTTGGCAGTTCTTTGAAAAGAAGAGCAACCTGGACGATGCCCAGCAAAAGATTGTGACCACTACTGCGGAAAAAGAAGCTGTACAGGCGCAACTGAACCAGATCAAAACGGAGTATGAAAAAGTAAAATCCGAAAATTCAAATCTCCAGTCGGAACTTTCTTCCCGCGATGAAGAGATCAAAGCGAAAGTTGCAGAGATTCAACGCCTGATAGCAATTGGCGGTCCTGCACAAATTGCAAAAGCAAAGGCGGAAATGGCGCAATTGCGGGAGATGAATAATGGGTACATGGCGCAGATAGATTCACTGAATAAGGTGAACTCAATGCTGCAGGCTGAAAACCAAAACCTGAGTTCCACTCTCAACGATACAAAAGGAAAGGTGCAGAATCTGAGCGATGAAAAATCAAGACTCGAAGGAAAAATTGCTGCGGGAAGTGTGCTGAAAGCAATGAATATTAAAACCGAAGGATTGCGTGTGAAAGGAGCAAAATCTTCTGTAACGAGCAAGGCCAAGCAGGTGCAGCAGATCCAGACAACATTTTTACTTCCGGAAAATAAGGTGATTGATGCCGGCCCGGTTGATTTTTACCTGAGACTCATGGATCCGGGAGGGGCGGTAATTTCAAGCGACCAGGCTACATTCGACAGCAACGGACAACAACTGGTCTACTCGATGAAAAAAACTGTTGAGTATGAAAATGTTGAACAAACTGTACAGGTTTTGTGGTCGCTGGTTACAGCGCTGACGAAAGGAAAATACACTGTTGAGATTTACCACGTAGGAAACATGATCGGTAAATCTTCACTCGATTTGAAGTAATCATTTTTCTGGTTACACTTCAGTGGAGCAGGGACATCAGTCCCGGCATTATCACGAGTGAAGATAGAGTAACCCACTTCAAAAAAATTCTTCTTCTTGTCAGGACGAATGTCCTGACTACACTTTATCAGAAGTATGCTCTTACCTGCACGCCACCTGTATGTACAGCTTTACTTTCTTCAGATTTTCTTCCATCATAATTCAGGCTGAGCTGTATGGAGTTGCCAAGCGAACGCTGCACGGATAAATTCCAGGTAAAATTTTTCCCCTTTTGTAAACCTTCAAGCATTTCATAGGAGAGGGATGAGTTTTGGTCTCCATTGAAAATAATTCCGATATAACTCACCCTTGCTGTGATGATTCCCGCATTGGTATTGCTGTATTTCATATCCAATGCAAGCTCGTTGGATTCAGATTTTTCTCCAATCTCTCCTATAGTATTTTCTTTGTTTGAATAAGCATACGACAAAGCTGTGCGGAATGAAGTGCCCGGTTGAATCGTCAACTTTGGTTCAACCCTGTTAATGATAAGATTGTAATCGCGGCCCGGAAAAAATTGTGAAGTATTGGTCTTGATGTCATATTTGTAATTGGCAGAAAGTAAAAACAGCTTTGAAAGATTCCACCGCACATTGCCTTCGTATTCAGTAAGCGTCCGCGTTTCAAAACCGTTGATGAGAAGTGATTTCCCTTTGTTCTGCATGATGGTCCCATCAAAACCGAATACCACTGCCGACCGATTGAAATAAAGTGTGTTGCGGTAGCTGGAATTTGTGGATACAAGCGTGCTGTCGCCTACATCCTGGTCGAAAGGATTTAATGACTGCAATATATTTTCGTCCTTGGTTTTCTTGTCCAGCCTGATGCTGAGTGAGTTTGAAAACCTCGATATCAAAGCTTGTTTTCCTTGGAATGATTTATAGGCAGCAGCAGGATTGATATTCAGCACTTCATTGAACTGGTTCGACCGCGTGTTGATATATTCATTCGTGGGAGTAAACACCTTCACGTATTTCGCCTGGTCGGGAAAAGCTGCGGTCTCGAATTCATCAAGGTCCTTCACGCCATTGGCATTTCTGTCGCCTGCATAATAATACACACCCTGGCCGGCCGGCACTTCCAGGTAATAATATTCAAGCTTCCGTTCCTGTCCCGTACCTATCTCATAATAGGTAGTTGCGCTGAGTACCCCTTTCCAAAATAAGAATGTATGATTGATCTGGTTCAGAAAAGTTTCTGCTTCTGCCTGCTGCGTAAGCGCTGAGTCAATCACATTCAGTTTACGGTAAGAAGAAAAAAGTCGTAGTTGGTTGTTTGGATTTTTTACGAAGTCGGCGGAAAGGCTCACGTCATCAGCTTCAGTGGCAGGATCGAAACGATTTGCACCCACACCATCGTCATAGCGCTTTTTATAAGTCACACCAAACTTGTTCTGGAGTGAATCATATGTATTGATGTAACCTGAATATTCCCTGAAAGAAAAACTGGATGGCGTAAGTGTATCGCTGACGAGGGCATTGATTTCATCGTGTTCAGTATTTTCTCTTACTCCCAGCACCAGTTTCCAGATGGGCCTGTTGATGTCAACACCGTGCTTGTAATAGGTCGACTTCACAAAAGTTCCCTTTGTATTCAACAGGCTTCCTGCAGCAGTGACGTTGAACTTTTTAATCGTAGCAGCCAACCCTGCAATGTGATTCAGGCCGTTGTAATCATTTCCCTTGTTGAAACTTTTCAGCTGGTATGAAACGGTTCCCAATGAAATTTTAGAAAGTGCAACCTGCCCCGTTGCAATGTGTTCGTCATTGTATGATGTTGAAGTGCCCAGGTTCCAGTCGCGCTCGAATTCTACGTTTCTAAAACGTTCCACAGGAGTGAAATCCCGGTTTACATATTCATACGAAAGGTCAGAAGCCAAACTCCAGCCTTTCAAAGTGTCAGCACTAAAAGGCAGAACATTGTGGTAATATGCTTTTGCTGCATATCCAACATCATTCTCCAGGTCTTTTTTCGAAAACAGGTTTACGTTGTAATTACTCAACGCAACTTCGAACCCTGCCTGGTTATTCCTGGAAAGTTTCACGTCAGTTCCAAGCGTGAACAGCTGTTGTTTTTTCGGTGTGATAAGCAAGCCCACAGGCGCATACATTCCCTGGTGAACTCCGTTAACCGGTTCCACCCATTTGAATACCCTGCCATTTACACTGCTGCTGTCCTGGATATAATCACCGTTGCCTTGTCCTATATTGGAAAACGTGACGCGAAAGTGTGCACTGTCAGTCGAATAAACAAAAATGGTATAGGTTCCAAAGTTGCCAACAGTATCAATTTTTTTGTACAGGATTTCATCGGTGCTGAAAGCAACACTGTCCACAGTGGGGTAGAAGGCATACTGTACGCTGTCGCCGATGCTTGCCATCACGGCTTTCTTTGTGCTGTCGAGATCCACGAGCAATGGCTGGTTTTTGCTGTCCTGTTCCGAATACACATTCAGCTTGATCCTGAACTTATCGTTTTCCAATTCATCATTCAGGTAAAGCAACGAACGCGCATAGCTCTTTTCCGAATATTCAAACTCAACAGTGATGCGGGATTCTTTCGTGATGAGTCTCCTGGCAGTGAATGTCAGTTCCGCCGTATTGTAATCGATGATGTAATCGAACTGCAACCCGCGCTTCAGCAACTGACCATCAATATAAACTTTCTCCGTCCCCGCCAGCACAATGATGAATGCTTCGTTGTTGCTTCCTGAAAGCCGGTAAGGTCCCTGGTTTCCTTCAAGGGCAGTGATGATGTTACGCGCAAATTTTCCTTTCGAAACAGCAGCACTCACGGTCACATGATTTAACATGTTTGGTGTTCCATCCTGTCTTTTGGTAAGAGCAGTCGTATTTGAAAACAATCCGCCTTGTCCTTTTTTGAAAAAGTTCATGAAATAACTGTCGGGGCGACGCAATTCGAAATCACCGGCAATGAGCTTGTTGTTGTCGTTGTAAAGCTGGATGAAAACTTTGTCGAAGTCCTGCAACTGCTGCGTGTTGCCTTCTGGCTGCACAGGAATATTTTCATCGGTGATGGCTGCAAGAATGCTCACTTGTTCGTTTACCTTTCCTGACAGCTGCAGGTTCAGGCTGGAGTTCACGAATACGTCCTGGTTGTTTCCGAAAGTGACGCCGCGTGAAATGCTTCCTGCTTTCTGCAATCCTTCGTATTTAAAAAACGATGGCTCTGATTCGGATGGATTGTAAACATATTGCTTCAACCCGGTTGACGACGGTTTGGTAAGAAATGAAACATCCTTGTGCTTGACGCTTCCGGAAAACAAAAAGGGGAACACCCGGTAATGAATTTCAATGCTGTCGTTGGAGATCTCCCTGAAGGCATCCGAATTTTTTTTCCAGACGAGAATGGATTTCACGGGGTCTAATCCATAAGCTGAAGTATCTACCAGTCCATTGCTTCCTGAAAGGAATGCTGAATTGGGAACGATGCTTACGGAATCAAGGGAGACCGTATCAGCATGTGTAGGAATATACTTAACGCGCAGATTGCTTTGCGAAAAGGAAAATAAAGGGAGGACAATAAAAATGAGTGCAGGACAAAGTCTGCGCATCGCTGTTAACAGGGCGTTTGTGGTAAAAGTAAACGTTCTGCACTGGAAAGAATTTTGATCGGGGAGAAAATATTAACGGAAGGGACTAGGTGACTAGGTAACTAAGTGACTAGGTAATTAAATGCCTAACGTGTCTTAATACCCTAAGGTCAATTCTATTTGCCATTTCCCAAATTCCATTTTCTATTCCTCCGGTTTAAAAAAATAGTTCGGATAACGTTTATAATGCAGCTCTTTCACCACATCCATCAGTTTTGACCGCAATTCCTGGATGTTGATTTTGTGGACGGCAGATATAAAAACACAATCGGTCCCCAACTTGCCGATCCATGTGCGCTTCAGTTCTTCCAATGAAACATTTTCCTTCGTTGAAGGTGTGAGGTCGTCCTGTTCTTTTTCAGTGAATGTATAAGCGTCAATTTTATTGAAGACAAGGATTGTGGGTTTGTCTGACGCTTTCAATTCCGTAAGCATTTCCTGCACCACGTGCAACTGTTCTTCAAATTGCGGATGAGAAATGTCCACAACATGCAGAAGGATATCTGCTTCCCTCACTTCATCCAGCGTGCTCTTGAAACTTTCCACGAGATCATGCGGCAATTTTCTGATGAAACCGACGGTATCAGAAAGTAAAAACGGTACCTGGTCGAGAACAATCTTCCTGACTGTTGTATCGAGTGTGGCGAACAATTTATTTTCTGCAAACACATCGCTTTTGCTGAGCAGGTTCATGATCGTGCTTTTACCGACGTTCGTATATCCCACCAGAGCCACACGGATCAATTCCCCGCGTTGTTTGCGCTGCGTTGCGTTTTGCCTGTCGATTTTTTTCAGCTGCTCTTTCAGTTTTGCAAGCTTGTCGCGAATCATCCGCCTGTCTGTTTCAATTTCCGATTCACCCGGACCACGCATTCCGATACCGCCTCGTTGTTTTTCAAGGTGGGTCCACATGCGTGTCAATCGTGGCAGGAGATACTGGTATTGTGCAAGTTCAACCTGTGCCTTGGATTGCGCTGTGCGTGCCCGTCGCGCAAAAATGTCGAGGATAAGATTTGTGCGGTCGAGAACCCTGCATGTATAGCCGTCTGTAATCAGCGGATCAGGGTTCAGCGTCTTTTCAATGTTGCGGATCTGAGTTCCGCTCAGCTCATCGTCGAAGATGACAATGTCCACATTGTGCTCATTTACATAGTTGCGGATTTCCGCGAGCTTGCCGCTACCGATAAATGTTTTCGGATCGGGATGATCGAGCTTCTGAATGAAACGTTTCAGCGTTTTTGCGCCGGCTGTCTCTGCCAGGAATTCAAGCTCATCGAGGTATTCTTTCAGCCTGTCGGCCTCCTGGGTTTTTGTAGAAATCCCAATGAGAATGGCTGTTTCTTTTTCTTTTTTTGTACTGATGGATTTTCGTGTCAAGGGCTATAGCTTTCTATCACTGCAAAACTGCTGTGTGGGGCAAAGATCGCAATTCGTGTGAACCAGTAGACAGTAGACGGTAAACAGTAGACAAGAAGTAGTTCGATTTAACGGACTGCTTCCCGCCAAAGGCGGACAAGCGTGCCTCGCAGTGACTACTTCAATTGGATATTTTTCATCGTGCATCGTGAATTGTGCATCTTGGATTACCTCAACGTCTGTATGTACGCACTCACTGCAATGATCTCTTCATCCGAAAGCACTCCAGCAAACGCCGGCATTTTTACCTGTCCACGTTTCAAAGCTACAGTAGTTCCTTCGCGGACAATAATCTCAGCGCTTTCCTGGTTGAGCGCTGAAGTGGAAAGATCAGTTGCTTCCCTGTACATTTTCTTTCCGTCCTTGCCGTGACACATGGCACAATTAGCAACGTAGGTTTTGATGCCAAGCTTGGTAATATCGTCTGCATTGCCGCTTACTTCGACTTTTAAAGGGATGAAAGTTTTTTTCTTTGCCGCTTCGCTCATTCCATAAGCACCAACAATGAGCAAGAGAGAAAGCACGGCCAACATTTTATTCCGGCGTTTGAATGCAATCACGGAAATTGGAATGGAAGCAAAGACGAGGATGAATTTGATGACCAGGAGAACTTTCGTCGCACCGAGAATAAATAAAAGCCATATGCCGGTAACAAGGAAAGCGAAACTGACGATCATTTCAAAAACCTTCGTGGCCTTTATAAATTTTTCCAGGTTTGTTGTATTGGTAAACAACAGGAATGTTTTGATCACATACAGCAGCAGGAAAATGTTTACGCTGATCAGGTGAATGGTGGCTAGGAGGGAAGAACTCATGGTGATGTGGTTTGGAGGTAAAATTAGAAAGGAAACCTGTTACCAAGGCACTATATTATTATTTCCCCCTTTTTAATCATAAATGAGGGGCTAGATTAATCTGATACTTATAATAGTATAGGTAAAAGCCTTTGGGCTCCGGTAGGCCTGCCAATGGGCGAATCAGAGTGTCCATGGCCTGAAAATTTCAGAATTTGGGGTGGTTCTACTTTCTATTTTCATTAATTATAAATTGACATTTAAACATCTAAAATATCAGTTTTTGATTGTTTAAAACCTTTCTTTTTGATACTTAAGGAAATACAGACTTAACAAATTATTCTCATTAAAATGGATTCAGGTGAAGACTCTGAATGTTAACTTTGAACCAATCCCAAAGTTTCCAGGTGAGAAGTTATGAAAGAAGAGTTACCAGTGATTGATTCATCATCAAAAAAATTTTCCAGGCCGATCCGTGTACTTATTGCAAAAGTTGGACTGGATGGACATGATCGCGGAGCAAAAGTGATTGCATCTTTTCTGCGCGATGCAGGAATGGAAGTGATTTACACCGGGCTTCGTCAAACGCCGGAAATGGTTGTGAACGCGGCATTGCAGGAAGATGTTGACGTGATTGGCATCAGCATTCTTTCGGGCGCACACAATACAGTGTTTCCGAAAATCATTTCGCTGATGAAACAGAAAGGGATGAATGATGTGCTGCTTACCGGTGGAGGAATTATTCCTGCCGACGATATGAAAAAATTAAATGATTTGGGATCGGGTAAACTTTTCGATCCGGGAACCAACACTGATGAAATTGTAAACTACATCAGGGATGAAGTAGCGAAGCGCAGAAATTTTTAATCCACCTCCGCTAAAGCTTTGGCGGACGAGATAAGCAACCAAATGAATATCAATATATCCACAGAAGTGACAACACCAACATTCACAAACATTCTTGCTGAAACAGATGGCGGCATCATGATCATTATCGTGAACCGTCCGGATAAATTAAATGCACTGAATCATCTTACGATCCAGGAAATCGGCAAAGCCGTTAACAATGGAATGAATGATCCGTCAGTGACGGGAATCATCATCACGGGAGCAGGTGAGAAAGCATTTGTTGCAGGTGCTGACATACCTGAATTTGCAAACTATACACAAGAAGAAGCAAGAAAGTTAAGTCTTGACGGGCAACAGGTTTTCCGCAGCATTGAAATGTGCACCAAGCCAGTGATTGCAGCTGTGAATGGATTTGCTTTAGGAGGAGGATGTGAGCTTGCAATGAGTTGTCATATTCGCATCGCAAGTGAGAATGCGAAATTCGGTCA
>Ga0190274_10000985_pt1 | contig 16614 bp, 20 predicted proteins | sample Popmic531T_FD_133002 | JGI IMG/M metagenome (GOLD analysis project Ga0190274, IMG submission 133002) | Populus adjacent soil microbial communities from riparian zone of Yellowstone River, Montana, USA - 531 T | ecosystem: Environmental > Terrestrial > Soil > Riparian zone | place: USA: Montana...
GTGTCCGGCCCGTGGCCTGCGGAAAAAACCGGCGGCTCATCGACGTCGACGAATCGTGACCGCGTGATTTTCCCGCGTTTTTGGCCGCTTTTTGCTCGATAGTTGGCCTGAATAGACCGATTCCAAGACACTGCGTTGCCACGCGTCTAGCTCGAGCCCAGCGACGTCGCGTATCCACGCCACCACCACCCGCACGTTGGCGCTGTCCACCATGATCATCCCCCGCTCGCCATCCCCACCGCGATCATGCGCCCTACCACCTGCTCACTGGTACGCACACCGGGTCCGTGTTCCCCCCCGATGGGTCACCGATCTTGAGGTTGCACACCTCGCACGCACCCACGATGTGCGCCGGATCATCACCCGTACGCGCACGCCCTAGCGTGTGGTGAGCGTGCACCATGATCCCCTCGCAGCTATGTGCACCCGCGTTTGCACGTGCACACCAGCCCTCATCGTGCGCCCTGCAGCGCCATGGGCGCCCCGTTGCAGGGTTGATCTCGGCACGGTCGCGGAGGAGCACAGAGCCGCGCAGCTTGCGCCACGCCCTCGTGCTCCCCCCCGCCCATGACCTGCTCACATCCTCAGTATGGGAGCGCTTCGTGATCGGTGATGTCCGCGGCGAGGTGGTACCACCCGACGGGCGCGCCGTTGGAGCCGTCCGAGTACCTGATGGGCATCCCGCACTGCTGCTGCTCGAGCCCCTGCCCCATGATCGGCACGCAGCAGGTGTTCGGCGCGTGCGAGGCGTCTCTAGGTTCTTCCTGTCGCGTCTGGCCGATCAGGGGCACGATCGCGGTGCCGCCCGGGCCGAAGAGGTCACGCTGGGCTGCGTCGTGGCCGGCCGGCCGCACGCCGACCCGTGCGGCGCGTTCCGACAGTTTGGCCAGTTCGACCGCGAGGGCGTAGCGGCGATTCTGTAGGGCGTCGACGGCGTACCCGGCGAGCAGACTTGCATCGTCGATGGGGTCGCTCGCGCGGTTCGGTGAGTACCTGATCTGGGTTACCTCGTTCATCTTCGATCCCCTGGCTCTCTTGCTCGTTGGTGGATGGTGTACCCCACCCCTGTTCGGATTCGAGCGACGTCGAATCTGAACAGGGGTGGGGATGTTCTCGCAGTACGGACGTCTGCAGAGCACACCGCGCGCCGCATTACCGGCGCGCTAGGGCGGGTTGTGTCGGCGGCTCTTTCGCGCCCGGCCGCCCCTGCTCGCCGTAGCGATCCCATCCGGCCAGGCAGGGCGGATTGATCACGAGCAGGGGCGGAGCCATCCGGGCGCACCCGCTCTGCACGGGGGACGCTGGGCCTACCGTCTACGCCCCCGGGTCGCCCCGGGGGTCAACACGTCCATGGCGGCCGACTCCAAAACGCGAAATTCACCTTCTCAGGGAACGGTCGCGCGACCGTGGGACGTTGTTTCGGGCCGTTTCGCCCGGGCGGTTGCTACCTCACTCCGCCCTGAACACACGTTCGTACGGCGTGCCATGTTGGTCACGCTGTCGAGAGAATGTCGCCTGTTTCCGGTAGGCTGACCGCTAGATTTTCGTGGCGAAGATCAGGTTAGGCGCTCGGCATCCGATGTCAACACTCGGGCCGAGCGTTTTTCCGTTTCCCCACCTCAGCGGCGCCGGCCGCGCGTGTCGTGGGCCGTGCAGTACCGGCCCGTTCGGTGATTGCAGTGTTCGCACAACGTCAGCACGAGCCACACGCGGCGCGGCGCCGGCGCGATCGCGATCGCGTCTCGCTCGTACACACCGTCATCGATGCGACAGATGTGCAGGTCAGAGGCAGCGAGTGGCATACCGGGCAGTCGTTCAGACACGGGTCACGGCGCGTGACACACGACGCACACGCTCGAGGGCGTCCGCTAGCTCGATCACATCGGGCTTCCAGAGCATCGCCGAGGCGGCGCGCGACGGCGACCCTTCCGGCCAGTAGCCGATCAGGCGTCCGTCCGCGACCATGCGCTCCACCGTGCGGCGGCTGCACTTGAGCCGCTGGGCCGCGCCGGCGATCGAGCACCAATCGCCGGGGTTCGGAAGTGGCAACGTTTGGGCATTCATGTCAGAAAGGTTGACACGCGCGTCCGTCCGGGGTCAAGGTGGATCGCATGTCTAACGCCACGGGAACACCAGACCATCAGACCCTGCTCGCCGAGAGGTTCGGGCCCGGCGCGGCCCCGGCCGCCGAGACGCTAGAGGCGAGCCGCTCGAGCATCATCGCCGCGCTGCACGCGATCGCCTTTTTCTTCGTCGACCACCTCGAGGTGCCCCAGCCTCGGACGGTGAACCTGCACTGCCCGGTCGCGGACCGGGCAGCGCTCGAATCGCTCGCCGCGGCGCACCACACCGTGGTCTACGGCGACCGGCCGCAGGTCAGCATCCGGCTCGAGCTACCCGGGATATACGTGACCGTGATCGCCTACGTGCCGTCGCCGGACCGGCCGCTGTGATGCTGCCGCCGCTCGCGGCCGCAACCGCGCTGGCCCGGGCCGTCGACACTCTCGTGCTACTCGAGCGCTGCGAGCGGGCCACCGGCCGCACGTGGGTCCGTGACGCCGACCGCGAGAACGTCAAAGCCGCGCGGGTGCGGTGGTTGGCGGTCCGGCCATGATGCCGGTCATCGACCCGTTCAGCGCCGACGTGTGGATCTGCTGGTGCGGGCTACTGCACACCACGGCGGCCGCTGCAGGACAGTGCGCACACCGGCCGCCCGTCCCGTTCACGCCCGGCCACGCCGAAAGTGAGTCCATGCGCCAAGCGATCCCGATCCCCTACTGCCGCAACTGCCCGGGCCCGGGCGTGATCCACCAGCACTACGCGGGCCCGCGGCCGGAGCCTAAGCCCATGTCGTTCGCGGCCCTGTTCTGGTGCTTCATGATCATCATCTGCGCGGCTCTGCTGTCGTTCGCGGTGTGGTGGGCGAACACGCACCCGCCGCAGTACGCGCCGTCGCCCGGGCCGGGCACGCCCGTATCCACGCCGACCACGTACGGCCCGCCCGGGCCGAACGGGGGCCCGCGGTGAGGATCTGCGCGCTGACGTGGCTGGCCGGTGCCGGGCAGATCCTGCTCGCACTCGCGTGGGCGGTGATCTCGTGAGCAGTCGCGCGCACGCCCGGCGCCGCCTCGCCGCGTGGGACAGGTACCGGCGCCGGTATGGCGGGTGGACCGAGGTGTACGTGAAGGCAGGGGTAGCGGACACGAAGTGGTGGGTGCGCTTGCGGCGCAACCGTCGTCGGGCCCCGTACGTGCCGGTGAAGGTCTGCCCGTGCGCGACGGACCCTAACGCTGCCTGCGACTACAACCGGTGGGCGCCGACATGACCCGGGCCGAGATTCAGATGCGGGTGGATCGGCAGGAACACGCCGAGCGGGTCGCCGGCATCGACTGGCACGCGTACCGGAAGTGCCCGACGTGCCTGCGGCCGATGGGCGCCGCGTGCGTGTCGCTGTCGGGCCTGGTGGTGGCCGGCCGGCCGGATGGGGTCGAGGTGCAGCTCGAGCACGCGCACGTGGCCCGGCGCCGGCGCCGCGGCCGGTAGGGTGCGGGGTGTTTCCCCCAGGAGACAGGATCGGCCCGGGCCAGTTGGCCCGGGCCGATCTTTATGCCCCCATGATCGTCCGCGGCCCATCACGTCCGGAGGTCTGTGGGATGGCCCGGACGCTCCGGGAGTGCGGCCGCACCACGGGGGAAGTGCGGCCGCATCTCGGACGGTACCGGCTAGATGACGACTCCGGTGTCCCCCGGGTCCGCGCCTAGCTCTTGCACGACCATGTCGAGCAGCTCCACCGCGCTGCAGAACACCACGATGTTGCCGGTACCGGCCACCCGCTGGCAGGTGAGCAGGACGGACAGGTAGCCGTCGGCGCTCGGGAAGTAGAACGCCGACAGCGGGAGCACGTTGGAGAACGCTAGGTCGTCGATCGTGTTCCGGAAGTGGGCGATCTGTGTCGACGCGGTGGTGGCCGCGGTGCCCGGGGTCGCCGCGGTGGCGATCCGGATCCGCATGTCGGCAATGTCGTTGGCCACCGACGTGTCCAAGTTGATGTTGGACGTGAGGATGCCGTAGGCCTTGACGTCGAAAATGGGGATGTTGTCGATCCGCAACACACCGGTTTCGGTGGTGGTGATCGCCGCGGTGGACGTGGTGCGGCGGCCGCGCGCGACGACGCGTGGCTGGTCTGCCGCGTAGACGCGATCGCCGGCCGGCATCTACTGGGCCCGGGCGTTCAGCAGGCGGAGAATCTCGGCGTTGTCCGTGTCGATCTTGTCGAGTCGTTCCCACAGGGCCCGCTCGTTCCCGGTGTTCCCGGTGACCGCATCGTGGACGTGGTCGGCGTTGACCGCCGCGGTATAGCCTGACTTCCCCACCGGCTGGTTGTGCCATCCGATGCCGGCCGCGCTACGCACTGCCACGATCGCGTCTTCGCTGAAACTGGTCACGCGTACGTCCATCAGGCCCATCTCCACTAGTAGCTCGATCGTGTGCGTGAATGCCCACGCCTTGCCGTTGCGCTCGTTCTGCTCGTGCGACTGCCAGTGCGTGTGCACGTCGTGCATGTTGCTCGAGCCGGTGTAGTCGTCCTCAGCCCAGTCGCGGTCGTCGTGCTGCGCGATCTCGCCGTGGGAGATCCACAGGTGGCCGCGGCCGCCGTCGATGCCGTCCTGCTCAAAGTCGAGCTTGAGCGTCTCGAGCAGCTTGCGCTCGCGGTCGTCGCCGTGCGGCTCGGACGAACCCAGCAGATTGTTGTCCATGTCGTACGCGTCGACGGTGCCGTCGGCGGGGTCCGGCTGGTGTTCGCTGCTGCCGCCGTGGTTGGAGTCGGCATACCCGCCGTCCGATGCGGTGGAGCGCCACGGGAACAGATCGTTGATGCCCTCACGCCATGACGTAAGCGCGGGGTTCAGGCCACCCCAGGTCATCGTGTTCTCCTGTTCTCGGGTAGCTGGCCGAGCGTGCGGAGCCTGTTGTTCTCGCTCGCGGCCAACTGGGCGCGTAGGGAGTTGATCTGTTCGTCTCGCTGCTCGAGCTGGCCGTTTGTCTGGTCTTCAGCCTTGCTCGAGCTGCGGGCTGCAGCGACCGATGCAACGGCGGTGGTGCCCAGCAGCGGGAACACCAGCAGTTGGCCGAGCGTGCTCACCCACTGCCGAAACTCTGCCGTGTCAGCGCCGTTGATGGTGAGGACGACGAACGCGGCCACCAGCGACGCGACGACCACGCCGCACACGATGATGGCGGTGACGGTCACCGCGGTGGGTGCTTTCTTGAGCCAATCCATGAGCACGAATTCCCCCCTGATCACCCGTAACAGATGATCATCGTACGTCTCGGCTGTGACGTTTTCGCAGCTCAACCGTAGTAGACCGGGTCGGCGAGTTGGACCACCGCGCCGGATAGCTGGGCCTTAACCACGGTGTTGACGCTACGGGTAACCGTGGCGGTTTGGGTCCACACGCCGGAGGTGCCGACGGCGGCGGTCATGGCGGTGGCGGTGACCCGCTCGCCGGCAATCGCCAGATCGTACGGTAGGGAAGTGGTAGACCAGCGGTCGTGGTAGTTGCGGGTGGTCAGCGACAGCGAGGTGGCGGTGGAGGTGGCGCCGGCCGCGAGGGTTGTGGTGCCGGAGTCGTAGCGCGACCCGGTCGCGTCGTACACGCCGACGTTGAAGATCAGGCCGAGGGCAACGCCGAACGTGAAGACGTTCATCTTGCGGTGGGTCTTCTGCGCCGTGGACAGGATGAGCAGCAGCAGCGGGTCCGGTGTGCGGCCGATCAGCCTGATGAACATGCCCGGCTCGGCCGCGTTCAGATCGGCCAGTAGCCCGGGCTGACCGTCGGCGTTGACGGTGATCGTGTCGAACCGTGGTCCGCCCTGTGTCCAGAATCGCAGCCACCAGTTCGCGACGTCACCCAGCGGTCCGTCACTGGCGAGGTTCGGCTCCACCGTCTTGTCGAGCCGGCCGGCGCCGGTCGGCGGATTCTGGGTGCCATAGCGGCCGGTGGTCAGGGCGGCGGTGGCACTCGAGCCGGTGGTGTTCTTGGCGGTCACCACGTTGTACAGGTCGGCGGCCGCGGTGACCTCCTGCAGCGTGCCCGCGGTGTGCGTCGGGTAGGTCAGCGACAGCACGGGCGCGGCGGCCTGCGAGTACAGGTAGTCGCGGGTAGCGAAGACCACGCCGAGGTTGTCGGCGCGGTCGAAGATCAGACCGCCCTCGGAGATCCTGATCTCCTTAAGGTGATCTTGGAACACGAGCGGGCCCTGCGCGCCCATCTTGGCGGTTTTGCTCGAGGTGCCACGCAGCAGGTAGCTCAGGCCGCGCGAGGTGCACAGCCTCACGAAGCGGGCGGCCGCACGCTCGCGGCGGTAGCCGATGAACGCGTCTTGAAAGTCGTTGCTCTCGAGGTTGTCGCTCACGCCGGTGACAACGAAGTGGTGCCCGTACCGGCCCGCCGTGGTGGTCGTGTTGCCGTTGACGGTGCTCTGTGTCGGCGCGCCCATGTTCGTGCCCGCGTAGCTGGTGGTGACGCCGTAGAACGTGTCTGCCGCTTCGGCGTACCAACTGGGTTCGATCTGGGTGTTGCCGGCCACGATCTGGACTTTGATCCGGGTGTAGATCCACTGGCCGACGCCGGCGCCGGTGCCGTGCCCGTAGGACTCGTTCAGGATCACGGAACCGCTCGGGTCGGTGATCAGCAGGTTGTAGACGGTGGTCGTCACCCGCCACTGCCAGGTGTAGCCGTTGGTGGTGCGCCACTCCCACACCGGCCGCAGGGTGACATCCGCGCCGGCGACACGGGTCGCGAACGCCAACTGCCAGCCCGCGGTGGTGCTCATCGACGCGTACGGGGTGGTGAACGATCCCGTCGCGGTCATCTCGAGCACCGGGCTGGAGCCGCCCGGGCCGTCGGCGTTGGCCAGAGTGACCGCGTTGACGCGGCCGGTACGTGTCGGGTGGGACACGTTGGCGAGTGAGGTCGAGTTGGTGCCGTCGGTCAGGGGGAAATAGCCGCGCAGGTTCGTGGCGTACTGCCCGGTGATCGAGGTGTAGAGGGCGTCGGCGAGCGGGTCGCGCCAGAATCCGACGCGGGTGAGCGGGCCCCCGATACGGACGTCGACCCACCTGTTGCCGCGGGTGGTCACGCCGGCCACGGCTTTGTGGTCGTCGGTCTGGCCGGGGTTCATGTACTGCGTCTCGCCGGTGAAGCGCATGGAGCTACCCGTGGCGAAACACGCCGGCATGTACTGCCCGGTCTGGCCGTAGATGCTGGACGCGGCGTTGCTGGGCCGGAACAGGTCGGTGGGATCGTTCAGCCGGAAATTGCAGAGCCCGGGTTTCAGGTCGAGGTCGTCGGCCACGCCACGCTCGAGCGAGACGCCGGTGTTCGCGTCGACCAATTCGGGTAGCTGCTGCCACCCGGCGTTGTAGTACAACTGGCCGAGGGTGTCCCAGTTGGCAACCATCAGCGGACCCGTAGCCCGATCATCTTCGGATCCCCGCCGTTGCTCTCGACCTCAGAAGCGATCTTGACCAGCAGCAGCCGGATCAGTTCGTCGCCGGCGACCACCGTGGTGGTGCCACCTCGTGCGCCGCCGGAGGCGATGCCGGAGACGCGTTCGCCGGCGATGCCCATGAACGGTACGGCGGTGCCGACCACGCCCGGGATGATGCCGCCGGAGTGGAACGTCGGCAGGTTCGGCACGCTGATGTTGTTGCCGCCGATGACCGGCACCCACCCGGGGACCGTCCACGACAGGCGGCCGATCGTGGCGTTCCACGCCCGGGCGATGAGGTTGAACGCCATCCGGTACGGCTTGGAGATGAACTCTGCGATCTTGGCGAAAGCCTGCGCGGTCCACTTCGGGATCTGCTTGACGAACTCCCAGGTGTTCATCGCCGCGTCCTTGATCCACTTCCACGACGCGCGCCACGCCCTCGAGAACCAGTCCGTTTTCGTGGCGATCAAAACGACGACGGCGACCAAGGCGAGGATGCCCAGGATGATCCACGTGATCGGCGAGGCGAGGAATGCGCTATTGGAGATCCACTGCGCGGCCGCCTGAATCTTGGTCGCCGCGGCGCCGCGTAGTTGCGCCAGCTTCAGGTTGTTGGTCGCGAACAGCAGCAGGTCAGACAGGCCCGTGACACCCATGATGACGGTGCCGACCATTTCCATTTGCGCACCGAACTTGCCGATCATGGAGTCGTCGCCGAACGCCGCGGTGAGCGCTCCCCCGACGTCCCCGATGCCGCCCGACAGCATCGACGATTGCATGGACGCGTTGTCGAATCCCTCCGCCATCCGCTGGGTGGCGTGCTCGGTCCGGTCCCCCATGTTGTCCGCGTCTTTGCCGACGGACTTGAAGGCGTTGGACAGGTCGGCAGGCTCGCCGGCGAACGACAGGACGAGGCGGTTACTCATCGGTGACCACCAGGCCCGACTCTTGCGCCAGCGCGGATATGCCGGTGCTCATCGTCTTCTGAATCTCCTGGTTGTTCTCCCGTACGGTCGGGTAGATGTACCGGCCTTCGGTGAAGAATGGCCGGCTCACGCTGTCGTTCGGGCCGACGTTCCCACCGAAGTCCAACCACGGGTAGTACGGCGCTTTGCGGCCGCCCGCGGCGACCCGCGCTTCGGTCTGGCTCGAGCTGACTTTCAGTGACGCCGCGGCGGCGCCGGTACGCCGCGGGATCTTGGGCCGGGTCTTGGTCACGACGATCTCGGCCGAACTGTTCAGCATGATCCGGACCGACTTACCCAGGCCCGCGTCCATCTGTTTGAGCTGTCGCGTGAACTGTCTGATACCGCTGACGTCGATCGAGATCCGCGACACGGGCTCATCTCCTCATCCGGGCGGCGGCCGCGGCGTCCGCCATCTCTTCGTTCTGCCGCTTGACCGCGACATACCGCGTCCAGTGGAGCCACTCCCGTTGCGACAGCGTGGCGTGCAGCTCGGCAACCGTCCGGTGCAGCATCGCGGCCAACTGGAAATCGAACGGGTTGATGCCCTCACGCTCTGCCGCGTCCTCGTCACCGAGGAACGCTTTTGGTGGCGTCCTTCCCCTGCCCATCGGCCATGCCCGACAGGCGGGTGATCTCGTTCGCCACCTTCTCGAGCGAGCCCGCCTCGTCGCCGGCGAACCACGCGGCCGCGTCGTCCTCGTTCATCTTCGGATCGACCATGCCGGTCGCGATCATGTACAGGTCCCGGTCGCGGACCACCTCGAGGGTCTGCAGGTGGTGGGCCTCATCGCGGCTTAGGCCGCGGACCTCCACCGTGTCGCCGTCGCCAAGATCGACCACGCCGTGGCCGAGCTTGCGTGCGAGCACCTGCTCGCGAGTGAGTCGTGCCATCGTTTCCCCCTAGTTGATCAAGCCTGCGTGGTCGCCACGACCGCACCGTCAATGGTGAAATCGCACGTCCACTGCGTGATGTCGTCGTTCTTCTGCGACTCCACATACTTGCCCACCACGACCTGGCAGGTCTGCTCAGGCTTGCCGGTGCCGGTGCCCTGCACGCGCCGGACCATGGCCACGGTGGTACCGAGGATCCCCTCGAGGAACCCCGGCCCGGTGGTCAGCGACGAGTCATACCAGCCGCCCATGGTGAACGTCCGCTTATTCTGGCCGCCGCGAAAGTTGGTGTTGTCGGTGCCGCTGCCGGAGTAGTCGTGGATGCCCGACTCTGCCTCCCAACTGCTGGTCTTGATGAACGCGGTCATGGCCTTGGTGGCCACGGTCACGTAATAGTCCTTACCGTGCACGCTGCCCATCAGGTGACTCCCGTGATGTCGATGTGGAAGATGTACGCGACCTGGGTATTGCCGCCCTGCTGCTCCATGGCGGCCGGCTCGGCACGGCCCGGGCGAAGCGTGCTGCAAGACTGCCAGTCGTGGGCGAGCAGGGCCGCGGGGATGGACCGGGCGCCGGTGGTACTCGCGTGCTCGAGCGCCGACCGGTACACCAGCGGGTTGTTCGCCGGGCCGAAGACGATCGTCAACGCCATGTCCGAAATGCGGTCGAGCCCAGCGCCGGCCGCCCCGTAGGTGATGTCAGGGAGTTCGATGTACGGCGACGGCGGTCCGGAGCGCACCCCGGGTCCGTCGTCCGGCACGTTCAGCCCGGGCACGCCCTCGAGCACCTGCCAGATCTCATCGAAGACGTCGGCGAAGTTCATCGCGGCCGCCGCGCGCGGACGACGCGGCCACCGGCCAAGATCTTCTTCGTGTCCGGATCGAGCTGCGCGCCGAGCCGCATCTCCGAGCCCGACGACGGTGAGCCGGCGATCCCGTACGGACTCTCGCGCCGGATGTGCCACCGGTTGACCTGAAACCGGACCGCACCCACGACCGCGGCCGGGAACGCGACCCACCCGAAACGGGCTAGTAGCTCCACGTCCCCGCACGGCCGATCGGCGAACCGAAGCGCGGTGTACGGGTAGCCCTTCACCACCGCGTCGCGTTCCCACCACCGGTACCCGTCCACGCCGGCGGCCACCACCGTGCCGTCGACGGTCACGACCGCCGCGGTGATGTCCTGCACGTCATCGACCGGGAGCACCCAGGTCCCGTCGTCCAGTTGCACGGCGTGGCGCCCTTCGTAGGTGAACGTGCCCGGCACGGCGAGCTGGCCGAACTGGCGGCCGCAGTAGTCATCGACAGCCCGGGCGGCCGCCGTGCCATAGGCGGGCAGGAACGGGTCGGTCTCGGGCGCCCGCACAAACGCCGCGAGACCTTCCTCGCCTTCAACCGGTACATAGTCCGGTGCCCATGGCATAGCGGCCGCCCTCCCCCTGAATCAGGCCTGCGGGGTGGCGTCGGCGTCGCCACCTTCTGCGGGCGGTGGACCGGCGAGCGGCCACGCGTTGTCGGGAACACTCTCGGTCGGGTACTGCGCGCGGTCAGCGCGCCGGCGCGCTTCCGGGGTCGCCGGCTCCACGCCCTCGTCGTGAGCGTTGAGCTGCTCGCCGGTGAACGGGGAGTTGGTCACCCCGGACGTCTCGAGGTCTTGCCGCTCGCCCTCCGACAGGCCGTACTCCGGGCGCTGCGGCGCCGGCCGGCGCGTGCCGGTGCCGGTGACGTCGCGCGGCTCTGCCTCGAGCTGGGCGACCCGGTCGCGCAGGGCCGCGTTTTCCTGCTCCAACTCATCCTTGGTAGGCATTGATGTTCCTCGATTCCCAAACGGTCGTTTACGTGGACGCCGGTCAATACCCGCTGGTCACGGGGCGGTGCACGATCAGATCAGGCGACCGGATCCCACGTCATGGTACGAACGCCGGCGGTGTCGGAGACCGCCGCGGCCTGGTAGCCCCAGATGCCGAGGTCCACGTACGCGACCGCGACCGCGTCGAGGGTCAGTTTCTGCGGCGCGCTGGACCACGCGTGCACCGCGGACGGATCCACGAGGTAGGACTTGGTGGCCGCGGTCTGGCCGACCGCCGCGAGTGCCCACGTGGGGATGAACGGCATCCCGCCCATGTTGATCTCGCCGAATAGGGCGGTGGAGCCGCCGTTGCGATTCTGCGGGCCGATGATCGGGTAGAGCGGCGCGCCGGCCGTGTCGGTGGCGCCCTTCAACCCCATGTAAAGGTCGGCCTGGGCGAACGCGGTGCGGAACCTCATGCCGCCGCGGGCGAACTGCAGCAGGGCAATCCCGTTCTCGATCTCGTTGCCGAGCACCTTGCCGGCCACGGCCCGATCGACCACACCGGCGGTCAGGGTGGCCAGGGCGGTGAAGCTGCCCGCGTTCAGCGTGGTGATGACCAGGGCCTCCCACGCCTCGCGGGCGCCGCGAACCATCTGGTTCCAGATGATCGTGGAGACCTGCGGGTTACCGCCTTGGTCCCACACCTCGCGGTTGATCCGCGCCTTGCCGGAGTACGGCGTCGGGCTGACCGTCTGGTTGGTCACCGTGTACGCGCCGGTGGCCGGCTCGGCACCTTCGGTGTGGGCCGCCACCAGCCCGGTCGAGCTGTTGTACTTCGGGAACGCGAACGGGGTGATGTCGGTCAGCGCGCCCTTATAGACCGCGTTCCACACCGGGGTTTCGTAGTCCCGCTGGTCCACCCACATGTCCGGACGCTGCCTGGTCGGGTTGAGTTCATCGACGTCGGTGGTGGCCACGTTGAAGTGCTTCCGGGCGAAGTCGTGGGCCCGGTCCCCCGCCGCTTTGTCGCCGTCCTTCAGCCACCCGATCAGGTCGCGGCTGAAATCGTGGGAACCCTGCCGCAGGTCGTACTCGCCGGACCTGCGGTTGAACACCAGGCGATACGGCGCCGGCTCGGTCACCGTGGCCTTCCCGAACTGCTGCCCGGTGCCGTTGCCGGTCGGGGCCGCGCCGGGCAGTGGCAGCGCGCCCGGGTTGACCGGCGTGGCGAACTGGCCGGTAGTCGGGTCGAGGGTCTGCACCGTCGCCGGCGGCGCCGCGGCAATCTGCTGGTTGGCGATCATCTGATCAACCATGCCGGTCAGCATCGCGGACAACTGCTCGCCGGACGTCGGGCCGGTGGGAAGCTGCTGCGCGAACTGGCCTTGCGCGGGCTGCTGCTGCGCGGGCTGCTGCTGCTGCGGGACGATCGAGAACGCCGCGGGCTGCTGCTGCTGCTGCTGCTGCAGGCCCGGGTTGAGCTGCAGCCAGGTGGCGCACGCCATCCCCTGCGGGTGTGGGCGGCCACAGAACGTGCAATTCATGTTTCCTCCTGAGTTGCTCGCGGCCACCTTGGTCACGCGTGCGCCGGTGAATGCCGGATCGGGCGTTACTGATGTTTCGGTCCACCGTGCCCGGACCACGTCATACGTGCTGTCTGCCTCGGTCCACTCCACGTCACCATCGGCAGGGTCGAGCGAGAAATCCACGCCGACGGACAGGCCATCGTTCAGCCCGCCCGCGGCGTCCATGAGCAGTTGGTCCCGGTGCATCTTGGTCGGGCTACCCTCCGGCCCGTCCAAGATCTTCAGCGCCACGACCGGGCCGTCCTTGGTCATGTTCACGCTCTCGTGCACACCGACATAGGTGGTGTGCCCGTCCATCACGCGCAACCGGTTCAGGGCGGTGGCGTCGTACTCGAGCGAGCCCGGCCGGAACCGGAACCCCACGCCGTATTTCTCCGCCCGGGCGCCGAACGGCACGGCGAGCCCGGTGATCGTCCGCGTCTGGGTGTTCGCGGTGGCCGACGGTCGGGCGCCGGCGAAATCCGCGACGGAGAACCTCATCCCGCCCGTGCGTTCGCCGGCGAACGTCCCCGCCATTGCCGGATTGCGATTGCCGACAATCCAGTAATCCGGCGACGGCCCGGCCCGGTACGCGGTGAGCGCCGGCGCCAGCGACGCGGCCAGAGCCGGCGCGGCCGGCGCCGGCGCGCGCGGGCCCGACGGCCGGTCGCCGGCGCCGATCCCCGCTTGGCGGGCGATCCACTCATCGGAGACGATGCCCATACGCTGCAGCCCTTCCCAGTACGCGACCTGCGACGCAGGGTCCGACCGCAGGTATTCGGTGAGGTCGAACCGGACATGCTGCCCGTTCGGGGTGACGTCACCCATCGACAGCCGGTCCGTGATCGCCTTCATGATCGGCCCGAACGTGTGGTTGATCTTGTCGGTGCGGCGGTCCTGCGCGTTGAAGTACGTCCGGGAGGTCGTGTTGACTCCGACGTCCTCAGGGTCGAGCCCCATATGCAGCGCCAGCTCGAGGGACACCTCGCGCTGCAGCTCCACTAGCTGCAGGTCCGACGGCGACGGCGCATTCACGTCGGAGCGCACCATCTGTTTCGGGATGTAGGCGGGCGTCCCGCGCCGGCGCCCGGCCATGTACTGCGCGAGGAATAGCTCCACCTCGTGGTCCTCATACGGGACCACGGTCGGATCGTCCGCGTCGGTGAACGACTCGAGCGGCCGCGGATTCTCGGCGTACATCGCCGCGAGGGCGTCGAGCAGCAGCGCACGCCGAATGGTGCGGTGGCCGGTGGAGAGCAGCGGACGGCCCGGGCTGTCGAACCGGATCACCCACGACGCGGGGACCTCCACCCCGTCGACCCACACGGACGCCCCGCGCGGGTCCAGCCCGCTCGGGAGCGGCGCCAGCGAGCGGCTCTCGTCGCCGGTCGGCGCGGTCAGCGACACCGTGCGCGGCTCCACCCGCCGCGCGCTGGTCGGAAACCCGCGGTAGTCCTTCCCGGTGATCACCCACCACGCGATCGACTCACAGAGCAGGTCCTCGATCGTCTGCGACAGCACGACCACCGTGGCCACATTCGGATCAGGCTGCTCGAGGAACGCCCGATCGACCCGCTCCAGCCCGCGGAACGTAGCCAGGGGCAGCACCGCGATCGAGCACAGGACATCGCGGCCACGCTCCACCGCGCCGACGGTCATGGCATCCTCGCGCGACACCGGACCACTGTTGATCCAGCCGGTTGCCCACACCCCGCGCAACAGCGCATCGATGGGGCCCGACGTCGAGAACGTGTGCCCGGCGCCCGGGCGGCCGGCGACACGGAACATGCTCTTGAGCTGCGTAGCCGCGGCGCGCCACCACTTCATGATCGTGAGGATACGGCCCGCGATCGCGCATCAGCATCAGCCGTGGTGCGCGTTTCTGCTCGCGGACCGGTGGAGCTCCACCGGAAACGCGCACGCTTCGATCACGCCTGGTGGAAACCGGCCCGCGGCGCCGGCGCCGGGATGGTCCGGGCGAGGTGCACGGCGCCGGCGGCCGCGTACGCGCCGGTGACGTGACCGGCGCCCGGACGGCGGTCGATAATCCATACCGCGCCCCCGGCCTGGTAGCGCGGTTCGGCGTTGCCCAGGTGGGTCGTGATCAGTTCTTCCGGCGCGTGGATCACGCCCTGCTCGGTGACCAGTGCCGCGAAGCCCATCACGACGGCGGCTGTCTCACCCTTGATCGCCTCCACCCGCACACCGCGCGGTGGCCACCCCACCCGGCCCTGCTTGCGCTGCCCCAGCTCTGCCGTGAGGGCGGCCGCGCCGCTGGACGGGAACCACCCGAACGTGTACGGGCGCACCCGCTCGAGCCACGCGGGTAGCTCGGCGCGGACCGCCGCCAAATTGTCCCAGGATCGGATGGCTTCCACCCGGACTTTGGCGTCCGGCATGACGGCGGCCGCCACCAGGACCGCGTGCGCGCCGTCGGGCGACACGTCAAGGCACGCGGCGAGCCGGCCGCGGAACCGGTCGAGGGTGACCGACGTGTCGAGGGAGCGGCCCCACGCCGAGAGGTCAAACGCGACGTTCTCGGACCGGACCCGGATGCACATCGCTTCGGTCTGAAACTTTGCGAGGGCGTCCCCGCCCGCGGCGACGGCGATCCGGGCGGCGCCTAGCAGCGTGTCCGCGTCGACGCGGTGGCCCAACTGCGGGTTGGCGATCGCGAGGTGGTCCACGTTCAGCGGGTCCATGTCGTCGGTGCACGACCACGAGAACATGCCGAACCGGTAGTCGCCCGGCGCTTGGTCGAGCACCTCGCCGAGCACGACCTCGCCGGTGAGCATGTCGACGGCCCACGTGATGAACGTCTCCGCGGCGTCGTGCAGGTCGTTGAGCACTACCGACCGGTCGGTGCCCGCGTTGGTCAAGGCCCACGCCTGAAAATTGGTCACGGCGTTGCCGGCGTTGACGGACGCGGCCCACGCCGAATAGTCGTGGTGCTGCCGCAGTTCATCGAGAACGAGGCGGTGCACGGTCAGCGACCGGCCGCCCTCTTCGTTGCTCGGCGCGATCTTGTACCGGGCGTGGTGGACCGTCCACGACTCCTGCTCGCCGTTGGCTTCCCGGGTCCACCGGCGGCCGCGCTGCGCGGCGAGCGCCGGCGCCGCCTCTGCCACCCGGACCGCCTTGTGCCACGACTCTTTGGCGTAGTCCAGTTTGGTGGAGGTGCCGAGCACCATCTCGACCTCGCACACGAACTGCCACCACAGGGCGAGGATCACCAGTACGGTCGTCTTGCCGTTCTGGCGCGCGACCTCCACCAGCACGGTCCGGAACCGCGGCCGGCCGTCGGCGAGTAGCTCGAGCCCGTGGATGAGTAGCCACCGCTGCCACGGGTCCGCCGGGAAGTGGAGCACCTCGAGCGCCCACTCGACCACGGCGAACCCCATGGACGTCTCGTCGGTCAGCGCGCACCCGCACCCGCACGGTCCGGGTAGCCCCACCACCAGCGGCGGGGTGAACAGCCGCGGGAGGAGGCTACCGAGTGCCGGTGCCGCGCTCGGAGAACCGCTGCCGGTGGCGCTCATGGGCGGCCGCATCCTGCGAGGCGCCGGCGGTGGCGCCGGCGGTGGGGATCGAGCTTGCAGGGGCGACGCCGCGGCCGGCGCGGGTGAGCCCGAGTGCGGTGAGGACGCGTGCGTACTGCGGGCCGACGATCCGGACCACCTCGAGCTGGTCCTCGAGCGACATCGGCCGCTCGCCGGCGGCAATCCGGGTCAGCGTTGGGGTGGTGGCGCGGTCGAGCAGGGCGGCCAACTGCGCGGCGTACTCCACCGCCGCTCGGTCCTCGGGTGGGATCTTCGCAGCGCGGACCGATGCGCGGAGTTTCGAGAGGTTGCTCACCAATGTCCCCCGGGCGTGCGGCCGCGCGGGGGAGAGAGAAAGAACAC
>Ga0190274_10000986_pt1 | contig 16607 bp, 2 predicted proteins | sample Popmic531T_FD_133002 | JGI IMG/M metagenome (GOLD analysis project Ga0190274, IMG submission 133002) | Populus adjacent soil microbial communities from riparian zone of Yellowstone River, Montana, USA - 531 T | ecosystem: Environmental > Terrestrial > Soil > Riparian zone | place: USA: Montana...
GATGGTGATTATCCTTTGATCAAAGGAGATCAGATGTTGTTCTGGATGTTCAATGATTCACTTGCCGAACACACATCTACTGTTGGTCCGAGTGTCGGACTGGAAATTCACGCTTCCGCGTATGCGTATAGTTGTCCGGGAATCGCTGACAGCAACATTGTCATGAACAGAACCACTCTGTACAATTACAGAATTGTAAACAGAAGTGCAGATGACTATTCTAATTTTTACACTGGCTTGTGGTGTGACACTGATTTAGGAAATGGGATTGATGATTACCTTGGATGTGATACTACATTAGCTGCAGCTTTTACATACAATGGTGATAATGAAGATGAATCAGGGATGGGCTATGGATTGAATCCTCCCATGCAAAATGTGGTTATATTAAAAGGGAATTTGGCTGATGTAGGAGATGGAGCGGACAATGACCTTGATGGCATAATTGATGAAGCAGGGGAGAGGACCACAATGAATCATTTTCATTCATATCAAGGTTGCAATAATTGTATCAGTGGAAATCCATGGAGTATTATGGATCATTATTATTATTTGCAAAGTAAATGGCTGGATGGTTCTCATGTGACCTATGGTGATGATGGAGTTAATACACCCGGAGGCGTGCTCACAAATTTTATGTTTAGTGGAACGCCCTACGATACTGACTGGACGGAACCAAATGTTGGGAATCCTTCCGGAGACCGTCGTTTTATATTAAGCACCGGTCCTGTTACACTTACGGCTGGAGGAGAAATCACACTTGATTTCGCTTATGTTTTTACAAGGGATTCTATTAATCCTAACGGTCTGACCACATCTGTAGCACGCAATATTGCAGATGTAAAGCGTGTGCGTTCCTGGTTTGATAATGATAATTTTCCTTCGTGTATACAGTATGTTACTGCAGTAGATGAAGCTTCTGAATTTTCAAATTTGAATTTGACTATCGAACCAAATCCTGTTGGAAATCAAATTTTATTTTCACATAATTTTAAGGAACATACGGAATTAATTTTTTCCATATGTGATATTTCCGGAAGAAAAATAACTGAAGGAAAATTGAATGAAAATCACATTGCTTTTGCGGAATTTAATCCCGGAATTTATTTTCTTACAATCACCGATAAGCATACTTTTATCACTCAAAAATTTGTCAAAACTGCTGACTGAAAGTAGGTAGATCAGGTGTTACTTTTCATTTGTTCAGTGTAACAGGAGTATCTAAATATGTAAGGTTTCGTTTATATCCGACCGTTTTTGACTTCCGGTTAAATTGGAATTGGTAGATATTATTTTTTATATAATATTGAATATCAATATTATGTAGATTTACTTTCCTCCGAAAATCTATTTTTTTGTTAACAAATAATTAACCCCGGGGCTATTTTGTAGTGTAAGTTTTTGTTTTAACTTGCAATACTAATTTTTTCCCCCTACTAGCTGAAAACCAGTTTTTAATACGCATAACCCCCAAACCCTTATAAGGATGAAAAGTCATTTTACTAAATTATCGAAATTTGCATTCTACCTGTTTTCCGTTTTAATAATGGTGACGGTTTTGAATTCAAAAAGTAATGCGCAGGTATCCCTGACCGGACCATACTCGCAGGATTTTAACACACTTGTTTCAAGTGGTTCATCAACTGTTTTGCCAACCGGATGGTTGTTGTTTGAAACAGGTACTGCAGCAAACACTTCTTACACTGCCGGAACAGGTTCCTTAGCGACAGGAGACTGCTATAGTTTTGGTTCTGCAGCTTTACCCGGTGATCGTGCATTAGGAGGATTGCTTTCCGGTTCGTTGGTGCCGACTTTAGGAGCTGCGTTTACAAATAATACATTAAACAGTATAGGTAGTCTGACAATTGCATATACTGGTGAACAATGGCGCATAGGTGCATTAGGGAGATTAGATAAATTGACTTTTGAATACAGTACTAATGCAACAAGTTTAACAACTGGAACCTGGATTGCAGTAACCAATCTCGATTTTATAGCTCCCAACACAACTAGTGCGATTGGACTTTTGGATGGCAATATCGCTCCAACTAACAGAACTTCTATTTCATTTACATTAACTGGACTGAGTATTTCGAATGGATCAACGTTTTATTTGAGATGGAGTGATTTTAATCCAAGTGGATCAGATGATGGTTTAGGAATTGATGATTTCTCCATGACCTACACCAGCCCTTGCGTTTCACCTGTAGTAAGTTGTCCGGCAAATATTTCAACAGCTAACGCTCCTGGTCAATGTGGTGCAAATGTTTCTTACACTGCAACTTCAACCGGAACTTCACCTTCAATTACGTATTCTCCTTTATCAGGAAGTTTTTTTCCAATCGGAACAACAACAGTCTTGGTAACCGCAACTAACGGATGTGGCACAAGTGCCTGCAGTTTTACAGTAACAGTTAATTCACCAGAAATAGATATTACTGGAAACAGTGTTTCAATTGTGGATGGTGATGCTTCACCTGCACTCACTGACCACACAGATTTTGGTAATGCGACAATAGGTGGAAATGTGGTACGAACTTTTACCATTCTGAATTCAGGCACAAATCCACTCAACATTTCAACATTGAATTCAAGCAATGCTTTATTTGCAGTAGGATCATTAACTCCGGCCGGTGCTATTGCAGCAGGAGGATCTGCGACTTACACAGTTACTTTTTCACCTGCAGTAGCCGGTCTTGAAACTGCAACAATCACTGCAACCAACGATGACTGTAATGAAAGTATTTATGATTTTGCAATCCAGGGCAACGGAGTTACTTCTTGTGTCCCACCTGTGATTAGTTGTCCTGCAAATATTTCAGTAAGCAACTCTCCTGGTCAATGCGGTGCAATTGTAAATTACTCAGCAACAGCATCAGGTTCACCTGCTCCTTCAATTACGTATTCAATTGCTCCCGGTTCATTTTTCTCAACCGGAACAGTTACAGTTACGGCTACCGCAACAAACTCCTGTGGTACCGACAATTGTACTTTTACAGTCACGGTTACAGATACTGAAGTACCATCCATTAGCTGTCCATCAAATATAGTAGGAGTTGTAGCAACAGGTCCAACCGGAGCCGTTGTAAATTACACAGCACCAGTTGGCACCGATAATTGTGTAGGTGCATCAACAATATTGTTTTCAGGCTTGGCTTCCGGTTCCACTTTCCCAATTGGCACTTCAACAGTAACTTATAGAGTCACTGATGCTGTCGGATTGACTGCAAGTTGTTCCTTTACAGTTAATGTAATCGGAGCAGCACCTGTTGTAGTTTGTCCCGGAAATATTTCTGTTCCATCCACTGCAGGATTATGCGGAGCAAATGTTAGTTATGTTGCAACTGATGTTGTAGGTGTTCCTGCTTCCACAATTTCATATTCAATTGCCCCCGGAAGTTTCTTTGCAGTGGGAGCACCAACCACAGTAACAGCTACAGCAACAAACGTAGTTGGAACTTCATCTTGTAATTTTACTGTAACAGTCACCGACAATCAACCTCCAACTGCAATTTGCCAGAATGCCACTGTAATATTGAATGCTTCAGGAACAGGATCTGTTACTGTGGCGCAAATCAATAACGGTTCCTCCGATAATTGTACAATCGCTGGTATGAATGTCACGCCAAATACTTTTAATTGTTCAAACGTAGTTAATGTTACAACTCCAACCGATTTATTTATTTCAGAATATATTGAAGGATCCAGTAACAATAAATCAATTGAAATTTATAATGGAACCGGAAGCCCTGTAAATCTAACGACTGGTGGATACCAGCTACGTGTGTATGCCAATGGATCTTCAACTGCAGCCGCACCAATTTCTCTTACAGGCACCATTGCAGCAGGAGATGTATATGTAGTGAGTAACAATGCAGCCAACGCCGGAATACTTGCACAAACAGATCTTACTTCAGGTTCAGTTTCATTCAATGGTGACGATGCAGTAGCATTGACTAAAAATGGTGCAACTGGCACTTTCGTGGATATTTTTGGTAGTATCGGTACTGATCCGGGTACTGCATGGACTTCCGGAAGTTTCTCCACACTTGATAAAACTTTACGCAGAATTTCTACAATCAGCCAGGGTATCACCACTAATCCGGCTTCAGCATTTCCTCAATTGGGAACAGAATGGGTTCAGGCAAATACTGATGATATTTCCGGTTTAGGTGCACATTCAATTACAATGGGAACTCCTGTTACGCTTACGGTTACCGATGTAAATGGAAACAGTTCTTCTTGTGTTGCAAATGTCACTGTTGTTGACAATACACCTCCAACTGTAATTTGTCAGAATGCTACAGTAGTTTTAGATGCAAACGGCAACGGCACTTTACTTATATCCCAGGTCAATAATGGTTCTTCTGATAATTGCAGCATTGCTTCAATGTCAGTAAGTCCAAACACTTTTACTTGTGCAAATATCGGCACACCTGTTACTGTTACTCTCACTGTTGTGGATGTAAATGGTAATTCAAATTCGTGTACATCAACTGTTACAATAGTTGATAACGCACCTCCGGTTGCTATTTGTCAGAATGCCACTGTTATATTGAATGCTTCCGGCACCGGAACACTTACAACTGCGCAGGTGAACAATGGTTCTACTGATAATTGCAGTATTGCAGGTATGACTGTCACTCCGAATACTTTTAACTGTGCAAATATTGTAAACGTAGTTGCACCGACTGATTTATTCATTTCCGAATACATTGAAGGTTCAAGCAATAATAAATCAATTGAAATTTATAATGGAACAGGAAGTCCTGTAAATCTAACGGCTGGTGGATACCAGCTTCGTGTTTATGCTAATGGATCTTCAACTGCAGCTGCACCAATATCTTTGACAGGCACCATTGCAGCAGGTGATGTGTATGTGGTGAGTAACAATGCAGCAAGCGCCGGAATACTTGCTCAAACAGATGTTACTTCAGGTTCTGTTTCCTTCAATGGTGACGATGCTGTAGCATTGACTAAAAATGGTGCAACGGGCACTTTCGTGGATATATTTGGTAGTATTGGTACTGATCCGGGTACTGCATGGACTTCCGGAAGTTTTACCACACTTGACAGAACACTTCGTCGTGCAAGCAATATCAGCCAGGGAGTCACTACAAATCCTGGTTCTTCATTTCCTCAGTTAGCATCGGAATGGGTTCAATCTGCTACAGATGATATCACAGGATTGGGTTCTCATTCACTGGCCGCCGGAAATCTAGTAACTCTTACTGTAACTGATGCAAGTGGAAACATTGCTACCTGCACGGCAAATGTTACAGTTGTCGATAATATTCCTCCTATAGCAGTTTGCCAGAATGCAACTGTAATACTTGATGCTTCCGGTAACGGAACACTCACTACTGCTCAGGTCAATAATGGTTCTACTGATAACTGCAGCATTGCATCCATGTCAGTTTCTCCAAATACTTTTACTTGTGCTAATGTGGGAACACCGGTTACAGTTACACTCACAGTTATTGATGCAAGCGGACTCAGTTCCACATGTACATCAACTGTTACAGTAATTGATAATTTACCTCCGGTTGCAATTTGTCAAAACGCTACTGTTGTGCTCGATGCATTTGGTAATGGTACTGTTACTGCAGCACAAATTAATAACGGCTCTACTGATAATTGCACCATTGCTTCAATGAGTGTTACACCAAACACATTTAATTGTGCAAGTATTTCTGGTGGAAGTGCTCCAACTGATTTATTTATTTCAGAATATATTGAAGGAAGCTCTAATAATAAGTGTATTGAAATTTTCAATGGTACAGGTGCTGCTGTAAATCTTGCGACAGGTGGGTACCAGTTACAATATTACTTTAACGGTGCTTTAAGTTCAGGTCTTACAATAGCTCTCACGGGTACAATTGCAGCCGGTGATGTGTATGTTGTTTGTCAATCGACTTCTGCTGCTCAGTTTTTATCACAAGCCGATCAAACTAATGCATCGAGCTGGTACAATGGTGATGATGCAATCGTGCTTACCAAAAATTCAGGAGCTGTTACTGTTGATATTTTTGGAAGAATAGGAGAGGACCCGGGAGCATCCTGGGGAGTTTCTCCTTTAGTTACTGTTGATAAAACATTACGCAGAAATTCAAATGTAATTTCCGGTGTCACTACAAATCCTGCATCCGGTTTCCCAACACTTGCAACACAATGGACTTCATTCCTTATTGATGATGCAACAGGTTTAGGGACACATGCTATAACAGGTGGATCAGGATCCTCAGTAGTTCCGGTTGTACTTACTGTTACCGACAACCATGGAAACAGCTCGACATGCAATGCGAATGTTACAGTTGTCGATAATACACCTCCGACTGCAGTTTGTCAAAGCATTACAGTTGCATTAAATGCTTCGGGAACTGCTTCAATTACTGCAGCACAAATAAACAATGGTTCTAATGATGCTTGTGGAATTGCTTCTTCGTCAGTTTCTCCTTCTTCATTTAACTGCAATAATCTTGGTGCAAATACAGTGACATTAACAGTTACTGACGTAAATGGAAACAGTGCAACATGTACTGCAACTGTTACAGTTATAGACAACACTGCTCCGATTGTAAATTGTCAAAACGTTACTGTTGTGCTTGATGCAAACGGAAATGGTGTTGTAACTACAGCACAGGTGAATAACGGATCAACTGACAATTGTGCAATTACTAATATGAGTATATCCCCAACTACTTTTAATTGTAGCAATGTGGGTTCAGGAGTTATTCCAACTGATTTATTTATTTCCGAATACATTGAAGGATCTTCCAACAATAAATGTATAGAGATATACAATGGAACAGGCAGTGCGATTAACCTTTCTACAGGAGGATATCAATTGCAGGTTTATTCAAATGGCAGCACTTCACCTACTAATATTAATTTGACAGGCATAATAAATCCCGGACAGGTGTTTGTGGTTTGTAACCCTTCAGCAGCGGCGGCTTTCCTTGCCCAGGCTGACCAGACTTCCGGATCTGCTTCCTTTAATGGTGATGATGCTGTTGCCTTATATAAGAGTTCAACGGGACAGTTGCTTGACATTTTCGGAACCATCGGAGAAGATCCCGGGACTACATGGACCAGTGGATTAAATCAGACACTGGATCGTACACTTCGCAGAAATGCATCGGTACTGAACGGCGTTACTGTGAATCCGCCTACCGGTTTTCCAACATTGAGTTCGGAATGGACAGTTTTCCCTACCGACAATTCAAGTGATCTTGGTTCTCATTCCATACTTCCTTCAGGAAATGTTATCACCCTCACAGCAACGGATGCTTCAGGAAATACTTCTACATGCATGGCCACTGTAACTGTAATTGACAATACGGCTCCTGTTGCGAATTGCCAGCCTTTGACAATACAACTTGATGCCAACGGTACAGCTTCAATTACTGCTTCGCAATTGAATAATGGATCTACCGATGCCTGTGGCGGATTGACATTCTCAGCATCGAAGACTTCGTTCGACTGTTCCAACCTTGGAGCGAACCAGGTAGTGCTTACAGTTACTGATGCGAATTCAAACAGTGCTACATGTACAACCACTGTTACGGTTCAGGATCTAATTTCTCCAACTTTAACTTGTCCGGCAAATATTTCAGTGAATAACACAACAGGAATGTGCGGTGCAATTGTAAATTACAGCACACCATCAGGAAGTGACAACTGTTCAACAACTGTAACACAACTTACAGGTTTGGCCAGTGGTGCATCTTTCCCAGTCGGAACAACTGTGAATACTTTTAAAATTACTGATGCAGCAGGAAACTTTACAACATGTTCTTTCAGCGTTTCCGTCACTGATACTGAAGATCCTGTCATCACTAATTGTCCTGCGAATTTCTCTGCGTGTAATCCGATTACCTGGATAACTCCGAATGTTTCTGATAATTGCGCCGGTGTGCAGTTATCCAGCACACATACTCCTGGTTCAATTTTCCCGGCAGGTACAACAACAGTGACTTACACAGCAACAGATGCATATAACAATGTGGCTACATGCAGTTTTACTGTGACCAGACTTGAAGAATCAGCACCTGCTACCAGTATTACTTCAAACCGTGATTTCAATAACATCTGTTCCGGAGATAATGTCACCCTTACAATTAATGGTGGTACCCTTGGTACAGGAGCTAACTGGAAATGGTATACAGGTACATGTGGTGGTGTAGCACTTCCTGCATTTACCGGTATGAGTTCAATTACAGTGTCTCCTGCAGTTACTACTACTTATTTTGCAAGAGCTGAAGGCCAGTGTAACAACAGTACCTGTGTTTCAATCACCATTGTGGTGAGTACATCTGTTCCGGGAGCAGTTACAATCACAAGTATGCCACCTTATGGCGCAGTTGGTGTTACCGGAATAATTACATGTTCTCCTGTTGCAGGAGCTACTTTCTACCGTTGGACTTCCAACCTTGGACATATTAATGCAGTTTGGTTCAATGGTTCACAAGGCCCTGTGGAAACTTCTTCAAACAGTGTAAATGTTTCTTTCCAGTTGGCACAACAGAACTATCAGATTCGTGTGGTTGCAGGAAATGCTTGTGGGCGATCTAACAATGCAGCAGCACATATCCGCGGAACTGTACCTGCTTCCACTTGTTTGAGTGGTCCTATCCAGGCTTGTCCTAATACCAATGCTACATATTCAGTTGCTGCCTGTCCAATTTCCGGAACAAACAGTTACCAATGGAGTGTTACCGGTAATGCAACTATCACCAGTGGCCAGGGAACTCCTACCATTACAGTAAATTTTGGAGGAAACTTTACTAACGCTACAGTATGTGTGAACGGTGTCACCAATTTCGGACTTGCAGGTCCTCAGACCTGTTTAAATGTATCGAATACAACTGCTACACCGGGAACAATAACAGGAAATAATCAACCTTGTTCATTGAGTGTTCAGAGTTATACGATTTCTCCAATTGCTGGTGCCAGTTCATATGTATGGACAACCAACATTCCGGGCGCTACCATTTCTGGTACTTCAACCACAGGTATTGTAACATATCCTATTAGTACATTTAATGGCCAGGTCTGTGTGGCTTCGGTTTCAGGTTGCGGTACAAGTGCACCTTCCTGTTTAAATATTACTTCCGGTGCTCCCGGAATCCCCGGACCAATCAGCGGCCCGCTTGCTGGAATATGTGGTGCTTCGAATGTGAATTATGCATTGGCTACAAATGATGCAAACAGCTATAGCTGGACGTTCCCTGCAGGATCAGTTGTAAATAGCGGTGGTGCATCGAATTCAGTGAACGTAACATTCCCAGTGGGAATGATCGGGCCACAAACGATCATTGTTACTGCTTATTATAATTGTGGAAATGCTACTTCATCAATCGTGGTGAACGGAGCTCCTGCTGTTCCATCTGTAACTCCGGCTACAATTTGTGTAAATAGTGACGAGTTATATTTTGCTTCTTCTGCAGGAGCCGATAGTTACAACTGGATTACAACAGGTTCCACATATGAGGAATGTACAAATGGAGTTAATTTCTGCAGCCAGTATTATGTTGTATGGGGTGGAGGAGGAACGCTTTCTGTAACTGCTACCAACACTTGTGGTACATCAGCGCCATTCTCATTTGGAACAAACTGCAGAATCAGTGGTGGCGGAAATATGGATACCAAAGTTTATCCTAACCCTACTGATGGAAATCTAACAATTGAATTCAGTAGTTACGAAGGCGGACAATTTAATCTCACCGTTACAGATCTTGAAGGAAGGTCGATTCTAATTAAGGACCTGAACGCAATTTCCGGATTAAATCAACATTCAATTGACCTTGGATTTGTAAATCCCGGATTGTATGTTTTATACCTCCGAAATGAGTCTGGAGCGATTTCAGTTTCCAAAATAACTGTGGAATAATCAGATAAAATCGGATTATTTGAGGGCTGGAAAATTTTCCAGCCCTTTTTTTTGAAATGAATTTATTAACACCTTTTCAACTTTCCGGTTTCGATTTTCTTGTACTCTTGTCATATTATATGTTATAACCTATTAAGGTTCAGTAGTTCAACAATTGTATTTTCATGTTGTAACATAAATGTCATTTTTCAGTAAAAATAAATCTGGCGAAATACATAAATTACAATTGTAAATAACTGAATATCAAATTATTGTTAATAATTTATTTATTTTATCCAAGAATATCCAAGATTAATACCCTTGCGCACGGTTCCTTCTTGTAGTATTTTTGCTATACTAAAATATGCCCCCGCTTCCGGTAAATTCAAAAATTGCTTTGGGCAACTTATCGGATTCTAAATGTTACTCTATTATTAAATGTGTAAAATCTCCTGGAATTCTGAACATCAGTTCACACACACACCAAACAATTCCTCAGGAGTCAATTCCATTTAAATCTTCTTCCCCGAAATAAAAGCATGGGGGTTTGTAATGCGATGTAAAATCCATCAGAGATGGGCTGAAATGTATTTATGCCATCCCTGATTTTAACTTGAAAAACTAATCAGCTAAATATAAAAAATGAAAAACAACAATTACCCCCCAATTGTCGCAATGAAGAAGATGCTGAATTTCAGGCATCATTTCATTCTGATTTTCAGTATGCTTCTGGCAGTAACGCTTAGTAATGCGCAACCAGTTAACATTCCGGTGACCGGTTTTAACAACGATGTTGTTGCAAATGGTATTGGAGGAGCAGCTAACACTGCTTCTGCAGGAACTATTCCCGGAGTTACTTATCCTACGATAGGTATCGATGGTAATGGTCCAGCAGCATATACGTTGATTGACAATACCTATAAGTGGTGGACTGGAACCGTCGCATTCCCTACATGCGGAATGCCTGCATCCAATACCATCACAAGTGCAGTGACACCTACAATGACTTATCAGTTGCAAAGTTATTCTGCTGATAATGCATTGACGGTTGTTAGTAATACTTATTCCGGTTCGGTGTTTCCTACTTCAGGAACAGTAACACTGTCGACTCCGGGGAGCTATTCAAAACTTTATGTTTTGTTTGAAACAGTAATGAACACTGCAGGTCCTACAATGACTGCTACTGTTAATTTTACTGATGCTACCACACAGGTTATTGCAGGAAACACAGTAGTTAACTGGTTCACAAATACCAGTTCAGCATATACCAACTTACAACGTGCACAGAATTCAGCTCCGGGAGCACCTTCAGGTTGCGGATCCGGTCCATACCTTTTCGAAATGCAGTTATCAATCGCACCTGCAAATTATCTTAAAACAATTCAGAGTGTAACTTTCACCTGGTCTGCTGCAATTGGCACATCAGTTAGTACTGTTGATTATTTTCATTTATTTTCATTAGGAGGATTAGCACCATGCGTGGTACCTGCTAACCAACCAACAGCTCTTGTACAGGGAGCAACTACAACATCAACAATTGCTGCTACGTTTACAGCTGCTGGCAGCAACCCTACAGGATACCTTGCAATTGGTTATCCTGCAGGAGCAACTCCGGTGACTCCTTTAAATGGAACCACCTATGTTGCCGGGCAATTTGTTGGAACCGGAAGAGTAATTCTGGCTGGTGCAGGAACTTCCCTGTCAGCTTCAGGTTTGACTGGCGGGACAGCATATGACATTTATGTATATTCATCTAATACTGCTGCAACTTGTGGCGGTCCGGTTTACAATGTGACATCACCGCTGTTTGCCACTTTTACTACCTCCGCTTGTTCGGGAGTAGCAGGTGGAACATATTCAGTAGGACCGACAGGAACTTATCCTACCCTTACAGCTGCATTGATTGATGTGAATGCTGGAATTACAGGACCTGTAATTCTTGAATTACAATCAGCTTATACCAGTGCGGGAGAAACTTTTCCAATTACATTCCCAAATAATCCTTGTATCGGATCTATAAATAATCTGACAATTCGTCCGGAAACAGGTGCCTCTGCACTTTCAATCACATCAGCAAATACAACAGGTACCATTAACTTTAATAATGCTACTTATGTTACTATCGACGGACGTCCGGGTGGAGCAGGTGTATCACAATTAACAATTGCGAATACAAATGCAGGTGCCAGTTATGCTGTTAATTTAACAGGTGACGCTACAAATAACACTGTTAAATATTGTACAGTAACAAGCAAAAACAATTCTGCAACAAGTGGAACAATTGTTTTCGGAACCGGTGTTGTAACAGGAAATGATAATAACACAATTTCTAATTGTTCAATCACTGATGATGCGAGTGGATCGTTTGCCGTGAACGGTATTTATTCTGCCGGAACTTCTGCTGCAATTGACAACAGTAATATCACAATCACAAATAATAATATATCAAACTACTTCAGTGCTTCACTTGTAAGCAGTGGTATTCTTTTGACTTCCACAGGTAACTCTGGTTGGGTAATCACAAACAACAAATTATACCAAACTGGCATCAGGTTATACACTACTGCCCAGACTCATAATGGTATCAGTGTTCAGTCTGGTTCAGGATATACAATCACAGGCAACACTATTGGTTATGCAAATGCATCAGGAACTGGTTATACCAGCATGATAGGTAACTCGGTTACACTTGCAGGTTTTCCAACTTCTTATTCTGTTACAGGTACAGCAACTGCAACCCGTTATATTGCAATCAATTGTGCATTTACAATAGGTGGTACTGCATCTGAAATACAGGGTAACTCTATAGGAGGCTTTGCATTATACACTTCAAGTGGAGCAACTTCCACAAACGGTATCTGGTGCGGAATTAATGTAACCAGTGGTAACGTTAATATTGGAAATACTTCAGGAAATACAATTGGAGCTACATCCGGACTAGCTTCGGTTTATACCGCATGCACCACTTCCGGTGGAATTGCAGTTGGTATTTATGTATTAAGCGGGAACAACGTTCTGATTCAAAACAACACAATTGGTTCCATTGATGCTTCCGGAACAACTGCAACAACCAACGGTGGAATTACCGGTATTGATGTTTCAGGAGCTGGTCTCTATACAATAAGCGGCAATTCGATTGGAAATTCGAATGCCGGTAATATGAGAACTGGTTTTATGGGTGCTGTAGGTGCATTAGGTGCTGGTGCTTCACTGACTTCAACAACAGGATCGGGAGCAATAATCGGTATCAGAACTGCTGCATCCGGAATTAATCAATCAATTACAGGAAATATACTGAGAGGTTTTACCACATCAGGAACTACTGCAACATTCACAGGTATTTCAAATACCGGTTCACCTTCAACAACAATCAATTTGAACAACAATGCTTTGGGAACTGCTGCGGTTGGTTTGATCAACTACACGGTTGCTAATTCAGGAGCACTGTTAGGTATAACAAATAGCGGGGGAGTAGGTACAACCACCCTGTCAATTAGTTCAAATAATTTCGCTGGTATAGTGCATTCAGTTGCAGGATCTTCTGCACACACTTACATCAATAATACAACAGCCACTCTGAATCAAATTTTAAGCAATAACACATTTACAAACCTGACCATTAATTCAACAGGTAATGTGGTATTTATAAAAAATGATGTGGCTTTACCTGCGGCTGGAAGCTGTACTGCAAATAATAACTCCATAGTAACTGCTTTTAATAAATCAGGTGCAGGGGGAAATATTGGAATTTATCAAACTTCCAGTTCACCTTCTTCAGCTATTGGCTCTACGAAAAGCGCCCAAAATAATAATTTCTCAAACTTAACAGCGACAGGAGCAACAACTGTAAACGGATGGCTTGATATTGAAGGTGCAAGCGGTGGTGGTGCTGTAAAAACAATTTCAAACAACACATTCAACAATTGGAATTGCGGAACCAGTGCTGTTGTAGTTTTGAACACAGGTTATTCATATACCGGATCAACAATTTCAAATAACACCATTACAAACATTACCGGTCAGGGAGCAATTACAGGTATTCTGATCAACTCCACAAATGGAGGTTTAGCAAATACTTATAACGCGAATACCATTACTTCACTTATTTCTAACGGAGCAGGTGGAACTGTAGTTGGAATTTCAGGCGGTGGAACCACAGCTGGTAATATAACAAACATCACGAATTCGCCTATTAGTTTACTTTCTTCCACATCTGGTTCGGTTACAGGTATTGCTGCTTCTGGTGTAATCACAAACCTTACAGGTAATACAATTACCAGCCTTTCAGGTGCAGGTGCATCAGCTACAGTTACTGGAATTGCATCATCTGGTGCCACAACAAACATCAGCCTCAACAATGTAAACGGATTATCAGCTACAGGAGCTACATCACCAACCATCAATGGTATGGTAGTGTCAGGTGGAACTACTGTGAATGTTTTCGGAAATACTATTAATGGCATCACAAACTCAGGTTTAACTTCACCTGTTGTAAATGGATTTCTTGTGAGCGGTGGAACCACTGTTAGTGTTTTCAAAAATAAAATTTATGATTTATCACAAACCGGTGCAATTGCAACAACCAATGGCGCAATGAACGGAATTTCCATGTCAGGTGGAACTACTGTGAATATTTATAACAACCTAATCAATGACTTAAGAGCTGCCAATGCAAATCTTGCAGATGCCATCAGGGGAATCAGCGTTACTTCCACAAGTGCGACTACATCCTATAATGTATACTACAACACGTTGTTCATGAATGCATCTTCAACAGGTGCGAATTTTGGAACATCAGGTATATTTCACACTGCTTCAGCAACTGCAACTACTGCAAAACTTGATTTGAGAAACAACATCGTTCTCAATACATCAACTCCTGCAGGAACAGGTTATACTGTTGCTTTCCGCAGAAGTGCTGCAGCAACTCTTGGTAATTATGCTTCCACATCAAATCGTAATATGCTTTTTGCAGGAACACCATCTGCTGCTAATCTTATAATGTATGATGGAACTAATAGTTACCAGACAATGGGTCCTGCAGCAACTGCAGGAACATTCCAGAATGCAGTAGCTCCAAGAGATGCAAATTCTGTAACAGGTGAAGCTTTTGCTTATGGAACTCCCGGTTCATTCTTCCAGAGTTTAACAGGTTCTTCTCCTGCATTTTTACATATTGTTAACGGTTTAACTACACAGGTAGAAAGTGGTGCATCAGTAATTACTGCACCAGCAATCACCGACGATTTTGATGGGGATACAAGAAATGTGACAACACCTGATATCGGTGCTGATGAATTTAATGGTATAACACCGGCCCCATCCATTACAATAGTTTCTGTATCTCCAAATACTCAACAATGTAGTGCCACTCCTCGTGTTGTAACTGTCAATGCAACAACACCAGCTGGAACTGTTACTGGTGTGGTAATTTCATATAATTATAATGGAGCATCACAAGGGAGTTTCCCAATGGTTAATAGCTCAGGAACTCAGTGGACATACACAATTCCAGCAGCTACTCCTGTGAATGCAACTGTAACATGGACAGCAACTGTTACCAATTCGGCTTCATTGTTTGCGAGCATTTCAGGTGCTTCTTATTCTGATTCACCTCTGGTAGGAATTAATGCAATTGCCTCTGCCTCCTCAAACCCTATTTGTGCAGGAAGTTCAACAAATCTCTCTGCAACTTTTACAACGCCACCGGTAAGTGCTGCAATTGGAACAGGTTCTAATTTAACAGGTGCTACTTCTCAACCAACTGCATTTTGCAACAGATGGCCGTCTTACCGAATGCAAACAATTTTTACAGCAGCTGAACTTCAAGCAGCCGGATTGGGTGCAGGAAATATTACTGCAATGAGCTTTAATATCACTACACTTGGTGATGGTGCTACTAATCCTGCATTCACTGTAAATATTGGACACACAGCATTAACTGCATTTACTGCATTTGAAACCACAACTGGTTTTACTAATGTGTATCCATCTCAAACTTATACGCATACAGCAAGTGGTATCCAGACAATCAATTTTGCCACTCCTTTCTTGTGGAACGGTACTTCTAACATCAATGTAGAAGTGATCATGAATGGCGCTGATTTAACAAACAACTCGGTTACTTTATATACACCTACAGTTGCTAATACAGTTGCCTATACTTCAACCGCTGCTTCAAATTCGGCCAGTTTAAGCACGAACAGGTTAAACGTAATTTTTACAGGTTCTGCTTCATTCATTCCAACTGCATATTCCTGGTCAAATGGAACATCAACTGTTGGAACTACCAATCCATTATCTGTTACTCCTGCAAGCAGCACAACTTATACTTGTACTGCCACTATTTTAGGTTGCCCAATAGTTACAAATCCATTACTTGTAAATGTTAATCCGCTTCCAACAGTTCCAACTGCTACTCCTTCATCACAATGTGGTTTGGGTATACCTACAGCTTCTGTTACTTCAACAAGTGGTTCAGGTAGCCCTCTGATGAACTGGTATTCGGCAACAACCGGAGGTACTTTATTACAAGCACCACCATTGTCTGCATCTAATTCTACTTATTATTCAAACAATTTTACAAGCAGTGTACTTACAAATTCATTCCTGACTGGTCAGGCGGCTGTTACCGGTGGAGCATTGGTATTACAGCCTGCTGTTGTTTCAGCAGCCGGTGGATTCACTGTGAATGCAAGTGGAGTAAATTCTACTCAATACCAGGTTGATTATGACA
>Ga0190274_10000987_pt1 | contig 16599 bp, 17 predicted proteins | sample Popmic531T_FD_133002 | JGI IMG/M metagenome (GOLD analysis project Ga0190274, IMG submission 133002) | Populus adjacent soil microbial communities from riparian zone of Yellowstone River, Montana, USA - 531 T | ecosystem: Environmental > Terrestrial > Soil > Riparian zone | place: USA: Montana...
GGGAGGCGCTCGCAGGCGCCGAGCACGGCGTCGAGGTTCATCGTCGGCTCGCCCATCCCCATGAAGACGACGTGGTCGATCACTTCGCTCCGGCGGAAGTGCAGCGCCTGGTCGAGAATCTCGTCGGCGCTGAGGTTGCGGCCGAACTTCATCTGCCCGGTGGCGCAGAAGGAGCAGGTGAGCGGGCACCCGGACTGCGAGGAGAGACAGACGGAGCGGCGCCCGTCGCGGTAGCGCATCAGCACCGCCTCGATCGGGCGGGCGTCAGCGGTGTGGAAGAGCGCCTTGACGGTGCCGTCGTGGGACTTTGCCTCAGCCCGGGGCGTCAGTGTCGAGAGCGGCACCGCCGCCGCGAGTCGCTCGCGCAGCCCTGCCGGGAGGTTGGTCATCTCCTCGTAGGAGCCCGCCCCGCGGCTCACCCACTCCCAAACCTGGGCGGCGCGGTAGGCGGGCTCGCCGGCGCCGGCGAGAGCCTCGTCGAGAAGGGCGCGGTCCACCTAGCGAGTGTACGGCCGCCCCGTCGGCGAGTGGAGCGGTAGTTTCACCACTGGCATGAGCGAGCAAGCCGATCGGGCCAAGCGGTTCCTGGCGCTGCACGAAGGAGAGAAGCCGCTGCTGCTCCCCAATCCGTGGGACCGGGGCTCGGCGAAGCTGCTCGCGGCGCTCGGCTTCGAGGCGCTCGCCACGACGAGCAGTGGTGCCGCCGCGACGCTGGGTCGGCTGGACGGAGCGATGACGGCTGAGGAGGCGATCGCGAGCGCGGCGGAGATCGTCGAGGCGACCGACCTGCCGGTGTCCGCCGACCTCGAGAACGGCTTTGCCGACGACCCCGAGGGGGTGGCCCAGACGGTGCGGCTCGCCCTCGCCGTCGGCCTCGCGGGAGCCTCGATCGAGGACTACAGCGGCCGCGAGGAGGCGCCGTTCTACGAGATCGGTCATGCCGCCGAGCGGGTCGCGGCGGCGGCGGAGGCCGCGCACGGCGGCCCGGCCCGGCTGGTCCTCACCGCGAGGGCCGAGAACCACCTGCGGGGCGTCGACGACCTCGGCGACACGATCGCCCGGCTGCAGGCGTACGAGGAAGCTGGTGCCGACGTTCTCTACGCACCCGGCCTCCGCGGCCTCGACGACATCCGCCAGGTCGTCTCCTCGGTCGAACGACCGGTCAACGTCCTGGCCTTCCCCGGGCTCCCCTCCGTGCCTGAGTTGGCTGCGGCCGGCGTCCGCCGGGTCTCCGTCGGCGGCGCCTTCGCCTTCGCGGCACTGGGCGCGACGGTCGAGGCCGCGCGGGAGCTGATCGAGGACGGCACCTACGGATACCTGGAGCGGACGGGGCTCGGCCTGCGGATCGCTCGCCCGGTATTTACCGAGGAGCCAGAAGAGGCGACCGCGTAGGTCTCAGAGCGCCGCGACCTCGGCCGCCGCCCTCTCGCCGGCCTGCAGCGCGCCCTCCATGTAGCCACTCCAGATCGTCGCCGTCTCGGTGCCGGCCCAGTGGACGTGCCCGACCGGCTCACGCAGGGTCGGCCCGCAGTCGCTCCAGCCACCAGGGCCGAAGTTCGAGGTCGGCCCGCCGCCGGACCACTCCTCCGCCGCCCAGGCCTGTTCGGCGTAGTCGAGGGGCTCAGCGGCCTTCGACCCGAAGAGCCGCTCGAAGCAGCCAAGGGTCGCCGCGCGCCGCTCGGCCGGCGCGAGTTTCTCCATCTCGCGCGCCTCGGGACCACCGACGAAACCGAGCATCACCCCCGACGAGCCGTCCTGAGGCGAGCAGTCGAAGGTCAGCGCACCGGCCCGGCGTCGGTCACCGACTCGCCACTGAGGCCGTCGGCGCGCCAGAAGGGCTCCTCGTAGAGGGCGATGCACTTGTTCAACGCCCCCGGGCGCAACTGCTCGGCAAGCCGGCGGCGCTGCTCGGGCAGCATCGGGTCGAACTCGATCCGGGCGGCGATCGCGGGCGGCACGGCGACGATCGCCCGCTCCACCTCCGCCTCGACCCCGTCGGCGAGAACCCGAAGCATCTCTCCCCTCTGCTCGATCCGGCGAACTGCGACACCAAGCCGAACCCGCTCACCGAGCGCGGCGGCGAGCCCGAGCGCCAGCGTCTGCGCACCGCCGACCAGACGGTCCTGCTGCGCTCCCCCCTCGGTGTCGATCAACTTGTCGAAGCTGCCGGCGGCGCTGACGTAGAAGAGGACGTGGAGCATCGATAGCTCCTCGGGACCGGTGCCCCAAACGGTTCGCCCGGCCAGGCCGATCAGTTCGCGGGCGATCGACGTGCGCACGTTCGCCTCGCACCACTCGGCAAGCGTCTGGCCGTCAAGCTCGGCCGCTCGCTCGGCCGCCCAGGGCCGCTCGGCGCCGACCCCCCGAGCGAGACGAGCGATGCGGCGGCGCGCGAGGAAGATGTCCCAGAGCACGCCCAGGCCCAGGCGCGGGATCGTGCCGCGGTAGCGGCGGCGCACGCCGTCCACATCGAGCAGGTTCCGACCCTCGCCGAACTGGGGAAAGCTCTCGATGTCCAGCTCGGCGGCGAGGCCCTGCACGCGCGCATGGTCGGAGCCGACCCACTGACCGCCGAGATCGACCTGCACCCCTTCGCCAAGCGAGGCATTGAGCAGGCGGCCCCCAACCCTGTCGCGGGCCTCGAGCACAACCACCTCGCGGCCGTCGTCAACGAGCGAGCGAGCGGCCCGCAGGCCGGAGAGACCGGCGCCGACGATCGCGACGTCGGCGCTCAGCCGCCGCCGCTCAGCCATGGATCTTCTCCCCCCGCTCGAGCATTCCGATGAATTTACGCAGCCTTCGCTCCCGCGTCTCGGGTTTCCTCGCGTCCTGCAGGCGGTAGAGGATCGCGTAGCGGTTGGCGCTGTCGAGCGTGGCGAAGAACTCGCCGGCGGCCGGGTTGTGGTCCAGCTCGCGCCTCAGGTCATCCGGCACCGTGACCGTTCGCTGGCCGGCGTAGGCGGCATCCCAGCGCCCATCGGCTTTCGCCGCCTCCACCTCCGCAAGGCCAGCCGGCCGCATCGCGCCGCCAGCGATCAGCTCCTCGGCCTTCGCCCGGTTGATCTGCGACCACTTGCCGCGCGGGCGCCGCGGCGTGAAGCGCTGCAGGAAGAAGGACTCGTCGAAGCCGCGCTTCTGGCTGTCGATCCAACCGAAGCAGAGCGCCAGCTCCAGCGCTTCGGCGTAGTCGACGCTCTCGACCCCGGAGCCCTTCTTGGCGATCTTCAGCCAGATTCCCGGCGAGCTGCTGTGGTTGTCCCCGAGCCATGCCTCGAGATCAGAGCGAGTGGCGAAGAGGTGTACGGACAGGTCGTCGGCCATCTCCGGCAAGCATGACGCCGCGGCTCAAAAGGGGCGCGGCGCTCAGGTCGCGAACGGGTCCTCGACCCTGATCCCATCGAACCGGCGGAAGTCGCGGTCGCGGGTGTAGATAGTGCCGACGCCGTGCTGCCGCATCAGGGCGGCGATGTGAGCGTCGGTGACATCCTTGCCGCGAGTCCCGGCCGCCGCGGTTTCCCGATATGCGCTGAGAAAATCCGCCGCCTCTCCCGGGGTCCGCACATGGTCGCGTTCGATCAGGTCGCCCAGCGAGGAGAGGGCTTCCGATGGCGACAGCGGTCTATCGGTGAGAGAGGGGTTGGTCGAGAGCCGCAAAAACCCCATCGCCACCGGCCAGAACAGGTAAAGGAGCTCCGGCCCGCGGGCGAGGCGCTCGACCAAGGCGTACGCCACATCAAAGGACTCGCTTTGCGAGTTGGACGCGTAGAGCAGGACGTTGGTATCGATCGCGGCGCTCAACCCGCGCCCCTTTCGAGTTCCTCCCGGTCCAGCAGAGCCCAGACCGCCTCCTTGTCCTCCAGGTCGACCTTGAACGGCCCCATGTCCCTCGTCGCCCAGTTCAGCGGCCGTGGCTCGCTGGGACGTTCCTCGCGCAGGCAGCCGGCCAACCGCTCCGAAGCGACCTGGCCCATGCTCTTGCCCTCGGCGGATGCGCGGCGGCGAAGATCGGCCAGCACGGTCGCATCGAGATCGAGTGTTGTCCTGGGCATGGTGATGTTTGATGTTAGAGATACTGTCATCTGATGTCAATCCTCCTCTGGGTCATGCCCTGACGCTAGACCCCTCAAACGCGCGTGTGGCGCGCCAAAACCGACGCCTTCCTCCCCGCTCGATCGCGGGGTACAGTGCCAGGCATGGGCGAGCGCGACGGCATCGAGGCGCTGACCGAGACCATCGGCCGCTACAACGATGCCTGGAACGCGCAGGACCTAGACGCGATCGTCGCCATGCACGCGCCGGGCATGGTCTTCGCCAACCACACCGCGGGCGAGTCGGCCAGCGGCGACGAGGTTCGAGGCCACATCGCAAAGATCTTCGAGGCATGGCCCGACATGAAGTTCGAGACGCGGCGACTGTATGTCCGCGACGGGGTCGTCACTCAGGAGTGGACAGCGACCGCGACCCATTCCAACACCCTGCGCCGCGGCGACCTCGAGGCGCCGCCCTCGGGTGAGACCGTCAGCTGGGACGGCGTTGACGTGATCCCCTTCGAGGACGGGCTGATCAAGCGCAAGGACGTCTACTCGGACTCGGTCTCGATCCTGCGCCAGGTCGGCCTGCTCGACTGAGCTCGCTCAGCGGCGCAGCTGGCGCAGGCGGCTACGCAGGAACCCGGGCCAGGTGCGCGGACGGCCGGCCGCGGCGAGGACAATCGGCCCGGAATCGAAGTAGGAGACCCGTTCGGTCGCGAGACCGTCGCCCCCGAGCACGAAACGGTCGACCGCGTCCCAGGAGATCGGCTTGCCACCGGCCGTACCGGTGATGGTGAACTCGATCAAGACACCGTCGGCCGTCGCGCCCCAGCGGTGTACTTCGGCGGTCATCTCCGTGATCAGTTCAAACAGCTCCGCAAACGCCCGCTGACCGTCGGCAAGCGTGCGCGTCACTGGCGTCATCGGGGCGACCAGGCGCACCTGCTCGGCCAGCACGGTGTCGAGCCCGGCCGGCGTCGGCGCCTTCCAGTACTCGGCGAAGCGCCGGGCGAAGTCCCCGGCCGCCGCTTCGCTGACCCGGCCGTCCCCGGTCATCCAGGCAGCCCCGCGAGCAGGCGATCGATAACGCCGCGGGCATAGTCGAAGACGACGCGATCGCCACTGAGCCGAAAGCGGGAGTTGGCTCCCATCACGGCGGCGTAGAGCTCGAAGGCGAAGCGAGGAGGATCCGCCGAGCCGGCGATCTCCGCCTGGCGCTCGAGCTCGCCGAGCCAGGTATCGAGCGAGGCGGCGATCGCGTCGCGCACGGGGCCGGGCCGGTCGTCGTACTCGGCCGAGGTCGCCGCCCAGAAGCAACCGCCCGAATAGGAGCCTCCGTCGAGGTGGGCCAGATAGGCGTCGGCCATCGCCCGCAGGCGCGGCGCACCGTCGGCGGCGCCCAGGGAAGGCTCGATCACGGCAGCCCGGAAGCGTTGGGCGGCGGCGTCGACCGTCGCCAGCTGAAGCTCCTGCTTGGAGCCGAAATGGGCGAAGAGGCCACTCTTGCTCATCGCCAGCTCGGAGGCGAGGTGACCGATCGTCAGCCCCTCCAGGCCCTCCGCGGAAGCAAGATCCACAGCGCGATCGAGGATTGCCGCCCGTGTTCCGGCGCCTTTGCCGGCCTCGGCGGGCTCCCCGGGGCGGCTTGCGGTGGTAACGGCCATCGCTCCAGGCTACAGAAAAGCACGAACGTTCGTGCCAATACGCTAGGCTGCGGCGCCTCGTCCCCGCAGCGGGGACCACACTTCCAAGGAGGAGCGATGGCAGGTCACGCGGTGAAGAAAATCGACGACATGGAGGCCGTCTTCGGAGGCGCCTTCAAGCGGGCGCGCGCGGAGTTGGGCGTTGAATCGTTCGGCATGCAGATCATCGACATGCCGCCGAACTACGAGAACTACCCCGAGCACGACCACGAGCAGGACGGCCAGGAGGAGGTCTACGTGACGCTCCGTGGCGGCGGAGAGCTGGAGATCGAGGGTGAGCGCTTCCCGCTCGACGCCGACCACGTCGCCCGGGTGGGGCCCGGCATAACGCGCAAGGTCTGGCCCGGCGACGACGGCATCCGCATCCTCGTCCTCGGTGGCAAGGCCGGCGAGTCCTACGACGCTCCCGACATCACCAAGCTGGGTGAGCCGGACCCGATGGCCGTCTGAAGGCCAACCGTCAATCGCCGTCCCGGCGCTGCTCGTGGCCGGGACAGGCGGATACCGGAATTCGCGGGTAACGCGGATAGCGCGGGTCGGTCCGCGAGCGCAGGCAGAGCGAGAAAACCGACCCGCGCGTGTTCGGCACCAGCTGCTGGTGCGCGCAGCTGTCGCATAGTCCGGAACTTGGCCGCTTGCTCATCTTGGGCAGAGGCTAGCTTTGGGGTGTGAACGGCACGGCGACGCTCTTCGACACCGACGCGCCCGGGCACTCGGCGACGATCGAGGTGCTCGGAGTCATCTTCTGCGCCGAGGACGACGGCTACGCGGTGCTCGAGGTCCAGGACGCCGAGTCCGGCGAGGGCTTTGCCCTGGTCGGCCCGGTTGCCCACCTCGGCGTCGGCGACCGCGCCGAAGTCAGCGGTGAGTGGCAGACGCACGCGCGCTACGGCCGCCAGCTCCGCGCCCAAGGGGCGCTGCCGCTCGATCCCGCCGATCGGGAGGGACGGATCGCCTACCTCACCTCGCTGCGCCACATCGGTCCCGCCCGCGCCGAACGGTTGGTCGACGAGCATGGCGAGGGGGTCCTGGGGGCGATCGCCGCCGACCCGCACGGGGTCTTCTCCTCGCTGCGCGGGGTCAGCGGCGACCAAGCTGTGGCGGCGACCGAGTCCTGGCACGCGAGCCGCGCGGTCCGCGACCTGCACGTGCAGCTCGCTCCCCACGGCCTCGCCCACCTGGCAGCCCCGATCCACACCCGCTTCGGCGAGCGCTCGATGGCGATCCTGCACGAGGACCCCTACCGGCTGACCGAGGTCATCGGCGTCGGCTTCGCCCGCGCCGACAAGATCGCCCTCGCCGCCGACGTGCCGCCGGAGTCGAGCCGCCGCGCCCAGGCTGCGGCCGTCTACGCCCTGACCGAGGCCGAACAGCAGGGCAACAGCTACCTGCCCTTGGCGGACCTGACCCAGCGCACGGCGAAGCTGCTCGGGCTCAATCCCGATCCGGAGGTGCTGGGCGAGGCGCGCGGGCTGATCGACGACGAGGGGCGCATCTACCGCGAGCTCACCCACGCCAGCGAGCTCGCGGTGGCGCAGATGCTGGCCGTCCGGACCGCAGCCCCAGCCCACCTCGACCACGACCCCGGCGAGATGCCGCCGGGGGACGAGGACGGGACCAGGCTCACCGACGAGCAATGGTCGGCCGTGCGCGGCGCCTTCACCGCAAGAATCTCGGTGCTGACCGGCGGGCCGGGCGTCGGCAAGACCGCCTGCACTAGGGCGATCGTCGAGGAGGCCGAAGAGGCCGCCCTGCGGATCGCCCTCTGCGCCCCGACCGGCCGCGCCGCCCGACGCCTCGAGGAGGCGACCGGCCACTCGGCGCAGACGATCCACCGGATGCTCGAGTGGATGCCGGGGCGCGATCCGGCCTTCAAGGCCGGCCACCCGCTGCCGGTCGACCTCGTCATTGTCGACGAGTCCTCGATGCTCAACCTGCGCCTGATCGAGATCCTGCTCGGAGGCTTGGCGGAGTCGACGCACGTGGTCTTCGTCGGCGATGCCGACCAGCTGCCGCCGATCGGCGCCGGCAAGCCGTTCGAGGATCTGATCGCCGCCGGCATCGCGCCGGTCGTCCGCCTCACCCAGATCTTCCGCCAGGCGGCGCGCTCGATGATCACCACCGCCGCCCACGAGATCAACCAGGGGCGCCCGCCGCACCTCAGCCCCGAGGACGACCAGGACCACGACTTCTTCTTCATCGACCGCCCCAACGCCGAGCGGGCGCTGGAGACCGTGGTCGAGGTCGTCGCCGAGAGGGCGCCGGGCCGTTTCGGCGTCGATCCGATCCGCGACGTGCAGGTGCTGGCGCCGATGTACCGCGGGGCGGTCGGGATCGACGCCCTCAACGAGCGCCTGCGGGAGCGGCTCAACCCACGCGGCAAGCGGGCGGTCGGCGACCGCTTCCGGATCGGCGACCGCCTGATTCAGACCCGCAACTCACACGAGCTGGGACTGATGAACGGCTCGATCGTCTTCCTCCGCGACGACGACCCCGACGAGGAGGAGATCCTCGTCGACACCGACGAGGGCGAGGCGCTGAGCATCCCCTACGGCGAGACCGCGACGCTGCGCCTCGCCTACGCGATCTCGGTCCACAAGGCGCAGGGCTGCGAGGTCCCGGTCGTGGTCGGCGTCTGCCACCGCTCGCACTCGCGGATGCTGACCCGCCCCCTTCTCTACACCGCGATCACCCGCGCCCGCAGCAGCTGCGTGCTGATCGGCGACCGAGCGGCGCTCGCCGCGGCGGTCGGGCGCGACGACAGCGGCGGGCGCCACTCGGGGCTGGCCGAGCGGCTGCACGGCTGACCGTTCCGGCCATACTCAGCGAATGAGAGACGGATCGGCGCCGAGGCCGTCGATGGTCGCGATCGCGACGACCCTGGCGGGAGTCGCGCTGCTTGCCGGCCTGGTCTTCGCGGTGCCGGCGCTTCACGACGCCGCTGTCGCCGCGATCCACGGCGATACCGATGAGGTGCGCAGCCAGATCAAGGAACTTGGGGTGGCCGGCCCTTTTTTGATCATCGCCCTCGCGCTGGTTCACGCGGTCGTCTTCTACCCAGCCGAGATCGTCGACGCGGCGGCGGGCTTCGCCTATGGCTTCTTCCCGGCCCTCGTCCTGATGATGTTCGCCTGGCTGCTCTCGGCGCTGCTCTGCTTTGCCGTCGGGCGCTCGCTGGCGCGGCCCCTGCTCGACCGCTGGCTCGGCAGCGAGCGCTTCGAGCGCACCGAGGCGATGATCGAGCGCGGCGGCCCGACCCTGCTGATCGCCGTGCGGCTGATCCCGATCTTCCCCTTCAGCCTCGTCTGCTATGCCGCCGGGGCGGCGCGGGTGCCGGTCTGGCGGTACATCTGGACCACCGCCGTCGGCTACCTGCCGATCACCGCGATCTCGGTCTACTTCGGCACCAGGCTGGAGGGCCTCAGTCTCACCGACCCGCTGGTTCTCGGCACCGCCGCCGTGCTGCTCGCCCTGCTGCTCGGCGGCCACTGGGTGGTGCGACGAGGCGCGGCCGACACGGCCCCCTGACGCTCAGCGGACTCGCACAACGCTGAAGCGGAAGACGGCCGCCGAGCGGTCGACGTTGCCGGCGGCGTCCCGCGCCTTGACCCAGACCGTGTGCTTCCCAGTCCTGAAGCGCTTGACGAGGCGCGGTTTGCAGAAGCGCTGGAACCCGCCGTCGACTTTGCAGACGAAGGTGACGCCGCGCTCGTTCGAGCCGAAGCGGAACACCGCCCTCGCCCGCCTCTTATGGGTGCGGATGCGCTTCGGCGGGTGCCTGCGGAAGAACGTCCGAGGCCGCCGGCTGTCGATCTTGAAGCTGACCAACTCGCTCGTTCCCACCCGGCCGGTTGCGTCTTCACCCTTCACCACGAAGCCGTGGACGCCGTCGGCGAGCGGCGCCGGTGGCACGAAGGGCGAGCTGCACGGCTGCAGCCCGCCGTCGAGCAAGCAGGTGAAGGCAACGGGCCGGTTGGCGGTGAAGCCGATGCTGGGCCGGCGGCTCCTGCCCAGCGCCAACGGCCGTTCGGTGATCGAGATCTGCGGTGGCAGGGCAACGCTGTTGAGGGCGCCATAGGCATCGATCAACCCGGCGCCGACGGCATCGGGACCGAAAGCGCCTACCGGCCTCGCCGTTGTCGTCAGCGCCGAGCGAAGCTGGGCGTAGGGCAGCGACGGGTTCGATTGCCTCATCAGCGCCGCAACGGCGGCAGCGTGAGGCGTCGCCGCCGAGGTGCCGCAGAAGCGGAAGACGCCAAACGCTTTCGCCGGCAGGAAGAAGGTGGTCCTGCCGCAGTCGGTGGCCGCCAGGTCGGGCTTGGAGATCTCCTGAACAGGACTCAGCGCGGCAGCCGCCGAAGTGCCGCTCACCGGGCCGAAGTAGTGGGTCACCGGCCCGCGCGAGGAGTAGGCCTCGGGCTCGGAGCTTTCGTCGAAGGCCACGGCTCCGACGCTGACCGCCGACGTCGAACCACTGTGGCCAACGATCGTCGGGCCGATTACGTCACCCGCACCGGATGTTTCGATCTGTTCGGCCGTCGGCACCACGTCCGTCGCCCCGTTGCCCACTTGGACGAACTTGAGCGCCGGGCTCGCACTCCCGCCGCTGCGGGGAATTGCCAGCTGGACGATTTCGGGGACTTTGCCTTCGTTCTCCCAGGAAAGGAACTCGAACGGCTTGGTTTTGTTCGCGTTGGTGCTTTTCGCCAACTCGTTTCCCGCCCCGTCGAGGAGGTAGGCGTCGAGGTTCGTTTTCACCCCGAACCACGGTTCCGCCCACTGCAGGTCGATCTGGACTTCCCCGCCAGGCCCTACTTCGAGGTCATAAGTGTCGTCGACTCCGGGCCCCGGGTCGAAGTCCATGCAGTGGGTTTCGGCGGGGGGCACGCCGGCCGGGCACGCTTCGGCGTCGCGGAAGGGCGCCTGGTAAGAGGCGACATCGACCCCCCCGTCGACGATGTTGTTGTTCCCAGCCGCCGAGAAGTAGGCAACCCCGTTCCCCGTCACCCGGTCGATCGCCGCCGCAACCGGCCCGTCCTGGAAGAAGGGCTCTTCGAGGTAGGAGACGTCGTCGGCGATCACGCTCGCTCCGGCGCCGCCGCTCGCCACCGGCGCGGCGAGCCTTTCGATGTTGTTGGCGAAGCTGGCTTCCCCCTTGAAGGCGGTGGCGAAGGAGAGTGCCGCCCCCGGTGCCAGGTCGTGGACGGTCTGCGCCATCGCGCGGCCCTCGTCGCCCGCTTCGGAGGCTTTCAGCGAGTCGTCGAGGACGCTGACCGGAGTCGCGTGCCCGCAGGGATTGCCCGTGCCCGGCAGGTCGCCGCTGGCGACGTCTTCGGCGGCGTGCGTCCGGGCGATGGCGTCCCGGTCGAAGGAGTCGGAGAGGATCCCCACGCCGACGCCGCTTCCATCCACCCCGAAGACGCCACGGGCGTTCGCGGCACCGAGCTGAGCGTCGCCCTCGGAAGTCGCGAAGCCATGGCATTCGGTCGCGGCGAGAACCGGGGTGAGGACTTCGGAGACATCGACGACCCGGGGGACCGAAGCGACGGCGCGCAGCGCGGCGGGAGTCGCCGCCACGGTGACGGTCTGGTACCGGCGGCTGACGTCGACGACCTCAGCCCCGGCGACGCGCAGATCGTCGGTCCCCGCAGCCGCGCCGTGCTCGAAGCGCGTTTCGAGCAGTACCCGGTTGCCCTCGCGCAGCAGGCTGCCGGGGCCCGCGGGGGGAAGATCCAGGGCAGCGGCCTGCCTCGAGGGCGAAGCCGTGTGCAGCGCCGGCGTCGCCAGCTCGGACAGGCGGGGCGAGAGGGTTGCACTGCTCTGAGCGTCCGAGGCCGCCAGAGCGTGCCCCGGAACGACCAGGGCGAGCATCGACAGCGCGAGCGGGAACCCGGCCGCCTTGTGGGGCGATCTTCGCGCTGGCGTCATTCGAGTCACCGTATCGACTGGTCTCCTCGCATCCTGAAACACGGCTGGACGCCGTTCCGAGCGCCGCAGTCCCCCTCCCATCCCTGCTACGGTCCCCGCGTTAGGTCGGATCGATATCCGGCAAAGTCGTGTCTAGCGCTCGCGTCGTTGCTTTACCGAAGCCTCCGCGTTCGCAGCACATCAATGGAGGCAATTCATGCCGACTGGAACAGTCAAGTGGTTCAGCGACGACAAGGGCTACGGGTTCATTACGCCCGATGACGGCTCAAAGGACGTCTTCGTCCATCACAGCGCGATCCTGGGTGAGGGCTTCAAGTCCCTGGCCGAGGGCGCCAAGGTGAGCTACGAGTCCGAGGAAGGCCCCAAGGGCCCCGCCGCGGCGAGCGTTCAGCAGACCTCGTAGTCGCACACCGCACTTGAGCATCAAGGAGGCCCGTCGATCCGGCGGGCCTCTTCTTTGCCCGCCCTATCCTTCAACGCCGCTGACTTCGCCTTTAGCAGTCCATATGTACGCATAACGACGAAGTCAGCACAGATCCGATGACCAGACGAGACGACCTTCGAAATATCGCGATCGTGGCGCATGTCGACCACGGCAAGACGACGCTGGTCGACGCGATGCTGTGGCAGTCCGGCGCCTTCCGCAAGGGGCAGGACGTGGCCGAGCGGGTGATGGACTCGATGGACCTCGAGCGCGAGAAGGGGATCACGATCCTCGCCAAGAACACCGCCGTCAACTACAACGGGGTGAAGCTCAACATCGTCGACACGCCGGGGCACGCGGACTTCGGCGGCGAGGTCGAGCGCGGCCTGACCATGGTCGACGGCGTGCTGCTTCTGGTCGACGCCTCCGAGGGGCCCCTCCCCCAGACCCGCTTCGTGCTGCGCAAGGCGCTGGAGGCGAAGCTGCCGGTGATCCTCGTCGTCAACAAGGTCGACCGCCCCGACGCCCGCATCGGCGAGGTCGTCGACGAGGTCTACGAGCTCTTCCTCGACCTCGACGCCGACTCCGAGCAAATCGACTTCCCGATCGTCTACACCAACGCCAAGGCGGGCTGGGCAGCGCTGGAAGAGGGAACCGAGGGCAGCGACCTGGCGCCGCTGATGGATCTGATGCTGGAGAAGATCCCGGCGCCCGAGTACGACCCCGACCACCCACTGCAGGCGCACGTGACCAACCTCGACGCCTCGCCCTACGTCGGCCGCCTGGCGCTCTGCCGGGTGCACAACGGGACGATCCGTGCCGGTCAGCAGATTGCATGGTGCCGGGCGGACGGCAGGGTCGAGCGGGCGACGGTCTCCGAGCTCTACATCACCGAGGCGCTCGATCGGGTACCCGCCGAGGAAGCCGGGCCGGGAGAGATCATCGCCGTCGCCGGGATGGAAGAGGTGACGATTGGCGAGACGCTGGCCGACCCCGCCGACCCGCGGCCGCTGCCGGTGATCACCGTCGACGAGCCCTCGCTCTCGATCGTGCTCGGGATCAACACCTCCCCCCTCGCCGGCACCGAGGGCAGCAAGCTGACCGCCCGCCAGGTTCGCGACCGGCTCGATGCCGAGCTGATTGGCAACGTCTCGATCCGCGTCAACGACACCGAGCGACCCGATGCCTGGGAGGTGCAGGGCCGCGGCGAGCTGCAGCTCGTCATCCTGCTCGAGCTGATGCGCCGCGAGGGCTTCGAGCTGACCGCCGGCCAACCCCGTGTGCTCACCCAGGAGATCGACGGCAAGCTGCACGAGCCGGTCGAGCGGCTCTCGATCGACGCCCCCGAGGAGCACGTCGGCACGATCACCCAGCTGCTGGCGGGGCGCAAGGGCCGCCTGGAGCAAATGGCCAACCACGACACCGGCTGGGTGCGGATGGAATACCTGGTGCCGGCCCGGGGGCTGATCGGCTTCCGCACCGAGTTCCTCACCGAGACCCGCGGCACCGGGGTCATGCACCACGTCTTCGAGAGCTGGGAGCGCTGGGCCGGCGAGCTGCGCCTCCGCCCCACCGGCTCGATCGTCGCCGACCGCCGCGGCAAGACCGCCGGCTACGCGCTGATCGGCATGCAGGACCGCGGCACGCTCTTCGTCGGCCCCGGCGAGGAGGTCTACGAGGGGATGATCGTCGGCGAGAACGCCCGCGCCGAGGACATGGACGTCAACGCGACCAAGGAGAAGCAGCAGACCAACATGCGCGCCGCCAGCGCCGATGTGCTCGAGCGCATGGCGCCGCCAAAACGGCTCTCGCTCGAAGCCGCGGTCGAGTTCCTGCGCGAGGACGAGTGCGTCGAAATCACTCCGGAGTCGGTCCGCCTGCGCAAGGTCGTGCTCGACAAGCTGAAACGCCAGAAGGCCGCCCGCTCGGGCGCCCGCGTCGGCTAGCTCAGCTCTTCAAGACGGGCCCGGTGCGACGGCTCTGGCACTTCGCCGCAGATCATCGCCGAGATCACCCTCGTGCCCTCCTCACCGCGCTCAGCGAGACGCGCCGCGCTCGCCTCCTGCGCCGCAATGATGGCCTCGAGCGCCTCGGCGTGGATGCGGCTCAATTCGCGCCAGCCCTCCTCGTCGACGAGGGAGACCGAACGGCTGACGTGCGAGTCTATGCGCGCGTTGAAGGTGCCGCTCTCCAGCGCCTCGCAGACCTCGGCGTTGATCGCATGCACGATCCAGGCAGAGACTTGGCGCCGTTCCGCGAAGCTCAGCTCGGCCCACTCCTCATCACTCCACAGGGCCCGGACGAGGGCGCGATAAGAGGGTTCGATCGCGGTGCGACCCAGCACATCGCCAGCGGGCTCCACGAGGTCCGCCCTGTGCATCTGCTCAAGCAGGCATTCGGCCTCACTCAGGCTCATCCCCAACCCATCGGCGATCTCCCGGATCCCAGCGGAGCCCTCGGCGAGAATGGCCAGAACCCTCAGGCGAAAGGGTTCGGAGGCCAGGCGAAGGAGCCGCTGATCGACCCCAAGGTCACTGCTGACGTGCTCATCCAAAGTTGACCCCCCTGATCGACTCCGATCATTCACCTTAGCCGCAGCCTGGGATAAAGATCGGGTAGGGGCGGGGCTTTACCCCCGCCCCTCCCACACCACCGGACGTGCGGGTCCGCATCCGGCGGTTCGCGTCGCATTCCGGAAACGGCGGTAGGGATCGGTGAATCCCCGTAGGCCCTGCTCGCGCCAGTAGGCGTTGGTGAGGCTGCGGGTGAGTACCCACGACCTCGCGATCCGCCAGTAACCCAGCCGACTGTTGGCCCATTCCCAGGCCTTGTCGTCGGGGATGCCGGTGGCGGCGAGGTTTCGGTGCTTGGTGCGGATTCTCTTCCACTCCTTCCACCTGACCTGCCGCAATCGGCGGCGCAGCCATCCATCGAGTTCGAGAAGCGGGTAGGGAGTGTCTGCCAATGCGAAGTAGGCAGTCCACCCGACCGTGAAGCGGTTGGCTTCACGGATCCGCCGCTCCATCGAGACGCCCCGGCGGCGCGATGTGATCTTGCGCAGGCGATCCTTGGCGCGCTTGCGCGCCTTCGGGTCGATCCTGATCTCGATCTCACCCTTGCGCTTGAGGAAGCAGAACCCCAGGAGGGTGGCTCTGAAGGCCGAGCCGACCGAGGACTTGCCCCGGTTGACCCGCAGCTTCAGGCGTCGCTCGATGAACTCGCAAGTGCTCTGCATCACGCGCTCGGCCGCCCGTTTGGAGGCGACGTAGATCGTGATGTCATCCGCGTAGCGGACGAAGCGGTGCCCTCGCTGGGTCAGCATCCGGTCGAGGTCGTCGAGGTAGACGTTGGAGAGCAGCGGTGAGAGGGGTGACCCCTGTGGGGTCCCCTCCTCGCTCGGCTGCCTCACGCCGTCTGCCATGACTCCCGCTTCCAGGCAGCCGCGGATCAGCTTGAGCACCTTCTTGTCGGTCACCCGCCTCGCGACTCTGGCCATCAGCGCGTCGTGCTGGACTCGATCGAAGAAGCGATCGAGATCCAGGTCGACGGCCCACTCGTGCCCCTCGGCGATGTCGCGCTGGGCGCGACGTATCGCGTCGTGGGCCGAGCGCTCGGGGCGAAAGCCGAAGCTCCGCTCCGAGAAGCCGGGGTCGAATACGGGCACCAGCACCTGCGACAGGGCCTGCTGGATCACTCGATCCAGGGCCGTCGGCACCCCCAACTCCCGCTCCCCGCCGGAGGGCTTTGGGATCGTGACCCTCCTCACGGGTCGGGGGCGGTAGGTGCCCGCGTCGAGCATCGCCCGGACTTCGGGCCAATGGTCGTGCAGCCAGGGGCGAAGCTCCTCGGTCTGCATGCCATCGACGCCGGGGGCGCCGGCGTTTCGTTCGACGCGTCTGAGCGTCGCCGCCAGATTGCCTCTGGAGAGGAACTGCTCCCAGAGGTCGCCTGGATCGGCGGCGGGGTGAGGCTCTACCTCGTCCGGCGCCGGGAAGCCGCTTTGCTCTTCGCGGGGAGCTTCAGGCTTCACCTTGAGCGTCCATTGCGCGAAGGCCCCGCCGGGGCGGGGTTGGCTGCTGTGGCTTCCGCGAGCACGGGCGCGCTTTGCCTCGGCTTCGCGTTCGGCCCTTCGCGGCGCACGATCTCGCCGCTACTACGGCCTCTGCTGACTCCTGCCGGGTGACCGGCTCCCTTGCGAGAGCCGGGGTCGGGCGACATGCGTCGAGGCCGACGTCCCGGCAGGCCTCCCCGGATAAGGACAACAACCTTCCTCGCGCACCCGCCGCATCTACGTTGCGGTCCCTTGATGACCTGGACTTCGGCGTGTTTGGCCGCCTCGTCCGGACCGCCCCGCCTTCTATGCGGTTCGTGTTCCTCGGGTCGCGATTTCGCCTCCACCTTCCTTCCCACCCCGCCTCGCGGCGACGCAGTTGGCTTCGGCTTGTGGTTTCGGTCATCTGATCCACAGGGGACTTTCACCCCCGAGCTGCTGCCCATGCCGGGCGTACCAAAA
>Ga0190274_10000988_pt1 | contig 16588 bp, 12 predicted proteins | sample Popmic531T_FD_133002 | JGI IMG/M metagenome (GOLD analysis project Ga0190274, IMG submission 133002) | Populus adjacent soil microbial communities from riparian zone of Yellowstone River, Montana, USA - 531 T | ecosystem: Environmental > Terrestrial > Soil > Riparian zone | place: USA: Montana...
GAGGATATCTACGCCGGCATTGAATTCCGTGACGGCACGCCGGAAGTCGAGGAGTTCAAGAAGCTCTTTGCCGCGGCGTTTCCGAAGCTCGCCAAGAAGGTCCGGTTTCCCGAGAGCTCGAGCTACGGCATCAAGCCGGTGTCGCGTGCGGTAAGCGAGCGATTGATTCGGTCCGCCCTCGAGTACACGGTCGCCAACAAGCGCAAGAGCCTGACCTTGGTGCACAAGGGCAACATCATGAAGTTCACCGAGGGCGCCTTCCGTGACTGGGGCTACGACCTGGCGAAGCGCGAGTTTGGCGCGGTCGAGTTCGATGGCGGGCCCTGGTGCAAATTGCCGAACGGCATCGTCATCAAGGACGTCATCGCCGACGCGTTTCTCCAGCAGATTCTGACCCGGCCGAACGAGTACGACGTCATGGCCACGCTCAATCTCAACGGTGACTATATTTCCGACGCACTTGCCGCCCAGGTGGGCGGCATTGGCATCGCCCCCGGGGGCAACATCAACTACATGACTGGCCACGCGGTGTTCGAGGCGACACATGGCACGGCGCCAAAGTACTCGAATCTCGACAAGGTCAACCCGGGGTCCGTCATCCTGTCAGGCGAGATGATGTTGCGCTACATGGGGTGGACTGAGGCCGCGGATCTCGTCATGGCGTCGATCGAAAAGACGATTGCCGACCGAACCGTGACCTACGATCTGGCCCGCATGATGCCCGGTGCGACGGAACTCAAGACCTCGGAGTTCGCCGACGCAATGATTAAGAATATGAAGTGATGTTTCGATTCATGTCAGTCCGCACCTCCTGGGTCCTGAGTGCTAGGGTCCGCTCAGGAAGTGAAGACTGCACGAATACGACTGTGGGACTCAGGCCTCAGGACTTGAGGACTCAGGACCCAGGACTCTAGGACCCAGCACCCAGGACTCGCTCTATGAACCGTAAAGTCACTGTTGTTGGAGGCGCGGGAAACGTCGGCGCCACCGTTGCTCGCGCGATCGCCGTCAAGGAACTGGCCGACGTGGTCATTGTGGACATCGCCAACGAGAAGGCGCAGGGCGTTGCCCTCGACATTTTCCAGGCGTGTCCCATTGATGGGTCGGATACCCGGCTCGTGGGCACGAACGACTACGCCGCCACGGCCGGATCCGATGTCGTCGTCATCACTTCCGGTGTGCCGCGCAAACCCGGCATGAGCCGCGATGATCTGCTCGCGGTCAACTACAAGATCATGCAGGCGGTGACCGAGCAAGTCGTCAAGTACTCGCCCAACACGGTGATCGTTCCGGTCGCCAATCCGCTCGACGCGATGTGTCAGGCGGTGTACCGGCTCAGCAAGTTCCCGCGTGAGCGTGTGGTCGGCATGGCCGGTGTGCTCGATTCGGCGCGCATGCGGACCTTCATTGCGATGGAGCTCGGCGTATCGGTCGAGAATGTCCACGCCTTCGTGCTCGGCGGACACGGCGACACGATGGTGCCGCTGCCGAGGTTCTCAACCGTGGCGGGAATCCCGCTGACCGAACTCGTGACGATGGGCTACCTCAGCCAGGCGAAACTCGACGAGATCTGCACCCGAACGGCCAACGGCGGTGCTGAGCTGACCAAGCTCATCGGTACAAGCGCCTGGTACGCGCCCGGAGCAGCCGCGGCTGAAATGGTCGAGGCGATCATTAAGGATAAGAAGCAGATTCTGCCCTGTTCGGTGTTTCTGCAGGGCGAGTACGGGGTCCACGACCAGTTCCTGGGAGTTCCCGTGAAGCTGGGCAAGGGCGGTGCCGAAAAGGTGATTGAAATCCGGCTGACGCCCGAGGAGAACGCAGCCCTGATGAAGTCGGCAGCGGCCGTGAAGGAGCTGACGACCGTGATTGGCGTCTAGTTCAGAAGCGCGGCTTGTCGCGCTGAAGCCTGACGGCTGAGCCCCACAGGCCCCACGCGATGAACGCACATCCGAGCAAACCAACGATTGGTGCCATGACCATTACCTCACCCGCGCGCTAGTGCAAGCGAGATGCCGGATTCAGGCGTCGCATTTCGTGAGCAAACTTAGTCAACACGCGCAGGCTCAGGTGTCGCACAAATATCCGGCTGTTTCAGGAGTGCGCAGTACGTACAGAAGTGAAATTCGAGTAGCTGATAGCCGATGCCGGATGGCCGATGGCCGATGGCCGATGGTAGACTTCCGCCCGCATGAAGATCCACGAACATCAAGGCAAAGAGATTCTCCGAACCTACGGGGTGCCAGTCCCCCAGGGCCGGGTGGCCTTCACGGCTGACGAGGCCCGGAAAGCTGCTGAGGAGCTTGGCGGCGGTACGGTCGTCGTCAAGGCGCAGATTCACGCTGGCGGGCGCGGCAAAGGCGGCGGCGTCAAGGTCGTCAAGGGCGCCGGCGCGGCATTCGACGCAGCCACGGCGATGCTCGGGATGAAGCTCGTCACCTACCAGACTGGCCCGAGCGGCCAGGTGGTCGGCCGCGTGCTCGTGGAACAAGGGCTGGCGATCGCCCGCGAGTTATATCTGGGGCTCGTCATCGATCGGTCCTCCCAGCGGGTCGTCTTGATGGTCAGTCCGGATGGCGGCGTCGAAATCGAGAAGGTCGCCGAAGAGACCCCCGAGCGGCTCTTCAAGGTCTTCGTGGACCCGGCGCTGGGGTTGCTGCCGTTCCAGGCGCGACACCTCGCCTTCAGTCTGGGCCTGACCGGTGATCAAGTGGGCAAGGCCGTAAAGATGATGACGGCGCTCTACCGGTCGTTCATTGCGGCTGACGCCTCGCTCCTCGAGATCAACCCACTCATCGTGACTGGTGACGGCGACCTCATCGCGCTCGACGCGAAGGTCAACTTCGACGACAACGCGCTCTTCCGGCACGCCGAGTTCAAGGACTTGCGCGACTTGGCCGAAGAAGAGCCGCTCGAGATCGAGGCATCGAAGTTCTCGCTGAACTACATCAAGCTCGACGGCACTATCGGCTGCATGGTCAACGGCGCCGGCCTGGCCATGGCCACGATGGACATCATCAAGCTGGCGGGTGGCGAGCCGGCCAACTTCCTGGATGTCGGTGGGGGAGCAAACGCGGAGCAGATCAAGAACGCCTTCCGCATCCTGATGTCTGACACGAATGTGAAGGCCGTGCTCATCAACATCTTCGGCGGCATCCTGCGCTGCGACGTGCTTGCGCAGGGCGTCATTGCCGCCGTCACCGACCTCGGCGTCCGCGTGCCCATCGTCATTCGCATGGAAGGCACGAACGTGGAGCTTGGCAAGAAGATGCTCAAGGAGAGTGGCCTCAACTTCACGACCGCGGACAGCATGGGTGAGGCTGCGGAGAAGGTAGTTCAACTCAGTAAGAAGACCTAGTCTCACTCGGTCCTTTGGGTCCTATTAGGTTCGCCTCCGGTCCTCGAGTTCTCGAGGTCCTCAGGGCCCTGAACGAACCTGAGAACCCAAAGGACGAAGGCGGACCTGAAGCACCCAGAGGACCTAAAGGACCTAAAGGACCGACACGTAATGTCCGTACTCATCGACAAATCCACTCGCTTGATCGTCCAGGGCCTCACTGGTCGCGAAGGTACCTTTCACGCCAAGCAGGCCCAGGCTTATGGCACCAACGTGGTCGGCGGTGTAACGCCGGGCAAGGGCGGCACAACCCACGAGGGTTGGCCCGTCTTCAATACCGTTGCCGACGCGGTGCGTGAAACCGGCGCCAACGCCTCCGTGATCTTCGTGCCGCCGCCCGGTGGAGCCGACGCGGTCATGGAAGCTGCCGACGCCGGACTGGCGCTGGCGGTCTGCATCACCGAAGGCATTCCCACGCTCGACATGCTGCGGGCGATGTCATTCCTGAAGGGCCGCGAGACGCGCCTCATAGGACCGAATTGCCCGGGCCTCATCTCGGCCGGTCGCGCCAAGGCCGGCATCATTCCAGGTCATATCTGTAAAGAAGGCCGCGTCGGCATCGTGTCGAAGAGCGGCACGCTTACCTACGAGGCGATCCACCAGCTCACGGCCTTGGGACTTGGACAGACCACGTGCATCGGGATCGGCGGCGACCCGCTTATTGGAACCTCGTTCATCGACGCTCTGCAGCTCTTTGGGGCTGACGCCGAAACAGAAGCTGTCGTCCTCATCGGTGAGATTGGTGGCAATGCTGAAGAGGATGCCGCCGCGTACATCAAGACGTCGTTCAAAAAGCCGGTTGTCGGGTTCATTGCCGGGCAGACGGCCCCTCCCGGGCGGCGGATGGGGCACGCGGGCGCCATCATCGCAGGTGGCAAGGGCACGGCGGCCGAAAAAATGGCCGCACTCACCGCGGCGGGCGTGCGCGTCGTGAAGAGCCCGGCTGATATTGGCCGGGCGGTCGTCGAGGCGCTGCGGTAGCACGAAGGAGGCGCCAAAGGTTATACTTTTTTGGATGTACGGCGGACCTGTCACGGCCGCCGATCGCAGCACGCTATGAGTCCAACAGCCCCCGCGACAGAACCGCAGCAGACGCAGGCACCATCGCGCGTCGCCAACGATTTCAGCATTCAGGTCGCCACGGTCAACGGGTCCGGCAGTCAGACAGCGAATCTGGTCTTGCTCCGCTCCATCTTTCAGATGGGCGTGCCCGTCTCCGGCAAGAACCTGTTCCCGTCCAACATTGCCGGCCTGCCGACCTGGTACACCATTCGCGCCAACCATCGCGGGTACATCGGCCGTAAGAAGGAAATCGACTTTCTCGTCGCGATGAACCCGGAGACGGCGAAAGACGACGTGATGTCGCTCGAGCCGGGCCGGGCGGTGGTGTATGACGAGCCGCTGAAGCTCAACGCCTTACGGGGCGACCTGGTCTTTTATCCAGTCCCATTCGACAAGATCGTCGCGGCCGTGTGCCCCGAGGCCAAGCTGCGGCGTCTCGTCAAGAACATGATTTACGACGGCATCCTGGCCGAGCTGCTGTCGATCGATCTGAAGGAGATGGAGCTGGCGCTGACGCGTCAGATGGGCAAGAAGCCCAAGGCGCTCGCCCTCAACATGGCGGCACTCGAGGGTGGCAAGGCCTACGCGGCCGAGCACCTGACAAAAGCTGACTCCTACGTCGTGCAGCGGATGAACAAGACCGCCGGCCAGATTCTGGTCGAAGGCAACGCCGCGGCGGCCATGGGCTGCATGTTTGCGGGTGTCACGGTCGTCGCCTGGTATCCCATCACGCCGTCCTCGTCGCTTCCGGAGGCGCTCATTGGGTACATGCGGAAACACCGCATGGACAAGGCGACCGGCAAAGCGACATTTGCGATTGTCCAGGCCGAGGACGAGATTGCTGCGCTCGGCATGGTCGTCGGGGCCGGCTGGATTGGCGCGCGAGCGATGACGTCGACGTCAGGCCCCGGCATCTCGTTGATGTCGGAGTTCGCGGGCCTGTCGTACTACGCGGAAATTCCCGCCGTCGTGTTCGACATTCAGCGTGTGGGACCGTCAACCGGTTTGCCGACGCGCACGGCGCAGGGCGACATCCTCTTTGCCGCACTGAACTCGCATGGCGACACGCGTCACGTGCTCCTGCTGCCGGCGTCGGTTGAAGAGTGCTTTGACATGTCGATGACGGCCTTTGACCTGTCCGAGCGGCTCCAAACGATCATCTTTGTGCTGAGCGACCTCGATCTCGGTATGAACACCTGGATGTCGCCGACATTCAACTATCCCGAGAAGCCGCTCGATCGAGGCAAGGTCCTCGACGAGGCGAAGCTCAAGGAACTCGGCGCGACGTGGGGCCGTTACAAAGATGTGGACGGCGACGCCATTCCCTGGCGCACGCTGCCCGGCACGGGCGCACCGGCATTTTTCACGCGCGGGTCCGGCCATAACGACATGGCGCTCTACAGTGAGCGGCCCGACGACTACGTCAAGAACGTGGACCGGCTCGCCCGCAAGTTCGACACCGCCAAAATGCTCGTCCCCGAACCGGTCCTCGACAAGGTGGCCGGCGCCAAGGTCGGCATCATTGCCTACGGCACCAGCCACTGGGCGGTCAATGAATCACGCGACCAGATGCGCGAAGAGTCTGGCCTCGAGGTCTCGTATCTGCGGCTGCGTGCGTATCCCTTCACGCCAGCCGTCGAAGATTTCATCAAGGCGCACGACCGAGTGTACGTCGTCGAGCAGAACCGCGACGCGCAGATGCTGAGTCTGTTGCGGATGGATCTCGAGCCTGCCGTCTGCATGCGGCTGCGCAGTGTGCTGCATTACAACGGCCTGCCGATCGACGCGCGCAGCGTGACCGACGGCATTCTCGCGCAGGAGAAGGCTGGGTAGATTGACTGGCGTAGGGCGGACCTTCAGGTCTGCCGGACGCGCCAGGCCTGAAGGCCTGGCCTACTGAGTTCGAATCCTATGAGCACAGACGCACCCGCTCCAGCACCCGCGAAAAAGACCAATCGCCTCAGCCTCGATCTGTCCAGCTACCGCGGCAGCAAGACGACGCTTTGTGCCGGTTGTGGTCACAACGCGATTTCCGAGCGCATCATCGACGCGTTCTTCGAAATGGGTGTCGATCCCAAGCGCGTCGTGAAGCTTTCTGGTATCGGCTGCTCGAGCAAGAGCCCGGCGTATTTCCTCAATCCGTCGCATGGCTTCAACTCGGTGCACGGCCGCATGCCGTCCGTGGCGACCGGCGCGCTGCTCGCCAACAAGAGCCTGCTCGCGATTGGCGTGAGCGGCGACGGCGACACCGGTGCGATTGGCATCGGCCAATTCGTCCACGCGATGCGCCGCAACATGCCGCTCATCTACATCGTCGAGGACAACGGCTGCTACGGGCTGACCAAAGGGCAGTTTTCGCCGACGGCCGATCTCGGATCGAAAGCCAAGAATGGCGTCGTCAACGACCTGCCGGCCATGGACCTCTGCGCGCTCGCCATCGAACTGGGCGCCTCGTTCGTGGCTCGATCGTTCTCGGGCGACAAGAAGCAGCTGCTCTCGGTGCTCGAGGCGGCCATCTCGCACAACGGGACGTCGTTCATCGACGTCATCTCGCCGTGCGTGACCTTCAACGACCATGATGGCTCAACCAAGAGCTACTCCTACGTCAAGGACCACGAGGAGCCGCTCGGCGAGATTAGCTTCATCCCGTTCTTCGAGGACATCAGCGTCGAGTACGAGGCCGGATCGTCGACGTCCGTCAAGATGCACGACGGGTCCCACCTGATGCTGCGCAAGCTGACCGACGACTACAACCCTGCCGACAAGATGTCGGCCATCCGCACCTTGCACGACACGGCCATGCGCTCGGAGTTCGCGACCGGCGTCATCTACATCGAGCCTGACAAGGACGACTTCTTCACCACGCTCAATCTTGTGGACGAGCCGTTGTCGTCACTGGGCCCCGAGCGCACCCGTCCCGGCAAGGAAGTGCTCGACCAGTTGATGGAAGCGCTACGTTAAACATGTCTGAACGCACTTTCGCCATTATCAAGCCGGACGCTGTGAAGAAGGGCGTCGCCGGCCAGATTCTTGCCCGCATCGAAGCCGCCGGCTTTACCGTGCGGGCGATGCGTCTCACGCACTTGTCGAAGCGTGAGGCCGAAGGATTCTATGCCGTGCATCGCGCGCGGCCGTTCTTCGAGAGCCTCACCGACTTCATGTCCTCCGGCCCGTGCATCGTCATGGCGCTCGATGCGCCGGATGCGATCAAGAAGTGGCGCACGCTCATGGGCGCGACCGACCCGGCGAAGGCCGACGCCGGGACCCTGCGCAAGGAATTCGGTGGGTCGATCGAGTACAACGCCACGCACGGGTCCGACGCGCCGGAAACCGCCGCGTTCGAGCTCGGCTACTTTTTCCGGGGGATGGAGCTCTAGGGCTTGGACAGTCGTAGGGCAAACCTTCAGGTTTGCCGGATCCGCCGATGGCCCGAGGTCTGATCATCGCGGGGCTCGTGCTCGTCGGGATCGGCCTGTTGATCAAGCTGGGCCTGCCCGTCGGCCGACTGCCCGGCGACATCGTCATCAAGCGCGGTAACTCGTCGTTCTACTTTCCTATCGTCACGTGCATCGTTGTGAGCGTGGTGTTGTCACTGCTCGCAGCGGTATTTCGCAGATAAGGGCTCTCTCTTCTTGGACTCGCTGGCCCGCGATCATCCCTTTCTTCCAGTTCGAAGTTTGAAGTTCGCAGTTCGAAGTTCCGTTTAGTTCCCCCTCCCGGCCGGAGCGGCGGCTGCGGCTGCGGGCGAGAAGCAATAGAGCAGGCCGGCGCCGCCGGTCGAAATCAGGTTGGGCTGGCTGCAGCCGCGGCTCGCGTGCACGGAGTTCCATGACGCGTTGGCGCCCCCGAGCCGATCGTGGTGGCCGAGCTGCACTGAGGGGCCCGGCGCCGCCGGTGCCGCTGGTGCCGCGGGGGCTTCGACGTTCGTGCTGAGCGTGTAGTTGCCGCAGGTGTGATCCGCCGCGTCGGTGTACGCGCGGCCGTCAGTGGTCGAACCGGTCAGCACGTCGTGCGTGTTCGGCATGTCGCCGACGCCGTTCACGAGCTCGCCCTTCTCGTTGAGGGCCGTCGTTTTCTGAATGCGGTTGCCGAGCCGCGCGAGTTCGATCGTGTCGCCGTGTAGCTCCGCGACGTTCGCGGCGATCTGCTGGCCCTTGGCGTTGTACCAGGGGCCCGGTCCGATGCGGTCGCGCGCGTTCACGGCGTTCGGGCCCTGCGTGCTGAGATAGGCCACCCATTTCGCGGCCCCGCGCCCGGCTGCAGTTGCCAAGGTCTGACAGTAGGCGTCGGCGCCGGCAAGTCCGCCGTAGTTCGCGCCCTCGCCTTTGCCGACGCTCGTGACGAAGAAGCTCATCGGCTGCGGAGCCGCGCCCTGACGGCCGCCGCCCGCGGGCGCCTGACCGGCGGGGGCTGCCGGACCACGTGCCTGATCGGCAAATCCAAGTAAGGATCCGATGCCGACCGCGAGGCCGACAGTGAACAACATCGCGCGCACCTGTCTCATGAGCCGTTCTCCTGCTGAGGTTGTGGGACGTCCCACGAAGGATCCTACTTCCAGACGCGGCGAATCGCGATACTCTCCATGACTACGCGCACGCTATGGAGACCGGCTCGCTCGGCATCGGCCGTTGACCGACGTGCGTGATATCATCAGACGTTCAAGATTGACCGATTGGCGCGCATGTGGCCAGTCGAGTCCTTCCAGTCGCAGCCGTGTCGCGGGGTGGAGCAGTCCGGTAGCTCGTTGGGCTCATAACCCAAAGGTCGGGGGTTCAAATCCCCCCCCCGCAACCATCTTGGCTTGGCGCTGCATTTCCTCAGAATCTGAGTTCGGACTAGCTGCGGCGAGCATTGCGGCCAGGTCTCCCTTCAGCACAATCTCAAGCCGGTCGCCGGTTCGCGTGAGCACGACCGCTTCGACCATCGCGTGCAGTGCCGTCATCGCCTCGGCTCGCCGGTCGCATCACGCAGGCCCGCCTTGGCGTCAATCACCCAGTCTCGATAGAGTTTTCCCATTTCGGGGTGCAGGAGCGGGCGGGCCTTCTGCGCGCGCTCGGCCGCGGCAACGGCTCGAGCGATTACTCAAGGGGCTGTCGAGCCTCACGCATCCAGAATGAGAATCAAGGGTGTCAATCACTAGCGAGCAGAATGTGCGTCACGCCCGGCTCGTTGGCTGAATCCCCAACCGCGGGCCTAGGTTCGCGATCCACTCATGCTTCGAGAGCGCCGAGGACCAGCACACTGCCCCGTGCATCGGCGGTCACTTCGATGGTGTGCCCCTTGCCAGCCTTTGTAGCCCTGCCGTCCGCGCGGGGGTCGCCGTCCCGTATAATCAGCGTAATTTGGCCCTTACGCCCGGCACCCGCCTTGGCGTCTACGAAGTCACTACCCAGATCGGCGAAGGCGGCATGGGCCAGGTGTGGCGCGCCCGCGATACGCAGCTCAATCGTGATGTCGCGCTGAAGGTCTTACCGGACTCGTTCGCGAATGATCCGGATCGGCTGACCCGGTTCACCCGCGAAGCGCAAACGCTCGCCGCCCTGAACCACCCCAACATCGCGGCCATCTACGGGATCGAAGCGCACGCCCTTGTGATGGAACTCGTCGAGGGCGAGGATCTGTCGCAGCGGATCGCGCGTGGCGCAATCCCGCTCGAAGAGGCATTGCCCATCGCCAAGCAGATCGCCGAGGCCTTGGAGGCCGCGCACGAGCAGGGCATCATCCATCGCGATCTCAAGCCTGCGAACATCAAGGTCCGCGCTGACGGCACGGTGAAGGTCCTCGACTTTGGCCTCGCGAAAGCGATGGATCCGGCCGGAGCGGCGAGTGCCGACACGGCAAGTTCGCCGACCCTGACGGCCCGGGCCACGCAGATGGGCATGATTCTCGGCACGGCCGCGTACATGGCGCCGGAGCAGGCGCGCGGCAAGAGCGTCGACAAGCGCGCGGACATTTGGGCATTCGGTGCCGTCCTCTACGAGATGTTCACCGCGATCCAGCCGTTTCCCGGCGAGGACGTGTCACACGTACTGGCGCGCGTCATCGATCGCGACCCAGACTGGAGTCTGTTGCCGCCGGCGCTGCCTGCGTCGCTCCGCACATGTCTGCAGCGTTGCCTCGTGAAGGACGCGCGTCAGCGCATGCGCGACATCGGCGACGTGCGCCTCGCGCTCGAAGGCGCATTTCAGAACGACGCTTCGCCGACTCCTGATCGCGACTCGACTCGGTCGTCATCGATCCCGCTGTGGCAGCGCCTGCTTCCGGTCGTCGGGCTCAGCGTGTTGCTGGCGGGGATGGCCGGTATGGCGGTCTGGCTCTTCATGCGCCCGCATCCCGAGACCATGGCGAAGTTTGTTCTCACCACGCCTCCCGATGGTCCATTTGTGCCTTCTATCCGCGGGGGACTGGCGATTGCTTCGGATGGCACGGTCGCGTACCCGTCGACCGGGAGCATCTATGTTCGTCGGAGCGGGGACCTCGACCCCGTCCCGATTCGAGGCAGTGAGGGACGAGACATCTCTTTTTCTTTTTTCGATCCGGATGGAACGTACGTCGCCTATATCGAGGGCTTCGCACGATCCTTCGTCTTGAAGCGCGTACCAGTGGTCGGCGGGTCGGCAACGACAATCGCGGAGTTGCGTTTCCCGACTTACGGTGCGAGCTGGGGACGCGGGAACACAATTGTGCTGGGGAGCGACCAAGGGCTGTTTCGTGTCAGCGCCAACGGAGGTTCCCCCGAGGCTCTGACGCGTGTGACCCAAACGGGGGAGTCGCACCGCTGGCCATTCGTGCTACCGAACGGGCGTAATGCTGTCTTTACGGTTTGGTCGGGCAGCGTCGAGACCACACGTCTCGCAGTGGTCTCGCTCGAGACCGGAACAATAACGCCTCTAGCGCTCAATGGCACATCTCCCGCGTACTCACCGACTGGGCACCTCGTGTACGCGGTTGGCGGCAGTCTGCGCGCCGTCGGCTTCGATGCCAATCGGTTGATCGTGAGCCACGACGAACCCGTTACGGTGCTTGAGAACGTCGGCATCGCAGACACTGGCCGGTCCCAGTTCAGGATTGCCGAGAATGGGACGCTCGTCTACTACACCTCGCCGCCAGTCAGCAGTGACGTGACGTTGGCACTCGTCGACACCACTGGTCAGGCCCAGCCGCTCGGGGCGCCGGGAACTGGGTACGACTATCCCCGTATATCACCGGACGGTCGCTGGGTCGCTTACCAAGCCGAGTACACCGATGGATCCGACATTGCCGTCTTCGACATCCGAGGAATGACAGCGCCGTCGCGGCTGACGTTTGGCGGCGGGAGTAAGTATCCGGTGTGGGCGGACGGCCGGCGGATCATCTTCCAGTCCAATCGCGACGGCAACGGAGGACTTTTCTGGCAAGCGAGCAACGGAACGGGGACGGCCGAGCGCGTGACGACCTCCGGGAAGGACGAGAGCCATATTCCCGACAGCGTGTCGCGCGACGGCGCCTGGCTGACGTTCACCGTCGTCCGAGGACAAGCATCCGAACTCTGGCGATTGTCGCTGAGAACCAAGAAGGCGGAATCGCTCATCGTCGTGCCGAAGGCACGTGTTGCGCAATCGGTCCTCTCACCGGATGGACGCTGGATCGCGTACCAGTCGACCGAGACGGGAGCAGATGAGATCTTCGTCCAGCCGTTTCCGCCAACGGGGGCGAAGTACCAGGTGCCGTCGGGCAGTTTGAACCATCACCCGATCTGGACGTCCGACGGGCACGCACTCTATTACGTGCCTGGGCAGCGGCGATTCGCGCGTGTGCCGATCACGACCGCCCCGAGATTTGGTTTCGGCCCTCCCGAGTCGTTCGACCTGAATCGCACCGCGCGGACGGGAGGCCCAACGCAACTCAGACGACTGGACATCATGCCCGACGGCAAGCGGTTCGTTGGAATCTGGCCCGGGGATCTGGGCAGCAAACCCTCGCAGGAGAACGATCGACGCATCGTGATGATCCTTAACTGGGGTGAAGAGTTGAAGCGAATGGCGTCGCCGAAATGAAGCAGCGTTGGCTGTGACGGTCGCCGAGCTTCACGCCGCCACGATGTAAAGCGTCTACGGCACGGGGAAGTCGGTCGCAATGACGGCCGTCACCGCCGCGGCTTTCGAAGGCATCTGGCGCCGCCCCCTCTCTCTGGTTATAGAGTTGGCTCGTCGGCCGCCATGCCGGCGCGGTGACGTGACGCCGGGATCGTCCGCGCGGCAAGCTGCCGAGCCGCGCGCCACTTGCTGGTCACCGAAACGTGACATGCGCGACAGAGCAGTCGGTAGTTCTCCAGTCCGCACTCGCCGCCGCCATCCGCGACCGGGATGGTGTGATCGGTTTCCCAGAGCGGCTCCGACGATCGCCAAAGGCGGCGCGCCGCGCGATCCGTGGCCGGCGGCTTGGCGCGCGTCCACTCGCGATGAGCCCTCGTTACATTGAGACCGCAGAGCCGGCAGATACCCCGATCTCGCTTCTTGACCTGTTTGCGAACGTACCAAGGGCTACTGCGGATTTTCCATTCGTGCACGCACGCGTCGCCGCAGAAAGTGCGGCGGGGACGGCATACGGGGATGCTGCACCATCGGCAAATCGCATCCCCGTTGAGGTTGCGGACCGGCTGGCCCCAGTCCTCCGCTGATACGGCGCGCTGACGTCGCGTGCTCACGTTCTGGCGTATCGGTGTCGCGGCTCGATGGGTTTAGCCAGCGGTGGAATTCCCGCGGTGCTTCCATCGGGACGTCATCGAGCCAGACTGGTCGGCGCCTTGGATGTTGCTCGACCGAGGCCGGCTGCCGGTTCGTCACGGCTGGCTACGGTGCCGGAGGGGCTATCGCGGGGAAGGCCGAACGGCGCTCAGGCAGCCGTCCACCAGGTCGCCAAGTCACCGCGGTTGCGGGGCCCCGCAACCAACATAACTTGGTGCTGCATTTCCTGAGTTTCGGGGCTGGCGACGGCCAGCCAGGTCTCCCTTCAGTAGAGTCCCCAGCGACTCGTTTTCAGGCGTAAGCACGACCTCGTGCACCATCGAACGCAGGGCCGTCATGGCAGGCGGCGGCGCGAGGCTACGCCGTGCGTCGCCTCTTTGAGTCAGGATGCGTGGGCTGTGTGACTGGGATCTGCGTCCCGCCGACATCAGCCTTCGTGACGTGCCAGACATGCCGACACTTCGAGCACTCGTAATAGTTCACGTTGGCGTCGCGGCTGACATCCTCTAAAAAGCGAGGTCTGTCAGCGCCGCACTCTGGGCAAGGTCGCATTGGCAGGGAGTGGCCGTCGTCCCCCCTCGAACAGATTGCAATCGCCTTTTGGAGGCGGTAGTGGCGGTCGTCATCCGTACGAAAGGATTCGGGCCGAATGCGTAGCTTCGCACCGAACGTCTTCCTCTTCTGTTTGACAGCTTGCGAACAATTGGTCCAGTGGCGATACGAACCGACACGCTTTCGTGGGACCGTCGTCTCGATCCTGATGAACGAGACCATCACATTTGCGCCGTAGACGGGCGTAGAATCGCAGCCATGCCCATCATTTACTGGCTCAGCACTATAGTCCGTGACTATGGAATGAAGCAGGTTTACGTGAAGGACCGAGATGGCTACGAAATCTGTTTGCAAGAGTGGGCCAGATAGCAACACGTGTGACTAACCGCATCCGTTGCGCCCACTGCCGTGGCGCGGTGACGTTCACGTTTGAGGAACTCCCGCGCGCTCCACAGACTCGGGTGCAACCCTGGATCTGCCCTTACTGCTTCAAGAAGAACGAAGGCACCTTTCCGGCGCTGCTGAAGACCGTGGCGAAGCGGGCTGAGAAAACCTAGCGCGTTTCGGATGGCCGTCTGAGTGGAGAGGACCCTGGGTGTTCGGTGCTTTTACGGAGGGTAGAAGCCTCGCAGCGGTATCATCAGGCCGAAACCAGCCATATGCAGATCCCCTGCGCTTTGTTCGCCCTGTTGATTGCTCCACTGGTGCAGGCGCCAGAAGATTCCCCGACGTTCAGGGTCGGCGTTGAAGTCTTCCAGATCCGTGTCCAGATCAGATCCGACAAGGGGCACTCGCTGCCCCCGTTGACCAACACAGACTTCATGATCCGTGTCGGCTCACGTGCACCTGCCGTGCTGCATTCAGAAGAGGCGCCGCCGTCAGACGAGGAGATTCGCCGCTTTCGATGGCCAAAGGAAGAGGAAGCGGCCATCTACGTGCTCACGGTGGAAGCGCGTGACAGTGACTGCAAGACCGTGCCGAAGGTCACCCTCAACGCAAAGACGCTGAAAGTGCGCGGCGTCAGCTGGACCCCGAAGGTCAACTGCGCACCGCCCGGTGCCAAGATCACGCGATGACCGAGGTGCGAGTTTTCGATGTTGCCAGGTAGCGTGCTGGCGTCCCCCATGCTCTTCGCATAGGATGCCCGAGTGCTGAGGTTTCCGGTGATCGCCGTCACGCTTGCCACCGCGATCGTGTGGCAGCCGGTCGTGCCACCTGATCACGTTCACGAGGTGGACGATCACGGGCATTCACATGCGGTGGTGCATAGGCACGCGGTCCCGCATGACTCCCGGCATCCTGCCCCTGACCACGACGGCGTGATCTTCAACGGCGATGCACCGGCGTTAACGCTGAAGCCGACGTTCACGGTGTCCGCGTTAGTCGTGAGCATCGGTGAGCCACCTAATTGGACCTCTCGGGTTGTTCAGCTACCAACGCTGGATCCTGCAGTTGCCCGCACCCCTGATGTCGAACCGCTGATTCACGGTCCGCCACGCGTGTCGGTCGGTCTCCGCGGTCCGCCCTCTCTCCCGCCTCTCTAAACACGGCCATCTGCCGTCGTCATTCTCGTTCCCTGCCTGAAGGAGTCGTATGTGGACACGCTCTTGCGTGGCCGTGGCGCTGCTCGCGATGGGCGCGCCGGCTGCCGCTCAACCCCCGCTTTCTGAAGCCGACGCGCTCGCCCGGCTGTCGACCGACAGTCCTCGCGTACGCGTCATCCGCGCGGCTGTCGATCTCGCGCGGGCCGACGTTTTGGACGCTGGTCGCCAGTCAAATCCACGGGTGACCTTCAATCGTGAGTCCGTAGCCGGCGTGTCGGAGAACATCTTGACCTTCGCGCAAGCTCTGCCCATCACGGGACGAAGGGCACTTGAGGTCGGTGCCGCAACGGCCCTCATCGAGGCGAGCGCGCGTCGGGCCGACGATGCGGTGCGGCGTGCGCGCGCGGAACTGCGGGGAGCCTTTGCCGACCTGGCTGCGGTTCAGGTCCGGGAAGAGGCACTGACGCGGGCGCGCGATCGCCTCCGTGACTTTACGCAGGTGCTTGCCAAGCGAGAGGCGGCGGGCGAAGCCGCCGGATACGACCGTCTTCGAGCCGAACGAGAGGCCATGGACCTCGACGTGGAGTGGGCGGCGGCTCGTGCGGATCGTCTTCGGGCTCAGTCCGTCCTGGCCGGATTCTTTGCCAGTCCAGGAGATGTGACGCAAATCATCGTGGCCGCTACGGCGGACCAACCTCGCCTCCCATTACCCAGCGTCGAAGATCTGCTGGCTCGTGCACGATCGACCGTTGGCGAGCCAGCGGCGTTGCGGCAGGAGGTCGAGTCCGCCCACTTGGCCGAACGCGCGGCCGACCGCCGTCAGGTGCCCGAACCGGAACTCATCATCGGGACCAAATCATCCAGTCTCGCGGGAGCGAGCCCCGGTGGTGTCATCGGCATTCACGCAATCATTCCGCTGTTCGATCGTGGCGAACCTGAACGCGCGAAGGCGCGTGCGCGCGTGGTTCAGGCGGAAGCACGCGCGGCGGCCTTCGAGGCGTCGCTTGTCGCCGAGACGTCTGCGCTTCGCAGCCTCGTCATCGACAGACGTGAAACGGCCGACCGGTATCGGTCCACGGCTGTGGCCGGATCTGCCGAACTCGAACGGATCGCTCAAGTGAGTTACGACGCCGGCGAGCGCGGCATCCTGGAACTGCTCGACGCCTACCGGAGCGGTGCCGCGGCACGCGTGCGACAAGCGGCGCTCGACGCGGCGGCCCGGCACGCGGAGATCGACCTGGAACTCGTCAGCGGGTGGGAGATTCAATGATGACGACGAGACACGTGTCCTATCTGTTGCTCATTGC
>Ga0190274_10000989_pt1 | contig 16582 bp, 15 predicted proteins | sample Popmic531T_FD_133002 | JGI IMG/M metagenome (GOLD analysis project Ga0190274, IMG submission 133002) | Populus adjacent soil microbial communities from riparian zone of Yellowstone River, Montana, USA - 531 T | ecosystem: Environmental > Terrestrial > Soil > Riparian zone | place: USA: Montana...
CGAAGGGCCAGCGGCGGTTCGCATCCAGGGCCTCGCGATCGGCATCGATGTGGGCGACGAGGAGTACGCCGACGCGATCCATGACAAGTGCCGCCGCAACGGTCTGCTCGTGTCGACCGAAGGGTCGACGGTGCTACTGCTGCCGTCCCTGGCGATCGACAAGCGGACGGCCGCGAGAGGGCTGGACATTTTGGCGCGCTCGATATGACCGCGGCGGCGTGGCGCCGATCCGAGTGTCCAGCCCGTCCTCCAGGCTGTTTTGGCGAACGTCAATAGAATCAAGCGTTTTCGCAGCTAACGCGGCCCCGGGCAAGGATTTGGAGCCTGCGTCTGTTTGCAGCGGCTCGCGTCTGTTCGCCGCTATTTGCGGCTGTAGCGAATCGAATGACACCCAAGATGATGAGCTTGTCGATGCATTGGCTGTGAACGTGCAAGCTGTGAGCTTTGTGGTTTCGCTCATCCTCAGTGCGTCGGATTGCGACTGACTGAGTGCTGTACCGTCACAAGGGCAGACGTTGCATCTCCTCCCACGTCGACTTCACTCTTGCTGACAGCTGCTCGAACCGTGGGTTGCCATGCAGCGATCGGAATGTCCGGCTCGTTGACAGGTATGGATAGTTGACGAAGCCGCGCGTGACAGCGTTCTCGAGCCAGTTGAGCGCCTCGTCCTGCGCACCGGCGACCGCGTAGCATTCGGCGACCAGCCATGACGGCCGCGCGAGTCGCGGCATCCAACTGACGGCGTCCCTCCGGAGCCAAGAAGGGCGCAGCAACTCGACGTTCTGGACGAAGCGCCGGCCACGCTCTACGGCCTGATCAATCCCCGTGCGGCGAAGTCTGCCGCAGTGTGGCCGGGCCGCAATCCCGCTTGGTACACCCGGCGAATGGCCTCAAGCTCGTAGTCTGTGAACAGCAGGTCCGCCACCCTAGGAGCTGCAACGAGGGCGTCTCCTATATCTGCTGCGAATGTCCCCATGAGCGGTACGTATGGGCTGTAGAGGCCAATGGACTGAACGTTCGGGATCCGAAAAATCGGAGCTAAGTGCCGCAGACCAACCGCGTGTCCAAGTTCGTGAGCCCAAACCAGCGACCCTTCCGATCCTGTCGGCATGAGAATCAAGGACGTCTGATAGACCGGCAGCGGGCTGCTAGACGCGCAAGCCGCGAACGCGCCATCCGGCTGAAGACATTGCCCCTGGTTGACGAGGATCGTCACACCGGACGGCAGCCGCTGATTGTACTCGGCGCGTGTCAGCGTCTCGCGGACGATCACCAGGTTGATGTCCCCGATCGCACTGTTCAACTGCGCCACAGCGCGGTCTACGGCATCAAACTGCGCACCAGTCACTGCGTCCGGCACCCGAACGGCCACGGTCGAACCGGGCGCCCACCCAGTCATGCTTGACGAGGGACTGCGCGAGCCGGCAGGGATGGCGTACGGCCCGTTCGACAAGAACAGGGCCTCGATGACGTCCCGGAAGTCCGGCATCTCGAGCCGGAGCTCGCTCGAGGCGGGCCCCACTCCCGCTGCGCTCTGGGCTTTGACCCTGATGTAGATGTCGCGGCGAGGCTCAACGTCCCGCCACATTCCGGTCGTGGCCGGGGCATCGACTATAAATGTCGTGAGGTCGCTGGCGCCGCTCGATGACCCGGCCTCGATGACGTAGCTTGACGCTCCCGACATCGCGGACCACGCGACCGACAGAGTACGTCCCACGATGTCGATACCTGTCAGCCTAAATGAAGTAGGCGCACCGGGAATCGAGCCGGTGGGGCTTGGTTGGTTTGGATTGGATGAGGAGGACTTGCTGCATGCCGTGAACGACGCGAGGACGAAGAATACGGCTGCGAATCCCCTAATGCTCAAGCTCCCTGTCGGCCAATGAACCTGTCTTCCTTGAATGCCCACGCTCGGTCCCCTGACTTCCAAACCTGGCGCGGGACACACCTATTAGTCCCAGACACACAAATCGTTGGAGATCTTGAGCATACCAGAACCCGGAACTCGATCCGTCCCTACGCGCTGCGGGATTGGCTTGATCCACACGAAGATCACGGCGCCGGGGCGACACCGTGCTCATCGAGGACGAGAACTTCGGCTGAACGATCGCGTCAGGCTGCGCGCTATTTCCGCGCAATTCGGAATCACGATGCCACAGATGCTGCGGATGCTCTTGAGGTGAGTGAGCTGAAGTTTCTGCGACTCACGGTCGGCGTGACTTTCAGGTTCTGATGGCCATAGCAGATCGACGCGCGGTGTTCGTCCCGAAGGTGGCCCCTGTGCAGCGACGCACGAGAGCTCTGCCGGTAAACTTCGTGCCGACCTTGAGTTCAACGGAAGCAGGGACGACTCTGTCGAGCGAGCTGAACGTGGTGAAAGCGAGTGAGTGGCTGGGAGGCAGGGATTCGAACCCCGATAACCGCGTCCAGAGCGCGGTGTCCTACCGTTGAACGACCTCCCAGCACGGCGGGTCGCCACGAGAAGAACACTAAACGTAGCAGCAAAGACCGCGGAGCGGCAAGCACCTGGCCCTGGCCGGGAGCGAGGCACCCGAGGGGGTCGGCAGCGGTCAGCGTGAGGAGCATGCGCCGGGGACGCGGCGCCATCCCTCGACGTCGATCACGACCTGGTTGCTCGCCGGCGTCGGCACCGAGCTGCTGCCCGAAGGAGACAATCCGGGCGTAATGCGGACGCCACCAATACTGATGCCGCCCGGTGCCATCTGACTCTTCTTGATGAGTCCCGTGATTTCGATCATCGATTCTTCCTGGCGTTTGATGTCCGCCATCATCTTCTTTGACCCGTTCATCCGCAGGCGCGTCCCTTCGGAGGGGCCGCCCGCGCTACCAGGCTCGTCCGCGGTGCGTCGGCCAACCGTGAAGACATAGCCCTTGGCGCAGCCTGGGATGAAGACGCGCACCGAATCCTTGGGCACCGGCTTCGACTCCTGCGCAGCCACGACTGCGCTGAGAGTGACGGCCAGAAGGAAGGCGGTGAACTTCATGGGGTCTCTGGTCGCGATTGTGACGCGTTTCGCAGACCTTGTCGACGCGCGGCGGGCTTCCTGCCGACCGAGGGGCGAGGGGGCCGGACCCGCGCGGCACGTCCGGTTGGGCGTATACTGCCCTCCTCTGCTTTTCTGAGCTCTGAGGCTAGTCAGCCCTGGCCCTCACCAAAGCGTTGCCTTGTGAGGGTTAAATGTCACGCCAGTTGTCTACGCGACCGCTCTATCTCGCCGCCGTCCTCCTTCGGCTGGCTGGAGGTGGACGATGATCCACCGGCCATCCGGTATGGGAGCGTTTGAGTTCGTGGTCCTGAGCACGTTGCGAGCGGCGCAGCTGATGCGCGGCTGCCGGCCACGCGTGGATGGTGACCACAAGGCCACGATCCTCGCGCAATGCGAAATCGCCGAGGGCAAGGTCAAGGCGGTCGAGATCGAGACTTAGATTGAGCGGATCTGGCAGGCCTGAAGGCCTGCCCCTACCACAGCAAAACAAAACGGGCGGGGTGTCACCACCCCGCCCGTCTCATTTCAACTTCGATCCGGCCAGCGGCCGGATTTGATCTCTTACTGGTTGCCGGCGCCGCGCCCACCGCGGCCACCAGCCGGTGCCCCGCCCTCCGGGACAACGATGTCGGAGCCGCCTACGCCGCGGCCGCCCTGCGCCGCTCGCACGGTCGTGAGCGAGTCGAGGGGCTTCTTCGCGGCCCACGCGATGCCGCGCTGGAGCATGCCATAGATGGCCGGATCGCTGAAGTTCTTGTAGTCGTGTCCCTGCATCCACACGAACGCGCGCGCCGGCTGCCCGCCGGCGAGTGTGTGTTCGTAGGTCCAGATCTGCGGGTGGACTTCGTCTTTCTGCGGGCCACCGGGAAGGGGGACGGTCGCGAGTTGGTGGACCCCGGTCTTCGCCCACGTCATCTTCATGAACGCCTCATCTTGCGTGTCGTAGTCCTTCATGCCGGCCATGATCGGGTGGGCCGTGTCCACAATCTTGGTTTTCAGCAGGCCGGCCGAGAAGTTCGACTCGCCGTGCTTCTTGGCGCCGCCAGTGACTGTGTTCGCCCACCACTCGGTGTCAGCCACACAGATGGAGTCGTGGAACGCTACGAAACCGCCACCGCGCTTGATGAAGGCCTCGAGATCCTGATGCTCCTGCGGGGTCATCGTCACTTCGGCGTCGCCCTTGTACATGACGATCACGTCGACGTTCGCGAGTTCGGCCGCCGACGGCGGGTGCAGCGAACCATTGACGATCGCGCCGCGCATCATCAGACCTTCACCCTGGTTCTTGCTCCAGTCCGCGAGCAACTGCGGATAGTCGTGCAGTCCCAGCGGGTGGGTCTTCGTCCCAGCCCAGATATAAACGCGCACAGCGTTGGGGTTCGCTGCCTGCGCTCCGCCTCCGCCGCCGCCACCGCGACGGCCGCCGCCTGCCGGTGCGCCCGCGGCACCTGGCGCCTGCGCCGCGCCGGCCGGCGCAGCCGGTGCCGGCTGCTGCGCGGCAATAGAAACAGCCAATCCCACCGCCACGCCCACGGTGGCCATGATTCGAGAGATCCTCATCGTCATCCTCACTTGTCGCCGGGCCAAACGCCGGGCAGTTGTTTTCCGAGGCCTTTATCTTAAGGCCATTTCCGTTCGCCGGACGGCCGAAGGTTGCCGGCCCGTCTGGAATACGCCTCCGAGCAGCGGATTCTTACACCGGCGGCCCCTTTTCTCGCGTACGGGCCACAAGAACACCGAGCCTTCCTCCGCCCGGCAAAGGGACTTCTCCCTTGCGCCAAGGCCCAACGTCGGCGATCATCCGGCGAAGTTCGAACCAGAGGACCTATCATGCGCACGCGACTGAGCATTTTCGTCTGTCTCGGCTTGCTGGTTTCCGTGAGTTCGATCATGGCGCAAAACTCGCCCACTTCCACTCCCGCCGGCCAGACGGCGGCCGCAGCGCCCCCGCGTCCGACCCCCCCGACTCGGGATCCGAATGCGGCCGGTTATGTGAAGGCCATCGAGCTCCCCGACGGGACCCTGCCGCCCCCTGGCGCAGAAGGCAACTTCATCATTGGCCCCACGCACCCGGCGGCACCAGAAATGACGGTGAACGAAGGCGTTCCGCAGGGAACGGTGTTCACCTTTACCCTGGATTCCGCCAACAGCAAGATCTATCCGGGCATCGCGCGTGACGCCGGCACGTTTGGCACGCCGGATCCCGACAATCCCGCGAAGCTGAACGTGACGACGAGCCACCCGCAGGCCTACATGCGCCGGCTGGCCGTCTACGTGCCGAAGCAGTACGTGCCCGGCACGGTCGCGCCATTCATTGTCGGCGCCGACGGGCCGGACGCGCTGCTCTTCACCGCGCTCGACAATCTCATTGCGCAAAGGCGTGTTCCAGTGATGATCGCGATCTCGATCGGCAACGGCAGCGGCGACGCACAGGGCAGCCAGCGCGGGCTCGAATACGACACGCTGTCTGGAACCTACGCCGACTTTATCGAGACCGAGATCCTGCCGTTCGTCGAACAGCAATGCAATGTCCGACTGACGAAGGATCCCGAAGGCCGCGCGACGATGGGGGGCAGTTCAGGCGGCATCGCGGCATTCACGATGGCGTGGTTCCGAAACGACCTGTACCATCGCGTGCTCGCGTACTCGATTACCGCGGTCAATCAACAGTGGCCGTGGAACCCGCAGTATCCCGGCGGCGCCTGGGAATACCACCAGACGATCATTCCGAACAGCCCGGTCAAACCAATTCGCGTATGGCTGGAGGTCGGCGATCGCGATCTGCTCAACCCCAACGTGATGCGCGATGACATGCACGACTGGGTACTCGCGAGCGAAAACATGGCCAAAGTGCTCGCCGCCAAGGGCTATCACTACCAGTTCGTCTTCGCGCGCAACACAGGCCACACCGAGCGCCCGACGAAGCTGCAGACGCTGCCTTACGCGCTAGAGTGGCTGTGGGCGGGACATCCGAAGTAAGGGCGCGGGGAGTCCTCGGCAGGCACGGGCCAGGCCTTCAGGCCTGGCGGATCCGGCAGACCTGAAGGTCTGCCCTACGACTGCGACGCTGCCCCGGAGAACTCGACCTCGAAGCCGCCGGTGGCGGGGCGCTTGAGCTCGAGCTTCATCCCGCATCGATCGGCTACTTCCTGCGCGACGGCGAGGCCAAGGCCTGGAGCACCCGGGCGACGATTGCGGTGCTCGTCACCGCGGAAGCGGCGCACGGCTGTCAGCACACGAAATGCTTCTTCGCCGACGCCGCTGCCGGTGTCGGCGACGACCAGGCGAAAGCCGCCGCCCTCATCACGCGTGCACGTCACTCGCACCGTACCGCCAGGCCGGTTGTACCGAATCGCGTTGTCGATCACATTGGCTACTGCGCGTTCGACGAGAGCCTGGTCTGCCTCGATCCTGATCGGCGGCTGGGGCAGAACCGCCTCGATGGACACCTCACGTGCGTGCGCCAACGGACGATGGGCGGCCACGACACGGCCGACGAGAGCAGAGAGATCCAGGGCGGCCGTTGCGATGACGCCCGCGCCGCGCAGCCGGGAGGCTGCAGCGAGGTTCTCGACGCTCGCGTGAAGATCGTGCGCCTTCAGGAAACTCGCGCGGATGGCATCCGGATCGGCTCTCTGTGCCGTCGCCAGTTCGCCGAGCATGGACTCGAGACTCGCCAGCGAACCGGCCACTTCCTCGCGCGTCGTCTCGACAAAGCGGCGCAGAGCCTTGTCCAGATCGTCAATCCTCGTCGCGCGAAGCTGCAGCTCCTGCACGGCGTCGTTGTAGGTGAACGTGAGCGAACTCAGTTCATCCTTCTTCGTATCGGGCGCGATCGAGCCAAAGCCACTGCTGGCCGATTCGCGTTCCTCGGCCGCAAGGCGCCTCACACGCCACACAGTCGGCGCTGTCGCACCAAGCGCTACGATGAAGCACAGCGCGAGAAGGCCAAACGCAAACAGCATGCGATCGCGGGACTGATGCGGCTGGGGCGCCATTCGCCCGACAAAGTACGCGCAAGGCGTTCCCTTCCAGCCGGTAGGGATGGCCATCTGGACACCGGAGCCTTCCGCGGTGACGTGTGGCGCAAACGCGGCATCGGGCGAGGCCCGCATCGCTCGCCGGAAGTCCTGCGGGAACCGCGGCGCTGCCCCACTCGAGGCCAGGAACTCCTCGTCGTACGCGAACAGCTCAAAAGGTTGCGGCGAAGGTCTCGGTCGAGGGGCCAGCGCGTCCGGATTCGGGTCGATGAAAACGCCGTTGGGCGGACGTCCGATGAGTGGGCCGGTCAGAAACCACGTCGGATCGCTGACACACCGTTCCTTGACCTGCGCGTTGAGCTGGGATCGCACGACCCGATCCAGCGCGACCTCCATGTCGTGCGCGCGTGTCCGATCGATCGCGTACGCGACGGCCAGTGCGGCAGGGAGGGCCACGAGCAGGCTGGTCACGGCGACACGGGGGCGAAGCATCATCGGCACAGGTCCTTACGTCGCTGACGAACGATACGTTGCATGACTCGCAATCGACTCAGTCCTCGTTGACGCGCCACAGGTACCAAGCAGCGATCGATCGATACGGCCGCCACACTTCTGCCACACGGAGCATCGTCCGGGCGGCCGGCCGCCGTTTCATCCCGAGCAGGCGGCCCATGCCTTTTACGATGCCGAGATCGCCGACAGGAAACACGTCGCCGCGATTCAAATGGAACATCAGGAACATGTCGGCGGACCAGCGGCCAAGCCCGCGGACCGCCGTGATGGCATCAATGACCGCGTTGTCCTCCTGCGCTTCGAGTGCGGCCAAATCGAGCCGCCCGTCGGCCACACGCTCGGCGAGGTCACGCAGATAGGAGATCTTCGGACGGCTGACGCCCGCCGCGCGCAAGCGCGCTTCGTCGACCGCGAGAAGGGATGCTGGCTCGAGCCGATCCACGCCACCCACAAGCGCCAGCACGCGACCGTGAATCGTGTCGGCCGCTTTGCCCGAGAGCTGCTGCGCGAGAATCGCGCGTACGAGGGCACGAAACGGCGCCGATGTCCTGCTGTCCGGCAGCCGGCACCGGCCGACGCGTTTGATGACGAGCGCGAGCCGGGGATCACGGCGCATGAGCCATCGCCGCGCGCGCTCGAAGTCGGCAGATGTCAATGACACAGCAGCGACAGAAGAGACCGGGTCTTGCACTACGGTGACAGAGGAGACCGGGTCTTGAATTACCAGACCCGGTCTCTTAGATCCGCGCAAGGGCATGATCGATCCTCGCAAGCACACGCTCACGTCCGACGAGTTCGAGTACCTCGAAGAGCCCGGGACTCGCGGCCTTACCGACGACCGCCACTCTCGTCGCATGAATCAACGGACCCGCCTTGACGGCACGCTCGTCGGCAAGATGACGAAGCGCGGCCTCGAGCGTCTTCGCCTCGAAGGGCGCAACCGTCTCGAGTCGCGACCGCCACGCCGCCAGGTGTCCCGGGATCTCCGGCGCGCTGAGATGTCGCGCGGCTGCGTCGGGCTCGAGGCTCACCTCATCGCCGATGAATGGCAGCAGCTGTGCAATGACCTGGTCGAGCGTGTGCGCGCGCGGCCTGACAAGGTCGAGCACGCGTGCCAGCCAGCCGGCGCGGGCCGCGTCGAATCCGGCGTGCCACAAGCCCGCCGCTTCGAGGCGCGGGCGCAGCCGCGAAATGAGATCGGGACTGTCGAGGCGCAGAAGGTGCTGCTGGCTGAACCAATCCAACTTGTCCGGATTGAAGACCGCATTGCCGCCGCTGATCCCCTCGATCGTGAAACGCTCGACGAGCTGGTCGCGCGAGAACACCTCCTCGTCGCCGCTGCCTGGCGACCAGCCGAGCAGCGCGAGAAAGTTCACCATCGCTTCAGGTAGATAGCCCCGTGTTTGGTACTCGCCGACGGCCGTCGCGCCATGGCGTTTGCTCAGGCGCTTCTTGTCCGGCCCCAAAATGAGCGGCACGTGCGCAAACTGGGGAACCGCCGCACCCAGCGCCCGGTACAGCAGCACCTGCTTTGGCGTATTGGAAATGTGGTCGTCGCCTCGGATGACGTGTGTGATCCGCATGTCGATGTCGTCGGCAACCGCCGACAGTTGGTAAGTCGGCGATCCGTCCGAACGCACGATGACGAAGTCATCAATGGCCGTGTGTGCCACGCGAATATCGCCGTGCACGAGATCCGCGAATGCCGTCTCGCCGTCGGGCACTCGAAAGCGTACTGCGCGGGGCCGGCCATTAGCATCAAGCGCATCACGCGCTTCGGCCGACAGGGCCCGGCACGTCCGGTCGTACATGAAGGCTCCGCCTGCGGCCTCGGCTGCAGCGCGTTTGGCCTGCAGTTCTTCAGACGTGCAGTAGCAGTAGTACGCGGCACCAGAGACGACCAGCCGCGTGGCGGCGTCACGATGCAGCGCCACGCGCTCGGCTTGGAAATACGGCCCGTAAGGTCCTGACACACCGGGGCCTTCATCCCAATCAAGGCCGAGCCAACGCAGGCTGTCGAAGATCGCCGTCACCATAGTGGCCGACGACCGCTCCGCGTCGGTGTCCTCGATGCGCAGGATGAATGCGCCACCGTGTCGGCGTGCGTAGAGCCAGTTGAACAGAGCGGTTCGTGCGCCGCCGACGTGCAGATAACCGGTCGGCGATGGCGCGAAGCGCACGCGTGGCGTCACGCGGGAATTGTATCGGGTCCGGTCGGCGATCCTACTTCTTGATCGCCTCGGTCAGAATCTGTCCGTCCGTCTTTGGCATCTTGATCCTGACCATCGACGCAATCGTCGGGACGATGTCCGCCGGACTCGACATGGTCGTGTACTGGCCGGGGGCGATGCCCCCCCCGTAAAAGATGACCGGAACACGCGTGTCGTAATCGTACGGCGTGCCGTGATTTGAGCCGGTGCCGGCGACCCAGTTGCGCTCCGGCACGAAGGTGAAGTCGCCGCTTCGCCCGGGCACGTAGCTCTTGCGCATGGCGATCAGGATCGGATCCTCTGTCGGCGTCGTTGCCATCAGATCGGCCGACCAATAGACCTTGGCGACTCCACGAATGCCAAGAGCGCTCGCCTCGATCGCCTTCATCAGCGCGGGGTCCTTGCGAATGCGCTCGAGCACGCCAGGACGGAAATAGACGTAGCCGCTGAAAAACGCCTCGACGTAATTGCCGCGGCCGTACTGCTTGTCGAGCAGAGCCTCGATCGCCGTTGCCATCATGGCGGTGTTGAGGCGCCCCGTCACACCCCCGCCACCCCCACGACCAGCCGCGCCGCCTGCGGCCGCCGTTGCCGCCGCGGCGTCGTCCTGCGGCGCATCGGCGACCGTCGCCGCAGTAGAGGCGGCGGCTGCAGGGGCGGCGCCGCCGGCCGTGCCTGCACCACGGCCGCGGCCAGGGGCCGCAGGGAACGTTTGCTCGGGAAGAATCGCGACGCCGTGGTCGGATGAGAACCCGAGCACGTAGCGATCGCGGCCAACGCGCATGTCGAGTGCACGAAGCAGATCGCCAATCACCCTGTCGAGACGAATGAGCGTGTCCTGTATTTCCTGACTCTTCGGGCCGTAACGATGCCCGACGACGTCGGTTGCCGAGAAGCTCACAGCCAGCAAATCGGTGCCCGTCTGCTGTCCCAGACGCTGTTTCTCGAGCAAGTGGGCGGCGAGGCCTCCGAGGAAACCGTCAGTGAATGGCGTCTGTTCCCACGAATCAACGAGCGCGCCAGTGGTACGGCTCGTACGGATCGGCTCGTCGAAGAGATGAGGAAACACGCCACCGGTGGCTGGTTCGCCTGGCGCCTGGTCTGGCCCCTGATAGGCCGGTTCGGGAGCGACGCGATTCCACGTCATGAACTGGCCGACATCAACCGGATGGGCGCGAATGTAGGCATCCACGTCCGGTGAGAGCCCTTTCGCCATGGCTGTCGACGTCGCCCATACGCCGCCGGTGTCTTCCGACCAGACGGCCGTGGTCGTCGGACCGCCGTGGCCTGCCAGCGTAATCGTGGATCGAGCCTTGAGCGACATGGCCGCGACACGCGAGCGGCCACCGGACTGTCGGACAAGCTCGTCCCCGAGCGTCGGCACGCGCAGCCACTTCGCGCTGTGAAACTCGGTGCCTGCCTTCCCGCCGTACACGAGCGACCGGCTGGTGACATCCTCCGTGCATGTCGTGAACTGATGCGCGATGGGATCGAACCACTCGTTGTCGATCATCCCGTGCGTCATCGGCAGCGTGCCCGTGCCGATGGTCGCGTGCCCAGCGCAAGTCTTCGTCGACGCGTACGGATAGGCCGCTCGCGTGAACCAGGCGCCGCGTGTCGCCAGTTCGTGCAGGCCGCCCGTCCAGTTCTTGCCGTACATCTCGAAGTAGTCCGCCCGGAATTGATCCACCACGAGCAGGACGACGAGTGACGGCGGGCGTGCAGGCACGCCCCCAGCGCGACCTGCTGGAGTCTGCGCCACCACAGCAGGCACGAGAAGGGACGCAGCCGCGAGCATGCTGGCCGCGATTGAAAGGCGGTTACGCACGTCAAATCCCCCTGAAGTCTCTAGACGAACGGACAGCCGCAGTCTATCGCCAGTAAAGCCGGATCATGAAATCGCGCCGAGGCAGTCAGGCTAGAACACTCAGCGCATGATGCCCGCGAAGAACAGCCACAGTTCCAGGACGAGGATGGCGACGATGACCAGTTCGAGCAGGTTGGCCTGGGCGGCGCCCGATTGCTCGACGGCAAATCGGCGGATCTCGTCGAGCGTCTTCAGCCGATCCTCGACGCTCCGCTTCCAATGATCGAGCCCGAGACGCGCGCCGACGATCGAAAACAGTCGCGCGGCATATGCGTCACCCGTGAACTTCACGGCGTTCTCGAGATGATCGGTGAGATCGTTGACGTCAATCATGAGCGTCTGCGCACGAAACGACGCGAGCGTGCGCCGTCGGCCCGCAAAACGGTGGCTCCAACGGGGCTGCTGCAGATCGGCATACAAGCGCGTCAACTCGGCTTCGAGCAATTCGTCGTGATAACGAAATTCGAGAAGCTGCGAATTGGCCAACTCCACAATCTCGATTGCCGCCCGCACCGCCGGCTCGGTATCGACGATGAGTGCGGCATTCCAGGCCGGGACGATCAGGTCGTCGGAGAAGTACGAGAAGCGCTGGCGAAGCACGACCTCACATTCCTGGGCGCTCAGTGGCTGCCGTTCGCCGCGAAGCAACTGCGCGATGTCCCGACCATGAGTGGCGAGCAGCTCATCGGCTGGCGCCGCAGGCTGGTACTCCGTGATTGCAAACACGAGGTAGTCCTCGCTGAGAAACGTCCGGCGTCGGCCGCTGAGCGCCGCCTGCATCATCGTCGCGATCCGCTCGCAGGCCTGCGTCGCGTGCGCTTCGAGCGGCTCGCTTTCAATCAGCGTCTGGCCAAGATCGACAAGCTCGCCCCAAGTGCCCGCAAACGGCCTCGAGAGCAACAGCGAGATGACGCCGTAGTCGTAGAACTTGATGCGAGCCGAAAACCCATCGAGCTCGGCGCAGTCGAAGACGCGGCCGTCCACGGTGACCGGCGGCTGCGTGTACCGGACGCTCAAGGGGCCCGCCGCCTTGTCTTCAATGCGAGACGGCGCGGCCTCGGCGCCGAGTTGCGCCTTCAGCGCGTCGAGTTGAATCGATTGGGCGACGTCAAAAAGGTAGAGAGCGTGAACGGAACCGGACTGGATCTCGGGCATGTGGCGCTCGGGCCATTGCGCCACATTGTCCGATCCAAGTCCAGCGCTTCCGCGCGCGCGACAAGCGCTGCTGTGGTGCGCGACACGCCAGACGCACTGCGGCAGCGGCTCAGCCGGGTCAGGGCGGCTTGACGGGCCGCCGCGAGCGGGTAGAATCGGCCGCCATGACGCCCGAATGGAAAGCCGCGGTCACGGCACAGGACAGCGCCCGGCTCGAGGAATTGCTCGGCGCGGGCGTGGATATCAACGCGCGCGATGAACATGGACAGACGGCACTGATGATTGCGGCACGAGACGGACGCACGCAGTCCGTTCGCTGGCTGATCGAACACGGTGCCGATCTCGATCACACCGCCAAGTTCCACTTGTCCGCGCTGATGCTCGCCGTCATCAACGGACGCGATGCCATCGTCGGCATACTTGTGGATGCAGGTGCCGACCGGTCCATCCGAGGCACCGGCGCCCCAGGCTTTCACGGCAAGACCGCCCTCGACATTGCAACTGCCGCTAACCGAACGATCATGATGGCGCTCCTGCGGGAGATCTGAGGGTCGCGGTTTCGGTGTCTTCTGGGTTGGACTGGGAAGTAGACTTAACCGACACGGTTTTCCCTTGAACATCGCAACGCCCGCCCGACCGCGTGTCCTCCTGGCCGACGATCACGTCCATTTCCTGGAGTCGGTCAGCCGGCTGCTTGCTGCCGATTTTGACATTGTGGGCACTGCGGCCAACGGCCGCCAGGCGCTGGACCTCGCCAAGCGCCTTCGGCCCGACGTGGTCGTGCTGGACATCTCCATGCCCGATCTCAACGGCTTTCAAACGCTCGCGCAGCTCCGGCGAGAAGGGCTGGAAACCAGGGCCGTCTTCCTGACGATGCACGAGGACGACGAATTCGTCGCCGCGGCAGTCAAGGCCGGCGCGGACGCCTACGTGCTCAAATCTCACATTCATCCGGATTTGATCACCGCCATCGGGCACGCCCACGCGGGCCGGCTGTGCGTACCATCCCTGACCTCACTCTCAGCCGTCGCGGGCAGCCGGCACACGGTCGAGTTTCATGCTGACGACAGCCGCTACTTGGACGAGGTGAGCAAGCTGGTTGGCACGACACTACGGTCGGGCGAGCCGGTGGTCTTCATCACCAGCGAAGCGAATCTTATTGGCGTCGCCGAGCGCCTCGACACGCCGCAGATGAACGTCGCGATGCTGAAAGAGCTCGGACTGTATCTCCCGCAGAACTCCGCACGGGCCTTGTCGCACGTGATGCGGCATGGGAGACCTGACAAGGAGTGCCTGGCGGAGATGGTCGAGGACCTGAATCGGTTGCGCCTGGCCGCCCCAAATGGACCGGGTCGTCTCACGATCGTCGGCGACATGAGCGCTTCCCTGTGGCTGGATGGCGAGCTCGACGCAGCGCTCGAGCTCGAACGAATCTGGGACGAGCTCACACGCGCGTTGCCGTTCTTCACGGTCTGCTGCTTCCCGATCGACTGTTTCGCGGAGGAAGATGCCAGGGACCAGCTTCAGAACGTGTGCGCTGAGCACAGCGCAGTCACATCAGGACATTGACTGAGGTGGCTATATGAGCTTGGGCGCTTCACCCCACTTCGATAACGACAGGCCGTTCCGGCTCGTGGCGGATCGCCTCCCGCTGCTCGTCTGGATTTCCGGGACTGACAAGCGCTGCACGTACTTCAACAAGCCGTGGCTCGACTTCACCGGGCGACCCCTCGAGGCCGAGATCGGCGACGGTTGGGCAGATGGTGTGTACGCCGCAGATTTGCCGAATTGCCTGGACACGTATACCAGCGCCTTCGACCGCCGTGAACCGTTCATGATGGAGTATCGGCTTCGCCGGCATGACGGCGAGTACCGGTGGGTCCTTGACAATGCAGCGCCGCTCTTCGATACCGATGGTTCGTTCGCTGGCTACATCGGCGCGTGCTTCGATGTGACAGAGTTCAGGCGCACCGAAACCGAGCGCAACCTCGCCAACGATCGGCTCCGGCTGGCGATGGAGTCGGGCAACTCCGTGGGCTGGGAATGGGATCTCAAGACGAACCGCGATACCTGGTTCGGAGACCTGTCGACTGTTTTCGGCATTCCTTCCACCGTCTTCGATGGACACGTCGATGATTTCCGCCGTTCGGTGCATTCGGAAGACCGAGCCCTGGTCTGGAGAGCCGTCAAGGATGCGATGGAGACCCGCTCAGCCTACGCCGCGGAGTTCCGCATCGTCTGGCCCGACGGCACCGTGCGATGGCTGGCAGCCAAAGGTCAGTTCTACTACTCACCGAACGGAGACGCGGAGCGGATGCTGGGGCTGGCCGTCGACATCACCGAACGCAAAGACGCCGAAGAATCGCTGCGGCGCAAGGAGATGGAGCTCAAGGAATCCCAGCGCCTCGCAGGAGTTGGAGGCTGGCAGTGGGATCGCGACACAGATACGGTCGTGTGGTCAGAAGAGCTCTACCGCATCGCCGGCTGTAATCCGTTGCTGCCGGCCGTGAGCTACAAGGACCAGTCACAGCTGTATACGCCCGAAAGCTGGGACCGGCTGCAGGCCGCCGTCGAAACGGCCCTCCGTACCGGCGCGCCTTACAAACTCGATCTGCAGATGGTGTGCGTCGACGGCACGCACCGATGGGTCATTGCACGCGGCGAGGCCCAGTGCGATTCGGCTGGCCGGGTCGTTCGGCTGCGGGGAACGGTTCAGGACATCACGGAGCGCAAGCGCGCGGAAGAGGCGCTGTCCAGCGTGAACGGCCGTCTCATCGAGGCCCAGGAGTCAGAACGCGCCCGCATCGCCAGAGACCTGCACGACGATATCGGTCAGCGTCTCGCTTTGCTGACCTGGGCGCTGAAAGAGGTCAAAGGGCTGCAGCCGGAATCTTCCGGAGAGGCCCGCGGCCGTCTGGACGCGCTTCAGAAACAGGCGGCGGAACTTGCGGCCGATGTGCAGGCGCTGTCGCACGAATTGCACCCACCGCGCCTGCTGCATCTGGGCGTTGCCGCTGCAATGCAGGGTTTCTGCGAGGAACTCTCTGGACAGAAAAGCGTCGAGATTGATTTCGGTCAGGAGAACGTTCCGGGGAGTGTACCGAGTGATGTCTCGCTCTGTCTCTTCCGGGTTCTACAGGAGGCCCTGCACAACGGGGTGCGACACAGTCGGGCTCAGCATTTCGATGTGCATCTTCACGGAACCGACAACGCCGTCCACCTCACTGTCCGTGATCATGGCGTCGGTTTCGATGTCGAGGCGGCGACTCGAAGCTTGGGACTTGGCCTGACCAGCATGAAGGAACGTCTGAAGCTGGTCGGTGGGGAGCTGGTCATCGAGTCGCAAGCGACACGCGGCACCACGGTTCTCGCCCGCGCTCCAGTCCGGCGAAACTAGGGTGTTGGAGACATTTGGAGACGAGCCAAGAGCCGCGCGTCGCTAAGAACGATTCGGTAATCACAGCGCACGTGCCTTCGGTCGAGTACCGTGCCGACATCGACGGCCTCAGAGCGGTGGCGGTACTCTCGGTCGTCGTCTTTCACGGGTTTCCTTCGATCCTGCAAGGCGGGTTCATCGGCGTCGACGTCTTCTTCGTGATCTCGGGCTACCTGATCACAGGGATTCTTCTCAGAAATCTCCAGACCGGAAAGTTCGGACTGGCGCATTTCTACGGCAGGCGGATCAAGCGAATCTTCCCGGCGCTCGCGGTCGTCCTGGCGACGAGCTACGCGTTTGGCTGGACCGCCTTCTTTGCCGACGAGTACGCGAGCCTCAGCAAGCACATCGCTGCCGGAGCCTCGTTCGTTTCAAATTTCATCCTCTGGAGCGAAGCCGGTTATTTCGATCAG
>Ga0190274_10000990_pt1 | contig 16576 bp, 16 predicted proteins | sample Popmic531T_FD_133002 | JGI IMG/M metagenome (GOLD analysis project Ga0190274, IMG submission 133002) | Populus adjacent soil microbial communities from riparian zone of Yellowstone River, Montana, USA - 531 T | ecosystem: Environmental > Terrestrial > Soil > Riparian zone | place: USA: Montana...
ACGAACATCTCCAGCATCGTGAACTCGGGGTTGTGCTGGGGCGACATCCCCTCGTTGCGGAAGAACTTGCCGAACTCGTAGACGTCCTCGAAGCCGCCGACGATCGCCCGCTTCAGGTAGAGCTCGGTCGCAGTGCGCAGGAAGAGGTCGCGGTCGAGCGCGTTGTGGTGGGTGACGAAGGGCCGCGCAGCGGCGCCGCCGGTCAGCCGCTGCAGGACCGGCGTTTCCAGCTCGATCCAGCCGCGCGAGTTCATGTGGTTGCGGATCTCCCAGAGCAGCTTCGCGCGCTGCTTGAAGACCTCGCGCGAGTCCGCGTTCGCCATCAGGTCGAGTTCGCGCTGGCGGTAGCGCGTGTCGGGATCGGAGATGCCGTGGAAGAGGTCGGGCGGGTCCTTCAGCGCCTTCGCCAGGAGGAAGCACTCGCGCACCCCGATCGCCAGCTGCCCCCGTTTGGTCACGTGCAGCGGCCCGACGATCCCGACCAGGTCGCCGATGTCGAGGTCCCCGACCCGGTCGAACGCCTCGTCCCCGAGCACGTCGCGCCGCGCGTAGGCCTGGATCGTCCCGGTCACGTCGCGGACGTCGAAGAAGGCGGTCTTGCCGTGCCCGCGCTTGCCGACGATCCGGCCCATCACCCGGTAGACGAACCCCTCGTGCTCGCCCTCGCCGAGCTCGGCCGGGTCGTGCGCGGCCTCGATCTCCTCGACGTGGTCGCGCTCTTCGAAGGAGTGCGGGTACGGATCGACGCCTGCCTCGCGCAGCCGCTCGACCTTCGCCCTGCGTTGCTCCTCGGTAGAGCCAGCCGTGTCGGCCGCCCGACTGTCGCTCATCGCCCGCGAACTTACTTCATGGAGCGAGGCCGACAGTCACCCGCTCGTCCCCTTCGTAGTCCTGAAGGGTGGACGCGTCGCGCAGCAGCTCGCGCATCGTCGGGCCGTGGTGGGTGTCGTGCTCCATCGCCAGCTTCCAGCCGGAGGGCGTTTCGGAGATCAGGCCGCGGATCACGCCGAGCCCGTCCTCGCCGCAGGACCCGGTGACCGCGATCCGCGGCTCCTTCTGGATCTCGGGCGAGCGCTCGAAGATCGTCGTGTCCGTGACGTAGGGAAGGTTGGCGATCACCATGTCGACCTCTTCGGCTTCGACCGCGTCCGGCAGGCCGGTGGCGACGCTGACCTCGAGGTCGATGCCGAGCCGCTCGGCGTTCTCGCGCGCCGCTTCGACCGCTTCCGGCGAGAGGTCCGACGCGGTCACCCGCAGGTCGGGCCGCTCGGCGAGCAGGGCGAGCGCGATCGCGCCCGAACCGGTGCCGACCTCGTGCACGCGGGCGCCCTCCGGCAGGTCGACCGCGACCTCGACGAGGAGCTCGGTCTCGCGGCGCGGCCAGAGGACGCGCTCGTCGACGGCGATCTCGAGGGTGCGGAAGGGGGCGCGGCCGAGGATGTAGGCCATCGGCTCGCGCTCGACCCGGCGCGCCACCTGCGCGTCGATCCTCGCGGCGACGTCGACCGGGACCTCGCCGGCGCTGTCGACCGAGAGCTCCTCGGGCTTCACGCCCAGCGCGTCGGCAACCAGAATTTCGGCGTCGCGCCTCGCGTCCTCGACCCCGGCCGCGGCGATCCGCTCGGCCGCGGCATCGAGGACGGCGCTGACCGTGCGGGCCGACGGCCCATCCTGACTCTGAATATCGACAGCGCCCATTACCTGCCCGACCTCCCCTGGATCAACCGCTCCAAATTAATTGCGCAAGAGCCTAACATCGTTCCGGTGTCTACGCCCGGGCCCCGGCGGTCGCCGCGGTGCCCGTCGCAGGACCCGCCAGGCTACCGTGACGCCGCCTCACGATGCCGATCCAGGCGACTCCCGCCAGCGCCATTGCGAGGCTCTCGAGCTGCGGCGTGGTCAGCCCCAGCGCCGTGTCGGAGTTGCGGCGCAGGAACTCGACCAGGAACCGCTCCGCCCCGGCGTAGACGAGGTAGAGCGCGAAGAGGATCCCCGGGCGGAAGCGGTCGCGCAGCTGCCAGAGCAGCCAGGCACCGAAACCCATCGCCAGCGTCTCGTAGATCGGCGTCGGGTGGACGGTCTCGTCGGTCGGCACCGTCCCCTCGGGGTAGGACATCGCCCAGGGGCCGTCCCAGGCCCTGCCGTAGTCGCCGTCGCCGGAGAGCTGGCAGCCGCAGCGGCCGATCGCGTAGCCCAGGGCGAGCGCCGGCGCCGCCAAGTCGAGCAGCGCGAGGCCGAGGAAGCCGCGGTACCGGGCCCAGAGGAAGACGGCGAGAGCACCGCCGATCGCGCCGCCGTACCAGACCAGCCCCGAGCCCGAGAAGAGGTTGCCGAGCAGGTCGTCGCTGACCTCGCTCCAGTTCTGGACCAGGTAGTAGACGCGGGAGCCGACGACGCCGCCGAGCAGCGCCGAGAAGCCCATCTCATACGCCCAGTCGACCGGCCTGCCGATCTCCTCCAGCCGCCGCCAGATCAGCGCCCCGGCAGCGATGAAGGCGAGCGCGAACATCAGACCGAAGGTCTGCAACGTCACCGGCCCGACGTCGATCTCCGGGTACATGGGACCGCTCCCGCCGGCTAGCCGGCGAGCAGCGCCTCCAGCAGCGCCTTCTGGGCGTGAAGCCGGTTCTCGGCCTGGTCCCAGACGGCGGAGGCGTCGGAGTAGAGGACCTCGGCGTCGATCTCTTCGCCGGGGTGGGCGGGCAGGCAGTGCAGGACGATCGCGCCCTCTTTGGCGGCGGCCAGCAGGTCACGGTCGAGCCGGAACGGGGCGAGGTCGGCGCGACGGCGCTCCGCTTCGGCCTCGTCGCCCATGCTGACCCAGACGTCGGTGTAGAGGGCGTCGGCTCCGGAGGCGGCGGCACGCGGGTCGTCGGTCAGTTGCGCCCCGTAGCCCTCCTCGAGCCGGTACCCGGGAGGGGAGGCAACCACGACCTCGACCCCGGCGCGCTCGCCGACGATCGCCAGCGAGCGGGCCATGTTGTTGCCGTCGCCGACGTAGGCGAGCCGCCGCCCCTCGATCTCACCGAAGCGCTCGCGCAGCGTCATCAGGTCGGCCAGCGCCTGGCAGGGGTGGTGCAGCGGCGTCAGCCCGTTGACCACGGGCACCTCTGCCCCGGCGGCCAGCTCGGCGACCGCGTCGTGCGAGCCGGAGCGGATCACGATCGCGTCGACGTAGCGCGAGATGACCCTGGCGGTGTCGCCGACCGACTCGCCGCGGGAGAGCTGCATTTCGTCGCCGCGCAGGACCACCGGCGTCGCCCCCAGCTCGGCGACGCCGACCTCGAAGGAGATCCGCGTCCGCGTCGAGGGCTTCTCGAAGACGAGCGCGATGCTGCGCCCGGCCAGGGAGTCGGAGCCGAGCCGCTCGCCGCGGCCGGCTTTCAGCTCAAGCGCCCGGTCGAGCAGCTTGCCGAGCTCGAACGCGCCGAGCTCTTCGCCGGTTAGGAAGTCCCGCTTTTCCAAGCGGCGGATACTACGCGCGTGGAATTCACGGCCCTCGCCTGGAACCTCTTCCACGGGCGGGACTTTCCGCCCGACCCGGAGCTGCGCACCTGGCGCTCGCGCATCCTGCGCCTCGACGAGCGCAACGAGACCCACGTCCAGGTCAACCGCGACCTCAGCGCCGAGTTCGCGACGTTGCTCGCCGCGGCGAGCTGGGACGTCGCCCTGCTGCAGGAGTGCCCGCCGCGCTTCGCGGGACCGCTGGCCGAGGCCTGCTCGGCCGAGGCCCACCCGGTGCTGACCTCCCGCAACTCGCTCGCGCCGCTGCGAGCGCTGCTGGCCCGCCAGAACCCCGACCTGATGGCCTCCGGCGAGGGCGGCTCGAACCTCACCCTGGTCCGGGTGCCCGGTCGGCTGGGCGGGATCGCCGAGCGCCGCGAGCTGACGATCCACGAGGGGGAGCCGGAGCGGCGCGCGATGGCGCTGACCCGCACGGCCTCCGGCCTCTGCGTCGCCAACCTGCACGCGACCAACGACGCTCCCCGGCTCGCGGCGGCGGACGTGCTCCTGGCGGCGCGCGCCGCGACCGGGTTCGCCGCCGGCGCCCCCCTGCTCTTCGGCGGCGACCTCAACCTGCGCCCGGCCGAGGACCCCACCGTCTTCGAGCGGCTGCGCGAGGAGTTCGGCCTGGCCGGCCCGACGGCGCCGCGGGCGATCGACCACCTGCTCGCCCGCGGCCTCGTGGTGCGCGCGGAGCCGACCGCCTGGCCACCCGATCGGCGCGAGCTGCCGCTCGGGGGGCGGGCGCTCCGCCTCTCCGACCACGCCCCGGTCGAGGCGAAGTTTGAGGCTCCCGAGCCGGTGGAACTGAGATAGTCCACCTGCACGTCCCGGCGACCCCACCCCCAGGAGGCAAACCCGATGGCCGACAAAAAAGCGTCTGGCAAATCGAAAAAAACGAAATCCGGCGCCAAAGCCAAAAAAGCCTCCAAACCCAAAGCGAGCAGAAAAGCCGCGAAAAAAGCCCCGGCGAGAAAAGCGGCGAAACCGAAAAAACCCGCCGCGAAAAAACCCGCCGCGAGAAAAGCACCGAAAAAAAGCAGCAGCAGAGCAACCAGCGGACTCGACAAGAGCGTCGCCCAGTTCCGCGAGAGCCTCGAGCAGAGCGTCACGCTGAGCCGCGACCGCCTCACCGAGGTCGTCGACGACGCGGTCAAGCGTGGGCGCATAACCAGGGGCGACGCCGAGAAGATGCTCACCGACCTCGTCAAACGAGGCCGCAAACAGACCGACTCGCTGCTGCGCGAGCTGGAAAAACTGGTCAAACAGGCGCGTAAAGAGGTCGGTGGCCGGACCGAACCGGTGCGCAAGCAGGCGACCCAGGCAGCGCGGCGAGCGCGGAAGAAACTGGGCTGAGGATGGCGCAGGCCACCGGCGAGAAGTCGGCGGCCCGCGGTCCGCGTCGCGGCGAGCTGCTCGAGGTCGAGGTCGACTCGCTCGCCTTCGGCGGGCGCGGCGTCGCCCGCGCGGACGGTTTCGTCGTCTTCGTCGCCGGCGCGCTGCCGGGGGACCGCGCCCGCGTCGAGGTGACCAAGGCGAAGAAGCGCTTCGCCGAGGCACGCACCGTCGAGCTGCTCCGCGCCGGCGCCGACCGCATCCCCGACCGCTGCATCCACGGCGGCGAGCCCTGCCCAGGCGCCCCCTGGCAGGCCCTCCCCTACGAGCGCCAGCTGATCCACAAGAGCGAGCAGGTCGCCGAGGCGCTGCGGCGGATCGGCGACCTCGAGGACTTCGAGCTGGAGGAGATCGTCCCGGCGGTCGAGCAGTGGCGCTACCGCAACAAGCTCGAATACTCCTTCGGCGAGAGCGAGGACGGCGAGCCGATCCTCGGCTTCCACGCGCGCGGGCGCTGGGACCTCGTGGTCGACGTCGAGGACTGCCACCTCGCCTCGGAGACGGGCAACGCGGCCCGCAACGAGGTGCGCGAGTGGGCGCGCCTGGAAGCGGTGCCGGCGTTCGACCGCCGCGAGCGCCGCGGCGTGCTGCGCAACCTGGTCGTGCGCGAGGGCCGGCGCACGGGCCAGATCCAGACCCGCCTCGTCACCGCCCAGGCGCGCTTCCCCCGCCCGCCCGTCGACCTGCACACGATCGTCGCCGACGATTCCGGCGACAGCGAGGGGCCGACAGGCGTGCTCCGCGAGGAGCACCTGCGCGAGGAGCTGTGCGGCCTGAAGTGGGAGATCTCCGCCGGCGCCTTCTTCCAGACCAACACCGAGATGGCCGAGCGCCTCTACGGGGTGGCCGCCGGATACGCGGGATTGAGCGGGCGCGAGCGGGTCTTCGACCTCTTCTGCGGGATCGGCACGATCGGGCTGACGATGGCGCGCGACGCCGGCGAGGTCTGGGGACTGGAGATCGTCCCCGAGGCGATCGAGGATGCGGCCCGCAACGCCGAACTGAACGGGATCGAAAACGCGCGCTTCCTCGCCGGCAGTGCCCGGACCGGGGTGCGGCCGCTGCTCGAGCAGGCCGGCAGGCCCGACGTCGTGGTCCTCGACCCGCCCCGCTCCGGGCTCTCGCAGAAAGTGGTGCGTCGGGTGATCGAGTGCGATGCGCCGCGGATCGTCTACGTCTCCTGCAACCCGACCACGCTCGCCCCCAACGCCGCCCAGCTGGTCGAGGCCGGCTATAGGCTGACGCGGGTGAGGCCGGTCGACATGTTCCCCCAGACCCCGCACATCGAGTGCGTGGCGCTGCTGGAGAAAACCGCGACCGGATCAGGCGAGAAAGCCGCCCCCGGACGCGATAGCGGAGGAGGCGGCGCTTGACCAGGGGCTTCGGTGTCGCCGCCGGGCTCGACCCCGAGGTGGCGCGGCCCTTGGCCGCCCGCTGCGCCGAGCTCGGCTACGACTCGATGTGGTCGAACGACCACCCGGGTGCGAAAGGCCTGGAGACGCTGGCCGAGTTCGCCGCCGCGGCGCCGCAGCTCGACCTCGGCGTCGCCGTGATCGCCCTCGACCGCCAGCCGCCCGCGCAGATCGCCGCCGATATCGAGCGGCTCGGCCTCGACCGGGCGCGGCTCTGGCTCGGGGTCGGCGCCGGCTTCTCGAAGCGGCCGCTCACCGAGATGCGCGAGCGCCTGCCCGAGCTGCGGGAGACGCTTCCGGGCATCCGCCTCGTGCTCGCCGCGATGGGCCCGAAGATGTGCGCGCTCGGAGGAGCCGAGTTCGACGGGGTCTTCTTCAACTGGATGACCCCCCGGTTCGCGGCCGGCGCCCGCGGGCATGTCGAGGCGGGCGCGCGCGAGGCGGGCCGCGAGGCGCCGCCGATCTTCGGCTACGTCCGCACCGCCGTCGGCCCCGACGCCGCCGAGCGGCTCGCCAAGGAGGAGTCCTTCTACCGCGACCTGCACAAGGGCTACCGCGACCACTTCGACCGGCTCGGCGAGCCGGAGGGCACGGTCGGAGTCGCCGCCGCCGACCGCGAGCAGGCCCAGGCCGCCCTCGCCGCCTACGAAGGCCCGCTCGACACCGTCGTCGTCAGGGGCCTGGCCAGCGCCAAGGTCGAGGCGATGACCGCCGTCGCCGCGGCCGCCGCTCCCCGGTAGCTCCTCAGAGCTGCGTCGCGAAAGCGCCTGACGTGAAGAGTTCAGTACGGCGGCAGGTCGTCGTACCAGACGCCGAGCGCCTTGAAGGCGCGCCAGAAGCGCTGCTTGGCGCCCTCCTCGTCGAGCGAGGCGTCGATGTCGGGCACGTAGAGGGCGTCGATGGTGGGGGTGAAGGCCTGGATCTCGCCCTCGCGCTGCTCGATCGGGCGGGAGAGGGGAACCTGGAGGCTGTTGAGGATGCGCAGGGCCGGCTCCCCCATCACGACCATGATCTTCGGCTGCACGATCGCCATCTCTTCGACCAGTCGCGCTACACACTCGCCCGCCGCCAGGTCGGGCTCGGCGATCGGGCACTTGACGCAGAGCGTGCCGTAGACGACCAGCGGGTCGATCCCCAGCCGCTTGAAGCTTTTCATCAGCGCGTTGCCGGAGCGGCCGTAGAAGGCGACCCCCTCCTCGATCTCCGAGGCCATCGGCGCCTGCTTGAGCATGAAGATGTCCGCCTGCGGGTGGCCGGAGCCGAGCACCGGCATCAGGTTGCCGCGCGGGCAGTGCGGGCAGTCCTGGATCTCGCGGCTCATCTGGTTGAGCTCGCGGATCGCCCGCTCCAGGTACTTCTCGCGGATCTCGTCGTCGGTACCTCGGATCGGCATCGCCGACTTCTTTGACGAGGCGGGCACGGCTCCTTTCCCGCCGCGCCCCTGCATCAGCTCTTGCTCCCGGAGCGGCGTTTTTTGCGGGGCTTGCCGCCGCGCGCCGGTTTGGCATCCGGGACCCGCCGTTTCGGCGCCTTCGGCCGGCCGGTCGTCTGCAGCAGCTTCAGCGCCTGCACGTAGAGCAGGTTCTTGTGCTTGCGGGTGATGTCGGCGTCGCGCATCGCCTCGAGGAACTCCGCCGGCCCCTCGAAGTCGTGGATCCGCGTCCGCACGCTGCCCAGCCCCTGGGCGACGTGGCTGTCGGACCCGGCCCCGGCGACGATCCGGTACTTGCGGGCGAAGCGCTCGGCCTCTTCGTTGAAGGCGGTCAGCGCGACCCGCGGGTTGAAGACCTCGAGGATGTCGATCTCCTCGACGATGTCCAGCAGGTGCTCGTAGTCGGGCACCGAGTGGAAGCGGTCGAACGGGTGCGGGACGTAGACCAGCCCGCCCTGCTCGCGGATCGCGGCGATCGTTTCCGCCATCGTCAGCCCCTTGGGGATCTTCTCCTCGATGAAGAGGCCGATCACCTCGCCCTGCTCGGCGGTCTTCACCTCCTCGGCGACGATCACCTTGATGTCGCCCATCTGCGCGGCGATCCTGCGCGCCTCGTGGGCTCCGGAGACCTCGTTGTGGTCGGTGATCGCGATCGCCCCGAGGCCGCGGTCGCGCGCCGTCTGCAGCAGCACGTCGACCGGGGTGTTGCAGTCGCCAGAGTGGTCGGTGTGCATGTGCAGGTCGACCTCGATCAGCGGCCGCGCGGCGATTCGCGCCCGCAGCTCGGGGTCGCCGCCCTCGGGGTGGCGCCGCGCCAGAAGTCGCCGGTAAACGGCTTCGAGCTCCTCGGCGACCGCCGCCCAGTCGCGCTCCTCCCCCGCCGGCTCGATCAGCTCGTACGACGCGGGGAAGTAGCCGTCGAGCAGCCGCGCCGTCGCCTCGCTGGTCACGGTGCGGGCGTCGATGCGGCCGAAGAAGATCTCGACCAGCGGTCGCGCCACCTGGGTGGAGAGAACCCGCTCCAACGGAGCGTGGAAGGTGGCGACGTTGAGCGAGTAGGAGTGGCGCAGCGCCGCCGAAGCGACACTCGGCGCGAACGGCTCGTGGACGTGGACGATGTCCGGAGGAGCCGACTTGAGCAATCGCTTGACCGGGTCGCCCGTCCCCACCCGCAGGACGTCGTGACCGCGCCCCTCCAACTCGGAGCAGACGCGGTCGACGAACTCGGTGACGGGGTTGTCCACGCCGCGCCGGAAAGGCGCGACGTGGGCGATCGAGAGGCGGTCGGCCGGCACGGCGCCGGCTAGGCGGAGACCTGCGCCTCGCCGGAGACCGGAGACTTGCCGCGCGTGTTTGCGGCGATGTACTCCTCGGTCTGCTCCCGCGCTTCGTCGTCGGGCCGCTGCGTGTGCGGCGACTTCATCAGGTAGCTGGAGGGCCCGTCGAGCTGGCCGGCGATCCCGTTGTTGAGCGCCAGCTTGATCAGCCGCACCGCGTCGATCACGACGCCGGCCGAGTTCGGCGAGTCCCAGACCTCGAGCTTCAGCTCCGCGGTAAGCGGCACGTCGCCGAAGGCCTTGCCCTCGAGCCGGATGTGCGCCCACTTACGGTCGGTCAACCAGGGCACGTAGTCGGAGGGGCCGACGTGGACGTTCTCGTCCGGCAGCTCGTGGCCCATGATCGAGGTGACCGCGTTGGTCTTGGAGATCTTCTTCGAGTCGAGCCGCTCGCGCTCGAGCATGTTGTAGAAGTCCATGTTGCCGCCGACGTTGAGCTGGCTGGTCCGCTCCAGCCGCACGCCGCGGTCGTGGAAGAGGCGGGCGAGCTGGCGGTGGACGATCGTCGCCCCGACCTGGGACTTGATGTCGTCGCCGATGATCGGCAGCCCGGCCTCCTGGAAGCGCTTGTCCCAGTAGTCCTCGCGGGCGATGAAGACGGGCAGGCAGTTGACGAACCCGACCCCGGCCGCGAGCGCCTGCTCGACGTACCACTTGGTCGCCTCCTCGGAGCCGACCGGCAGGTAGCAGACGAGCACGTCCGCCTTGGTCTCTTTGAGGATCCCGACCACGTCGGCGGTTTCGCCCGGCGCTTTGGTGATCTTCTCCTTGAGGTACTTGCCGAGCCCGTCGTGGGTCATGCCGCGGTGGACCTCGACGCCGAGGTGCGGGACGTCGGCGAACTTGATCGTGTCGTTCTGGCCCGACCAGATCGCCTCGGAGAGGTCCTTGCCGACCTTCTCGGAGTCGATGTCGAAGGCGGCGACGAACTCGACGTCGCCGACGTGGTAGCCGCCGAGGTCGACGTGCATCAGGCCCGGCACTTCCTCGGCCGGGTCGGCGTCCTTGTAGTACTGGATGCCCTGGATGAAGGAGTTGGCGCAGTTGCCGACGCCGACGACCGCGACGCGGACCTTCTCGTCGGTCCGGGCGGCGCCGTTCGTGCTGCCGTTTGCTCCGTTGCTCTCACTCATGAAATCGGGATTCCTCCTGGATCGCGCTGAGTGGCTGAACACACCCGGCGGCTTCTCTGGTTACAGGCCGTGCCCGTCGTCGCTGGCCCTTCGGGGGCTCGCGGGCTCGCTGGAAAGCTCGTTTCGTACATGCCAGACACGCTGGATCGTGGTGACGATGGTCAACGCCGCGATCAGATAGACCGCCGGCGCCAGCAGCTCGAAATCGGCGATGCCGGCGCCCTTGGCGAAGATCAACCCGATCGAGAGTATGACTACCCGGACGGGACGCGTCGCCAACCCGACCTTGCACTCGACCCCGAGCGCCTCGGCGCGGGCGCGCGTGTAGGAGACCATTAGCGACCCGAGCACCGCGACCACGCACATCGCCGCCGCGAAGTCTTCGCCGCGGGCGGCGAAGTAGCCCGCGACCGCAGCCAGCACGATCCCCTCCTCGATCCGGTCGAGGGTCGAGTCGAGGAAGGCGCCGAACAGCGTCCCCTTGCCCGACATCCGCGAGTAGCGGCCGTCGAGCGTGTCCATAACCGAGCCGAGGACGAAGGCGACCCCGGCCAGGAAGAAGAGCCGCTGGGTCACGAGAACCGCGGCGATCAGGTTGCCGAGCAGACCGACCACCGAGATCGCGTTCGGGGTCAGCCGCGACTCGATCAGCCGTTCGCGCGCGTAGACCCGGAGCTCCTGCCCGTTGCGGCTCGCCCCGCGGCCGTCGCGGCGACCGCCGGGTGCCCTGGGGGGCGCGGAAGGTTCCATCGTCAGCAGGCTAGACGATGGCGCCGAGGGCGGCTACGCCTCGACCTCGCGCGGGGCCCTGGTGCGGAAGGCCCAGGCCTCCGGCCGGGCGCGGGCCAGCAGCCGCTGCGCGATCAGCAGTGCACTCAACGCGACCAGCCAGCCGAGCGCCGCATCGACCCAGTAGTGGTTGGCGGTGACGATCGTCACCCAGCTGACCAGCAGCGGCCACAGCCCCCAGAGGACCTTCGAGATCAGGTGGCGGCAGATCACGATGCCGGTGCCGCCGATCATCATCGCGAAGGCGCAGTGCATGCTCGGCACCGCCGCGTAGGGGTTGATGAAGATCTTCGCCAGCGACGAGTCGTGGCCGACGTCGGAGTAGGCGTTGAGCGTGTCGACGAAGCCGTACTCGGGGAACATCCGCGGCGGCGCGGTCGGGTAGAGCGTGTAACCGACCAGCGCGATCCCCATCGCGACCACGAACATGTTGCGCACGAAGTAATAGGACTCGTTGCGGAACAGGTAGAGCCAGAGCAGGAAGCCGATCGCGATCGAGAACTGGGCGTTGAGGTAGACCTGGTTGGCGAAGTCGACCACCCATTGCGCCGGCAGGAAGAACGCCTGCAGGTCGGGCTCGAAGAAGCTGCCCGTCGCTTTCTCGAGGTCCATCACCTGCTGGCCGTGCGCGAAGGCCACCCCACGCACTCCCTCGGCGTCGACGATGCCGCGCACGAAGGTGTAGGCGAGGTCGACGCCGACCAGGATCGCGATCTGGCGACCGAAATCCCCCCAGCCCTGGGGCAAGCGCGAGCTAGCGGCTGAAAGCGCGCGAGACATTCGCGAATTGTAATCCCCGCGTTAATGGGGGACGGCTAGGACACGAAGTCGTGAATCCGGTCCACAACCCGAGCATCGTCGATCCGGGGCCAGTGGCCGGCGCCGGTGACGATCTCGAGCTCCGAATTCGGCAGCGCGGCGGCGTAAGCGTCGGCGAAACGGGTCGGGAGGTAGAAGTCGCGGTCGCCCCAGAGGACGAGCGAGGGACAGCTCAGCCGCGAAAGATCCTTGCCGGCGAGCGCCAGCCGGTCCGGGTCGGCGTGGCGGTAGAGGGCGAGCACCGCCCGCTGGGTCCCGCGGTCCCAGTGCTCCCAGATCATCTCGGTGAAGTCGCGCGGCATCGGGCCGCGATTCCCCGTGGCCTGGCGCATCAGCAGCTCGAAACCCGACCTGGTCGTGGTCGCGTTGAGGATCTCGCCGAGCGGTCGGCGGCGCCAGAGCTGGGCGATCCAGTGCCAGCGGTAGCCGGGCAGGAGCGGCACCGCATTGACCACGACCAGCCGCTCGACGAAGTCGGGGCGGCGCTGCGCGCCGATCAGCGCCAAGCCGCCCCAGTCGTGGACGACCAGCTTGCGGCGCTCGACTCCGAGCTCTGCGAGGCATCGCTCGAGGAAGGCAGAGAGCCCGTACATCGAGTAGTCGAAGCGAGCCGGGTCGGGGCGATCGGACCGCCCCCAGCCTGGCATGTCGATCGCAAGCGCCGGCCCGCCGCGCTGCAGAAACGGCACCCATTCCTCGCCGTGGGTCGGGTTGCCGTGGCAGTAGACGGTCGGCGTCCCCTCGCCGGGAACCCGCCGATAAAAAGCTTCGACGCCGTCGACCCGCACCCGCCCCTCTTCGATCTTCCCGCTCATCTCGGGCAGCTTACGTAGGCCGGGAGGGCCGTACCCCTCCGAACGGCTTGTACTTTTTTGGCGGAGCGCAACCTCGGACGGCCACCTCCGCCTCTCAAAAAAGTTGAGAGAGGTGGGGTACGGCCCTCCCGGCCCCACTAGGGTCGCCCCCGATGCCCTGGAAAACACCGGACAGGCGGCGGGTGCGGGCGATCCGCGACCGGCTGAGGGAGATGTACGGGCGGCCGGTCAACGATCCGCACCGGCACCCGATCGCCGAGCTGATCAAGACCGTGCTCTCCCAGCACACCAACGACCGCAACCGCGACCGTGCCTTCGCCGCGCTGCGCGAGCGCTTCCCCACCTGGGAGGAGGTGCGCGACGCGCCGGTCACCGAGATCGAAGACGCGATCCGGCCGGGCGGCCTGGCGAAGCAGAAGGCGCCGAGGATCCAGGCGATCCTCGAAGTGCTCGGCGACCCGCCGGACCTCGACTGGACCGAGACGGCCCCGCGCGAGGAGTCGCTCGGATTCCTGCTCGCGCTGCCGGGGGTGGGCCGCAAAACCGCCGCCTGCGTGCTGATCTTCACCTGGGACATCCCCGAGATCCCGGTCGACGTCCACGTCCACCGGGTCGGCGGCCGGCTCGGCCTCTTCCCGCCCAGCGCCTCGTTCGAGCGCGCCCACGACGAGATGCTGGCGGTCGTCGACCCGGCCGACGCCTACGAGCTGCACATGAACCTGATTCGGCACGGGCGCGAGCTCTGCCGGCCGAAACCGCGCTGCGGCGAGTGCGCCCTGCGGCGCATGTGCCCGTGGTACCGCGAGCAAGTACGCGACGGGAAGGCCGCCAGTAGTATGCGCGCCGCCAAATGAGCAAGCGCACCTTCATCGTCTTCGGCATCTTCATCCTGGTTCTCGCCGTCGTCATCCCCTGGCTCGCCTTCCGGTCCGACGGCGACGCCGAGACGAACGGCGAGCAGGTGACGGCCAGCCTCGAAAACGGCCAGGAGCTGTTCGAGATCAACTGCGGCACCTGCCACACCCTGTACTCGGCGGGCACCGACGGGAACTACGGCCCGGATCTCGACGAACTGCTGGCCCCCTCTGGCCCACCGGAAGGCGAGACCGCCAAGAGCACGATCGAAGCGACCGAAGGACGCGTCCTCAACGCGGTCGAAAACGGCGTCGACAGCTCGACCGAGTCGGGCCGGATGCCGGGCGGCATCCTCAACGAGGAAGACTCGAAGGAAGTCGCCGCGTTCGTCGCCTCCACTGCCGGCGAAGGGTAGCTAGGGGCCCGTCCCGGTAGGGGTTCCGCTTAACTTTTCGCTGCGCGAAAAGTACAAGACGCTCCACCCCTACCGGGACGGGCCTATATGGCTGGTTATGGACTGAATCGGAGGGCGCTGAAGACTCCGGCGTGGTCGGAGTTCCAGAACCCGTTGACCGGCTGGATCCCGCTGACCTCCGAGTCCACCAGGGTCACCGTTTCAGGGTCGCGGGTCATGATGTGGTCGACCTGATGGTCGAAATCCGCTTCGCTGCCGCCTTTGCCGACTTCCAGCAGGCTGGAGTCGAGGCAGCAGCTGAGCGGGTCGTCGGTGCTGCGCTCGACCATCCCGGCTGCCAGCAGCGTTTCGTAGGCGAGGCGGTCGGCCCCTTCGACCGTGTCGTCGTCGGAGTTGAGGTCGCCGAGCAGGACGACCGGCAGCTCGCTCGTCGCCGGTCCGGTCGGAGCCACCAGCTCGGCCGCCTGGGCCTGGCGGATCAACGGCTGGAACGCCTCCAGGTGGGTGTTGACGAAGCGGAACCAGCCGCTGCCGCGGACCCGGGCGTCGGTCGCCGTCCAGCCGCGTTTGACCGTCACCGGCACACCGGCCACCGGCACCACGAGGTTGGTCGCGAAGTTGGCTCCCTGGGCGTTTTTCGTGTCCACGCCGGCGCCGCGCCGGGCAAGGATCACGTCGCGCATGGTCAGGCGGCCGTTGATGTCGGCACCGAACGGCCCGGTTTCGGGATTCCCGTCTTCGTCGGCAGGGGCCTCGAGGTCGAACTCGTTCTGGACGACCACCACTTCGTAGCGCGTTTTGCCCTGGTTGAGCTCGGCGAGCAGTTCCTGCAGGTAGTCGTAGCGGACCGTGGTCGCGCTTGGCCCGGTGGTCAGGACTTCGAAGTTGACCGGGGCGGTGCGCCACAGGGCGACCTCCTGCAGCCCGACCAGGTCCGGCTTCGCGTCGAGGATCTCGTCAGCGAGGCCCTCAGCCCGGACGGGGAAGTTGTTGGCGGTCACTTCACGCAGGATCTGACCGTTTGCTGCGACGAAGGCCGGCAGCGTCGGCGCGAGGATGGCCGGGGTCAGATCGGCGCCGAGGTAGAGGTTGCGGGTCATCGTCCCCACGACCTTGCCTTTGCCGTGGTGATGGCCGTGGCCTTTGCTGTTAGCGGCGGCGAGGGCGGGTAAGAGGGCAAGGACGAGTGCGGTTGCGATCAGCGCCGAGACGAAAAGGCGCGTCGCTCGATGGGCGTAGCTCAAGGCTTTCCTCCTAATCAGTTGATTAATCGAGGCGCCTCACGTTATCCCCACCCCCGCATCCCGCAAAACAAATATAGGACCTGCACTTGGAAACCGGCGTATAGGTCTCACATTTGGAGCCGATACAGATATCTGCCATACTGCCGCTTAGATTTTGTAGGCAGGAATAACGAAACCCCTGGAGGTACGCGAAAAGTGGGCAAGACGATCGGGATCGACCTCGGCACGACCAACTCCTGTGTCGCCGTGATGGAGGGCGGCGAGCCGGCTGTTCTCGAGAACGCCGAGGGCGGCCGCACCACCCCGTCGGTGGTCGCCTTCACCGACAGCGACGAGCGCCTGGTCGGCACCGTCGCCAAACGGCAGGCGGTGATGAACCCGGAGAACACGATCTTCTCGATCAAGCGCTTCATGGGCCGCAAGGAGGCCGAAGTCAAAGAGGAGGAGACGATCGTCCCCTACAAGGTCGTCGCGGGGCCCAACGGCGACGTCCGGATCGAGGTGCGCGACAAGCAGTACAGCCCGCCCGAGATCAGCGCGATGATCCTTCAGAAGCTGAAGACCGATGCCGAAGCGAAGCTCGGCGAAACGGTCGACAGCGCCGTGATCACCGTCCCGGCCTACTTCAACGACGACCAGCGCCAGGCGACCAAGGACGCCGGCAAGATCGCCGGCCTCGAGGTCAAGCGGATCATCAACGAGCCGACCGCGGCCTCGCTCGCCTACGGCCTGGACAAAGAGAAAACCGACCAGACGATCCTCGTCTTCGACCTCGGTGGCGGCACCTTCGACGTCTCGGTGCTGGAAATCGGCGACGGCGTCTTCGAGGTGAAGGCGACCGCCGGCGACAACCACCTGGGCGGCGACAACTGGGACAAGGCGATCGTCGAGTGGCTGGTCGCCGAGTTCAAACGCGACCAGGGGGTCGACCTCTCCCAGGACAAGAACTCGCTGCAGCGCCTCTACGAGGCCGCCGAGAAGGCGAAGATCGAGCTCTCCTCGACGCAGGAGACGCAGATCAACCTGCCCTTCATCACGGCGGTCGAGGGGCAGCCCAAGCACCTCGACCTCAAACTGAGCCGCTCGAAACTGAACGAGCTGACCGGCGACCTGCTGGGGCGGATCGTCGGGCCGGTCAAACGGGCGCTCGACGACGCCGACGCGGCGATCGAGCACGTCGTCCTGGTCGGCGGCATGACCCGGATGCCGGCGGTCCGCGACAAGGTCAAGGAGCTGACCGGCAAGGACCCGCACCAGGGCGTCAACCCGGACGAGGTGGTCGCGGTCGGCGCCGGGATCCAGGCCGGCGTGCTGGCCGGCGACGTCAAGGACGTGCTGCTGCTCGACGTCACCCCGCTGACCCTGGGGATCGAGACCAAAGGCGGCGTGATGACGAAGCTGATCGAGCGCAACACGACGATCCCGA
>Ga0190274_10000991_pt1 | contig 16575 bp, 29 predicted proteins | sample Popmic531T_FD_133002 | JGI IMG/M metagenome (GOLD analysis project Ga0190274, IMG submission 133002) | Populus adjacent soil microbial communities from riparian zone of Yellowstone River, Montana, USA - 531 T | ecosystem: Environmental > Terrestrial > Soil > Riparian zone | place: USA: Montana...
CCGAGGCCGCACAGGATTGGAGACCAGATCAAGCAGCACAGGCCACAGCAGCCGCGAGACGCGTCGCGGTCGGTCTGGCTGCGCCGATCCCAGACCTCGACGCCATCAGTCAGGAACTCGCCGTGCTCGAGGCCGCGCTCGCAGGTCTGGCGACAGGTCCGGGCTTACATGCGCGAGTGCATGAAGCACAGATGGCCGTGCTTGCGTTACGAGTTGAATTGGTAAGACGTTGGCATCGCTTCCCGGTGAGGCTGACGCCGAGGATTTAGGGGTGAGTCGTGGGGCTGGCGGGCCTCACGACTCTGGTAGTGCGGGGTGTTAGGCGACGGCGCTCTCGCAACTGCTGACCGCGTCGTCGAGTTCAGTCTCGGCGTTGTCGAGCGATGCAACCGCGTTTTCCAACTCGTTGATGGCCTCGTCGGCCTTCTCGCCCTTCTCGCCTTCCTGCATGGCTTCGGGCATGTTGTCCTTGTACTCCTGCTCCTCGTCGCGAGCCTCCTCGAGTGCAGTCTTCGCGTCGTCGACCTTGCCGCGAGCGACGTCGATGGCGTCCTTCGCTTCCTGCAACAGGCTCTTGGCGTTGTCGATGGCCTTGCGGCGTTCCTTGTTCATTCTTCGCTTTCCTTTAGTGAGTGGTGACAGGTTCGAGTTCTTCACACCAGAAGCGCATGGACCCATCAGACATGCGCTCAGAACGTAGAGCAAAGCCTACAGGTATCCGTAGGCCGACAAACATCGTTGCGTCTTCCAGAAGTAGCTCGAAGGTCTCGGACACGTACATGTCCACGCCGACACGAATCGGCTCGCCCTGTTCAGCATGAACGTCCACGCTCACGACGTCGTCGACCTCGACGCCGTTGATCCAGATGCGCGTCGCTCCTTCTGGCTCTGAGGTAATCTTAATCGGCGGCATCAGGCGTGGTTCCTCATCGCTAAGACTTCGCGAACAGGTGTGCGGTCACCGTTACAGGCCATGCGTCGTGGCGCCTCGAGGAACTGCAACGCGTAGCCGAGGCCTTCGTACAATTCGATGATGCGGGGCGTCGCGCGATTCGCGAGGATGACAGGTCCAGGATGTGGCGTCAACCACTCGGCGATCTTCACCTGTTGTTCCCATGAGAATCGTTCGGACGTGTAAGACGTAAACGACGAATCATAGGGTGGGTCCGCGTAGACGAAGTCGTCAGCGTCTAGACGCATGTCCTCGAATGATCCGACCGTGAACGTCCACGAGGCCATCGTCGACCGATACGCCGAGAACTCTCGCTCGTAGGGGATCGCCGCGTAACTCCCGAACGGCACATTAAACACGCCGGCCTTGTTGAAGCGACACAGGCCATTGAAGCCCGTGCGATTCAAGTAGTAGAACAGGCTCGCGGCTTCGATGGTATCGACTTCGCCCTGGTCGATGAGTGTATTGAAGCGATCGCGATATTCGTAGTAAGTTGCCTCATCATTGATCATGGGCAGCGAGACGGTGAAGCCCTGCTGCAGCCAGCGATAAAACGTGATGAGGTACGGATTGATGTCGTTCGCCCAGACGCGACGCGGCTCGAGACTCATCGCGATGCCGAGGCCACCAGCGAATGGCTCCACCAGACGACGCGTCGAGTTGGCGAAGTAGCATCGCATGTATGGCTCTTGCCAGCGCTTGCCGCCGGCCCACTTCAATGGCGGTCGCATGTCACTTGTCGAACGACGCGAGTACTTTGTCGATCTCGACGACGAGCGCATCCCTGGCGACGTCGTCGACCTCATCGGCCAGCAGCGGAATGGCGCACAGTCCTTCTCGAGCACGCTGCAGCCCTTCATACAGGAGTGCGGCTTCATGTAGGCGATGATTGACGCGATCGACAATCCTCTGTTCATCGCGGAAGTCGATCGTGGCGCGGAACTCGCCAGTCTTCCGTAGACCTATGATGGCGTTCTCGTCGTCGCCCCTGCGCTCGGCCTGTTCACGATGCACGCGCTCGACGATATCGTCCAGCACGACGTTGAGTGAGACCTCGCCTGTGTCGACCATCTCCGCGAGTAGTTGGATCGTTTCGCTTAGTTGCAACTCGAAGTTCAACTCGCGGCGTCTGGCTTCTTCTGGTGTCATGACTTCTCGATGTAGTCCAGGATGATGTCCATCTGAGTGCGGAACCATTCGATCGCTTTGATGTCCTCACCGCGCGCCCGACGAAACAGTTCCACAAGATGACAATCCTGTGGGAGTCTGTCCTGCTCGAGCCACGCGATGAGTTCATCGGTCGACGCGGCCACAGCCTCACGCGTCTCGTCGATCGTCATTGGCCGACGAATGTCCGCTTGATACGCTGAGCGATCCATGCGATGACAGGCACGCTCACCGCGTTGCCCATCTGCTTGTAGCGAGGCGTGTCAGCGCAGATGCACTTCATCGTGTTGCCCTTCGCTGAGCACAGGCACGTCCAGCCCTCAGGGAAGCCTTGTAGACGCTCACACTCCAGCGGTGTGAAGCGACGCACACCCGTGCCGAGTTTGGCCATGTGCTCGAGCCGCTTCGTGTGTTGCTTGATCCACTGGTTGCTCGCATGCGATGAGTGCGCATCCAGAGTGCAAGCGACGAGGCCCATGTCCTCGTTGTCGCTGTGCTCCTCGTCGAGTATCGGCATCACGACGCCGACTTCTTCGAGGGCCGACTTGTAGTCGCCGACGATGAGTGAGTCAGCCACCTTGTCGTCGATGCCTTCGTTGATCAAGTTCTTCTGGCCCAGCGTTGTGATCAACGAGAACGACGCCGGCGTCTGGTCCACGAGGCCTTGCGACGGTCGAATGCCTGCATACTTCTGCACCAGCGTTCCAGCCGTCTCAGGCACGTAGGCAACGTCTGACGGATCGACAACCTGTAGGAACGCCGGATTGTTATCCGTGTCCCTGCTGGTTAGGTTCGCGGTCAGGGTGTGACTGACGGATCGGACACCGTCTCGCCACTGATCGCTTTTAGGGCCTTTTCGAGGTGTGGCGGGAGAGTACCGATCCAAGATGCTCTCTTGAGAATCCCCGTCGCCGCCCGTGAAGTCAAAAAGTATCTTGGATGCACGTTCTGCGTCGGCTCCAAGACATCCCACAATGAACACTCGACGGCGTCTCTGGGCGACTCCGAAATATCGACTGTCGAGGACCCGCCACGCCACGCTGTACCCGCTGTCGACCAGCGTTTTAATGACGACGGCGAAGTCCAAACCTCGATTGGAAACAAAGAGTCCTGGAACATTTTCGAGTAGCACCACTGGAATACTGAGTTCAACTGCAATGCGCACTGCTTGGAAGAACAGGCTCGTGCGCGCTCCGGCGAGTCCCACCCTCATGCCAGCGGTGGAGACGTCTTGACATGGGAAACCTGCTGCTAACACATCGACAGGTTCAAGCTTGGTCGTGACTCTCCCCTTGACAACGCCGCCGATGCGAGTCACGTCCCGATAGCAGGGAACGATGGGCCAGCGTGCTCGCAGAATCTTCCGTGCGTTCCTGTCAATTTCGCACTGCCATGCGACCTTGAATCCCGCATGCTCAAAACCTAGATCGAATCCGCCGACACCTGAGAACAGGCTGCCGACCTTCAGCGCTTGATCCATACTTTCTCCACCGTGTCAAGAACAATCGACGCGGCCATTAAATATCCTACCGGTTTATCCGGCCTCCTGTGGGCCTCTGTGGCGAGTCCGGACGGCCGAGGCCGATGGCTGGCATGGCCAGAGGCCAGAAGTCTCGCCAGAAGGGCCCGTAGCTCGTTCTACCGATACGCCAGCCGGCGAAGCCGTTCGCGTTCGGCAGCCACCGGCCCCGGCACGGCCGCGAACCTCTCGTCTGGTCGCTCCATGCCGGGAACGAACCGATAACGAGGGCCAGCCGGCGGCAGGGCCTCGTCGACGCCGGCGAGCCACAGATGGCACTGCGTCTTGAGTCGCCGCCACGCTGACGACTTCGACTGCCAAACGGTTCCGAGCGATTGAGTCATGATGTGCCTTCCTAATAGTGCCGGGGTTCTCTCCACCCCGGCGTAAGTCACGTCGTTGCGTGGCGCTACTGGCTCCAGACGTTCTCATGCCGCGATTACCGCGTTCGCCACTTCCGCCGGCGTAGGGTCAGGACTTCCCCGCCGGATGCCGCCGTGCATGTCCTGTGGCAGAATGCCTACTAGATGTCGTCTGAGCCTGGAACGCGCTCGCCGACGTTCGCACCGTGCGCGAAGTCCATGTCATCGTCCGCCGACATGTCGCGGTCGACCTTGCTCGTGTCAAGGTCCTTCACGGACGCGTAGAGCGCCTTGCCATCTTCGTACTGGTCCTTCGTGACCCAGCCCGAGTTGGAGATGATGTAGACGAAGTGCGGCTTCGGCTTGAGTTGCGTGTCCGACGTGATCTGATAGGCGCCGGCATAGATAGGCGACGTCCTACGCAGTGCGATGAAGCCGTTCAGCGCCTTTGCAGCCGCGAGGCCGCTGGACTTGAACGACAGCGCGACCAACTCAGGCTCGCGGTCCACGCCCTCTGGCGGCAGGATGCGAGCGATGTAGTCGCGGAACGTCGTGGCCGCCGGCTTCTCGCCGTTCGGACCAAAGCGCGTCCGAGGATCGTTCATCGACACGTTGGGGTCCTTGACGCCACCACCGTCGTCCTGCGAAAAGAACTCCATGGCACGCAGTGCATCCTTGCGAAGAATCTGGACTCGCACGGACTTGCCGTAGTTCTCGCCGGTCATGCTGTTAAACAACATGCCGGGCTTGAGGTCGGGGATGCGCTTCGGATCGCCGTCGGTCACCTGTGGACTGAGAGCCTGCGCCAGCGTCAGTCGCGGGATGAGGACATCATCCTTGGAGAACGTCTCGAGACCTTCGCGACTGGTCTCGATGTAGTCCGGCACGCTGGACGGTGCGGTGGTGGCCAGTGCGGTGGATGTGGGCGTCGTCGTTGCGAGCGCCTTGTCGTTTGCTGCCATTGTTCTAGACTCCTGTGTGTTGCGTTGTGAGTTGTGTAATGCCCGAACTACCCGAACGAACTACAGCCGCGTCCCACCCTCGAGCGCGTGCCTGCCTGTGATGAACTCATCTCCCGGACGTCCAATACGCAGCAGGCGAATGGTGGCGTACTCTGGCTGCCAGTGTTCTGCGAGAGGTTCACCGAAGCCGACGATCACGGACGTGCCACACTCTGGACACGCGTACCTGTCAGCACTCAACAACTTGTAAGGCATGCCGTCTTCGGTCACTTCCTCGACGGTCACGCTGTTCTTGGCGCACTGCATGAAGCGGCCGCACTGACAAAGGGGTGGTCTCACTTCGTAAGCCTTTCCATACGAATCTTGTCCTTGGCGTAGATTCGCACACCGTCAGGCGCCGGCAGTCCGTCCTCGAGGCGCTGCTTCGTGATGCTGTTCACCGTGGACCACGCCAAAGACATCCGACGCTCGAGCCCTTCATTGACACACCACTGACGTAGCGCCTCTGGGTCCTCGACGCTGGAGTACGGCTCGACGTAGACGCTAATCAGTTCGCGGTCCGTCTTGACCTGTGTGAGGCCTTCAGACTCGAAGTGTTGCGTCATCAGTTGCGAGACCGCATCAAGTTCGACTTCGATGGCGGCGAGTTCGCCGTTGATGATGTCCTTCGTGTCGCGCAGTTCACGATAGAGCCGCGCCAGCGAGGCAGGGGTCATCCTATCGCCGTTCGCCACGAGACGATCGCGAGCCATACCCACGCGCTCGGCGTGGCTGGCGTCACCGTCCGTGTACTTCGGCAACTCGGCGAGTTGTTTGTTCAGGTTCGGGAAACGTGTTCGGCTCATAAGTCCATGTGTGAGGTTGACAGGTTGTAGAGCGTTGGTCGGATTGTCGCGGCTGCCATGCGTCCAGTCAGTCAAGCGGGTGTGGCCCACAACCATGCTCCCAACAGGATGGCAACAACGACAGCGGTCACGACGAAGACGAGCGTTATCCACGCCTGCTCGACGTCGCGATCATGTTGGCGACTCATCCTGACGAGTCCCAATTCGTGATGATGGCCTTCGCCATGCCGTGCTCGTCGGCTGCCCAGACAGTCGTGCAGTGCTGAGCACGATACGTCTTCAAGTCGACGACCGCGATGTGCGTCGGCCTGAAGTCGTGCTTTGGCTTCGGTTGCGCCAGCATCTCGGCGCACAGGTCCTCGAACGTCATCGGATTCTGCGACAGCCAGTATGGCGAGAGGCCACAGAATTGATCGGTCACGAGGACCTTGGTCATTGGTACGCCTTCAACTACTTGTTCCATAGCCATGCCTTTAATGCGAACATCTGTTCATCGTTTGACCCACAGTGCCTGTCGAGACCCCACTGCGTTGGTGCTTCGCAATATGGCGATGGCGATGGGTCCCTTGGACGACGACGTGGAACATACTCCACATCATCGTCGTCTGGTTCTTCGTGTTGCACCTTCGGTCGCCGTCGTCGTTCCAGGGCTGCTGCCTGTTGCGCCGCGGCTCGTTGTAGTCCTGCTTGATGCTGTCGATCCAGCATCAGGACCAATCGGAGCAATCGGAGCGCGTCGTTCTCATCCATCATCGAGGTCCCTTCTCGATGTAGGCTGCATCCTCGAGGCTAATCAGTCGTGCGGCGAAGGCGCCGGCAAGCGCGAACGCTGCCAGCGCCATCACGATCACGAGTGCTCGCCATAGCCACTCGCGAACGTTCATCAGATGCCGTTGTCCTTCTTCAAGTGCCGTGGAAATGCAGGCGTCGGCATACCGATGAAGAAGTCAGGCCTGATTAGATAGTAGCAGTAGGCGTGCCACCACCCTGTTTCCTGAACCTTCACGAGCCGGTCGCCCGGTTCGCACGTCTCAGGACCAGCAAGGCAACGCTTGCACTCTCCGTACTTCCAACCTGCCTCCCCGACGACGACGACGCGTGGTGTCGCTTCCGTCTTTGGAGGATGAATCCGATTATCATCGCGATGCACGCCTGGAAGGACCTGTTCGGTAAACCGTTCGCTACGCGATGACGGCGGCGTGTTGTTGGCCTGCTGCTGTGGCGTGAGGATGTCCTCGAGCGCCGCGATGACAATCTGTCGGTTCACCGTGTAGCCGGCCTTGAGTTTGCTCAAGACTTCGGTGGGGGTGAGGGTGTCGTTCATGTGTAGGCTCCGTCTGGTGTGTGTGGGTACAACTACGCCCTGCTGATGCGCTCCGAACAACTCACCATGTGATGCGAGCGAGAAGTCAGAACACCACAGCGCGAGCACTGCCACATCAGCCCCGGGGAATCCGGAGCCGCGTGCAGATCAAGGCGACAGGCCTGAGGCGTCGAGTAGCCGCAGGACAAGCACCATAGCTTGTGTGTTGGATTGGTAGGAAGGATGCTACGCACTTCTTCGTTCTCCCCTGCTCGTAACAGGTGGCGGACTTAGGTCACACTTCTTGCAACCCCTGATCCGATTGAACAGTAATTATATGCCTAAATGATTCACGAAGTCAATCGTTATTTTAACCTGTGGCTTACGTATTAGTCTTGTCTTTCAACGCAGCCACCCACGCGCTTGCAGTCCACGTCGCGACGTTCTCGCCGGCGCGTCGAGCCTTCTCGATGATGTGATCGATCGTGTTCTGACCGCCAGGGCCTTTCGCCAGAATCGAGTAGTAAGCGATCGGCGACCGCTGCCCTGGACCATAGACTCGGTCGAGCGTCTGCGCCGTGCGTCCTGGCGAGTAGCCACTCGACAGGGTGATGCAGGTATGGCTCGCGGTCATGTCGAGGCCGAAGGATCCTGTGCCTTCAATGCCGATGCAGAAGACAGGGCCAGCAGGAGTCGTCTCAGGCTTCAGTAGTGCGAGGGCCTGTAGACGCTCCTCGCGTGGCTGATTGCCATAGATGCCGGCGACCGTCACTTCTGGATACGCGGCTCGCACGGTCTCGAGCGCGCGGAACATCTCAGCGCGGAAGCGACACCACGCCACGACCTTCGCGTTAGGGTCCTCGGCGAATCGCTGCTCGAGGAACCACATCAGCACGTCGAGTTTTTCGCGTCCGAGTTCAAGCGTAGATGACTCGCTACCAGACTCGCTCTCGACGCCGCCGAGGAACCCACTGGTTATCTGAGACAGGCGCAAGACCTTGGCCGCGGCTGTGGCGCTGACCGCGACCTGTGAGTCTTGCAACCAGACGACCATCTCGTCGCGCATCTCCTTGTAGGCTTGCCACGTCGCCGGCTTCAGTGTCGCGGTGAGCGCGACGGACTCAAGCTTCGGCGGCAGGTCGAGGCAGTCCTTCTGTAAGCGTCTGACTGTGTATGGTGCGAAGCGCTGCTGCAGGTCCTCCAGGTTGGTCCAGCCTGTGATCTCCTCTATCGGCTTTCCGTGTGGCGTCTTGATCTGCTTGCCACCACGTCCGAGTATCGGCTGGCGCAGAGCGTACTTCGCCAAGTAGTGCGTGACGTAGGGACACGCGAGAATCTTCGGATGCAGGATGTTGCCCTGTGAGAACAGGTCCATCGGCGAGTGAAAGATCGGCGTGCCATTGAGGAGCACGACACGGCCGCACTGCTTACGCAGTTTCATGCACGACTTCGTCTGCGCAGACTTCCACGACTTGACGAAGGCCGACTCGTCGAGCACGAGCAGCGTCCGGCCGTTGCAGACCTTCATCAACGCTTGAAGTCTGGCCTCGGCGCGGATGAACTCGTAGTTCGTCACGACGATGCGCAGTTGCGTAGGCGACGTCGGACCAGAGTTCCACTGGCGGACCTTGCTATGGAACTCTGAGACGCGAGCCGGCGTCGACAGCCACAGGTGTTTGGCGAACTCGCCGAGGGACGGATCGAACCAGACATCGCGCACAGGAGCAGGGGCCACGACCACGACTCGGTCGATGACGCCCTGCTCGTACATGAACTGCGCGGCGTCGATGATGATCTTGCTTTTGCCCGTTCGCATCTCGGACGTGATGAAGAAGTATGGCTCGTCGAGGACGCGCTGCACGTCTTCACGTTGATGCTGAAACGGAGTCAATCGACTACGCGAGAAGTCTAGCATTACTGTGTGCTCTGCGGGAAGACGCCGAGTTTCGCCTGTCGCGCGAGAACTTTGACATCTTCCGGGAAGTCGTTGTTGAGAATCCAGTCGTAGTAGTCAGTCGGGATCCTGTTCATCGGCACGCCGTGATGCTTGCCGAAGTTGCACACAGGAATCCCGTCCGCGTTGAGCACGAATCGCCGAGTGCTGTCCAGCCATCCTGGCCACTGGATCGCGTGCAGGTCGGCTGGTGTTCGCGGTAGGTCATACTTCACGATCTGCGCAGCGATGACTTCGACGCTGCCCTTGACGTCGGACAACGCACCGTGTGCGCCTTCGAGGGCCTTGCCGGTGTGCTTGCGATAGAGCGTGCTCAACGTTCGCGGCTCGCCTATCTGCTCGAGCCTGTCGATGTCGATGATGTGCGCACCACCATACGACCACGGCACATTGACTCGCGACATCTCAGCGGCCAGAATCTCCAAGTCGAATCGGATGTTCTTGCCGGCGAAGTCGCAGTCTACAAAGCCTCGCGTGAGGCTCGGCGCGATGTCACGGAAGAACGGCACAGGTCCGAACTTCGCGCATGTGCAGTCAATCGCTGACAGGTCGCAGACTCGACAACGCAAGATGCGATCATTGTCGATGCCGTGGATCTTGATCGCGTTCTCCGGGATGGTCACGCCAGGATTGATGAGCGAGCGCCACTCCTTCTGTAAGCCGCCGGCATCGAATAGCTGGAAGCCCAATTCGATGATGCGGTCGTTCTTGGTGTTGGTGCCCGTCGTCTCCGTATCGAAGACGACGAGCGGTCTGGTCAGTGTCAGCAGGGTGTGCAGCATCACGACATTCGCAAGGGCATCTGGACGTAGGTGAAGTATTCGCTGCTGTTGAACAACACCGGCTTCGAGGCACCCGTCCACGACATGCGGATGACGTCTTCGTCCGCGGCCTCCAAGAAGTTGAGCAGCATGTCCGCGCCGAGTGTGATGCTCGAGGCCTCGCCGCTGTACACAACCGGGATCTTCTCGCTGCTCTCGCCATCCTTGCTCTTGCTGGACAGCGTGAGTTCATCAGGCACGAACGCGAAGTCCACATACTTGTTCGTCAGCGCTGCCAGCTTGACGCCCGTGATGAGTTCTTCGCGCGGCAGGTCGACCGAGAACGTACAGTCCTTCGGGATGATGCGGTTGTAGTCCTGGAACTTGTCGTCCTCGCTGAGACGCGACGCGATGAGTAGGCGACCGTCTACAACAAAGAAGGTGTGCTTGTCACCCATCGAGTAGAGTGTTTCCTCGCCACGGAACTCGGCGAGCATCTCGAGCGCTTTGCGCGGAATGACGATGGCCTGTGGGACAGGGCTGCCGTCGTTCTCCTCTGACGTTCGCAGCGACAGACACTGACCGTCAGTCGCGATGAGCGACTGACCTGTGAGCAGCGCGCCCTCCAGGTGCGTCTTGCCAGACTTCGTGTCAGCCGCGAACAGGACGTCGCCGATCATCTCGCGGAAGACGGATGTCAGCGTGATCTGCTGCAGTCCGTTCAGCGTCGGCATGGTCGGGAACTGGCTCGCCGCCATGGTAGGAATACGACTACTGTAATTGCCGGCGCTGACGCGGACGCCGTTCGCTTCGTCTGTGAACGTGACTTCCTTGTCGACGAGCAGACGCAACACGTCCAACAGGTGGCGAGCGGGCAGCGTCGTGTCGCCGGCCTCGAGCACGGTACCCGGGCAGTATGTCACGAGGTTAAGGTCCATCCTGCTCGCCGCGAGCCGCATCCCATCTTCCGAGGCCTGAATGAGGATGTTGTTCAGGATCGGCATGGCAGGCTTGTTCGCCATGATCTTCGCCAGGAACTCCAGTTCCTTCAGGAACTCGCGCGCAGAAAATGATACTTTCACAGTGCAACCCTTCTGAGCATCGACAAGTGCTCTTGTAGTTCTTTGTTTACAGGTTTAACGCCACGACTCTCGCGCGCTAGTTTCTCCTCGACGGCGGTAGAGACCCACTCACTCATTGACGCAGGTCCGTCTGCGAGTGATGAGACCATCAACCACACGAGGTCCTTCGTTCGTGGGTCCAAGTGAGCACCGACGAACTTCGTCCGGCGACTATGAACAATGGCCATAATGGTTCTAACAATACGCCGGTTTGAAACCGTAAGTCAACCCTTTCATGTCTCCCCGTGAATACGTAAGACGTGGCTAACCAATGTCGCGGCGTCGTGCCCAGTCCATGAGGCCTCGATGCAGTTAAACACTGGATGCACGATGTTCGTTCGGACGTCGTTGCCTTTCGCATCCTCGAGCCACAGGACGTACCGACAGAAGGACTGCTCGGCCAGCCTCACGCACAAGAGTTCCTGCAAGCCTTGCGACTCGTAGTGCGGCGTGCCATGCTTGAACTCCCAATAGGTGGTGATGCCATTACCGACGATACAGCGGTCAGGAGCACCAGCCGTCGAGAACTGCAACGACAGGAAGTGTGGCGCGCGACGCTTCAATTCGTCAGTGAATGCTGACTTAAGCCGGCCTTCGCGTTTCATTAGCACTCCGCCCACGTCTTGCCTGTCTTGACCTTCCAAATAATGGGGACTAAGACGTCGAACGACTGACGCATCAGAATCTCGAGCACGCGTGCTTCCGTCTCAGGCTGCTGTGCATCGCCGTCGACTTCGTCGTGGACCGTCTGACGCATCAGGAAGCCAGTGTACTTCCGCTCTGCATGCAGCTCGATTAGCTTTTGCTTCATGATATCCGCGGCGCTGCCCTGGATAACGTAGTTCAGCGAGGCGTGCGTCCGTGAGAGTTCAGACTTGGGAAACCGCGCACGACGTCCGAGGAGTGTCGTCACGAAGCCTTTATCGCGAGCCTGCTTCGCGGTGACGCGCAGTAGTTCCTTGAACTCGGGAAACAGGTCGTCGTAGGTGTCGATGATGAGGTCCGTCTCTACGCGAGACATCGCCAGCGTCTCGGCGGCCTTGTCCCTGCCACCACCGTAAATCTTGAGAAAGTTTAGGTTCTTCGTTACCTTTCGCGTGACGTTCTTGTGCGGCGTGATGATGTCCTGCACGACGCGATGGAAGTCCACCCATGTTCCATCCTGTAACGAAGGGTCCTGCAGTTTGGCCCAGTCAGCCTGATACGCCTTCAGCAGCTTAGGCGACGCCGCGAAGTGAGCAGCCAATCGGTATTCAATCGACTGCGCATCCGCGCCTAGGTAGTTTCCAGTCTCAGGAATGAACAGACGACGGATCAAGTAGATGGCATCGTCGTGCGAGTCGTCACTCGGATCGATGCCGAACGCCTCGCGCTGCTTGTCGACACTGAAGACCTGTTGCAGGTTTGCTCCGAAGCGCTCGTCGTTCCTGCTCCCACCAGACATGGAGAACCGACCGCGAATCGTGCCGAACTCATCGCCACGCAACTGGTGCAGCGCGAAGCGCAACTTGCAGTCATCGCCCACGACGTCATCATAGGCGCACAGGAACTTCGAGCGCAAGGACGCAAGCTTCCCCGCGGCTCGAGCACGCTGCACGAGTGGATGGTCGATAGTCGACAGGACAGCATCAGTAAATGAAGGCTTGTCCTTACTTGTAAACGTCGTCACAGGAATGCCGAGCGCGTCGAACAAGCGCTCCCAATCGCTGGACTTGTCCGGGTTCATATCAAAGCCGAGCGTGCCGGACAGTTCATGCAAGTATTCGTGCAACGCGTCGCGAGACTGATAGACCCACTCTCGCAGCAGCGACCTGTTGATGTGCGCTGCGTTCTTCTCCATCTCGACGACGACGGGGATGGTCCCATCTTCGAGGTCGCGCACACGCTCGAGGCCTTGGTCGTACAGCATGGGTGCGAAGACGTCGGCCAACTCGAGGACAGCCTGTGCGTCCGTCTCAGCGTAGGACGCGACCTCGCCGCCGTGGTACGACGACATGCGCGTCTTGTCGAGGCCTTGGCCGGTCTTGCGCGTGGTCGTTAGGTAGTCTTTGCACAACGAGTCGAGGGTGAACTCCTTGCGATACTCGTCGAGTAGGGCAGCCTGATGCGCGACATCTGAGAACGTGCAGCCCTGGGCTTCGAGGTCGATGCCCCACTCGCGCATCATATGGATGTCGTAACGTATGTTTGCGCCTACGAGATGCTTGCCTCGCAGCTCGCGCTCCGCCCATCGCTTGACAGCAGCCTCATCGAGGTTGCCGCCGCTGTGCCCGAAGGGTAGGTACTGATTGACCCATCCGTCTGGACCTGCGAACGAGACAGAGATGCCGATAGGCCGATCGCCGCCCCACCACTTGAGACCGTTCGTCTCAGTGTCAAAGCCGAGTTCTTCCTGTCGACCGAGTTCTGGTGGCTCCTGTGGAGTCCAGTTCAGACTCTCAGCAGACGGGACATACGCCGGCACGAATGGCGCCGACGGTGCAGGTGTGAGTGTGACATCGCTTGCATGAGTGAATGACAGTGCTCTCGCTTTGCGTGTCGCTGCGTCCATTATTCAGCCTTCGCGAAGACGGCAACGATTGTTTCGCACAGTTCGTCTTCACCCATTGCACAGGTCATATGCCAAGAGTGCAGCGCATAACCTAGCTTCTGGTTGTCTTCGATCATGCGTTGGAACTGCTCGCCTATTGTCGGCTGACCGTCATCCCAATGCGTACTAACATGGCCAACAATCATTGGTAGCACTTTACTTACCTCTTTCTTCGCGCACCACTCACAAACGGTCTGCCCTGGTGCTAATGGCACGCACGCCAAGCACACAGGGCATCGAGTAATCGAATCGTTAGGCATAGGCTTACCGACTGATAGACGTCCACAGGTTCGCGAGCCGACGTGCGAGTATCCACACGCCGGCCAAGAGCCAACCTACGAGCAGTGCTGCAGGAAACCAGAAGACTTCGGGGATGGTCATCCTTCTGGACCTTCAGCAGGTCGCGTCATGACCGGCAGCGGATCGTGCGAGTCCGCGAGTTCTCGCGCGGTGTTCGCGAGTTTCGCGCTGCTCGCCTTCACGGCGTCCAGCCTGTCGCCCTCTGGCAAGAGGACGAGCAGGCAGTGCATCTGCGCGGACAGCGATCGCACCGCCCACGCAAGTTGTGTCACGGGAGTAATCGGCTCCATGACTAGTCGACGTCTCCAGCGCGGAGCGCATCGAGGTTCGCGCGCAGCGCGGCTTTCTCGACGAGTGCGAGGGCCTTCATCGCGTGCAGCGCGAGCAGGATCGTCTCGTTGGTCGCGTCCACAGGAAGTTCCAGTAGTTCCCGGGTTTCCTGTTTCAGCGCGTCATCAGTGAGAGCCGGGGCGACAGGGCTGAGTGGCGGATCGAATGTGAGCGTAAGTTGTTTCATGGTGTGTGTGCGAGCAAGGTGCGAATCTCCTGGCTGTACCAGTCGGCGCGTGCCTTGAACCACAGCGCCTCTTCATCAGTGGGAGCGTACAGCGCTCCGTCCATGTCTCTGTCGCGACAATACGCGAGTTGCCTACCCATAGGCCACGAATCGAACAAGGCCTGTGGCACCTCGCGCCACTCGCTTCGAGGCAGGTCTATCGTCTCGGTGACCTGTAGACGTTCCCTTACGACAGGCTCGTCGTCGAAGTCGAACAGCGACGGCTGCTTAAGCGTTTGCTTGCGCATTCTCGGCGTCCTTAATCAGTCGGCTCATACATCACTTCGGCGCCGTATCAGTTCATTGAGTGCGATCGTGATGTCGCGGAGTCCGATGCGAAGTGTGGCCTCGATGCGGTCCAGTCCCTCGCGAATCGACTCGATGGCCGTTTGCTCAGTCTCGCCTGGAAGGCTAGTCGTGCGTAGTTGCTTCGCTACGCTCGTGACTGCGTGCGCGATGTCGTGCTCGGCCTGCATGTTGTTGTTCATGATCTATCCAATCAGTGGCGGCTCGACGTCTCGCTCTGGGTCATCCTCGACGAGGTACTGAGACATCAGATCCAATCTGTCGATGATGACACACGCGGTCAGTCGACCTGTAGACGTAGATAGGGCCCTTGGGGCCTTGCTCGAGGCGCGTCCCCTTGGGCAGGTCACCGTGGTGCAGAACGCGCACACGACGCCCACAGGCGCTGCAATAGAACCGTTTCATAGGCTGACCCTCTGGAATGGGTCCAGAGGCCCCAGAAGGGCCTCTGGTGAGGTTTAAAGGGCCTCGTGGGTGTCTCGCTTCGCGCGACGCTTCGCACGATGCTTCGTGTCGAACGCGTCCCACCATGAGACAGGATCGAAGCCATGAGAGTCCAGAAGGCTCATGGCGACAAACACCTGCGTCTCGCCCACGCCCTTGAGTCGGTACAAGGACATGGGGTCTGTCTCCGCGAGTTGCTGCGGGGACAGGACCTTGATGCGTGCCAGCGTTTTCTCTAGACGCTTGACCGCGATCATGTTCGCGAGTTGTAAGGTATCGACGACGTCTCGCCTGGACATGCTGACGCCTAGCAGCGTCACGAAGGCATCGTCTAACGTGTCAGCAAAGGACTTGCTGAGACAGGTCTCTACTGCGGTACGACTTAACAAACACCACGACCTTTCGGCACGGAAAGGCGCAAGGCCCGGGGGGAGCCTTGCGCCTCTGGTTGATGCGTCAGCAGGTGCTGACTAGATGGCGCCGACGGTCTCGCCTTCGGCCTCGGCCTCGGCGCCCTCGGCCTCGTCCTCGAAGCCGGGGAGCGGCTGGATGCCGAGCTTCGCCTTGCGAGCCTCGAGGTTCGCGATCTGCTTGGCGATCTTGTCGCGCTTCTCTGCGAGCAGTTCCTCGGGGGTCATCGCGGCGCGGAGGGCCTTCCGCTCTTCCTTCGTCAGCTTGACCGCGGGGGTCTTCACTTCGCCGGCGAACGGGAGTTCCAGCGTGGCGGGCGGCGTCGCGGGCAGGAAGTGGTGCCCGATGAGGATCACGCCGACCGCGCCCGGGATGCCGTACACGTGGCGACCTGTCGTGTCCGTCTTACGGAAGTGGAAGGTGCTGGTGGTCGGCGCGTCCTGCGTGGTCGTGTCCTGCGTCTGGTCGGTCATGGTGTTCTGCTCCTGTGAGTCGTTCGTGTTGTTGCTGTTGTTGCTGTTCTTGTTCGCGGCTTCAGTCTCGACGACCTCGGCAATCTCGACGGGCTCGACGACGGTCTCGACTTCGGTCAACGATACGTCCGTCGCCGGCGAATTGTCAACGGCCTTTTTGCTGCCCTTCTTGTTCATCTTCGCGGCGGTGGTGGCGTTCACGGTCATCAGCGATCCAGCGGTCTTGCGTGCCATGGTTCTATCCTCGATTCGTAGTCTGTTGCTTACCTGTTGGAAGCCCCGCCCGGATTGACGGGGCTTCAGTAGACCTGCCTCAGTCCATCCGCGAGCCGACGTAGGCAGTGATGCCCGCGTCGACGAGGACCTTGGCGTAGGCTCGAGCATACGCTTCCTTGCGCGCCATGCTCTGATTGAACTGGAACACCCAGATGGTGACCCCGCCCTCGTAACCCTTGTCCCCGATCTTGCGCTCGCGGAGTCGCCTGCCTACCTGTGAGTTCGCCGGCTTCACCGTGACCCACGCGAACCCGCAGGCGCCGTCCATCACGA
>Ga0190274_10000992_pt1 | contig 16562 bp, 16 predicted proteins | sample Popmic531T_FD_133002 | JGI IMG/M metagenome (GOLD analysis project Ga0190274, IMG submission 133002) | Populus adjacent soil microbial communities from riparian zone of Yellowstone River, Montana, USA - 531 T | ecosystem: Environmental > Terrestrial > Soil > Riparian zone | place: USA: Montana...
CAGTCGTAGCGGGTCGGGAAGTTGATGAAGGTGAGCATGTCGTCGGGCAGGCCCAGGTCCTTCAGCACCGCCGACTTGATGCGCCGCACCGGCGCCAGCGCCATCATTCCCTTCTTCACGCTCTTGGGAATGAAGCCGAACAGTGCGGCGTTGACGAACAGGTTCATCTTCGGCGCGTGCGCGGCCTTGCTGAAGATGTCGAGCACGTCGCCGACGCGGTAGCCCACCGGGTCGACCAGATGAAAGCACCGCTTGTCGAGGTCGGTCTTCAGGTGGCTGATGTGGTCGAGCGCGGCGACGACGAAATCCACCGGCACGATGTTGATGCGCCCGCCCTCGAGCCCCACCGAGGGCATCCACGGCGGCAGCAGCTGGCGCATCCGCTGGATCAGCTTGAAGAAGTAATACGGCCCGTCGACCTTGTCCATCTCGCCGGTCTGCGAGTCGCCGACCACGAGAGCCGGCCGGTACACCGTCCACGGCACCTTGGACTCCTTGCGCACGATCTTCTCGCTCTCGTGCTTGGTCATGAAGTAAGGATGGTCGAGGCCCTCGGCCTCCTCGAACATGTCCTCGCGGAACACGCCTTCGTAGAGGCCGGCGGCGGCGATCGAGCTGACGTGATGCAGGTGGCCGGCATCCACCGCCTTGGCGAATTCGACGAGGGCGCGCGTACCGTCGATGTTGGCGGCGATCTGCGACTCGGCGTCGGCCGAGAGGTCGTAGACCGCGGCGAGGTGGTAGACGTGGTCGACGTGGCCCTTGAGCTTCTTCAGGTCGTCGGCGGAGACCCCCAGCCGCTTGGCCGTGAGGTCGCCGTACACCGGCACGGCGCGAGAGCGGGCGCCCTGGTCCTCGATGCCCCAGTAGGCGTAGAGGTCGGACAGCTTGGCTTCGCTTTCCGGCCGCAGCAGGAAGTGCACCGTCGCGCCGCGGCGGGCGAGCAGGGCCTTGACCAAGCGCTTGCCGATGAAGCCCGTGGCTCCGGTGACGAAGTAGCGCATCCAACCCTCCGATTCGTTCGTCCGGGCCGCGATTGCCCGATCGGCGGATTCTTGTGCAAAGCCCTGCCGGGGTCGATTAGGGTGCGCCCCCGACGGAGTCTGCATAGAGTTCCGGTTTCTGCGCTGCACCCCGCGGTCGCAACATCAAGGAGAGCTGAGCATGGTCAAGAAACTCAAGGCGATGGCCGCCAAGCAGAGCGCCTCGGGCGCGGGCCTGTTCGACAGCGCGCTCGCCGACTCGATCAAGGCGTCGGCCAAGGAAATCTGGCTCGCCGGCATGGGCGCCTTCGCCAAGGCGCAGGCCGAAGGCAAGCAGGTGTTCGAGGCGCTGGTCAAGGAAGGCAACTCGCTGCAGAAGAAGACCCAGGGCGTCGCCGAAGAAAAGTTCGGCGAGGTCACGAGCAAGATGACGAGCATGGCCGACGAAGTCACCACCAAGGCCAACCAGCACTGGGACAAGCTCGAGTCGATCTTCGAGGAGCGCACCGCCAAGGCGCTGAAGAAGCTCGGCGTGCCGACTTCCAAGGACGTCCAGGCCCTGATGGACCGAATCGATGCGCTGAGCGCCCAGGTCGCCGGCCGCAGCAAGTCGGCCGCCAAGACGACCGCCGCGAAGAAGCGCGCCCCGGCCAAGACGGCCGCCAAGCGCGCCCCGCGCAAGACCGCGGCCTGAGCCCGGTCCTCGCGACACCCGTCGCGAACGCTGAAAGAGGACGCCGCGGCGTCCTCTTCTCATTGGAACGTTGGATTCAGACGGTCGCCTGTCCGAGATAGCGGCTCTCGAGATGGCGCCGGAAGTGGATCGGATTCAGCGCCTCGCCGCTGGCGCGCTGCGCCAGCTCCGCCGTGGTCCAGCGGCTGCCTTGCAGCCAGATGTGGTCGCGCAGCCAATCGAACACCGGCGCGAGGTCGCCACCGGCGATGCGTGCATCGAGGTCGGGGGTGCTCCTGCGGATCGCCGCGAACCACTGGGCGGCGTACATCGCGCCGAGCGTGTAGCAGGGGAAGTAGCCGATCAGGCCTTCGCTCCAGTGCACGTCCTGCATGCAGCCGTCGGCGAAGTTGCCGCGCGTGTCGAGGTCCAGCAGCGACGCCATCCCCTCGTCCCAGAGCGCCGGAATGTCCTCGGCCTCGATCTCGCCGTCGATCAGGCGCCGCTCGATGCCGAAGCGCAGGATCACGTGCGCCGGGTAGCTGAGCTCGTCGGCGTCGACGCGGATCAGGCCGGGCTCGACGCGCGTCGCCACTCGCTGCAGGTTGGGCACGTCGAACGCCGGCTGCGGCCCGAGGTGCCTGGCGATCAGCGGCGCGAGCAGGGCGACGACCGCCGGATGGCGGCCAAGCTGCATCTCGAAGGCGAGGCTCTGGCTTTCATGGATCGCCATCGAGCGCGCGCGAGCGACGGGCTGGCCGAGCAGGCCGCGCGGCAGGTTCTGCTCGTAGCGCGCGTGTCCCGTCTCGTGGATCGTGCCCATCAGGCTCTGCATGAAGTCGTCTTCGCGATAGCGGGTCGTGAGGCGCGTGTCTTCCGGCACGCCGCCGCTGAACGGATGGGCGCTCTCGTCGAGCCGCCCAGCCTCGAAGTCGAATCCGAGCAGCGCCATCGCCTCGAGGCTGAGCGCACGCTGCGCTGCCTTTGGAAACGGACCGCGCGGCGCCATCACGACTTCGCTCGCCTGACGCTCCCGGACGGACCGAACCAGCGCCGGCAGCCACGACTGCAGGTCCCCGAACAGACGCTGCACCTCGGCACCGGTCATGCCCGGCTCGTGCTGGTCCATCAGCGCGTCGTACGGTGCCAGTCCCGTGGCGTCGGCGAGATGCTTGGCCTCTTCCCGTGCCAGACGAAACACAGGACGAAGGTTGACGAGAAAGCCGGCCCAGTCGCCCGTCTTGCGCTGCGTGCGCCAGGCATGCTCGCAGCGCGAGGTGGCGAGCGATTGCTCTTCGACCAGACGGGTCGGCAAGGCGTTCGAGCGCAGCCAGCTGCGGCGGATCTCGCGCAGGTTGGCACCCTCGACGTCGCCGAGCGGCTCCTGCTCCGCGCGGGCGATCAGTCCGCCGAGGCGCGGCTCGGTCCTGAGGCGATGCAGCAGAGCGTCCATTTCGGCGAGCGCCTCGGCGCGCGCCTCGTTGCCCCGGGCCGGCATCATCGCCGCTCGGTCCCAGCTGGCGATCGAGTGGAGGTGGTTGAAGCGGTGCAGGCGCGACCAGTGCCGGGCCAGCTCCTCGTACGCGGCGCTCGTCATCGGCGCGGCCGACCCATCTCGCCTAGCGGGTGTACTGGCCGGGGAACACGCCGACCAGGATCGCGGTGAAGACGAGGTAGCGACCGAACTTGCCGATCGTCATATAGAGCAGGCACGGCCAGAACGGCAGCTTCAGCCAGCCGGCGACGGCGCAGAGCGGATCGCCGACCACCGGCAACCAGGAAAGCAGGCACGCCTTGGGCCCGAAGCGGCTCAGCCATCGCAAGGCGCGGCCGTCGGGATGCTTGTGCGTCAACGACTCATAGGCCCGCTCGGCACCGTAGCCCATCCACCAGGTGATGGCGCCGCCGATGGTCGCTCCGGCCGTCGCCACGAGGATCGCCGGCCAGAACATGTCCGGGTTGAGCTTGATCACGCCGAACACCGCAGGCTCGGACCCAAGCGGCAGCAGGGTCGATGAGATGAGGGCGATGAAGAAGACGGTGCTCAGGCCCACCTGGGGCAGTGCCAGCACCCGCATGGTCCAGTCGAGCAGGGCGTCCATCCAGCCGATTATCGACAGTGACGGAATGGGGGTCGCACCGAGGCTTGGGGCGAAATCGCGCCGCTATACTCCTGCCTCGTTTTTCAGCAGCCGCCCCTTCCCCCTCCCATGCGCATCGGCCACATCCAGCTGGCGAACCGACTGTTCGCCGCGCCGATGGCGGGGGTGACCGACCGCCCGTTCCGTCAGCTCTGCAAGCGGCTCGGGGCGGGTTACGCGGTCAGCGAGATGGTGACTTCGCGCAAGGACCTCTGGACCAGCCTGAAGACGAGCCGTCGTGCCGACCATGAGGGCGAGACGGCGCCGATCTCGGTGCAGATCGCCGGCACGGACGCGGCGATGATGGCCGAGGCCGCGGCCTACAACGTCGACCGTGGCGCCCAGATCATCGACATCAACATGGGTTGCCCGGCCAAGAAGGTCTGCAACAAGTGGGCCGGCTCGGCCCTGATGAAGGACGAGCCGCTCGCGGTCGAGATCGTCGAGGCCGTGGTCGCGGCCTGCGCGCCGCACGGCGTGCCGGTGACCCTGAAGATGCGCACCGGCTGGTGCGCCAGCGAGAAGAACGCGGTCCGCCTGGCCCGTGCCGCCGAATCGGCGGGAATCGCCATGGTCGCAGTGCACGGCCGCACCCGCGAGCAGGGCTACGGCGGCATGGCCGAATACGACACGGTCGCCGCCGTCAAGCAGGCGGTGCGGATTCCGGTCGTCGCCAACGGCGACATCGACACGCCGCAGAAGGCGCGCGAGGTTCTTGCCGCCACCGGCGCCGACGCGATCATGATCGGCCGGGCCGCCCAGGGCCGGCCCTGGATCTTCCGCGAGATCGCCCACTTCCTCGAGACCGGCGAGCAAGCGCCACCGCCGAGCGTCGCCGACGTCAAGACGTGGCTGGTCGATCACCTCGGCGACCACTACCGGCTGCACGGCGAGTACGCCGGCGTGCGCAGCGCCCGCAAGCACATCGGCTGGACCTTGCGCGGCCTGCCCGGCGGCGAGGAGTTCCGGGCGCGGATGAACGCGATCGAGACGTGCGAGGCGCAGATCGAGGCGGTGGCCGACTGGTTCGACGCCCTCGCCGACCGCTCGCCGCTGATGCCGGCCGCGCCGCGCGCCGCCGACCCGGCGATCCACTGACGACAAAAACATTTCGAGGCGCGACATGGCGACCAGGAAACACATCGAGGAGTGCGTGCGCGACAGCCTGGAGGCGTACTTCCGCGACCTGCGCGGCGTCGATCCCACGGCGATGTACGACATGATCCTGAAGGTGGTCGAGCGGCCGCTGTTCGAGACGGTGATGAAGCACGCCGAGGGCAACCAGAGCCGTGCCGCCGAGTGGCTCGGAATCAACCGCAACACCCTGCGCCGCAAGCTCGTCGAGCACAAGCTCATCAAGTAGGGACCCGCCCTCGCCATGCACGCGCTGATCTCGGTTTCCGACAAGACCGGCGTCGTCGAGCTCGCGCGCGAGCTGGCCGGGCTGGGTGTGAAGCTGCTCTCGACGGGCGGCACAGCGCGCCTTCTGGCCGATGCCGGCCTCGAGGTGACCGAGGTCGCCGCGCACACGGGCTTTCCGGAGATGCTCGACGGCCGGGTCAAGACGCTGCATCCGGCGATCCACGGCGGCCTGCTGGCGCGGCGCGACCGGGTCGAGCACATGGCGGCGATCGAGCAGCACGGCATCGCCGCGATCGACCTGCTGGTCGTCAACCTCTATCCCTTCGAGGCCACCGTCGCGAAGGCGGGCTGCACCCTGGCCGACGCGATCGAGAACATCGACATCGGCGGCCCGGCGATGGTCCGCTCGGCGGCGAAGAACTGGCGCGACGTCGCTGTGCTGACCGACTCGTCGCAGTACGCCGGCGTCGTCGCCGAGCTGAAGGCTTCGGGCCGGGTCTCCGACCAAACGAAGTTCGGCCTGTCCGTGGCGGCCTTCAACCGCATCGCCAACTACGACGCCGCCATCAGCGACTACCTGTCGTCGCTTGCCGGCCCGAGCGACGGCGTGCCCGAGCGCGCCGAGTTCCCGGCCCAGGCCAACGGCCGCTTCGTCAAGCTGCAGGACCTGCGCTACGGCGAGAACCCGCACCAGAGCGCGGCCTTCTACCGCGACCTGCATCCTGCCCCCGGCTCGCTGGTCACCGCGAAGCAGCTGCAGGGCAAGGAGCTCTCGTACAACAACATCGCCGATGCCGACGCGGCCTGGGAATGCGTCAGGAGCTTCGGCGCCGCGGACGCCCCGGCGGCCTGCGTCATCGTCAAGCACGCCAACCCCTGCGGCGTGGCGATCGGCGCCTCGAGCGGCGAGGCCTATGCCAAGGCGCTGAAGACCGATCCCACCTCGGCCTTCGGCGGGATCATCGCGTTCAACGCTCCCGTCGACAAGGCGTGCGCCGAGGCGGTGGCGAAGCAGTTCGTCGAGGTGCTGATGGCGCCTTCGTTCAGCGACGACGCGCTCGCGGTGTTCCTGGCGAAGAAGAACGTGCGTGTTCTGCAGATCGACCTACCCGCAGACCCTGGTGCCGGCCGCAACACACACGACACCAAGCGCGTCGGCTCGGGTCTCCTGATCCAGACCGCCGACAACCACGAGCTCCATCCCGCGTCGGTCAGGGTGGTGACGAAGCGCCGGCCGACGCCGCAGCAGATGCAAGACCTTTTGTTCGCCTGGAAGGTCGCCAAGTACGTGAAGAGCAACGCCATCGTCTTTTGCGCCGGCGGCATGACGCTCGGCGTCGGCGCCGGGCAGATGAGCCGGCTCGACTCGGCGCGCATCGCCCGCATCAAGGCCGAGGCGGCGGGCCTGTCCCTCGCCGGCTCGGCGGTGGCGAGCGATGCCTTCTTTCCCTTCCGCGACGGGCTCGACGTGGTGATCGACGTCGGCGCCACCAGCGTCATCCAGCCCGGCGGCTCGATGCGCGACGACGAGGTCATCGCCGCCGCCGACGAGCGCGACGTCGCGATGGTGTTCACCGGCGTGCGCCACTTCAGGCACTGAGAGTGTCCCGCAAGGGCTCGGCGTGACGCTCCCCGAAGTCGCGGGCCTGGCGCTCGCCTTCGTCGCCCGAGTCATCACCGGCGCCCAGGGGCACTGGCACGGCGCGCCGCCGAAGGCCGAGCAGCGCATCTACTTCGCCAACCACCAGAGCCACTTCGACTGGGTGCTGATCTGGGCGGCGCTGCCGCGCGAGTTGCGCGCCGTGACCCGGCCCATCGCCGCCCGCGACTACTGGACTGCCACGCCGCTCAAGCACTGGATCACGCGCGAGATCTTCAACGCGGTCTACGTCAGCCGCGAACGGAAAGAGGACGAGGATCCGCTCGAGCCGCTGATGGAGGCCCTCCGCAACGGCGATTCGCTGGTCATCTTCCCCGAGGGCACGCGCGGCCACACCGGCGAGCCCGCACCGTTCAAGTCCGGGCTCTACTCGCTCGCCCAGGCGTTTCCGGACGTGCAGCTCATTCCGGCGTGGATCGACAACGTGCAGCGCGTCATGCCCAAGGGCGAGGTCGTGCCGGTGCCGATCCTGTGCACCGTGGTGTTCGGCGCGCCGGTGGCGCTCCGGCCGGGCGAGGAGCGGCGCGCCTTCCTCGACCGCGCCCGCCAGGCGGTGGTCGCGCTGCGCGAGGTCGTGCGATGAGCAGCCTGCGCTCGCTCACCAACACCCAGCAGGTCGGCCTGCTGTTCGTCACCCTGTTCGGGGTCCTCCTCCTCGTCACGCTGGTCGCCTTCGCCCGCTCGTTTCGCGAGCCCACCGACGCGCAGCTCGCGCTCCAGGAGCGCTGGACGCGCGAGCTGCGCGCGATCTGGATCGGCGCGCTGCTGTTCTGGGTCGCCTGGGCGGCGGGGCCGTTCGTCTCGACGCTGCTGTTCGGCTTCGTCTCGTTCTTCGCCCTGCGCGAGTTCGTGAGCCTGACCCACACCCGGCGCGCCGACCACCGGGCGCTGCTGCTCGCGTTCTTCGTCGTCCTGCCGGCGCAGTACGTGCTCGTCGGCATGCGCCTGTTCAACGCGTTCACGGTGTTCATCCCGGTCTACGTCTTCTTCGCCATCCCGGTGATCAGCGCCCTCGCCAACGACCCGCTGCACTTCCTCGAGCGCACCGCCAAGATCCAGTGGGGCATCGCGGTCTGCGTGTTCGGCATGAGCCACGCCCCGGCGCTGCTGCTGCTCGACCTGCCCCGATGGCAGGAGCGCGGCGCGTTCTTCGTCTTCTATCTCGTCGTCGTCGTCGTGGTGGCGCAGGTGGCGCAGGCGATCGCCAGCCGGAAGCTCCGCCGGCGCCCGGTCGCGCGGGCGATCAGCCGCACGTTCTCGTGGCGCGCCTGGGGCGCCGGCGCGGGCGCCGCGGCGGCGGTCGGCACCCTCCTCTTCTGGACCACGCCGTTCAAGCCGCTCGAGGCGCTCGTCATGGGCGGGATCGCCGGCGCGGCCGGCACCCTCGGCGAATTCGTGATGCAGGCCCTGAAGCGCGACGCCGGCGTGCGCAACTGGCGCGGCCGACCGTCGGTGACCGGCGCGGTCGGCCTGCTCGACCGCGTCGCGCCGCTCTGCTTCGCCGCGCCGGTGTTCTTCCACTCCGTCCGCTGGTACTACGCGATCTGATCCACGCCGATCGGTTCCAATCGAACCATGCGCGTCCTCGGCATCGACCCCGGCCTCCGCACGACGGGCTTCGGCGTCGTCGAGAGCAGCGGCTCGCACCTCGGCTACGTCGCCAGCGGCACGATCCGCACCGACGCTGCCGCGCTCGGCGACCTGCCGGGCCGGCTGAAGATCATCTTCGAAGGCGTGCGCGAGGTCGCGGAGCGCTATGCGCCGACCTGCGCCTCGATCGAGATCGTCTTCGTCAACGTCAATCCGCAGTCGACGCTGTTGCTCGGCCAGGCCCGCGGCGCGGCCGTGACGGCGCTCGTCGCCGGCGGCCTGGAGGTCAACGAATACACCGCCCTGCAGATGAAGAAGGCGATCGTCGGCCATGGCCAGGCGCGCAAGGAACAGGTCCAGGCGATGGTGGTGCGCCTGCTCGGCCTGCCCGGCCTGCCCGGCAAGGACGCGGCCGATGCCCTCGGCCTGGCGATCTGCCATGCCCACGCCGGCACCGCCCTGGCCGCGCTCGGCCGGGCGACCTCGCTCGAGCGGCGGACCCACGCCCACTATCGCAAGGGCCGGCTCTACTAGGACCTGGTCCTTTCCCGGCAAGCCGTGACGGCTCGCACGGCGAACGGACTCGGCCCGTCGATGCCGCAGGCGCCTCGGCGACAATCGGCGCCCCATGTATGCCCTCTATGAAGAGGCCGGCAAGTTCCACGCCGGCCGGGTGATGAGCGAGACCGAAAGCTCGCTGCAGGTCGAGCTGGCCTCCGGCAAGCGGGCCAAGGTCAAGGCGGCCAACGTGCTGCTGCGCTTCGCCAGCCCCGAGCCCGAGACGCTGCTCGCCAAGGCCTCGACGCTCGCCGCCGAGATCGACCTCGACCTCGCCTGGGAATTCGCGCCCGAGGGAGACTTCACGTTCGTCCAGCTGGCGAAGGACTATTTCGGCGAATCGGCGGGCACCGAGCAGCAGTCGGCGGCGCTGTTCGGCCTGTTCGCCGCCCCGCACTACTTCCGCCGGCTCGGCAAGGGCAACTTCAGGAAGGCGCCGGAGGAGATCGTCAAGGCGGCCCTGCTCGGGATCGAGCGCAAGCGCCAGGTCGCGGCCCAGGTCGACGCCTGGGCCGGCGAGCTCGCCGGCGGCACCTGCCCGGCGCCGGTGCGCGAGCAGCTCTACCGCATCCTGTTCAAGCCCGACAAGAACGCGCCCGAGTACAAGGCGGTGGTCGAGGCGGCACGGCGCACCGGCCGGCCGCCGCTCGAGCTGCTGAAGGCGGCCGGCGCGATCGATTCGCCGTACGAATTCCACTGGCGCCGTTTCCTGTTCGAGAACTTCCCGCGCGGCACCGGCTTCGCGCCGGTCGAGGTGCCGACGATCAGGGAGGAGCTGCCGCTGGCGCCGGCGCCGGCGTTCTCGATCGACGACTCCGCCACGACCGAGATCGACGACGCCTTGTCGGTGCAAGGTCTGGGCAGCGGCAAAGTCACGATCGGCATCCACATCGCCGCACCGGCGCTGGCGATCGCGCCGCAGTCGCCGGTGGACCGGATCGCCCGCGATCGGCTGTCCACGGTCTATATCCCGGGGCACAAGCTGACGATGCTGCCCGACGCGGTGGTCGAGGCCTTCACCCTCGCCGAAGGCCGCCAGGCGCCGGTGCTTTCGCTCTATGTCACGGTGGACGAGGCCACGCTCGCCATCCTCGCCTCGGAGACGCGCATCGAGCGCGTCCGGATCGCCGCCAACCTGCGTCACGACAAGCTCGAGAGCGAGGTCGACGAAGCGGCGCTGGCCGCCGGACTGCCGGCGACCCTGCCCTTCGCCGCCGAGCTGACGTTCCTGCATCGGCTGGCGCTTCGTCTCAAGGCCGGCCGCGAGGTGGTGCGCGGCAAGCCGGAGAACTTCAACCGGCCGGACTACGCCTTTCGCGTCGACACCCGGGACGGCGCGGCGATCGTCGGCGACGAGCGGGTGGAGATCGTGCCGCGTCGGCGCGGCTCGCCGCTCGACCTGATCGTCGCCGAAGCCATGATCCTGGCCAACAGCACCTGGGGCGGCTGGATCGCCGCCTGCGGCGTGCCGGCGATCTATCGCAGCCAGCAGAGCCTGGCCCCGGGGGTCAAGGTGCGGATGGGCCTCCGGGCCGCGCCGCATGCCGGCATCGGTGTCGCCCAGTACGCCTGGGCGACCTCGCCCCTTCGCCGCTACGTCGACCTGGTGAACCAGTGGCAGCTGATCGCCTGCGCTCGCCACGGCAAGACCGCGGCGCTGGCGGCGCCGTTTCGCGCCAACGACGTGAACCTGCACGCGATCGTCTCCGGCTTCGACGCCGCCTACGCCGAATACAACGGCTTCCAGGGCGCGATCGAGCGCTACTGGTCCTTGCGCTCGCTGCTGCAGGACCGCATCGGCGAGCTTGAGGCGACCGTGATGAAGGACGGCCTGGTCCGCGCCGAGACCCTGCCGCTGGTGTTTCGCGCCGCCGGGGCCGAGCCCTTGCCGCGCGGCACGCGGGTGCGAGTTCGGCTCGGCGCGCCCGACCTGCTGACGCTCGATCTCAACGCGACGGTCGTCGCCCGTCTCGACACCGCTGCGGTCGCGGCCGACGCCGCCGGCGCCGAGGACGACGAGCCCGCCGCCGGCCCGCTGACGATCGCGGTCGACGTCGCCGAGGCCACCGAGCCGGGCTCCGGCGAGCCGCCGGTGGCCGAGTCGGCGGCCGCGGCCTGAGGAGCGAAGCCCTGCGCCTGTCGACATTGCAAGTCGCGCTGGCCGTATCGATCGCCGCGCATGGCGCATTGCTGCTGGTGCGCTTCGTCGATCCGGAGGGCTTCAACCGGGTGTTCCAGGACACGCCGCTCGAGGTCATCCTGGTCAATTCGCGCTCCGGCGAGGCCCCCGAGAAGGCCCAGGCGATCGCCCAGGCCAACCTCGCGGGCGGCGGCGAGGCCCAGGTCGGCCGGGCCACCTCGCCCCTGCCGCCCTCGGCGCTGACCGAGTTCGGCGACGCCAACGAGGACACGAAGAAGCAGATCGAGCAGCTGCAGGAAACGCAGCAGCAGATGCTGACCCAGGTGCGGCGCGAGCTCGCCCTGCTGCCGCCGACCGACCCCCTGCGCGAGCAGGGCACGCCCGAGGAGCGGGAGCAGGAGAACCGACGCCGCCAGCTGATCGAGCTCCTGGCCGAGATCGAGAAGCGCATCAACGAGGAGAACGCCCGGCCGAAGAAGCGCTACATCAGCCCGGCGACCCGCGAGGAGGTCTACGCGCTCTATTACGACCAGCTGCGGCGCAAGATCGAGGAACGAGGAACGCGCAACTTTCCCGAGAACCAGGGCAAGAAGCTCTACGGCGAGCTGACCATGAACGTGACCGTCGACGTCGAAGGCCGGGTGGTCGAGACCGAGGTGGTGCGCGGTTCCGGCTCGAAGGTCCTCGACCGGCGCGCCGTCGCCATCGTCGTCGCGGCGGCGCCCTACGGCCGCTTCAACGCGGCGATGCGCAGGAACGCCGACCAGCTGGTGATCACCTCGCGGTTCCGCTTCACTCGCGAGGAAAGCCTCGAAACCACGCTGAGCACGCAGTGATGACGAGCCGGCCGAGCCGATACGTGGTCGCCGGCAATCCGGTGGCGCACAGCCAGTCGCCGTTCATCCATGCCGAGTTCGCGAAGCTGACCGGCGAGCCGGTGAGCTACGACCGGCTGCTCTGCCCGCTCGACGCCTTCGCGGCGACCGTGCGCTCCTTCGCCGCCGGCGGCGGCGCCGGCTGCAACGTCACCCTGCCTTTCAAGCTGGAGGCCTTTGCCCTGGCGAGCGAGCGCACGCCACGCGCCGCCCTGGCCGGAGCCTGCAACTGCCTGCGCTTCGATGCCGCCGGCTGGACCGGCGACAACACCGACGGCGCGGGGCTGGTGGCCGACCTGCTCGGCAACGCCAGGGTGGCGCTGCGCGGATCGCGCCTGCTGCTGGTCGGCGCCGGCGGCGGCGCGGCCGGGGCGCTCGGCCCGCTGCTCGCCGAAGGTCCGGCCGAGCTGGTGGTGGCCAACCGGACTGAAAGTCGCGCCGCCGAACTGGTGCAGCGACACGCCGCGGCGGCCGCCGCGGCCGGCACGGTGCTGCGCGCCTCGGGACTGGCGGATGCCGGCCGTGGCTTCGACATCGTCGTCAATGGCAGCGCCAGCAGCGTCGCCGGGGCCGGCGTGCCCGTCGAGGCCAGCGTGCTTCGCCCCGGCGCACTGGCGCTCGACATGATGTACGGCCCGCCGGCCGAGCCCTTCCTGGCCTGGGCGCGCAGCCACGGCGCGGCCGGTCGCGACGGGCTGGGCATGCTGGTCGAGCAGGCGGCGGAGGCCTTCCTGTTCTGGCGCGGCGTGCGGCCGCGCACCGCCGAGGTGCTGGCGGCGTTGAGGCAACGGGTCGACGCCCGATGATCGGCGCGCTCGGCCGCCACCTCGGCCGCTTCATCGCCCTGCTGCTGATCGCCTTGCTCGCGCTGCAGCTCTGGTTCCTGCTGCGGATCGCGCTGATGGCGGTGCTCGATCCGCAGTCCTCGACCTTCCAGCGCTCGGAGGCCTGGCGGCTGCTGCGTGCCGATCGACCGATGGCCTGGCAGCAGCAGTGGCGCGACAAGGAACAGATCTCGATCCAGCTCAAGCGGGCGGTGATCGCCGCCGAGGATGCCGGCTTCACCGAGCACAGCGGCGTCGAATGGGACGCGCTCGAGAAGGCCTGGGAGAAGAACGCGCGCGCCGAGGCGGTGGCCGAGCGGGCCAACGAGCGGGTCGCCCGCCAGGAAGCGGTGCGCAAGACACCCGCGCCCCCGGCACCGACGCGCGCGCCCAAGGTCGTCGGCGGCTCGACCATCACCCAGCAGCTGGCCAAGAACCTCTTTCTCGGCGGCGAGCGCAGCCTCCTGCGCAAGGCCCAGGAGCTCGTCATCGCCTGGGAGATGGAGGCCCTGCTCGGCAAGCAGCGCATTCTCGAGATCTATCTCAACAGCGTCGAGTGGGGCGAGGGCGTGTTCGGCGCCGAGGCCGCGGCGAGGCGCTACTTCAAGAGCGGCGCCGGGTCGCTCTCGGCCGGGCAGGCGGCGCAGCTGGCGGTGCTGCTGCCGGCGCCGAAGCGCTTCGAGAAACGGGTCAACTCGCCTTACGTCAACGGGCGCGCGGCGACGATCGCGGCGCGCATGGGAGGCGTCGAGCTGCCGCGTTGACGGCAAACCTAGGAGCCCAGGCTCCTAGAATCGACCGATGACCGGCAGCCTGAGCGCGGAGATCGCCGCCAACGCGGCCCGCCTGATCGTCGAGGACGGAATGGAATACGGGCCGGCCAAGCGGCGCGCGGCGCTCGATCTGGGCGTCGCCCGCCGGTCCTCTGCGTTGCCCGGAAACGAAGAGATCGAGGACGAAGTCCGCGCTTACATAAGCGTCTTCCACGCCGACACGCAACCGGCCGAGCTCGCAGCCCTGCGCGAGATCGCCGCCACCTGGATGGAGCGCCTGGCCGCCTTTCGGCCGCTGCTGGCCGGTGCGGTCTGGCGCGGCACGGCCACCCGGCTGAGCGACATCCACATCGAGCTCTACTGCGACGATTCGAAGGCGGCCGAGCTGGCGCTGCTGGACCGGCGGATCGACTACGACGTCTCCCGCGGCGAAAGCCCGCGCGGGCGCGAGGTCGACGTGCTGAACCTGTTCGTGCCCGGCCCGGATCCCACTCGCCGGGTCCGGATCGCTCTCACCGTGCTCGATTACGACGACCTGCGCGGCGCCTTGCGCAGCGACGCCCGCGGTCAGCCGCAGCGCGGCGACCTGGCGGCGCTGAACGCGCTTCGGGCGGCTGCGTGAACCGGCGCCGCGTCGTCGTCGGCGCCCTGTCGGTCGCGGCTGCCGGCGGCGGGGTCGGCGTGGCGCTCTGGCAGCAGCGCCGTTCCGGCGACGGAACGACCGAGCTCTGGGCCGCCCGATTCGCGACGCCCGAGGGCGCGACGCTGGAGATGAGCAGCCTGCGCGGAAAGCCCCTGCTGCTCAACTTCTGGGCGACCTGGTGCCCTCCCTGCGTCACCGAGATGCCGCTGCTCGACGCGTTCGCCACCGCCCGTTCGGACTGGAACGTCCTCGCCTTGGCGGTCGATGCACCGGACCCGGTGCGCCGCTTCATGAGCGAGCGGCGTCTAAAGCTTCCGGTAGCGATCGCCCCGGACACCGGTCTAGAGCTCGGGCACCGACTCGGCAACACCGCCGGCGGACTGCCGTTTTCGATCGCCTTCGCCGCGTCCGGGAAAGCGGTCCAGCGCAAGCTGGGCGCCGTCGACGACCGCCTGCTTCAGGAATGGGCGAAAACGATCCAATGAATACCCTAAGCCTATCCGCCGACAAAATGCAGGTAACCGGCGATAAGTGGCGTAAAGTCTGCCGCCTCCGACCTAGTACGCGGCCCGGCATTCCGCCCGCCGCCGCGTCAGGTAGCCAGTGGTGCACAGTCTGCGCGCGCCCCTGTCGTCATCGATTCCCGAGGTAGCCTGACATGGATCTAAGAAAGCTAAAAACGCTCATCGACCTCGTATCCGAGTCGAACATCTCGGAACTCGAGATCGCGGAGGCGGATGGCAAGGTGCGGATCGTCAAGGCGCCGGGCGCCGCCCCGGCTCCCGCGATCAGCGCCCCGGCGGTCGTCCAGGCGATCCCGGCGCCCGTGGCGCCAGGGCCCGTCGCCGCCGGAACTGCGGCAGAAGAAGAGGCGGAGACCGGCCACATCGTGAAGTCGCCGATGGTGGGCACCTTCTATCGCTCCGCCAGCCCCGGGGCCGCGGCCTTCGTCGATGTCGGCAGCGTCGTCAAGGCGGGCGAGCCGGTCTGCATCATCGAGGCGATGAAGATCATGAACGAGATCGAGGCCGATTCAGCCGGCACGATCCGCAAGATCCTCTGCGAGAACGGCCAGGCCGTCGAGTTCGGACAGCCGCTCTTCGTCATCGAATGAGCGGCCCGGCCTCTACCCGCGCGCGAGCCGCCTGAGAAGATGTTCAAGAAGATCCTGATCGCCAATCGCGGCGAGATCGCCCTGCGCATCCAGCGTGCGTGCCGGGAGATGGACGTGAAGTCGGTGGTCGTCTATTCCGAGGCCGACCGCGACGCCAAGTACGTGAAGCTGGCGGACGAGGCGGTCTGCATCGGCCCGGCGCCCTCGTCGCAGAGCTATCTCAACATGCCGGCGATCATCGCCACCGCCGAGGTCACCGACGCCGAGGCGATCCATCCGGGCTACGGCTTCCTGGCCGAGAACGCCGATTTCGCCGAGCGGGTCGAGCGCAGCGGCTTCGTCTTCATCGGCCCGACGCCCGACGCGATCCGCATCATGGGCGACAAGGTCTCGGCCAAACAGTCGATGCTGAAGGCCGGCGTGCCCTGCGTGCCCGGCTCGGAAGGCGCCCTGCCCGACGATCCCAAGGAAGCGATTCGGGCGGCTCGGGCGATCGGCTATCCGGTAATCATCAAGGCCGCGGGCGGCGGTGGCGGCCGAGGCATGCGCGTCGTGCACACCGAGGCGGCGCTGGTCTCGGCGGTGCAGATGACGCGGGCCGAGGCCGGCGCGGCGTTCGGCAACCCGGCCGTCTACATGGAGCGCTTCCTCGAGAACCCGCGCCACATCGAGATCCAGATCCTGGCCGACCAGCACAAGAACGTGCTCTGGCTCGGCGAGCGCGACTGCTCGATGCAGCGCCGGCACCAGAAGATCATCGAGGAGGCCCCCGCGCCGGGCATCCCGCGCCGGGCGATCGAGCGGATCGGCGAGCGCTGCGTCGCGGCCTGCAAACGTATCGGCTACCGCGGCGCCGGCACCTTCGAGTTCCTCTACGAGAACGGCGAGTTCTTCTTCATCGAGATGAACACCCGGGTCCAGGTCGAGCATCCGGTGACCGAGTGGGTGACCGGGATCGACATCGTGCAGCAGCAGATACGCGTCGCCGCCGGCGAGAAGCTCGCCTTCGCCCAGCGCAACGTGCAGTGCCGCGGCCACGCGATCGAATGCCGCATCAACGCCGAGCACCCGTTCAAGTTCACGCCCTCGCCGGGGCGGGTGACGATGTGGCATCCGCCGGGGGGGCCGGGCGTGCGGGTCGATTCGCACGCCTACACGAACTACGTCGTGCCCTCGAACTACGACTCGATGATCGGCAAGATCATCGTCCACGGCGACACGCGCGA
>Ga0190274_10000993_pt1 | contig 16553 bp, 16 predicted proteins | sample Popmic531T_FD_133002 | JGI IMG/M metagenome (GOLD analysis project Ga0190274, IMG submission 133002) | Populus adjacent soil microbial communities from riparian zone of Yellowstone River, Montana, USA - 531 T | ecosystem: Environmental > Terrestrial > Soil > Riparian zone | place: USA: Montana...
CTCGTCCTCGTACTCGGGGTTGAAGAGGTCGCGGTGGGTCTTGAGCGAGAAAAAGAGGCCGATCGCGTAGGTGGCGATGAGGACGATCGCGACGGCCAGGGAGAGGTGCTCGACGGTGCCGCCGTAGTGGATCGACTCGGCGCCCGGCGCCGGCAGCCCCTGGCCCTCGACCAGCTCGAAGATCGCCGGCATGATCAGGGCCGCGGCGGCCAGCATCAGCATCGAGGTCTGGATGCTGGCGCTGGTGCGGCTGAAGGTCTGCTTGTCGCGACCGATCCCGCCCGCCAGCATCGCCGCCCCCAGCACCAGCAGGATGTTGCCGATTATCGAGCCGACGATCGAGGCCTTGACCACCTCCTGCAGGCCCTGGCCGAGGGCGAAGAGGGCGATGATCAGCTCTGGCGCGTTGCCGAAGGTGACGTTGAGCAGGCCGCCGATGCCCGGGCCCGAGCGCGCCGCCAGCTCCTCGGTGGCGCGGCCCATCAGCGCCGCCGTGGGGACGATTCCCAGCGCCGATGCGGCGAAGACGATCGTCGCCGGGACGCCGGCGATCTCGAGCACGACCGCGATCGGGATCAGCGGCGTCAGCAGATAAGGCCAGCCGAGCGGCGTGCGCAGGAAGGACGCGTCGAGCCGCGGCCGGTTGGAGTTGCCTTGCTGGGAGCTCAAGGGCTGGGAAGCGTACGCGGAAATGCGAAGGGCGTCGCGGTGGCGACGCCCTTCGCGAAGAACCGCTGGGGCTGATTCCTACTGGACCATGCTCGCGCACTTCTGCAGGTCGGTCGGCGTTTCCGCCCCCTTCAGACATTCGAGATAGGCCTGCTGGCTGCCGCCGCCCCCGGAGCTTTCCGAGCCCCCCGAGGAGGAGCCGCCGCCGAAGGAATCGGCGCCGGCGATGCCTTCCAGAAGGCCGCCGAGGCCCTCGCCGCTGGTTCCGGCTTCGAGCAGCTCGAGCGGGTTGACGCCGAGCTTCTGGAAGAGGCCTTCGAGCGGCTTCGCGCCGGATGGAGCGGCGATGTCCTGTTCCTCGTTGACGCCGCTGAGCGTGAGCTCGAGGTCGGCTTCGACCGTTTCGCCGCTGCCTTTGGGTTCGATCGTCAGTTCGGCGGCGACTTTGCGAACGATGTCGTCGTCGCCGACGTAGAGCTCGATGTGAGCCGCCTTCACGGCGGTGGTGATTTCGCCCTTCGCCTCTTCGAGTTCGTCCAGCGGCAACGGACCGGCCGCTTCGAGCTGAGCGCTGCAGGCCGAGTTTTCGGTCAGCTTGATGATCGCGTCGATGCCGCCGGAGGTGTTGAGGTCACCGCTGACCTTGGTCGTGCCGGTGCCGTCGACGTCGACGCTGCCTTCGTTGGTCAGGTCTTCGATGAAGTCGGCGACCTTGAGGTCGCCAGCCGCTTCCTGGCAGGCGGTGACGTCGGCTGGGTTGCCTTCGGACCCCTGGTTCTGCGCCTGTTCGAAGCTCGACTTGACGAAGCCGAAGGTGGTCGGGTCGACTTCGTACTCGGTCCCTTCGTAATTGACGAAGGCGCGATCGGAGAGCAGCGTCAGGCCACCCTCGAAGTCGACGTCTTCGCCCTCCGCCGAGCCCTTGGCGCTGGCCGTCAGCGCGAACTCGGGCAGATCCTTCCCACCCTCGCTCTGGAACGGGCCGGAGAGGCTGACGTCGATGTCGCCGCCTTCCTTGCCTTTGGACTCGATCCCGAGGGAGAGGTCGAGGTTGCCGCTCTCGACGCCTTCGAGAGTGGCGTTGTCGATGACCTGCTGGGGGTCTTCGCTGCTGCTGTCGCTACTGCCGCAGGCGACCATGGCGGTCGCGAGCGCGGCCAGCGCGGCGAGCAGCACGAAAATGCGGAAACGGCTCAAGAGATAGAACTCCTCGTGATCGACGACGGAATCGGGAGCTGGATTCTAGGGCGCCGGGGGCGGCTCCTGCCCCCAGCGGCGCATCCCGGCTTCGATTTCCTCGTTGACGACGCGCACGACCTCGACGCGGGCGTGGCGCTTGGACTCGGCCGAGACCAGGTGCCAGCGAGCGTGAGGCTGGTCGGTGCGGGCGACCATGTCCTCCACCGCCTGCTCGTAGTCGGGGCGCTTCTCGCGGTTCTCCCAATCTTCGGCGGTCAGCTTCCAGGCTTTGAGCGGGTCGGCGGCGCGACCTTCGAATCGCTTCAACTGCTCCTCGGCGGAGATGTGGAGCCAGAGCTTGACCACGATCGAGCCCTCGTCGGCGAGCGTGCGCTCGAAGGAGTTGATCTCGTCGTAGGCGCGCAGCCACTGCTCGCGCGTCGCGAAGCCCTCCACCCGCTCGACCAGCACCCGCCCGTACCAGGAGCGGTCGAAGACGGCCATGCCGCCCCAGCCGGGCAGCGCCGGCCAGAAGCGGTGCAGGAAATGGTGGCGCTTCTCGTCCTCGCTCGGAGCCGCGAACTGGACGACGCGGACGTGGCGCGGGTCGAGCGGCGCCACCAGGCGTTTGATCGAGCCCCCCTTGCCCGCGGCATCCCAGCCCTCGAAGAGGATGCAGAGCGGCGGGCCCAGCGTTTTCGCCTCGCCGATCAGACCGCCGAGCGTGAGCCGGAGCTGGGCCAGCCGCTCCCAGGCAGCTTTCAGCTCACGCTCCTCCTCCTTGCGGCTGAGCGCGAGAGTCAGGTCGACCTCGTCGAGGTGCCCCATCCGCCGATCGTAGCTTCAGGGACCGGAGTCGCCGCGCGATTCCTCGATCGGCGCCGGCCGGTTCTCGGTGGTCAGGTTCGCCGCCAGCGGAAACAGCAGGGCGCCGAGGAAGATCAGGGCCACACCCGAGGCGATCAACCATTTGACTCTGGTCAGGTGGCCGAGGATGCCGATCGCGAAACCGGCGAGCATCAGCGCGATGTAGGGGCCGGGGCTGTGCGGGAACAGGTCGGCTAGAGGCGGTGCGAGGTCGAGCACGGGAGCGGATTATCATCGCCCGCATGGCCGAGAGCTCTGTGGCAGAGGTGAAGGAGGCGCTGGCGCGGGTCGGCTACCTGGCCGACGAGCCCGCTGCGCTCGTCTCCTACCTCGCTCAGGAGCTCGGCAAGCCGGTCCTGGTCGAGGGCCCGGCCGGGGTCGGCAAGACCGAGCTGGCGAAGGCGATCTCGCGCGCGACCGGCCGCGAGCTGGTGCGACTGCAGTGCTACGAGGGGCTCGACGAGGCGAAGGCGATGTACGAGTGGAACTACCGCAAGCAGCTGCTGCGGATCCAGGCCGGTGGCGAGGGTGGCTGGGATGACGTCCAGGAGGACATCTTCAGCTCCGAGTTCCTGCTGACGAGGCCGCTGATGCAGGCGATCTCCAGCCCCGAGCCGGTCGTGCTCCTGATCGACGAGATCGACAAGACCGACCAGGAGTTCGAGGCGATGCTGCTGGAGCTGCTCTCCGACTTCCAGATCACGATCCCCGAGCTGGGCCAGATCGCGGCGACGACGATGCCGATCGTCGTCCTCACCTCCAACGACTCGCGCGAGCTGACCGAGGCGCTGAAGCGCCGCTGCCTCTACCTCTGGCTCGACTACCCGGGGGCCGAGCGCGAGATGGAGATCGTCCGCCTCCACGTTCCCGAGCTGTCGGAGTCGGTGGCGCGGCGGCTGGTCGAGGTGATCGAGATGGTGCGGGCCCTGGACCTGAAGAAGCCGCCCTCGATCGCCGAGTCGATCGACTGGGCACGGACGCTGCTGCTGATGGGCGCCGAGGACATCGACCAGGAGACCTTCAAGCAGTCGATGTCGATCATCGTCAAGCACCGCACCGACATCGACCTCGTGGCCGAGCGGGTCGGGATGAAACTGGCCGAGGCGCCGAGCCCGGCGGGGTGAGCGCGACGGCCGTTTCGCCCTACGGGCCTCAGGCCGATCCGGGGCCGCCGGGGTTGGCGGCGAAGCTGCTCGGCTTCTGCGACGAGCTGCGCGGCGAGGGGGTGGCGGTCGGGACCTCGGAGATCCTCGACGCCTTCGCCGCCCTGGAGCTGGTCGACTGGACCGCGCGCGAGGACTTCCGCGAGGCGCTGGCGACGACGATCGCCAAGTCCCAGGACGACCGGCGCGTCTTCGAGCTGCTCTTCGATCGCTACTTCTTCCGCGCCGCCGAGGCCGAGGCGGTGCAGCGCGAGTTCAGCGAGCGTGGCGTGGGCGGCGGCGAAGGAGATGCGGTCGGGGAGGGCAGCGAGCGTATTGACATGGACGAGCTGCGCGAGCAGATTCGCGAGGCGATCGAAGCCGGCGACGAGGACGCGCTGCGGGACCTGGCGCGACTGGCGATCGCCGCCTTCGGGCGCGGCGAGGGCTCCGGCGTGGTCGGCGTCGACGTGCAGCGGATCCGTCGCACCCTGGGGCTGACCGCGGGCGCCCAGCCCCCGAGCGAAGACGGCCAGGAGCGGCCGTCGATCGACCGCGACCAGCTCAACAGGTTCGAGCGCCATCTGCGGCGCGAGCTCGAGCGCGACCTGATCGAGCGCACCAAGACCCTGCCTCCCTCCCGCCCCCTGGCCGAGCTCGACCGCGCCCTACCGACCAACCCGACCCAGGACCTCGCCGCCGTCCACCGCGCCGTCTCGCAGATGAAGCGGCGGCTGGCGACGCTGGGCCAGGAGCAGCGCGGCCACCGCAAGGCGGCGATGGTCGACGTGCGACGAACGATGCGGGCCTCGCTGGAGACCGGCGGTGTGCCGCTGCGGCTCAAATACAAACCGAAGCGCCCGCGGCGGCCCGAGATCTACGTGCTCTGCGACGTCTCCACCTCGGTAACGTCGGCCAGCGTCTTCTTCCTCTCGGTCCTGCACGCCCTGCACGACTCGTTTCGCAAACTGCGCAGCTTCGTCTTCATCGAGCGGATCTCGGAGGTGACCGACGTCTTCGAGCACGAGCGCGACTTCGCCGTCGTCGCCCAGAAGATCTCCAGCGAGGGTGGCGTCGCCGACGTCTCCGGCTACACCGACTACGGACGCGTCTGGCTCGAGTTCCTGACCGAGATCTCCGACGATCTCGACCCGCGCTCGACCGTGATCGTGCTCGGCGACGCCCGCACCAACGGCCGCGAGCCCCACGCCGAGGTCTTCGCCCAGGTCGCCGAGCGCGCCGGTCGCCTCTTCTGGCTCAACCCCGAGCCAAAGCTCTACTGGAACTACGGCGACTCGGTGATGGCCGCCTACGAGCGCCACTGCGACGGCGCCTTCGAGTGCTGGACGACCCGTCACCTGGAGAACTTCGTCAACGTCGTCGCCGGCGGCGTGCCCGCGGCCGAATGAGCCGGGCGCTGCTGCTGCGCCACGGCGAGTCGGCCCACAACGCCAACGGCGGCAAGGAGGTGCTGGGCGACGCGGAGGGAGACCGACTGACCGAGCGTGGGCTCGCCCAGGCCCACGCCGCCGGCCGGGGGCTGGCGGAATACGGGGCCACCCGCCTGCTGGCGAGCCCGATGCGGCGCGCGGCGGAAACCGCGTCCGCGGTCGGGGACGCTCTCGGGCTCGAACCGGAGACCCTTCCCTACGTCCACGAGCTCAGCGCCGAGGAGAGCTTCGAGGACCTGGTCGCGAGGGTGCGGCGACTGAAGGAGGAACTGGAGGCGCTCCCGGCCGGGGAGCTGCCGCTGCTCGTCGGCCACGGCATCTTCATCCGCTTCTTCCTGCTCGACTCGGTCCTCGGCGACGAATTCGCGCCGGCGATGGCGGCGGGAATCTGGAACCTCGGCTCCCACAACTGCGGGCTCAGCCTCTTCGCCCACGGGGAGACCCGCGACCCCGGGGGGACGGAGGTACCCGGCTGGACCTGCCTCAGCTGGATGCAGCGCCCGTGGGATCCGCCGTGACGGCGCGCGGGGGATCGTCAGGGGAGACCTGCCACTGCTCGTTGACGATCGCCCCCGGCGGCGGCGCCACCGGCCCGTCCAGCAACGGGTCGTCGGTCTCGCGCATCCAGGCGTCGAGCCGGGTGCGCAGCTCGTCGAGAGCCCCGGCGTGGGCGGCGTCGCCGGCGAGGTTGGCGCCCTCGGTGGGATCGAGGACGAGGTCGTAGAGCTGCTCCTCGGCCACGATCCGCTCGCCCCACCCCGCCTCCACGAGTAGATCCTTGCTGCCGCTGTCGTCGCAGTTGGCAAGCACCGGGTGGGGGTAGTCGTCGAATCGCCTGATGTACTTCCAGCGCTCGGTCCGCACCGCGCGCTGCGGCTGATAGGCGGCGTGATAGGTCGTCTCGGCGAAGATCGCCTCGTGCAGCCGCTCGGCCTCGCCGTGCACCAGCGGCATCAGCGAGGAGCCCTGCAGCCAGGCCGGCGCCGCGACCCCCGCCAGCTCGCAGAGCGTCGGGTAGACGTCGAGGTGGCTGACCGGCGCGTCGATCACCTTGCCACCGGTGAAACCGCCGGGGCCGCGCATCAGCATCATCACCCCGATGCCGCGGTCGAACAGCGTCGCCTTGGCGCCGGGGAAAGCGACCCCGTGGTCGGTGGTGCAGAGCACCAGCGTGTTCTCGACCAGGCCGAGGTCGTGCAAGGCGTGGAGGACGGCGCCGATCCCCTGGTCGAGCGAACGGGCACTGGCCTTGAAGGCGGCGAAGTCCTTACGGGTCGCGGTCACGTCGGGGAGGTTGGCGGGCGGCAGCGAGTAGAGGGTGTCGCGGACCGAGGTCGGCGCGAAGAAGTCGCGATGGGTCTCGAAGAAGCCGACCGACATGAACCAGGGATGGGACGGCGCCTCCCGCAATGCCTCGATCGTCAGGGGGGCGACGAACTCGGCGTGGTTGGAGTCGACCGGGACGATCTCGTCGTAGCCGATCGCGCCGGGGTCGACGGAGATGTGCTGCTCGCCGATCAGGGTCGAGCGATAGCCGGCCCCGCGCAGAGCGTGGACCCAGTGCTGCCCGTAGTCGTTGAGCGCCCAGCCGCGATGGGCGAGCCCGAGCATCCCGTTGTTGTGGCAGTACAGACCGGTGAGTAGGCTGGCGCGGCTGCCCGAGCAGGTCGGTGCCGCGCAGAACGCCTCCCGAAACAGCACCCCCTGGTCGGCGAGAAGCTGGATGTTGGGGGTCGGGACCTGGAAGCCGTAGGGCTGGACGAAGCGACCGGTGTCGTGCGAGTGGATATAGAGGATGTTCGGCGGCGAATCCAAGCGGGTACTCCCAGGTTTGAGTCCGAGGGGAGATTAACGATCGGCGGCAGTCAGTCGGGTTGTTGCCGTCTTTGTTGATTAACATACTCGGCAAGAGCCAGCCATGTCACCCAAGCGCTCCTACATCGTCTGCGCCACCCCTCGAAGCGGCAGCACGCTGGTCTGCCACGCGCTCGAGGAAACCGGCGTGGCCGGGCGACCCGAGGAGTACTTCGAGGCACTCCGCCACAGCGGCCGGCCCCGGCGCCCGGAGGAATACTTCGTCGGCGTCGAAGACCCCTCGATCCGCGACCATCTCGGCGAGCGCGCCGTCGGCAGCGAGCCCGCGCCTCGCTCCCCCCTGTGGAGCCGCGCCGCCTACGATCGCTACCTCGAGTGGGCCTTCGAGGCGGGCACCACCCCGAACGGCGTCTTCGGCGCCAAGCTGATGTGGGGTTACTTCGGCGACTTCGTCAGCCTGCTTCGCAACGTTCCCGCCTATCGCGACATCTCGCTCGCCGAGCTGCTGCCGCACGTGTTCCCCGACCTGACCTTCGTCCGGGTCATGCGCGCGAACAAAGTGCGCCAGGCGGTTTCGCTGTGGAAGGCGGTGCAGACGGCGACCTGGCGCGAGGACCAGGCCAGCGCCAAGGCGGCCTCGCTGGAGGACGACGGCTCGCCGCCCTATCGAAGCTTCATCGAGGAGCATCGCCCGCAGCTGCGGTTCCACTACCGGGCGATCGACCATCTACTCGAACAGATCCTGATCGAGGAGTCCCGCTGGGACGCCTTCTTCGAGCACTGCGGGATCAAACCGGTGCTCGTCCTCTACGAGAACTTCGCGGCCGACTACGAGACGAGCACCCTCAACCTGCTGAACCGGCTCGGCCTCTCCCCTCCCGAGGGGTTCGAGTTCGAACCGCGGATGAAGCGGCAGTCCGACGGCGTCAACGACGACTGGGTCAAGCGCTACAGCGAGCTGCGACTGGGCACCGACTTCGACCTGGTGCCGGCGAAGGTCTAGCCGCCCTCGGCGGTCATTTCCTTGGTCGAGGTGCTGGTGAGCCAGGCCTCGGGCGCGGCGGTCAGCTCCTCCACGATCGGCGGCAGCTGCCCGGAGACGAGGTCGGCCAGGGTCACCACCTCGAGCACGGAGCGCAGGCTGGCGCGGACCGCGACCCAGACGTCGCGCAGGCTCTCGGAGTTGCCGCGGTATTCGATCGCCTCGGGGGGCGTCGACTGGACGTCGGCGATCGGGCCCTCGACGGCACGGACGACGTCGGCGATCGTCACCTCGTTGGCGGGACGGGCCAGCCAGTAACCGCCCTTGGCGCCGCGGCGGGCGCGGACGATGCCGCTGTGCTTGAGCTCGAGCAGAATGTGCTCGAGGAACTGCAGCGGGATGTCCTGGGCGGTCGCCAGGCGCTCGCCCTTGACCGGGCCCTCGTCGGCGGCGGCGAGCTCGACGGCGGCCCGCACCGCGTAATCGGCCTTGGCTGAAACGCGCATCCGGTTAGTTAATCAATCGACAGGCAGCGTCTGTGCCAGCGACGCCGCCTGGGCTTCCTCTTGCTCGCGCTGGCGCTCGCGCCGCTTGTTCAGCCAGTGCGGGGCGTAGAGGACGAGACCGAGACCGAGCGCGGCGATCCCGGCGGCGATCGGCCAGACGTTGGGGTCGCCCTTCTGGATCGTGACGATGCCGGAGCCGACGAGGACGAGGCCGAGCGCGGTGCGGATAAAGCCCTGGGGTGCTTTGTCGGAGAGCTTGGCGCCGATCACCACGCCGGGAACGGAGCCCAGGAGGATGTTGCCGGCGAGCACGAAGTCGACGTTGCCGCCGATCCAATGCGCGATTCCGGCCGCCCAGAGCAGGATCGCGGCGTGAAAGATGTCGGTGCCGACGACTTTCTTCGGCGCCAGGCGGTAGACGGCAATCAGCAGGATCGCGATCACCGTGCCGGAGCCGGCCGAGGTGACCCCGATCACGAAGCCGGTGGTGGCGCCGATCACGATCGCCGCCACCTTGTGCCGCCGCTCGACCTCGAAGCGGTCGCGCTCGTCGATCAGGTTGCGCAGAATCAGCGCCCGGGCGAGGGTGATGATCCCGACCATCAGCAGGGTCCCGCCGAGCACGGCGTAGACCAGCGCGTCGAGCCGGTCTTCGCCGATGTGGTCGGCGAGGATGGAGACGATGGCGACGCCGATCACGGCCGACGGCACACTGCCGATCGCCAGCCACTTGACCAGCTCCATGTTCACCGTCTTCATCTTGAAATGGCGCCAGCCGCCGACCGTCTTGGTCACCGCCGAGTAGAAGATGTCGGTGCCGATCGCCGTCGTCGGCTGGATCCCGAAGATCAGGATCAGCAGCGGCGTCATCAGCGAGCCTCCGCCCATGCCGGTCATACCGACGAGTACGCCGATGCCCAATCCGAAGAGGACTATTGCCGGGTCCATGATGAGTTGCGATGCGCCGCGCAGGGGGTACTTATCGACTTTCCTGACCTCCTTGGTCAGGAGCGCGGAGTGCGCCAGGATACCAGGGTGACCGCGGAAATCGGCCATATTGCGCTTCCCCGAGAGGCGGGCGGAGCCACGGGCGCGGCGGCGGCCGGGGTGTCGGTTCGCGCGCTCGGGCACGCCTACGGCGAGCTGCGGACGATCGAGTGCCTCGACCTCGAGGTCGAGCCCCACGGCGTCGTCGGCCTTGTCGGGCCCTCCGGCTGCGGCAAGTCGACCCTGCTGGAGCTGATCTGCGGCCTGCTCGAGCCCAGCACCGGGACGGTGCAGGTGGGCGGCGGCGCGGCGCCCAGTGAGCGCCTCTCCCGCAGCGCCTACATGCCCCAGCGCGACCTGCTGCTGCCCTGGTACTCGGCGATCGACAACGCGGCGCTGGCCTTGCGCAATCGCGGCCTCGGCAAGGCCGAGGCACGCCGACAGGCCTCGGGGCTGTTCGAGCGCTTCGGCCTCGCCGGCTTTGAGCGCACAGCGCCGGCGGAGCTGTCGGGAGGGATGCGCCAGCGGGTCGCCTTCCTCCGCACGCTGGTCTCCGGCAAGCCGGTGCTCGCCCTCGACGAGCCCTTCGCCGCGCTCGACGCGATCACCCGGGCGGAGATGCAGGAGTGGCTGGCGAGGGCGCTGCGGGCCGATCCGCGCACCGTCGTCCTCGTTACCCACGACGTCGAGGAGGCCCTCTACCTCTGCGACCGGGTGGCGGTGCTCTCGGCCCGCCCGGCCCGGATCGTCGCCGAGCTACGAGTGCCGGCGCCGCGCTTGGAGGACCGCGACGCAGCGGTCACCGACCCGGCCTTCGTCGCCGTCCGCGAGCGGGCGCTGCGAGCGCTGCACGAGGGCTCGCGATGAGGCGCTGGCTCCTGCCCGCGCTGCTGCTGGGAACGCTGATCGGCGCCTGGCAGCTCGCCGCCTCGAGCGGGGTCATCGCCGAAGCGCTCAGCCTCGAAGACTTTCTCGTGCCCTCGCCGTCGGAAATCGCCAGCTCACTTTGGGAGAACCGCTCGCTGCTCGGCGAAAACGCCTGGGTGACCCTGCGCGAGATCGTGTTCGGACTAGGTTGCGCGCTCGTCGCGGGACTTGGGTTCGCCGTAGTGATGTACCGCTGGGTGACGATTCGGGACGCCACCTATCCCCTGATCGTCGCCTCGCAGACGATCCCGATCATGGTCGTCGCCCCGATCTTGGTCGTCTGGTTCGGCTTCGGGATCGGCCCCAAGCTGGTGATCGTGGCACTGGTCTGCTTCTTCCCGATCACCGTCAGCACGATCAGCGGCCTCGGCTCCGCCGACCCTGAGGCGATCAAGCTGATGCGCAGCCTCGATGCCTCTCGCTGGCAGATCTTCCGCCGGGTCGAGGTCCCGACCGCACTTCCCAGTGCCTTCATTGGCACCAGGATCGCCGTCGTCCTTGCTCCCATCGCCGCCCTGTTCGGCGAGCAAGCCGGCTCCAGTGCCGGACTTGGACACTTGATCATCCAGGACAATGCGCAGCTGGAAGTCGCACGGGAGTTCGCAACCGTTTTTGTTCTCGCAGCGATTGCGCTCGTCCTGATGGGCTTAGTGGCCCTCGCGGAGCGGCGCATCGTCAATTGGCGATAGAACACAGGGGATGAGGCTTCCCCGAATCGCGGCGATCGCCGCCATCGCCGCCCTGTTCGCCCTCGCGCTCGGCCTCGCCGCCTGCGGCGAGAAGTCGGAGGACGCGGGCAGCGAAGCGCAGCCGTTGAGCCTGACGCTCGACTTCTACCCCAACGCCGATCACGCCGGGATCTACATGGCGCAGAAGCTCGGCTACTTCGAGGAAGCCGGCCTCGACCTCAGCATCGAGACCCCCTCCGACCCGGCGGCTCCGCTCAAGCTCGTCGCCGCCGGCGAGTCGGACCTGGCGATCTCCTACGAGCCCGAGGTGGCGTTGGCCCACGAGCAGGGCCTCGACGTGGTCGCGATCGGGGCGCTGGTCAACCGGCCCCTCACCTCGCTGATCTGGCTGCAGAAGTCGGGAATCAAGGGCGTCGGCGACCTCAAGGGCAAGACCGTCGCGACCGCCGGCATTCCCTACCAGGACGCCTTTCTGAAGACGATCCTCGCCCGCGTCAAGCTCTCCCCCACCGACGTGAAGGCGGTCAACGTCGGCTTCGGGCTGTTGCCGGCGCTGGTCGGGGGCAGCGCCGAGGCGATGCTCGGCGGCTACAGCAACGTCGAGGGAGTCGACCTGCGCCAGCGCGGCAAGGACCCGGTGATCACCCCTGTCGACCAGCTGGGCGTCCCGACCTACGACGAGCTGGTGCTGGTCGCCAACCGCAAGGCGCTGGCGGAAGAACCGGAGAAGTTCAGGCTCTTCGTCGCCGCCCTGCAGCGCGGCACCGAAGCGGCGGTAGAGCAACCCAACGCCGCCACCGAGGCGGTGCTGGAAGCCAACGACGGCCTCGACCCGAAGCTGACCGAAGCCGAGGTCGAAGCGACCTTGCCGCTGCTCGGAGCGCCGGCCGGCGAGCGGCCCTACGGCTACATGGATCCCGACGAGTGGCGCACCTTCGCCGGCTGGATGCGCGACAACGGCCTGATCGACTCGCTGCCGGAGCCGGGCGAGCTGCTCAGCAACGCCTACCTCTCGGGCGAGATTCCCGAGTAGCCGAGTGCGCCTTCGCCGAGCAGACGGCTGACCTCGGTCGCCGGCATGGCGGCGTGGAAGAAGTGGCCCTGGGCGTAGTCGCAGCCGAGCCGCCGCAGCTCCGCCAGCTGGACCTCGCTCTCGACCCCCTCGGCGATCACCTCCAGCGACAGCGCCCGCGCCATCCCGATGATCGCCTCGACGATCGCCGTGCGCTCCTGCTCGATCCCCAGCACGTCGATGAACGAGCGGTCGATCTTCAGCGCGTGGAAGGGAAAGCGATTGAGGTAGGCAAGCGAGGAGTAGCCGGTGCCGAAGTCGTCGAGGACGAGCCGCACGCCGATCTCGTTAAGCGCCTCGAGCGAGGCGATCGCCGACGCCGACTCCTCGACCAGGACGCTCTCGGTGATCTCCAGGCGCAGATGGACCGGATCGAGACCGGTGCGGGCGACGATCTCGGCGACCGTGGCGGGCAGATCGCGATGGGCGACCTGGCGGGCGGAGAGGTTGACGGCAACGTCGAAGGGCCGATCGTCAGGCCGCTGGTGGTGCCACTCGAGGATCTGCTGGCAGGCGCGCTCCTGCACCCAGCGACCGATCGGCTCGATCAGGCCGCTGTCCTCGGCGATCGGGACAAACTCGGCCGGGTCCAGCAGGCCGCGCTCGGGATGCTGCCAGCGGACCAGCGCCTCGAGGCCGCTGATCTCGCCGGAGCGGAGGTTGACGACCGGCTGGTAGTGCAGGGCCAGCTCCTTGCGGTCGAGCGCATGGCGCAGCTCGCGTTCGACCTCCAAGCGGCGCACGGCGCTGGCCCGCATCGCGGCGTCGAACAGGACGCAGCGGGCGCGGCCGCCCTCCTTGGCCCGGTACATCGCCGCATCGGCGTCGCGGATCAGCAGCTCGGCGCTGACGCCGCGGCGATCGGAGGGGCGGGCGACGGCGACGCCGATGCTGGCGGTGACGAAGTGCTCGACCCCCTCGATCGAGAAGGGCTGGGCGAAGGCGGCGGCGACGCGGTCGGCGATCGCGATCGCCTCCTCTTCGTCGGCGAGGCGGTCGATCAGGATGCCGAACTCGTCGCCGCCGAAGCGGGCGACGATGTCGCCCGGCCGCAGGTGGGCGCCCAGCCGCGGAGCGACCGCCCGCAGCAGCGCGTCGCCGGCGTGATGGCCGAGGCTGTCGTTGATCAGCTTGAAGTGATCGAGGTCGAGGAAGAGGATGCCGATCGGGGAGCCCGAGACCGTCGCCCGCTTGAGGGTGTCGTTGAGCGCGTCGACGAAGCTGAGGCGGTTGGGGAGGCCGGTCAGGGAGTCGTGCAGGACCCGGTGGCGAAGGGCCTGGTCGGCGGCGTGGCGCTCGATCGCATCGGCCAGCACGTTGGCGGCGGCCTGCAGGAAGGGCACGTCCTTCGGGGTGAAGCGGTTGGGCTCGGTGGCGTGGACGTCGAGGACCCCGAAAGCGTGGTCTTTGCCGTCGATCATCACGGCCAGGCTGCTGGCGGCGCCGAAGACGCGCAGGACCGGGGGCATCGTGAAGCGGCTCTCGCTGGACCAGTCGCTGACGATCGCGTGCGTGCCGGAGTCGAGGGTGGCCCCGGCGTGGGAGTCGCGGGCGGCGGAAACGCGGCGGCCGGCGCCGATCACCTCGTCCTCGAGCCCGGCGCGAAGGTTGAGGCGACGACCGTCGCGGCCCAGCTCCCAGATGCAGGCGCTGTGGACGCCCTCGACTTCGCCGATCAGGGTGGTCGCGGCGCGCATCAGCGACTCCGGGTCGCCGTCCTGCAGGGCACGCTCGCCGAGCTTGGCGACGACGGCCTGCTGGGAGAGCGCCCGCTGCAGCTCGTCCTCGGCCTTCTTGCGCTCGGTGATGTCGTAGAGAACGCCATGCCAGACTGGCACCCCCTCATCATCTGCCTCGAGCACCGCCTCGTCAAGCATCCAGACGACGTCGCCGTCGCGGGTGCGCATCCGGTACTCGACCGGCCGCGTGTTGCGCTCGCCAAGGAAGTCTTCGGTTTCGTTCGCCAGCGCCCGCTCGCGGTCGTCGGGGTGCAGGAGGCGGGCCCAGAGACCGCGGTCCCCCTTGAACTCCTCGGCGCTGTAGCCGAGTATCTCCTCGACCTGGGGGCTGACGTAGTGCCACTCGCCCTCCTCCCCGATCTCCGAGGTGTAGACGATGACCGGCAGCCGCTCGACCAAGCGCCGGTAGTCCTGCCCGCCGGCCGTGATCTGGTCGAGGAATTCGTTGACCTCGTGTTCGGGCCAGTTCCTATCCCCTTTAGCCGGCATCGCGCTCGTTATCGACACATCGTCCAGTCGCTTGACCGCACGTCCGTCCAGGCACGAAGTCGTGCAGTCTGGGGCGGCGGTCGGCTCAGGCCGCGAAGCGCAACGGCGGGCCCGTGGCGACGCTGCGGTGCAGCCCCGCCACGGTGATCGCGCCGACCAGACCGCGAAACGGCTCATAGGGCGCGTAGAACTCCTCCACCTCGGCGACGGTGGCACGACGGCCAAGGCCGGCGAGGCGGCCGACCAGCTTGACGTAGCTGAGGTCCCCGGCCGGCAGCGAGTCCATGTCGCCGCGCCCGAACAGGCCCAGGCACTGGACCGTCCAGGGGCCGATCTGCGGCATCGCCAACAGGCGGCGGTCGGCGCCCGGAGAATCGAGCTGGCAGCGACCGCCGGCCACGGCGCCGGCGACTCGCCGCAGCGCCGCCGCCCGCGCCGGCGCCAGGTCCATCGACGCCAGTTCGGCCGGAGCGCGACCGCCGATCACGGCCGCCGCCGGCACGTCGCGCAGGGCACCCCGCCCCTCGCCGAGACTCGGCCCCCAGCGAGCGACGATGCGGCGCTCGATGCGGACGGCGCGGTCGGCCTCGATCAGCTGTCCGACCAGCGCCGCCGCCAGCGCCTCCCAGGGCCAGACCCGGCGGCGAGGCCGGAAGCTGGGCAGGCGGCGGATCAGCGGCCCGACGAGCGAGTCGCGGCGAAAGCGGCGGTGGAACTCGCCGAGGTCGTAGTCGACCCCGAGCACGAACCGCATCCGCTCGATCGCCAGCTCCAGCTGGGCGGTATCCGCTGGCCCCTCCGCGTCGGCGGCGAGGGGAATCGGCACCGCTACGGCACTCGGATCGATCGGCTCCGCCCGCAGCAGAACCCGCTCCGTCGCGGGCTGCCAGGCACGCACCAGCACCGGGCTACCTTCGACATGGAGCAGCCGGGTCGCCACCCCATGCTCGATCCGCAGCGTGCGATCGTCACTCCCCCGCGGCAAGCGGTAGGGCGAGCGCACCCGCACCTCCACTTCCAATGGGCCGATGGGCCGATATGTCGGCCTGGGGGCGACATATCGGCCCATCGGCCGGCGGTTAGCGGCCGAGGAGGTGGACGTCAACGAGAAAGGAGCGACTGGCGACCACGCTTTGGCGGTCGCGGCGGCGCGGAAAGCGGCGGGGGGAGCGGGTCTTCGAGCCGACGGCGCTGACCGCGCGCACGGCGGCGACGGTCGCGGCTCCTGCCAGGACGCCGCCGGCGGCCGCGATCGCGGCGCTGCGGACCTCCGTGCTCAAGACGGGCGAAGATGGCGCCTCATAGGGCAGCGGCAGCGCCCGCACCGACTCCGCATCCCGCGCCTCGGCGTCTTCCTCAGCCAAGATCTCACCATCTAGTTCGAGGTCACTCACCTCTTCGACTCTAGCGACGGTCGGAGTCGCCTCCCCATGTCTCACCGCAAATAGCGAACGTTGGGAATGCCCTCGTGAGGAGAGGTTGGGTGTCCCTGCAGCGCGCGGCGTCCCGATTTTCGCCCCGCCAACTCAGCGAGAGAGGCCGAGCTCCCGGCGAAAATCCCAGCAAGCGAAAGGGACACCCAACCTCTCCCCCGCCAGCCTTCCCTACAACGCCCGCTCGTAAAGCCGGTACTTCTTGACCACCTCGCCCCCCATCCCCTTCATCGCCCGGTTCATCGGCTCGTTGGTCTCGAGGATCCAGCCCATCTCGCCGCCAACGATGCCGCCCGGCACCGCCGCCTCCTCCAGGTGCCTGAGGTAGAGGCCGGCGGCGACGCCGCTGTGGCGGTAGTCGTGCTTGACGCCGAGCGCGAGGACACGACACTGGTCGACCTTGCGCTTGCCGAGCAGGAACCTCGCCCAGCCGAAGGGCAGCAGGCGGCCGTTCAGCTTCGCCATCACCTGGTTGATGTCGGGCAGGGTCAGTGCCGCCCCCACCACCTCACCGTCTTTTTCCGCCATGTAGGCCCAGTTCTCGTCGATCACCTGCTTCAGGTTCTTGGCCTGGAACTCGACCTCGGCGTCGGTGATCGGGACGAA
>Ga0190274_10000994_pt1 | contig 16551 bp, 10 predicted proteins | sample Popmic531T_FD_133002 | JGI IMG/M metagenome (GOLD analysis project Ga0190274, IMG submission 133002) | Populus adjacent soil microbial communities from riparian zone of Yellowstone River, Montana, USA - 531 T | ecosystem: Environmental > Terrestrial > Soil > Riparian zone | place: USA: Montana...
ACTGCGGTCGATCGGCGTCCGATTGGGGCGCAGGGATCGCTCACAACCCATCGTCATTCCCGCGAAGGCGGGCCTAGTCGCGCAGCGACTAACGCCGGAGGCGGACCCGAAGGGGCGAGCGCCGAAGGCGCGAGTCATCCATGTTGATGTTGTACGGCAATGGATTCCCGCCTTCGCAGGAATGACGATGGGTTGTGAGCGATCCCTGCGCCCCAATCGGACGCCGATCGACCGCAGTCGGATCAGGAAACCGCCGGATCCCAGCTCATGTAGTCGAAGCCTTCGACCTGCTCGAGCAGCGAGAAGCCCAGCCGCGCGAACAGGCGCTTCGCCGGATTGTCCGGCTCGACGTGGATGTTGATGCGCGCGCCCGTCGCGCGCGATTCGTCGATGAGCTCGCGGATCAGCGCCGTACCGATGCCGCAGCCGCACGCGCGCCCGGTGAGCGCCATGTCCAGCAGGCGGATCTCGCCCGGCACGCGATGCACGTAGATGCGGCCGATCGGCAACGTGCCCAGCTCGACGATCAGCTTGTCGGTGCCGGGATAGTGTTCGTCGTAGTGCGCTTCCTGCTGCTTCAGCTCGTCGAGCAGGAACTGCGCTTTGCGCTCTTCTGGCCAGTCGACGGTCGCCATGTCCGAGTGGCGACGCGACGCATGCAGGCCGGCGAGGAATGGCTGGTCGGCCGGCGCGACGAGACGGAAGTTGATGCCGGTGGGCCGGTACTTCGACGAATTCACGAACGCGCGCGGCTGGTTCACGGCTGCGCCTTCCTTGCATCGTGGTGCCAGCGCATCGGCACATAGGCACCTTCCAGCGTGCTGGCCACGAAGCCCACGCGCTCGTACAGGTGCTTCGCACGGTTGTTCGGCTCGACGTGCAGCGTCACGTCGCAAGCTTCGTCCGCCGCCATCGCGAGCACCGTCTCGATCATCACGCCGCCGAGACCGCTACCGCGCTCGGACTCGAGCAGCGAGATTTCCATCAGGCAGATCTCGCGTGCGCTTCGATGCAGGTAGATGCGCCCGATCGGCTCACGGCTGCGCGCGATCAGCAGGAACTCCGCTTCCGCGTAGTACTTCGTGTAATGCGCGTGCTGCAGCCGGAACTGGTCGGCGAGGAACGCCGCTTTCGCGTCCGCGGGCCACGGCAGCGGCGCGAGCTCGTCGCGACGCACTTCGGCGTACAGCGCGCGCAGGAAGTCGAAATCAGCCGGCCCGATCGGACGGAACGCGAGGCCCGGCAGCGAACGCGCGAGTGCTGCCGCGAATGGGCCTGGCGTAGCGGTCGCTGACATCAGGGCGTTCTGCATGGCGTGCCGTCGGCGAGCCGACGGTGGTTCAGGCCAATCGTTCGACGGTCAGCAGCAGGTACGGCGAAGCGACAGGCGCCCCGCTCGCGCGCTGCACGAGCTCGCGCGCCAGCGGCCGCGCCACATCGCGCGCGACTAGCGACATGCCGCGCCAGCGTATCGGCGTGTGGCCGAGTGCAAGCACATACGTGCCGGCCTTCGCCGGCAACGCGACGGATTGCACGGTGCCGTCAGCATCGACCAGCGACAGCGCGAGCGCACTGCCGTCGTTCGACACCATGCGCGTCGCCACCGGCGACGAACAGCCGCCGGACCATACGCTCCACAGCTCGTGCCGAGCTTCGGGTCCATGTTCCGCAACCAGCCGCGCCGGCTTCGCGGTTGAACCATTCGCGAGCGCAACAGTGCGTACGCGGAACTGGCCCGGATTGCCGGATACGCGAGCTGCGTCGACGATCTCGTCGCCGAGCGGCGCATCGCAGCCGTGCTTGCGCGACGACGCACACGCAGCGAGCCAACCGCCACGCACGTGCGCGGGATTCGCGAGTGCGCCGTCGTGCCAGAAACCCAGCGATGCGCGCGCCGCGGGAGCGGCGGCGGCCGCCGAACGCGTGCGCGTTGCGGCGAACGCCGGCACTGCGGCGAGCGCGGCGGAACCCGCTGCGGCCTGCAGCAGCGTGCGACGCGAGAGCTTCGAGGACGACTGAGTGTTCTTGGTCATGGTCACTGCCTCGGCGGGAACACGCCCTGGAGCGCGATGCAGAAGTTGAGCGTGAGGTACGGCATCATGTTGTTGTGCGGCAGGCTTCCGCCGGCGGGTTGCAGCGCCTGCGGGTTCATCGACACGAACGTCGTCGCATTCGCCTTGAACGCGAAGCCGTTCGCCGACTGCGCGAGCGTCGTGTTCGGCGACGGATTCTGCGCGTCGGCCTGGTCGCCGTTGTGCGCACGCATGAAGTGCGCGTGCGCCGGCATCTCGGACTCGATCAGCGTCACGAATTCCGAACCGCCTTGCTCGCCCAGGTCGTGCAGCGACAGGCCGGGCCCCTGGTCGGGATGCATGGGCACGTTGCCCTGCATGTTCGGCAGCGCGAAGGTCGACTGGCCATTGCCACCGTAGGTGGTGCCGAGCAGCGAAAACAGCGCCGTATTCTGGCTGATCGGCAGGATCTGGCCGTTGCAGAACGCCCAGCCGGTGGGAGGGAAATTGCAACCGAAGATTCGCATCTCGGCCACGAAAGGTTGAGACATGGATTGCTCCGCCTACTGGGTCGGAAAGATGCCGAACAACGAAATGATGAAATTCACGCAGAGATACGGCTGGAAGTTCGTATGCGGCTGGCTGCCGCCGATGGCACCGACAGCGGGAGCCGCAAGGTTGGCGTCCGTCACGTCGCCCGTGTAGAGCGTCACCGATGGCGACGACGCCAGGACCGCGTTGGTCGGCAGGTTCTGCGTACCCGGGCCCGTCGACACCAGCAGTGCGTGCGAATGAGTCGGGAGCTGCTGCACCGTGAGCGTCACTTCCTCGACCCCCGAGCGCTCACCGATCTGGTACGTGTTGCCGGCGAGAGAACCCTGGTGCAGCGGCACGCGGCCGCGCAGGTCGGGCAGTGCGAAGGTTTCCTGGCCGTCGCCGCCGTACGTTGTTCCGATGAGGGTGAACAACGTGTCGTTCTCCGAGATCGGAATGAGCTGGCCATCGCAGAACGCCCAACCAGCGGGCGCGAAGTTGCCCGCGAACATCCGGATTTCACCGACAAATGGTTGCGACATGGCGCTGAGTCCGTCAGTTCTGTGAGGGGAACGCGCCCTGGAGCGCGATGCAGAAATTCAGCACCAGGTACGGCTGCCGGTTCTCGTGTGGTTGCGAGCCGCCGACGCTGCTCACGCTCGTTGGACCGAGCGATGTGAGATTCGTCGGCACGGAGTAGGCATTGCCCGCTGCCGCAAGCACGTTGTTGACTGCAAACGGTGTATCGCCCGGATCGGGCGTCGCGTTCGCGACATGCGTGTGCAACGGCATTTCCTGCTGCGAGATCGTGTGCGCTGCCGCGCCTGCCGCCTGTCCCAGCGTGAAGCCGCCGCCGAAGTGGATGGGCACGCGGCCGCGCAGGTCGGGCAATGCGAACGTGGTCTGGCCGTTGCCACCGAACGTGGTGCCGAGCAGCGAGAACAACGCCTGGTTCTGGTTGATCGGCAGGAACTGCCCGTTGCAGAACGCAAAGCCTCGCGGCGAGAAGTTCCAGCTGATGATCTTGATTTCGCTCAGGAAGGGCGTACCCATCGTTTCGTCCTCTCTCTCAGTCGCCCAACTCAGTTCGGAACCGTCGGCTGCGAGCAGGGTGTCCCGCCCGGCGTGTTCGAGTAGCCCGGCCCGGCGTTGCTCGTTGCCGCATTCGTCGTGCTGCCCGGATTCTGGACGCTCTCGAAGGCTGCCACCGCCGCAATGTCGTATTGCGTACCGAGGTAGCTCGGAATGCGGACGGTCGATTGCTCGCGATGGCGCATGCGCACGCCGACGCCGGTGTTCGGGGCGTTGCCGTCCAACAGGTTGTTGCGCACATCCGCGCAGGCAACGTTCGTGGCGAGTGGTGCAGCACCGGACCCTGCGCCGATGTTCGCAACGAACCCGTGTTGTGAAAGCGCGCCCGGATTGGTCGCCCCGTTGCCGGTCACGGTGACGTTCAACACGCCAGCGTTGCTCGCATTGCCGGCATCACCCGCCTGCGTGTTGATGGCGGGCCCGTTGTTCCACTGACGGACAAGGTTGTTGCTGACGATCGCGGTGAGCGTGCCACTCGGACTGTGGTTCTCGACGCGGATACCGGAAGACTGGGCCGAGCCGGAATTCACCGTGCCCGGGTTGCCGATCACGTTGTTCGACACCTGGCCTTGCCAGTTGCCGCCGCCATTACCCTGGTTGATGTTGATGGCGCCGCCCTGGACGCTGCCGACCAGCGGATTGGCTGCCGTGCCGTTGTTGGAGATGTTGAAACGCACGGTCTCGGTGCTGCCGGCGTTGCCGCCGGAAATCGTGATGCCGCCGAGCAGCGAGCCTGCGAAGCCATTGCTGTAGAAATTGCCGGTGAACACGGTCGTCGACGAGGCGGAGTTGGTGGTCGCCACCTGGAGGTGGTCGCCGCCTGCACCCGTGAACGTGTTGCCCGTGATGTGGGTCGTGATGTTCGCCGTGCCGCTCGGTTCGAAGATCAGGTTGTCGTTCGGTGCGTTCTGGAACGTCGAGCCGGTCACGACGATATCGGTGGCCGTGCCGCTCGCGTTGCGCACGCGCATGTTGTCCTCGATGCCGCCGGTGACCAGGACATTCGTGAAGTTCGACGTGCCGGTCAGTGCGTCGAAGATGATGGCCCCCTCGTCCAGCGCGACACTCGTTCCGTTCGCGCCCGTCACGCGCGAGTTGGTCAGCGCGAAGCCAGGGACCGTCGTGCCGCGGATCGCGTAGTTCTGGAAGCCGTTCAGCTGCATGCGATCGATCGCGACGGGACCGGAATTGTTGAGATAGATGCCGATGCCCTGGGCGTTGTTGGCGTCGGCGCCGGACTTGTTCTGGATGGTGCCGCCCGTGCAGCTGCCCGCGGTCGACGAACAGGTGCCGGCGTTGCCGGACACGGTGAGCCCGTTGGTGGTGCCGGTGGTATCGAGGACGATGCCGTTGCCGGTGCCGCCATTCGACGAGATGCTGCGGAAGTTCAGGCCGCCCGCGCCGATCGTCGTGTTCTGCACGTTGAGCGCAACGCCCGTCGTGCTGTCGATCGTGTTCGGATTCGCGCCGGTGCCGACGGTGACGGTGCCGCCGCCGGTGGCCGAGAAGCCGCTACCCGATGTCGTGTCGATGTCGAGCCCGCCGAGGGTGAAGGCCAACGTCGCGCCGGCATTGGTCGTGAGCGTGACGGCGTTGCTCGTGCCGGTGTTCAGCGCCTTGGTCGCGCCACTCAGCGTGATCGTGCCCGCCGTGTTGCCCGACATCAGGATGCCGGTGCCGCCGTTCGACAAATTGCCGGACAGCGTGACGTTCGCCGCCAGGACGCGATTGGTGATGTCGATCAGGCGACCGGTCGTGTTCGTGAGCGCTGCGTTGCTGTCGATCGCCGCGCTGCCACCGGTGCCCGAGTTGCGGAACGCAGTGCCGGTCGTCGCGTCGATCGTGTTCGTGGCACCGCTCACGTTCACCGTGCCGCCGCCGATCACTTCGAATGCGTTCGCGGTCGTGGTGTCGACGTTCAGGCCGCCGTTCGTGAAGTCGATCGTTGCACCGTTGTTGGTGTCGAGCACGATCGCCTGGTTGGTCGCCGTGTTGACCACCTTGCTCGCATTGGAGAACGCGATCGTGCCGCCCGTGCGGTTCGCGACGCGGATGCCGCCGACCACGCCATTGCCGCAGGTGCCGGTGCAGGACAGCGCACCGGACAGCGTCACGTTGCCGGCGCCGGCGCCGGAAACCTCCACCAGGTGGCCGGCGTTCGTCTTCGTGATGCCGCCCGCATAGGTGATCGCGGTGCCGGCACCGAGGTTGACGCGGAACGCGCTCTGGTTGTTCTGGTTGCCCGTGATCGAGCCGCCGTTCATGGTCAGCGTGCCGGTCGAGTTCTGCAGATTGATGCCCTCGCCGTTGCTGTTGGTCGAGGTGACGGACGAGAACAACGTATTGCCGCCGGAGCTCCAGTTGGCACCGTTCGCGACGATTGCCGGGCGGTTGGTCGCGCTGATCGATCCGGCGCTCGCGCGCAGGATCGAGTTCGCGACGTTGATGCCGATTGCGTTCGTCGTGGTGATATCGAGCTGCGTGAAGGTCAGCGCGCCGCTGCTGGCCGTGACGTCGACGGCGGCCGTGGCCACGTTCTTCGTGATCGTCGTGCCCTGGAACGAGACCGCGGTCGTGTTGGCATCGATGTCGATGCCGTTGCCGCCCGGGTTCGTGATCGTTGTTGCACCGGTCACGGTCGTCGTGCCGCCGCCGATGGCGTGCAGGATGCCGACGCCGGAATTGCCACTGATGCTCAACGTGCCGAACGTGCGCGGGCCGCCGGCGTTGTTCTGCAACGAAACACCGTCGGTGCCGCCGGTGATGGTGACGTTGCCGAAGTTGAAGTTGCCGGTGGAATTGCTGACCAGGATGCCCTGCGTGGTGGTGGTGGCGATGCTCATCATCGCGCCAAGCGTGGTGAGCGAACCCGCGGTCGTGACCAGCGAAACACCAGCGCCCGTGCTGGAGGTGACGTCGAGGTCATCGAGCGTCGCGAGCAGCGTTCCGTTGGCGAGGTTCAGCGCCGTACCGGTGCCGTTGAGCGTGGCCTCGGTGATCGTGAAGAGGCCGAACGGCGCCCCGGAAATGATGTCACTGTTTGCGCTGTTGCCGATGGTCAGGCCGCGCACCGTGTTGCCGCTCGCGATCGTGATGCAACTGCCCACGGGTGCCGTGAGCACCGGGTCGAAACCGGAGAACGTGGGCAACGTCGAGCCGGGAACGACGACGACGCCGGTCGCGATCGTGCCGAGCGTGCCGCTCGATCCGTCGCCGACCACGATCTGGTTGTTCAGCAGCGTGACGCCGCAGGTGCCTGGACCATCGGCTACGAACACGGTGTCGCCGGCGATGTCGCCCGTGGCGGTCGCAAACGTACCCGCGCCCGGGCCGAGGTTCTGGAACGGCCGCGCCTGCGTACCGTTGCCGCCCACCGCCGCTACCGGGTCGACGAACCAGATCGCCTGCGCGCCCTGGAACGTGGTGGTCACCGTCGCGGTGTCGCCGCCGGTGATCGTGTAGCAGAACGAATCGGTGGTACGCGCGCCGGGGGCGCCGCTGAACACGAAGTCACCCGTCGCGTTCATGACAACCGTGCCGCCAGCCGCCGTCGCTGCCGTCGCCGACGGTGGCACCGTCGCGCAGTTCGCCGGCTCCGGGCCAGGACCGTAGCCGGTCACGACCACGCCGCCGCTGATCACGTCGTTGCTGAACACGTTGACGTTGTTCGGCGCGCCCGCTGCGGGCACGGTCAGTGTCAGGTTCGGCGTCGCGGTGTAGAAGTTGTCGGGGTTCGCGATCGCGGCGGTCGTGAACGTGACGATCGTGGTGACGCCGACTTCGATCGCGCCGACCGGATCGACCGTATCGGTGTCGATGATGCCGACGCCGTTGATCGTGAGCGTGCACGTGGTGCCCGCGTCGATATTGCCGGTCGGGTTGATCGTCGCGACGGGCGTGCCGTTGCCGGCCAGTGCGAACGTGAATGTGTTCGCGCCGCAGACCACGGAGAAGTTCCCGGCCGCGAAATTGACGGATTCGCTGAACGTCACGCTGAGGTCGGCGGACGGATCGACCGCAGGCGCACCGTTCACAGGCACCGTCGCAGTGATGGTCGGCGCCTGGTCGACGTTGATCGTGATCGTGTCGGTGTCGGTCTGCGCGCCGCCGCCGGAGTTGCCCTGGTCATTCGACTGCACGGTGAGCGGCTGCGCGCTCGTGGTGCCGTTGACCGGGTCGTAGACGAGTCCGTTCAGCGCGCCATTCACCTGGGTGATCGTGCCGGTGATCTGCACGGTGCTGGTGCCGTTGCCGACCAGTGTCGCGCCCGACGCGGTCGCGGTGAGCGTGCCTGCGAGGACGGAGACGTTGGTGGTGAAGTTGGTTGCGGCACCGACATCGATGTCGGTGACGTTGATGTTGCCGGGGAACGTGAGCGTCGCTGTGTCGGCGACGGCCTGCGTGCCCGGCACCGTGTTGACCGGCGTGTCATTGATCGCGATCACATTGACGGTGCTCGTGACCGGCGCGCTCGCGGCCGTGCCGTCGTTGCCGATCCAGGTGATCGTGCGCGGACCGCCGGCCGGGGTTTCGGAGCTGTTCGCGAACGTCACCGAGCGCAGTGCCGCCTGGTAGGCGGCGAGCGTCGCGGGGCCGGTCAACGTCAGCGTGCCGGTGACGCCGTTGTACGAAGGCACGATCGGACCGCAAGCGGTGCAGGCGAGCACGTCGACACCGGTCTGGAAACCGCCGGTGATCGCCGCGCTGGCACCCGCGAGGTTCGCGTTGTCGGCGTCCGAGACGGTGATCGTGCCGTCGATCACGACGGACGAGCTGTTTTCCGTGAAGGTCGCAGTGGCGCCCGCGGTCAGCACCGGCGCGTCATTGACGGCCGTGACGTTGATCGTGGTCGTCACCGGCGCACTGTCGATGGCGCCGTCGTTGGCGATCCAGGTGATCGTGCGCGACGTGCCCGGATTGTCGCCGAGGTTGTTGAACGTGATCGAACGCAGCGCACCCTGGTAGGTGGCCACCGTCGCCGCACCGGACAGCGTGAGCGTGAGCGTGCCGGGACCCGTGACGGTGCTCTGCGATAGTCCGCCGCAGCTGAGGCATGCGAGCTGGTCCAGGGCCGGCTGCGTGCCGGCGCTGATCGTGATCGTCGCGCTCGCGAGGTTCGTGCTGTCGCCGTCGGTCACGGTGAGCGTGGGGTCGATCGTCACGGCCGCCCCGTTCTCGGTGAAGGCCGCGGTGGCCGCTGCGGTGATCACCGGAGCGTCGTTGACCGCTGCCACGTTGACCGTGCTCGTGACGGGTGCGCTGCCGGTCGTGCCGTCGTTGCCGACCCACGTGATGGTGCGCGGTGCCGTGCTCGGGCTGTCGGAGGTGTTTGCGTACGTGACCGAGCGCAATGCCGCCTGGTACGTGGCGAGCGTCGCGGAGCCGGTCAGCGTCAGCACGCCGGTGGCGGCGGTGTAGTTCGCCGCGATCGCGCCGCAGGCGCCGCACGCGAGCAGGTCCTGTCCGGACTGGAAGCCGGCGGAAATCGCGACAGACGCGCTGGCGAGGTTGGCGTTGTCGACGTCGGTGACCGTCACCGTGGCATCGATCGCGCCCGGCGCCTGGTTCTCGTTGTAGTTCAGCGTTGCACCAGCCGTCAGCACGGGCGCGTCGTTGACCGCCGTGACGTTGACCGTGCTGGTCACGGGCGCCGAGTTCGTGGTGCCGTCGTTGCCGACCCACGTGATCGCACGCGCGCCGGCCGTCGGGTTGTCGGAGTTGTTGCGGTACGTGACCGTGCGCAGCGCTGCCTGGTAGGCCGCGAGCGTCGCGGAGCCGTTCAACGTCAGCACGCCGGTGCCGGGCGTGTAGTTCGCCACGATCGCACCGCAGGTACCGCAAGCGAGCACGTCGGCGCCGTTCTGGAAGCCGGTGGTGATCGAGACGGTCGCGCTTGCGAGGTTCGCGTTGTCGGCGTCGGTCACCGTGACGGTATTGTCGATCACGAGTGGCGCTGCGTTTTCGGTGAACGCCGCGGTGGCGCCCGCGGTCAGCACCGGTGCGTCGTTGACCGGGATGACGTTGACCGTGCTCGTGACGGGCGCGCTGTTCACCGTGCCGTCGTTGCCGACCCACGTGATGGTGCGCGGCGCGCCGTTCGGGCCGTCGGAGGTGTTCGCATAGGTGACCGAGCGCAGTGCCGCCTGGTACGCGGCGAGCGTTGCGGAACCGGTCAGCGTGAGCACGCCGGTGCCGGCGTTGTACGCGGGCACGATCGCGCCGCAGGCACCGCACGCGAGCACGTCCTGCCCGGTCTGGAAGCCGGCGGAAATGGCAGCCGTTGCGCTCGCGAGATTGGTGTTGTCGACGTCGGTGACCGTGATCGTCGCGTCGATCGCCGTCGCGGCCTGGTTCTCGTTGTAGACCAGCGTGGCACCGGCGGTGAGCACCGGCGCGTCGTTCACCGCGGTGATGTTGACCGTGCTGGTCACGGGCGCCGAGTTCGTCGTGCCGTCGTTGCCGACCCACGTGATGGTGCGCGCGGTGGTCGTCGGGTTGTCGGAGCTGTTGCGGTACGTCACCGAGCGCAGCGCTGCCTGGTACTGCGCGAGCGTCGCGGAGCCGGTCAGCGTGAGCACGCCGGTCGTGGCCGCGTAGTTCGCCACGATCGCGCCGCAGGTACCGCAGGCGAGCACGTCGGCACCGTTCTGGAAGTTGGCGGTGATCGATGCCGTCGCGCTCGCGAGGTTCGCGCTGTCGGAATCGGTGACGGTGATCGTCGCGTCGATCGCGGCGGCCGCGCCGTTCTCGGTGTACGCGAGCGTCGCGCCAGCGGTGAGCACCGGCGCGTCGTTGGACGAGGTGACATTGATCGTGCTCGTGACCGGCGCGCTGGTATTGGCAACCGCGCCGCCGTCGTTGCCGATCCACGTGACCGTGCGGGCCGCCGTCGACGGATTGTTCGAGCTGTTGGCGTAAGTGACCGAGCGCAGCGCTGCCTGGTAAGCGGCGAGCGTGGCCGAGCCGGTGAGCGTCAGCGTGCCAGTCGCGGCATTGAACGTCGGCACGATCGCGCCGCAGGCGCCGCACGCGAGGACGTCCTCGGCGGTCACGAAGCCGGCAGTGATCTGCGCCGTCGCGCTCGCGAGGTTGGTGCTGTCGATGTCGCTGACCGTGATGGTCGCGTCGATCGCGGTGGCGGCGTCGTTCTCGGCGTACGCGAGCGTGCCGCCCGCAGTGAGCACGGGGGCGTCGTTGACCGGCGTCACGGTGATCGTGACGGTGGCCGGCGCGGACACGGCGCCCTGCGTATCGGTCACGCGGAACGTGAACGTGTCGGTGCCGTTGAAGTTCGCGTTCGGCGTGTACTGCACGGTCGCGCCCGCGGGCGGTACCTGCGTCAAGGCGCCGAGCGTGCCGTTGGTGGGCTGCGTGACGATCGCATACGTGCGCGGGTCGTTCTCGGGATCGATCGACGCGAGCGTGATGGTGACCGCCGTGTCCTCGTTCGTCGTCACGGCCTGCGACGTCGCGATCGGCGACTGGTTCTGCAGGTCGCTCACGTCGAGACGGAAGAACGTCACGCCGTTCTCGGTGGCGATGAAGCCCGCGCGCAGGTCGAGGTTGGCCGAGCCGTCACTCGCGTCGCCAGCGGGATCGTTCGCGGCAGCAGCCACGCCCGCCCAGTCGCCGACCTGGCCGTCGACCACGAAGTTGGCGGCGATCGCGATGCCGCTCGTGAGCAGCAGGCCCACGGCCAGCATGCGCACCGTCAGGCGATGGCGACCCGCGCGCTTTGCAGCGACGAGCAGCACGAGACCCAGCAGCAACATGCCGCCGAGGCCGAACATCGGGATGGAATACGTGACGGAAGTGCCGAACGGGGCGGCCGTTGGCGTGCCGTTGACCGTGAACAGGATGTCGGAGCCGTTCGGCCCGATCGCCGCAACACCGATGCGCGCAGAGCTCGCGCCAGCGAACAGCGCTGCGACCGATGCGCTCATCTCGATGACGTCGCTGCCGCCGACGCCGTTGTTCAGGCCAACCGGGTAGCCGCCACCCACGACAGCGCCGGGGCCGAAGCTGCCGGCCGTGCACAGCGAGAACGTGACCGAGGTGACCTGCGGCGAGGTGCCGCTCGTGGCGGTCGCCTGCAGGCGGCGATCGGCGCCGGTGAACGTACCCCCCGGCAGCACGACGTTGCAGCCGGTCGCGGCGCCGTCGGTATCGACGTATATGTTGTAGGTGTTCTGCGCGGACGCAGCGAGCGGGAAGAAGCAAACGACTGCCAGCAGCATGGCTGCGGCGCGGACCAGACGATTCATCTACTTCCCCCGGGGTGCTGCGTGCGGTGGCCAGCGCGGCCTCGCCGTGAGTCTAGTGTGAGATTGTGTGAACCGGTAGACACTCCACCCGCCGCATTGCGCCGTTGACGCCGGCGGCCTCAGCCATGTCCGCGTCGGGCAGGCTGCCCGGAACTGCCGGCGACCCCGGGAACGCCCGGGGCCGCCGTTCCCGGGCGGCCCGGACCCAGATGCCCGATGTGTCGCCCGTCCTCAGCTTGCGGCTCCGGGGGGGCCGGAGCCGCCTTCCGGCCTACCAGCGGTAGCCGACGCGCGCGTACATGAAGGCGCCGTTGAAGCCGAACGGCGACGCGCGCTCGTACGGAATCGCGCCGAACGTGGCGTTCTGGTAGATGACCTCGTCGGGATATTCGTCGAGCACGTTGTCGACGCCGAGCGTGAAGTCCCAGTTGTCGTGCTTGTAGGTGGTCGCGATGTCGAGCGTCCACTCCGCACCGAACGTCTGGTCGCGCGTGGGCGTGGTCTCGACGGCGTCGAACAGCACGGTGAATTCGCCGTAGCGCGTGGCGGTCGTGCTGAACTGCCAGTTGCCGGTGGACCACACGCCGCCGAGCAGGAACTTGTCCTGCGGCGCGCCCACCTCGATGCGGCCCTGCTCGACGCGGCCGATGCGCAGCAGGTTCAACCCCACCTCCGTGAGCTGCGAAGGGTTCGGCGCGATGCGCACGATCTCGGTGTCGGTGTGGTTGTAGCCGGTCGTGAAATCGATGTGCCCGGAATCCAGCGTCCAGCGGTACGTGCCGACCACGTCGACGCCCTTCGTCTCGGTATCGACGGCGTTCGTGAAGTAGCGGCCGCCGGTCACGCCGAAGATGCCCTGCCCTTCGAGGAAGTTCGTGACGGCAGTCCCGATCAGGTTTTCCGACAGGCTGATGCGGTCGTCGATGTCGATGCGATACGCGTCGACGGTGATGTACATCGCGTCCATCGGCTGCAGCACCAGGCCGAGGCTGTAGTTCGTGGATTCCTCGGCCTTGAGCGGTTCGGCGCCGAGCGCGATCGCGGTGGGATTGGTGACCGCGAACGTGCGCACGTCGAACGGCACGCCGCCGATGAAGTTCGTGGCCGTCGACTGGAAGAATTGCTGCTGCAGCGACGGCGCGCGGAAGCCCGTGGACACCGTGCCGCGCAGCGCGACGGCATCGTTGAACGCATAGCGCGCCGAGAGCTTGCCCGACGTGGTCGTGCCGAAATCGCTGTAGTTCTCGTAGCGAGCCGCGAGGCCGAACGAGAACCTGTCGTTGATGTCTGCTTCCAGGCCCGTGTACAGCGAATGGCTGTGGCGGTCGTTCGTGCCGGAGTCCGCCGGGCGGAAGCCCGCGAACACCTGCGACCCACCGGGCGCGCGCTGCGTGGCGCCCGTCGTGCTGCCCGGCACCGGGATCTGCAGGCCGGTGTCGGCGTATGAATTGGGCTCGCCCTCGCGCTCGTCGAACTCCTCGACGCGGTATTCGGCGCCGAGCGAGAAGTTCAGCGGGTACTGCGACCAGCCGACGTCGAACGCGCGCGTGAGGTCCACGTTGAACAGGTTCTGCGACGCCTCGAGCGCGCCCGCGAAGAATTCGGTCTGCGACGTTGGGCCGAGGCTGCGGTTCAGCGTGTTCTCGATGTCGAACGTGAGCTCGTTGCGGCCGTGGTTGAAGCTGATGTCGTAATTCCAGGCGTCCGCGACGACGCCGCGGATTCCGGCCGCGATCGCAGCGTCCTCGCTGACGTTGTGGATCTGCGGCAGGAAACCGTTGGGATAGATCGTCGGATCGTTGCGCGAATCCCCCGCCGGGCGGAAGAAGCCGTTCGACAGCACGTCGCGTTCCGTGAACGTGCCGAACGAATAGAACGTGAAGCCTTCGCCACCGACTTCCGTGTTGTACGCGAGCGCACCCTGGTCGACCTCCGGGTCGCCATAGCGCTGCACCACTTCGCCGAGCGGCGGGCGGATTGCCGGGATCGGCGGCGACTGCGGCGGCGAAAGGCCCGCGGGCGGGAGGATGAACGGCCGCGCGCGGTCGGTGTTGTCCTGGTGCCCACCCTGCGCCGCGATATGGAGGAACCCGTTGTCGCCGATGGCGAAGCCGCCGTCGCCGGAGAGCTGCACCTGGTCGCCGTCGCCGGCGGAATACTTGCCACCGTTGAGGACGATGCTGCCGCCGCTGCCGCCCTTGAGCACGACGTTCACGACGCCCGCGATGGCATCGGATCCGTACAGCGCCGATGCGCCGTCGCGCAGCACCTCGACGCGCTCGACCATCGCGATCGGGATCGCGTTGAGATCGACCGGCGACGAGCCGCGGCCCTGGCTGCCGTTGAGGTTGATGAGCGCCGTCGTATGGCGGCGCTTGCCGTTCACGAGCACGAGCACCTGGTCGGGCGCCAGGCCGCGCAGCTGCGCGGGACGCACCGCATCGGTGCCGTCGGTGATGGCCGGGCGTGGGAAGTTGAGCGAAGGCAGTGCGCGCGACAGCGCCGTGGCGAGCTCCACGGTGCCGGTCGACTCCAGCATCGCGGGCGTGACGATGTCGATCGGCGATGCCGACTCCGCGACGGTGCGATCGGTCGCGCGCGTGCCCGTGACGACCACCGTGTCGAGCGTATTCGCCTCGTCGTCGTCGGCCGGCGGCGTCTGCGCGAAGGCAGCGGGCGCGGCGAGAGCGATCAGTACGGCGAGGCGAAGGCGGTTGATCGTCATGCGACTCTCCTGGCAGACCGCACGTGCGGCGCACCCCGAGTATGCCGGGCGCGGGTCGCGGAAAGGGCCGTGGCATCGCGGGGCCCGAATCCGCGGGGTGATCGTGGCGAATGCCGGGCAGCCTGCAAGGCCAATTGGCTAGTGCGGCCGCCTGCGTCACCATACGCGCCCTGCTCAAGAGCGGGCCGCGGCATGCTGGCGGCCCTCGCCCACCCTGACCGGATCGCACGAAATGGCCCAGCAATACCCCGAGCACATCTGGCACAACGGCCGGGTCAAGCCCTGGGCCGAAGCGACGGTCCACGTGATGGCGCATGCGCTGCACTACGGCTCGTCGGTATTCGAGGGGATACGTTCCTACGAGACGCCGAACGGCCAGGCGATCTTCCGCCTCACCGACCACCTCAAGCGCCTGTTCGACTCGGCGAAGATCTACGACATGGCGATCCCGTACACGCTGCCGCAGCTCGTGACGGCGTGTCGCGAGGCGATTGCCGCGAACGGACTGAAGAAGGCGTACCTGCGGCCGCTCGCGTTCCGCGGGCTCGGTGGCTTCGGGCTGTCGGCCGACACGCCGGTCGACGTGATCGTGGCGGCGTGGGAAATGGGCGCATACCTCGGCGCCGGCGTGCTCGAGCAGGGCATCGACGCGTGCGTGTCGAGCTGGCAGCGCTTCGCGCCCAACACGATTCCCGCCGGTGCGAAGGCCGGCGGCAACTACCTCTCGGGTCAGCTCATCGCGCGCGAAGCGCGTCGACTCGGTTTCGGCGAGGGCATCGCGCTCGCGTCGACTGGTCTGATCAGCGAAGGCGCGGGCGAGAACCTGTTCCTCGTATTCAACGGCGCGCTGCACACGACGCCGGTGTCGGCCGCGCTGCTCAACGGCATCACGCGCCACACGCTCATGACGCTCGCAGCCGACGCCGGCATCAAGGTCGTCGAGCGCGACATGCCGCGCGAGTACCTGTACCTGGCCGACGAAGTATTCATGTGCGGCACCGCCGCGGAAGTCACGCCGATCCGCTCGGTCGACGGCAAGCAGGTCGGCGAAGGCAAGGCCGGTCCGCTGACACGGCGCATGCAGGAACTCTACTTCGGCCTGTTCACCGGCCGCACCCCCGACAAATACGGCTGGCTGGAACCCGCATGACCATCGACCTCCCGCGCCGCATGCTCGATGTCGGCGGCAGCCGCGGCAATCGCCCGCGTTACTTCGACGGCTTCGGGCACGTGCTGCTCGACCTCGATGCGAGCACGCAACCGGACATCGTCGCCGACGCGCGCGAGCTGGCCACGTCGCAGGCCGCCGGCGAATTCGACGCGGCGTACTGCGCGCATGTGCTGCAGCGCTACTACAAGCACGACGCGCTGAAGGTGATGCGCGGAATCGCGCACGTACTCAAGCCGGATGGCTTCGCGGAGTTCCGCGTGCGCGACATCGAGGCCATCGCGAAGGTGATGGTCGAGCAGCGCCTGGACTTCGAGGCCGTGCTGTACACCTCACCCGCCGGTCCGGTCACCGTGCGCGACGCGATCTACGGCCACGCCGGCGAAATCGAACGCAGTGGCAGCGACTGGTTCGCGCACAAGACCGGCTTCACCCAGCCGTCTCTGTCGAAGCAGCTCAATGCCTGCGGCTTTCCCTACGTGTTCGCCGGCACGGGCAACTACGAAGTGGTCGCCTACGCGTTCAAGACGCTGCCCACGCCTTCGACGCGTGCGCTGCTCATGATCCCGGATTCGGCAGTCGAGGCGGCACGGCGCATCGTCGGCGGCGCCTGATCGCTTGTGTAGGGTGGCCAGCTCCGCTGGCCACGCGTCGCTACGTCGGAACTGCTTACGCGTGGCCAGCGAAGCTGGCCACCCTACGACGATATCCTTCGCGAGCTGGTGTAGGGCGGGCAGCTTCGCTGCCCGCCATGCG
>Ga0190274_10000995_pt1 | contig 16543 bp, 16 predicted proteins | sample Popmic531T_FD_133002 | JGI IMG/M metagenome (GOLD analysis project Ga0190274, IMG submission 133002) | Populus adjacent soil microbial communities from riparian zone of Yellowstone River, Montana, USA - 531 T | ecosystem: Environmental > Terrestrial > Soil > Riparian zone | place: USA: Montana...
GCCGCGGCGAGGCCCTTGTGGCCGGTGCGCGGCACGTTGGTGGCGCCGATGTTGCCGGAGCCGACGGCGCGGATGTCGCCGGTCCCGGCAAGCCGGGTCACGATCAGCCCGAACGGGATCGAGCCGAGCAGATAGCCGAGGATCAGCGCGATCGCCGTGCTCATACCCAAGCCTAGCCCATGGACGGCGCCTGTTACACGTATTCGTAGATGGTCCGTCCGGCCACGATGGTGCGCGCCGCGCGGCCCTGCATGCGCGCTTCGTCGAATGGCGTGTTGCGGCACTTCGATTTGAGCTCGGCACGGTCGAGCACCCAAGGCACATCCGCGTCGATCACGATCACATCGGCGGGCGAGCCCGGCCGCAGTGTGCCGCCGGGCAGGCCGAGCAGCTCGGCAGGGCGGGTGGACATCGCCTTCAGCAGCGTCATGAGCTTCAACGAGCCGCCATGAACGAGCCGCAGCCCCGCCGGCAGCATGGTCTCGATCCCGATCGCGCCGATCGCGGCCTCGGCGAACGGCAAGCGCTTGACCTCGACGTCCTGCGGGTTGTGGTCGGACATCACGACGTCGATCAGGCCTTCTTCGACGGCGGCGACCAGCGCCTGCCGGTCGTCCTCGGAGCGCAGCGGCGGCGAAAGCTTGAAAAATGTGCGGTACTGGCCGACGTCGATTTCGTTGAGCGCGAGATGGTTGATCGATGCGGAACATGTGACCGGCATGCCGGCGTCCTTGGCGCGGCGGACGACCTCGAGCGATTCCACGCAGGTGATCGAAGCGGCGTGGTAGCGGCCGCCGGTCAGCGCGACGAGCCGCATGTCGCGCTCCAGCATGATGGTTTCGGACGCTTTCGGCGAGCCGATCAGGCCGAGCCGCGCGGCAAACTCGCCCTCGTTCATCACGCCTTCGCCGACCAGGTCCGGGTCTTCGGTGTGGTGCACGATCAGCACGTCGAAGTCGTCGGCGTAAATCAGCGCGCGGCGCATCACCTGCGCGTTGGTGACGCTGCGGGTGCCGTCGGTGAACGCGACCGCGCCGGCGGCCTTTAGCAGACCGATCTCGGTCATCTCCTGGCCTTTGAGGCCTTTGGTGAGAGCCGCCATCGGCTGCACGTGGACGATGCCGGTGTCGCGCGCGCGGCGCTGGATGAAGTCGACGATGGTCGGATCGTCGATCGTCGGCTCGGTGTCCGGCTGGCACACGATGGTGGTGACGCCGCCGGCCGCCGCCGCCTGGCTTGCCGAGGCGATACTCTCGCGGCCCTCGGCGCCCGGCTCGCCGATGAAGGCGCGCATGTCGATCAGGCCGGGTGCCACGATCTTGCCGCGACAATCGATGATCTCCGCTCCTTCGGGCACGCCGGCCGCGCCGATGCCGCGCTTGGCGTCGCGGATCACACCGTCCGCGATCAGCAGGTCGCCGGGAAAGTCGAGATCGCGGGATGGATCGATAATCCGCGCATTCGCGAGCAGGATGGGGTGGCGGTCGCGGCGGTCGACGAGCATCGGGCTATGCGTTCGGCAGGTTGCGCGACAGGGCCTCGAGCACCGCCATGCGCACCGCGACGCCCATCTCGACCTGCTCGCGGATCAGCGACTGCGCGCCGTCGGCGACGATGGAGTCGATCTCGACGCCGCGGTTCATCGGGCCCGGATGCATCACCAGCGCGTCGGGCTTGGCGTAGGCGAGCTTCTTCTGATCGAGGCCGTAGTAGGCGAAATACTCCTGCGTCGACGGCACGAACGACCCGTTCATGCGCTCGCGTTGCAGGCGCAGCATCATCACGATGTCGATGCCGGAAAGTCCTTCCCGCATGTCGCGTGCGACCTCGACGCCGAACCGCTCGATGCCGGGCGGCAGCAGCGTCGACGGCGCGATCACGCGGACGCGGGCGCCGAGCGTGTTGAGCAGGATGATGTTGGATCGCGCGACGCGCGAATGCAGGATGTCGCCGCAGATCGCAATGGTGAGCCCCTCGATCGCGCCCTTGTTGCGGCGAATGGTGAGCGCATCGAGCAGCGCTTGCGTCGGATGTTCGTGTTGTCCGTCACCGGCATTGATCACCGAGCAATCGACTTTTTGTGAAAGCAGTTCGACGGCGCCGGACGCGTGATGGCGCATCACAATGAGGTCGGGATGCATGGCGTTGAGCGTCACGGCGGTGTCGATCAGGGTTTCGCCCTTGCGGATCGACGACGATGACACTGACATGTTCATGACGTCGGCGCCGAGCCGCTTGCCGGCGAGCTCGAACGAGGCCTGCGTGCGCGTCGAGGCCTCGAAGAACATGTTGATCAGCGTGCGGCCGCGCAGCGACGCGGTTTTCTTTTCGATCTGCCGATTCAGCTCGACGAACGTATCGGCGAGATCGAGCAGCCCGACGATGTCGGCATGCGAAAGCCCCGCTATTCCCAGCAAATGTCGTTGGCTGAGGACGAAAGACGATTTCGGGGCCATGTTCATTAAAGCGGCATCCTATAGGCGCAGGGCGCCATCCCGGCAAGCTTCGAACGCCCAATACACAGCGCGATTCGTTGCTCACAGCCGCGTTATCCGGAATGGGTTCCAGGAACCTCGCCCAACCCAAGGGCGTTGTCGTCACGACCTCGCACCATGCGTGGACGGGCGCTTATGGCCCGCGGAAACACAATGAGGAGAACGAACCCGCGGAAACACAATGAGGAGAACGAATATGATCCACTTTACGAAATCTTTGGCCGTGATCGGCGTGGCGGGCGCCATGGCGCTTGCGGCAGCCACTCCGTCGGAGGCCCGTAGCGGCCGCAACGCGGCGGCCATCGGTGCCGGCGTGGCGGGCTTTGCGATCGGTGCAGCGGTGGGTTCGGCGGCAGCCAGTGCAAACAGCGGCTATTATTACGGTCAGCCGGCCTATGGCTACGGCTACAGTCAGCCGGCGTATGGCTATTACAGCGAGCCCGCGTACGTCGACAGTTATGCCTACGCTCCGCGCCGAAGCTACTACGGTGGCGATCCGAGCGGCTACTATGCTCCGGCGTACGGCTATTCGCGATCCTATCGGCATGGTCCAGCCCGTGAGGACCATCTGACCGGGACTGGCGCCGGCTTCATCGACTAAGCTGAAGCGTTGAAATGATGAAAGGGCCGGCTGCCAGCCGGCCCTTTCATTTTTGGATCCGGGACAGGCGGTCGAGCGCGCCCTGCAGGATGAACACTGCGGCGTGCTGATCGATCACCGCGGCGCGCTTGGCGCGGCTCACGTCGGCCTCGATCAGCTCGCGCTCCACCGCCGCGGTGGAAAGCCGCTCATCCCAGAGCGCGATCGGCAGTTCTGTCAACTTCGACAGGTTGTGCGCGAAGGCGCGGGTCGATTGTGCGCGGGGACCTTCGGTGCCGTCCATATTGATCGGCAGGCCGAGCACGAAGCCCGCGGCCTTGCGCTCCTGCGCCAGGGCCAGCAGACGCGACGTATCGGCGGTGAAGTTGGTCCGGGCGATGGTTTCGACGGCGGTGGCAAGGCGGCGGTCGGGATCGGAGGTCGCCACGCCGATCGTCTTGGTGCCGAGGTCGAGGCCCAACAATGCGCCGCGCTGCGGCAGGCGGGGGGCGACTTCGGCGAGCGGCAAGATCAGGGCCGGCATCAAGCCTTCACGAAACGGACGCGCGTGCCCCAGGGATCGGCGGTCTCGATGCCGCCAGGAATTGCGCTCACCTCGGCGCTCGCGGCCTTGAGACGCACGGTGGCTGCGTCAAGCGCCGCGCTGTCGGCGGCCTCCATGGAGAACCAGGCAAGTCCGGCGCGATCCTTGTCTCGCACGCTGGCGCCGTCGCTATGCCAGACATTGGCGCCGACGTGATGGTGATAGCCGCCGGACGACATGAACGTCGCGCCGCCGCGACGCCGCGTCAGGTCGAGGCCGACGGCGCCGCGATAGAACTGCTCGGCACGTTCGACGTTGCCGACCCGCAGATGGATATGCCCGATGCGAAGACCGTAGGGCGCGGCGGTGTAGGCGGCACCCGGCTCGACCTCGCGCAGCATTGCCTCAATGTCGAGTTGCTTGGTCTGCATCACGACCATGCCGTCCTGGATCTGCCATTGCTCCTTCGGACGGTCGTTGTAGACCTCGACGCCGTTGCCTTCGGGGTCGTCGAGATAGAACGCCTCGCTGACGCCATGATCCGACGCGCCGGAGATCGGCACGCGGTTTCGCGCGATGTGCTGGATCCAGCGCGCATGGTCCTGCCGCGTCGGCATCAGGAACGCGGTGTGGTAGAGGCCGGCGGTGCCCTGGTCGTCCGGCCTGGCGTCCGGCCGGTGCTCGATTTCCAGCAGCGTCACGCCGTTGACGCCGAGCTTCGCCATCTTTGCGGTGCGCTCCAGAGCGGTCAGCCCAAGCAGATACTGGTAATAGCCGGCAAGCAGGTCGAGATCGCGGGCGATCAGGCCGACGGCGCCGACATGCAGCGGAGTGCGGCTGGCGAAGGTGGGTGTGGCGGAGGGGTTTGCTGCGTCCATGCCTCTATATTGGCGTGAGCCGGCGCGATTCAACAGCCTCATTGCGGGGCGAAGCGACCCTTCGCCACTGCCGAATGCGTGAAGGCGGCTGCGCGTGGTATGGCCGGCGTCATCGATTTCAGCGGGAGACACGCTTATGTGGCCGGACCGCCGTCTGATGGACCTGTTCAAGATCGCGCATCCGATCGTGCTCGCGCCGATGGCCGGCGCGATGGACGCCGATCTGGTGATCGAAGTGTGCGAGGCAGGCGGGCTGGGGTCGCTGCCGGTAGCCACGCTCGATGAACGGAAGATGCGCGAAGAGATCGCCAAAATCCGCAGCCGCACCAAGAAGCCGCTCAACGTCAATTTTTTCTGTCACACGCCGCCCGAACTCAACAACGCGCGCGAGGCGCGCTGGCGCGACCGGCTCATGCCCTATTACGAGGAACTCGGCATCGATCCGGCCGCACCGGTGCCGTCAAGCAACCGCACGCCGTTCGACGCGGCGCTCTGCGCGGCGGTTGAGGAGCTCAAGCCGGAGGTGGTCAGCTTTCACTTCGGGCTGCCGGACGCGGCTTTGCTGAAGCGCGTCAAGCAGGCGGGCTGCGTGGTGCTCAGCTCCGCGACCACCGCGGAGGAAGCGCGCTGGCTCGAACGGCGCGGCGTCGATGCGGTGATCGCACAGGGCAACGAGGCCGGCGGCCATCGCGGCATGTTCCTGACCGAAGATGTCGGCACGCAGGTCGGAACGTTTGCGCTGGTGCCGCAGGTGGTCGACGCGGTGAAGGTCCCGGTGATCGCTGCCGGCGCCATCACGGACGCGCGCGGCATCGCCGCGGCGCTCGCATTGGGCGCGGCCGGCGTGCAGGTCGGCACCGCCTACCTGTTCTGTCCGGAATCGAAGATTTTGGCGCCGCACCGCGCTGCCTTGAAGGCGTCGCGCAGCGACAGCACGGCGCTGACCAACCTGATGACCGGGCGTCCGGCGCGCGGCATCGTCAATCGGCTGATGCGCGAAATCGGCCCGATCAACACGATCGCGCCGGAGTTCCCGCTCGCCGCTGGTGCACTGGCGCCGCTGCGCGCCAAGGCGGAGGCCCAAAGCTCGGGCGATTTCTCGCCCCTATGGTCGGGCCAAGCGGCGTCGCTCGGCCGCGAGATGCCGGCGCGGGAACTCACCGCCAAGCTCGTTAGCGAGGCGCAGGCGCTGTTGCGGAGAATGGCGGGGTAGCCGGCCGGCTCAGCGCGTCGGTTTAAGCTGAACGATCTGCCAGCCGAGTTTCTGGATCTCACTCGAAGCCAGCGGCGTCACCTGTCCTGTCGTTGCGAGCGCCGCAGCACCGTTCGGGCTGCGGCGGCGCAGCTCCGCGTTCGCAGCAAGGAAGGTCCGTTTCGGCAACGCGGTCCATGCGAGGTCGTCCAGCGGGAAGACTGCGACCGCCTTGCCGTCGCGGGTGACGTTTACCGCATGTCCGGCAACCGGGACGAAAGCAACGAGGCCGCCAAGTTGGGCGCTTCGCGCAGCGATGAGGTCGGCCCGACGCCAATGGAAATACGCCACGCCGTACGAATTGGCATCGGCTGCGCGTTCAATAAAGGCGGCAGTGTTCTGCGCCTTGAGTTGCGCCAACGCACGGGACATCAGGAGCAAGAAGGACGGCGTATAATTCTGGTTTTCGATAAGGCGGTTTATTGTCGCCTCGGGGACGCTGAGGGAAATCAGGGTGGCGCGCACTTCGGCGATCACCTGCGCCGCCGTTTTGTCACGCAAAGTATCTTTCGCCGCCTCCATTCCGCTGGCGGCTGAAATGCCCATACCAATGCCCCCGGTCACAGCTGCGAGACCGGCCTTTACCGTCAGCTGGCCGCCGGCCATCACACGCGACATTTCCTGCAGTCTGTTCTGGAGGGGTGCAAAATCCGAGTAAGGATCGACGTTCAGTTGAATAGCCAGCTGGCGCTGCGCATCACTCACGCCGAGCAGGCTGTTGGCCATGTTGTCGCGGCTGGATTTTTGGTTGCTCATCGCCGCGCCGGCACGATCGAACATGTTGGCGATGCCACTGGCTGATCGATTGATGGCTTCCGCGGGATTGGTAACAAAGCTCACTCCGAACTTTATCGGCGCCACTGCCGCGCTACCGAACGATTTGATCCAAGCCTCCGATTTCGACATTTTTTCGAGCGCTGCGGTTGCTTCGATTTCCCGCAGCCGGAGTTTGGTAAACTCGACGCCGTCGAAATCGTATTTTCCGTAGCGTGTCTCCACGTGGAAGATGCGCATGATGCCGTCGCTGCGCGCGCTCGGCCCGACCGTGTAGTTCTCGCTTTTCATCGCGGCGCCGAGATATTTTGCAGCGGGGGCGGGCTTGGGCACTTCAAGCCCATCAGCCGTCGCCTGTGCCGCCCTTGGGGGAGCGTTCTGCGCGGCGATTTGCTGCACGAGAGCCAAGCTGCCAAGCAGTCCGAGCCCCAAAGCCCCGAGTCCGACGCTCGCTCGAGAACGCGCCATTGTGAATTCCCCTAATGCCCCGGCGCGATTAAATCCAATTTCGTAGCGCATTGCCATCAAGTTCTGCTGGATTGCGGCTCACCGAATAGGTTGCAAATCCTGCCAAGCAGTGGCTGCAGGCGAGCCGTGGCGCGGCGCCAGTTGCCGGGGGAATTTGCCGTCTGCTATAGCGGCGGTGCGCCGGCTCGCGCCAGCAGAGGGTTTCCGATGTCCGTCGACGCCGCCACCGTTCGCCGCATCGCGCATCTGGCCCGCATCGCGGTCGCCGATGACGAGGTCGAGCACCTGCGCGGTGAGATCAACGCGATCCTGGCGTTCGTCGAGCAATTGTCCGAGGTCAATGTAGACGGCGTCGACGCGATGACCTCGGTCACGCCGATGGCGATGAAGAAGCGCCACGACGTCGTGACCGACGGCGGCGACGCCGACGCGGTGTTGCGCAACGCGCCGGCTCGCGAGGGCAACTACTATGTTGTTCCCAAGGTGGTGGAATAAGCCATGTGCATGGCCTGCGAAGAGATGGACATCTACTACCGCTACCTCGACGCGATCGAGGAGGCGAAGCGTAGGGCGCAGCCGTGGCAATGCGAAGTGACCGTCTTCACGCAGGATGATGATGCGAAGCCGGCGCCCGTCGTGCCGCCCAAGGCGGCGGCGCAGGCTGCTTCGCCCTTCAAGTGCGACGATCCGGAATGACCGCGCTGACCGCGCTCACCATCGCGGGCGCCCGCGACGGCCTGAAGCACAAGAAATTCTCCGCCGCCGAACTCGCCGAGGCCCATCTCGTGGCGATGGAACGGGCGCGCGCGCTCAACGCCTATGTGCTGGAGACGCCGGAGCGGGCCCACGCCATGGCGAAGGCAAGCGATGCTCGCATTCACAAGGGCGAGGCGCATCCGCTCGAAGGCATTCCTCTGGCCGTGAAGGACATGTTCTGCACCGAGGGCGTGCGGACCACGGCGGGCTCGAAGATCCTCGAAAGTTTCGTGCCGACCTACGAGTCGACCGTGACGTCGCATCTGTGGCGCGACGGCGCGGTGCTGCTCGGCAAGGTCAACAACGACGAATTCGCCATGGGCTCGTCGAACGAGACCTCGGCGCTCGGTCCGGTGATCAACCCATGGCGTCGCAAGGGCTCGAACACGCCGCTGGTGCCAGGAGGGTCCTCTGGCGGCTCGGCGTCCGCGGTCGCAGCGCATCTCGCGCTCGGCGCAACCGGCACCGACACCGGCGGCTCGATCCGTCAGCCTGCGGCATTCGCCGGCATCGTCGGCGTGAAGCCGACCTACGGGCGCTGCTCGCGCTGGGGCATCGTCGCCTTCGCGTCATCGCTCGATCAGGCGGGGCCGTTCGCCCGCACGGTGCGCGACAGCGCGATCCTGCTGCGCTCGATGGCCGGTCACGACGCGAAGGACACCACCAGCGTCGACATCCCGGTGCCGGATTACGAGAAGGCGGTCGGCCGCTCGATCAAGAGCATGAAGATCGGCATCCCGAAGGAGTACCGCGTCGACGGCATGTCCGATGAGATCGAGAAAATCTGGGAGCAGGGCAAGGAGTGGCTGGTCAAGGCGGGCGCCGAGATCGTCGAGGTGTCGCTGCCGCACACCAAGTACGCGCTGCCGGCCTACTACATCGTGGCGCCGGCGGAAGCCTCATCCAATCTCGCGCGCTACGACGGCGTGCGCTACGGCCTGCGCGTGGGCGGCGGCCGCGACGTGATCGGCATGTACGAACGCACCCGCGCCGAGGGCTTCGGCAAGGAGGTGCGCCGCCGCATCATGATCGGCACTTACGTGCTCTCCGCCGGCTACTACGATGCGTACTACGTGCGCGCGCAGAAGGTCCGCACCCTGATCAAGCGCGACTTCGACGAATGCTTCGCCAACGGCGTGCACGCCATGCTGACACCAGCGACGCCGTCAGCGGCGTTCGGCATCGGCGAGAAGGGCGGCGCGGACCCGATCGAGATGTACCTCAACGACGTGTTCACGGTGACGGTGAACATGGCGGGTCTGCCCGGCATTGCGGTGCCCGCGGGCCTCGACGCCCAGGGCCTGCCGCTCGCGCTGCAGCTGATCGGCCGGCCGTTCGACGAGGAGACACTGTTCGCGCTCGGCCACGTGATCGAGAGCGCGGCGGGGCACTTCAAGCCGCAGCACTGGTGGTAATCAGCCCGGGTCCAGCCCGTGTTTCGTTTTCACCGGTGTCGCCGCCGGTGCCGCCAGAAATGCCGCGAGTGCCTTCGCGGCGGCGGGCTCTTTCGCGGCAGCGAACTGGCCGGCCGAGAACGTGGTGATCTGCTGGATCGAGGCGGGCAGGGGACCGAGGAAGTCGATGCCTTTCACGGGAAGCAATTCGCTCACCTGCTGGAAGCCGATCTCGGCCTCGCCGCTCGCGACCATATTGCCGACCGGCTGGCCGACGACCGATACCTTGACCTTGTCCTTGATCGCGTCGGCGATGCCCATCTTCTGGAACAGCCCCACCAGATAGGCGCCGCTCGGGCCCTGCGAGTATCCGATCGACTTCGCGGACAGCAACGCCGCCTTGATGCTTTCGGCCGAGCTGATATCCGGCCTGGGCGCGCCGGCCTTCACGGCGACACCGACGCCCGACTTCACGAGGTCGATGCGGCTGCCAGCAACCAGCTTGCCCTGCTTGATGAATTCGTCGAGCTCGGGCGCCGCCATGATCAGCAGGTCGTAGGTCTCGCCTGCCGCGAGCCGTTTCTTGATGTCGAGCGATCCTGACCATGTGGTTTTCACCGTGTGACCGCTCGCCTTTTCGAACTGTGGGACGAGCTCGAGGTACGCTTGCCGGAAGGCGTTGGAGGCGATGACGCTGATTTCGGCGGCTTGCGCCGCGCCGGACGCGAGCATGAGGCTGGTCACTCCAATGATGAGGCTCGATTTCATGGCGTCCCCCGTCAGCCCGGCTCGAGGCCGTGCTTCTTGATGATCGGCGCGGCGGTCGGCGCAGTGAGGAACTTGACCAGCGCCTTGGCCTCTTCGCTCTGCTTCGCGGCCGTATGGATGCCGGTGGAGAACATGGTCATGCGCTGCAGGTCGCCAGGCAGCGGGCCGGCGTAGTCGATGCCGGTGAAGTGGATCAGCTCAGGGATCTGCTGGAAGCCGATCTCGGTGTCGCCGTTGGCGATCAAGGTGCCCACGAATACGCCGGACGGCGTCTGCTTGAGCTTGGATTTGACCTTGTTGGCGATGCCGAGCTTCTCGAACACGCTGACGACGTAGACGCCGCTCGGGCCGGTCGAATAGCCGATCGATTTGGCGTTCAGCAGCGTCTTCTTGAATGCGTCCACGCTGCCGATGTCGGGCTTGGCCGCGCCCTTTTTCACCGCCAGCCCGGTGCCTGATTTCGCGAAATCCACCTTGCTGCCGGCGACGACCTTGCCGAGTTTGGTCTGCTCGTCGATCGCGGGCGCCGACATGATGACGAGATCGTATTGCTCGCCGTCGGCGAGCTTCTTGGCGACGTTGATGGTGCCCGAATAGAACGTCGTGACCTTGTGGCCGGTCGCCTTCTCGAACTGCGCCACCAGCTCCTTGTAGGCCTCTTCGGTCGCCTGCGTTGAGATGACTTTGATTTCGGCGGCGTTGGCGATGCTTGCAGCGAGCAACGCACCGATCGCCGCGATGATGGTCTTCATGGCCGCCTCCCCGTGACGCTGTTTGTCACAGGCTACGCCTTTGCTGGGAGGCGCGGTAGGCGGTTAGCTGGTTTCGAGGCCGTGCTTGCGCATCACGGCGGCGGCCGCGGGCGTGGTGAGGAATTGCTGGAGCGCCTTGGCGCCCGCCGCATTCTCCGCGCCCGACTGGATGCCGCTTGAAAATATGGTGACGCGCTGAATGTCCGCCGGCAGCGGTCCGGCGTAGTCGATGCCCGGAATGTGCACCAGCTCGCTGACCTGCTGGAAGCCGATCTCGCAGTCGCCGGCCGCCACGATGGTGCCGATGGTGCCACCGGAGGGAACGCTGCGGAATTTGGCTTTGACCTCGACAGCGATCCCCATGCGCTCGACCAGGTTGCCCATGTAGACCCCGCTGGGCCCAGAGGTATAGCCGACCGACTTGGCGGCAAGCAGCGTGCTCTTGAGCGCCTCGGCCGAACTGATATCGGGCTTCGGCGCACCCGCCTTCACCGCGACGCCGATTTCGGACTTGGCGAGATCGGCGCGGCTCCCCGTCGCGATCTTGCCCTGCTTGATCAAGTCTTCGAGTTCGTTGCTGGAGATGATGACCAGGTCGTGGTCCTCGCCACCCGCCGCCATCCGCTTCATGATGTCCACGGTGCCCGCCCAGGTTGTCGTGACCTTCTGACCGCTCACGCGCTCGAATTCCGGCAGCAAGTCGTTGTAGGCCTCGCGGGTGGCGATCGAGGACAGGACTTTGATTTCGGCGGCCATCTGAACCTTACCTTCGGATTTTCCATCGCGTCGGCGCGCATAGTGTCCCGGACCCGAAGTTCGCACGATTGCTCAGCAACCGCTTTTGCGAACTTCGGGTCCAAAGGGACACTAGAAATCATGAAGTTGCTAGTGTCGCTTTGGTTCGGACGTTCGCTTCGGAGCAAGCCGAGAACTCGGGCGAACGTCCGAACCGCGACACTAGCGTCGGGCCCGATGTCGCGATAGGTAAGCTTCGATGAGCGCGACCGCCAAATCCAAGACCATCAAGGGCGCCACCGGCGACTGGGAGATCGTGATCGGCATGGAGGTCCATGCCCAGGTCACCTCCAACTCTAAGTTGTTCTCCGGGGCTTCGACGGAATTCGGCGGCGAGCCCAACTCGCACGTCTCGCTGGTCGACGCGGCGATGCCCGGCATGCTGCCGGTGATCAACGAGGAGTGCGTGCGCCAGGCGATCCGCACCGGCTTAGGTCTCAAGGCCCAGATCAATCTGAAGTCGGTGTTCGACCGGAAGAACTATTTCTATCCGGACCTGCCGCAGGGCTATCAGATCAGCCAGTACAAATCGCCGGTGGTGGGGGAGGGCGCGGTGGCTGTCGACCTTCCGGATGGCGAAAGCTTCACGGTCGGCATCGAGCGGCTGCACCTCGAGCAGGATGCCGGAAAGTCCATCCACGACCAGCATCCGACCCTGTCGTACGTCGACCTCAACCGCTCCGGCGTCGCGCTGATGGAGATCGTCTCCAAGCCGGACCTCCGCTCGGCCGAGCAGGCGCAGGCATTCCTGACCAAGCTGCGCTCCATCCTGCGCTATCTCGGCACCTGCGACGGCGACATGGAGAAGGGCAGCCTGCGCGCCGACGTCAACGTCTCGGTGCGCAAGCCCGGCGGGCCGCTCGGCACGCGCTGCGAGATCAAGAACATGAACTCGATCCGCTTCATCGGCGAGGCGATCGGATACGAGGCGCGCCGGCAGGTCGACATCATCGAGGAGGGTGGCTCGATCGACCAGGAGACCCGGCTGTTCGATCCGAACAAGGGTGAGACGCGCCCGATGCGGTCGAAGGAAGAGGCGCACGATTACCGCTACTTCCCGGATCCCGATCTGCTCCCGCTGGAATTCGACAGCGCCTATGTCGCGGCACTGAAGGAACACCTGCCGGAATTGCCGGACGACAAGAAGGCGCGGTTCCGCAAGGACTACGCGCTGTCGCCCTACGATGCGGACGTGCTGGTCGCCGAGCGTGCCAGCGCCGAATATTTCGAGACGGTTGCGAAGGGCCGCGACGCCAAGGCCGCCGCCAACTGGGTGATCAACGAGCTGTTCGGCCGCCTCAACAAGGAGGGCAAGGACATCGCCTCTTCGCCGGTCGATGCCGCTCAGCTCGGCGCCGTGCTCGACCTGATGGGGGAGGGCACGATCTCCGGCAAGATCGCCAAGGACCTGCTCGAAATCGTCTGGGCCGAGGGCGGCGATCCGCGCCAGATCGTCGAGCAGCGCGGCATGAAGCAGGTCACCGACCTGGGCGCGATCGAGACGGTGATCGACGACATCATTGCCAAGAACCCGGACAAGGTGGCGGACGCGAAGTCGAACCCCAAAGCGATCGGCTGGTTCGTCGGACAGGCGATGAAAGCGTCGGGCGGCAAGGTCAATCCGCAGGCCGTGAACGATCTGCTGAAGAAGAAACTCGGGCTTTGAATCGCGCTGTGCGCGTAATGACACGCGCGCCTTTCACAATCGGCGTTCTCGAAAACGTCCGCCGGTGGCGCGCGCAAGTCCCTCTTTCGGTCTCCATCATGCGCGCCTCCGATGCGCGCGGAAGCGAATCAGGACACCCGATTCGCTCGTTTTTGATCGATTCCGCTCGCGCGACGGCGCTTGCAAGCATGCCTGTGCAAAAAAAATTCGGCGGCGGTGGATAGGACACAGCACATGCCGTTTCGAAGCGATCGAGGCGGTGTGCAAAACCTTCCTGCTGCGGCCGCGTGATGAAGAGCGCGTTCTGTGGCGGCTTAAAAAGCTAGAAACTATATGGGCTTGCGCGAAGCGCTGTTTTTTGCGCGGCGCACACTCGATGTTAGCGCGTCGATGCGAGGTGCGCCCGCGATGAAGAACGAAAACGCGCGCGCGACAGTCCAAAATCAAACGCGCGTACACGCTCTGTTAAGAGGGTCAGTGTTTTTTCCGTGTTGCTAGTGTAATCGGAATGTAGTGCACGTCGATTCGCGACTGCACTGTTCCGACATCGCCATTCAGATGGCTAGGAGGGCAGCATGGCTAAGAAGAGAAAGAAAGCGGCGGCGAAGAAGGCTCGCAAGAAGAAGTAGGGCCTTGTGGTCTCCGACCTCGCGTCGGGGACTGCTCGTCATACGGACCGGTGAGTGTTCGTCACGAACCTCCCGGTCCGAAGACGGCAGAGGGCGTCGGGGGGACAAAGGTCTCGCCGACGCCCTCGGTGTTTTCCGGCTCAGCGCCGGGCGCTGGTGTCAGTTGGTCCGCGTCCAGATTTCGTGGTCGCAGAACGGACCGAGACAGCCCTCGATCTTGAGCCTGTTCGGATCGAGCAATTCGACGCTGCCGGTGTAGGTCTTGCCGTCGTCGGCGTTGTAGATCGAGCCGGTCCATCGGTTGGATCCCGCCGGCTGCATTCCGAAAATCCTGACGCCTATCATCGGACGGCTGCGCCGGGCAGGGTCGGCGTTCATCTTGTCGGTGACCGGCCTGCCGGTTTCCTTGTCGATCGGCTGCGACAGCCACACGATGGTTCCGCACAGCGAGCCGCCGCAATCGCTCACGCGCACTTTGGCGTCGCGGTCCTTGGTCAGCCAAAGCCCGAAAATATCACGGGCATCCGCCGACGGCGCGAACGCCAGCAAGGCTGCGGCCACCAGTGCCGCGATCACGCCGGCTGATTTCATCCCGGGCCGTTGGGTCATTCGCAACTGTCCGCCATTCAAAGATCCGTCTGGGCGTTCAGTTCAGCATGCGGTGTGCCAAACGCAATGCCGAAGCGCCCGAGTGGGTTTGCAGGCCAAGGTTATCAACGCGCAAACGGGAAGGGTTAGCGAACGGTCAGCTTTGCCGGAAAACTGCGCCGTACCGCGATTGGCGTTCTTAACGGGTCGTTGCGGCAATCACCCTCCGTCGCAGGGTTCACTCGCCGTTCATTGAGTCAATTAAACCGCCGTTCAAACGTTCCCTCGATGATTGCGCCGCTCGGCCGAGGGAGGCTTGAGGGCAAAGCGCGACGTCCGGGGACATTGGGACGCGTGCGACAGGGGAGTGGGGTCATGATCCAGTTCGACGGCGGCCTGCCGGCCGCCAGCGTGGATGCGCCGGAGTCCGCTGAAGAGATGTTTCTTCTCGGAATGCTTTATTCGAGCGGCCGCGAAATTCCGGCCGACCTCGTCACCGCGCACAAGTGGTTCAATCTTGCCGCGATGAAGGGCTATGCCGAGGCCGCCCGGCTGCGCCGGGAAATCGCCGCGGAGATGTTGGACGCCGAAATCGGCCAGGCGCAGCGCGCGGCGCGCGATTGGCTCAAGGCGCATCCCGATGCGGTGGCGACGGAAGCGCCGGCGTTTCGCGTCGCGGCCTGACGGGCGAACTGATCGACACCCCGATCGCGTCGGCGTTTGCGGCCTTGCCTTGTCAAGGCCACAGGCGTCGGGCATACCGCCTCATGCTGGAGAGGTGGCCGAGTGGCTGAAGGCAACGGTTTGCTAAATCGTCATACGGTTTACCCCGTATCGTGGGTTCGAATCCCACCCTCTCCGCCACTGGTTTCCGGTTAGCGCGGAAATTTCGAACGCGACATTCGAGCGCGGCATTCGAATTCGGCGCGCGGATCACCGCCAAATTGCGCGCGGCAACGATTCGTTTTTTTGGAAACGCCGCGCCTTGCTGTCAGCAGCCATCGGCGCGCGCAGAATCAAAACAGCAGAGCGCGCGGATGCGTGACGCCTTCTGGTTTTTTCACTCCCGGTTGGACGTTGCCCAAACGCCACGCTGCTCGACTCTCTGCCAGCCATCGCTGAACCAAAACGGGACACTGCGCGTCGCTGGCATTCGGAGCCGCGAAGGGGCGGGCGCGCCGATACGGATTTTTATCCACGAAACGCTCGGTATTCCGGGTCTTTGTCTAGCGATCGGGAACGTTCCGAAAGTTGTTCACAGGCTGCGTGTTTTTCAGGCCACACCCCTCGGAATTCCAGGTTTTAGGCTGTGGGCAGAGGCCTGTGTTCATTGCCTGCTGGGTTCCATCGGCTACTGTGACACCCGCGACGAAGGGGGGCGTCTCCTAAGTCGCTCTATCCGGTTTCCACGCTTCGGACTTCGGATGGACGGGGAGATTAGGGGACTGCGCAGGGTGCAAACCACCCGACGGGGACCAACCCTCCCAAGTCAGTTCAACAGGAGGAACAAAAATGAAGATGGTGAAAAGTCTTCTCCTCGGCTCTGCAGCAGGTCTCGTTGCGGTCGCTGGAGCACAGGCCGCCGATCTTCCCGTTAAGGCCAAGCCGGTCGAATACGTGAAGGTCTGCAGTCTCTACGGCGCCGGCTACTATTACATGCCCGGCACCGATATCTGCATCAAGCTCGGTGGCTACGTCCGCTGGCAGTTCACCGTGAACCCGGGTGTCAGCATCACGGCTGGTCCGTTCAGCGGCGTCGGCGGTTTGAACAACCGTGCGACCTCGGTGGAGACCGCGCAGCGCACTCGTGCGCTGATCACGGTCGATACTCGTCAACAGACTGCCTACGGCACGCTGCGCACCTACATCCTGCTCGGCTACTCGCAGGACTCGACGGCTCCGGAAAGCACGTCGCCGGCGGTCTACATGACCCGCGGCTTCATCCAGATCGCTGGCTTCACGTTCGGCAAGGCGACGTCGTTCTTCGACGTGGTCCCGGGCGCGAGCTTCGCCTACAACGCCGGCATGTTCTTCCACCCGGACACGGGTGACGCGGGCAAGATGCTGGCGGCGTACACCGCGCAGTTCGGCAACGGCGTCTCGGGCACCATCGCGCTCGAGCAGGCCCGCAACCGTGGCATTGTTCGCCACAACCGCAACAACGCCCCCACTGTCTGCGCGATCGACTTCCAGTGCTCGGATCA
>Ga0190274_10000996_pt1 | contig 16528 bp, 16 predicted proteins | sample Popmic531T_FD_133002 | JGI IMG/M metagenome (GOLD analysis project Ga0190274, IMG submission 133002) | Populus adjacent soil microbial communities from riparian zone of Yellowstone River, Montana, USA - 531 T | ecosystem: Environmental > Terrestrial > Soil > Riparian zone | place: USA: Montana...
CGAGTTGGGGGATGTCCGGGGTGACGAGTTGGGGGATGTGTGGTGACCGTGCTGACCACCAGACTCGACGAGAATAGCGACGCCTTCCGCGCCAATGCGACGCACAATCGGGGGCTGGCCGAGGAGCTGAGGGCGCGGGTTGCGGAGGCGGCGCTCGGCGGCAACGAGAAGTCGCGGGAACGCCATGTCTCGCGCGGCAAATTGCTTCCCAGGGATCGCGTGGAGCGGCTGCTCGACCCCGGCTCGCCCCTGCTCGAGATCGGCCAGCTCGCCGCCTGCGACATGTACAAGCACGAGGTTCCGGGGGCGGGGCTCATCGCCGGGATCGGGCGGGTGTCGGGCCGCGAGACGATGATCGTCTGCAACGACGCGACGGTGAAGGGCGGCACCTATTATCCGATGACGGTGAAGAAGCATCTGCGCGCCCAGGAGATCGCGCTGCAGAACCGGCTTCCGAGCGTCTATCTGGTCGACAGCGGCGGCGCCAACCTGCCGCACCAGGCCGAGGTCTTCCCCGACCGCGAGCATTTCGGGCGGATCTTCTACAACCAGGCGCAAATGTCGGCCGAGGGGCTGGCGCAGATCGCCTGCGTGATGGGCAGCTGCACGGCGGGCGGGGCGTACGTCCCGGCGATGTCGGACGAGACGGTGATCGTCCGCAACCAGGGCACGATCTTTCTGGGCGGTCCGCCGCTGGTGAAGGCGGCGACGGGCGAGGTGATCTCGGCCGAGGATCTCGGCGGCGGCGACCTCCATGCCCGCAAGTCCGGCGTGGTCGACCATCTCGCCGAGAATGACGAGCATGCCTTGAGCATCGTGCGGGACATCGTGGCGCGGCTGAACAGGGTGAAGGCGGTCGACATCGACCTCGCTGGGCCGGTGCCGCCGAAGCTCGATCCGGAGGGGCTTTACGGGGTGATTCCCGACGACGTGCGCACGCCCTACGACGTGCACGAGGTGATCGCCCGGATCGTCGACGGCTCCGAGTTCCACGAGTTCAAAGCGCTCTACGGCAGCACTTTGGTCTGCGGCTTCGCCCGGATCTGGGGAATGCCGGTGGCGATCCTCGCCAATAACGGCATCCTGTTCTCGGAGAGCGCCCTCAAGGGCGCCCATTTCATCGAACTCGCCTGCCAGCGGCGAACGCCCTTGCTGTTCCTTCAGAACATCTCGGGCTTCATGGTCGGCGGAAAGTACGAGGCGGAAGGGATCGCCAAAAACGGCGCCAAATTGGTGACCGCGGTGGCGACGGCGCAGGTGCCGAAGATCACATTGCTGATCGGCGGCAGCTTCGGCGCCGGCAATTACGGCATGTGCGGCCGGGCCTACGGCCCTCGATTCTTATTCACCTGGCCGAATGCGCGCATCTCCGTGATGGGCGGCGAGCAGGCCGCATCCGTGCTCGCCACCGTGCATAAGGATGCAGAGACCTGGAGCGCCGACGAGGCCGAAGCCTTCAAGGCCCCGATCCGCCAGCGCTACGAGGACGAAGGCAACCCCTATCACGCCACCGCGCGGCTGTGGGACGACGGGATTATCGATCCGGCGCAGACGCGGGACGTGCTGGGCCTGGCCTTCGCGGCGACTTTGAACGCGCCGATCCCGGAGCGGGCGAAGTTCGGCGTGTTCCGGATGTGACGGTGGGGCTCGGGCGCATAAATCCTCCCCGGAACGGGGAGGGGGACCAGCCGAAGGCTGGTGGAGGGGGCCCGCAAGGTCCGTTTTCCATCGATTTCGCCTGCCTGGAAACGCGGCTGGCCATCGAGGTGGACGGTAACGCACATGACCGGGCCGGGCGGACGGAGCGAGATGCGAGGCGCGATCAATATTTGAAGGAACTCGGCTTCACGACGATGCGGATTCCCGCGCGGGAGGTCTTCCGCAACCTGGAGGGAGTGGTTCTCGGAATCGTGAACGAATGTCATAGGCTGGGCCCCCTCCACCGTGCTTCGCACGGTCCCCCGCCCCGTTCCGGGGAGAATATTTCGTGCTGACCTCCCTCCTCATCGCCAATCGGGGCGAGATCGCCTGCCGGATCATCCGCACCGCGCGGAAGCTGGGGGTGCGGACGGTCGCCGTCTATTCCGACGCGGACGCGAGGGCGCTGCATGTGCGCGAGGCGGATGAGGCCGTTCACATTGGCCCCAGCCCGGCGCGGGAGAGCTATCTGGTCGGGGAGAAGATCATCGCCGCCGCTAAGGCGACCGGGGCGGGGGCGATCCATCCGGGGTATGGGTTCCTCAGTGAGAATGCGGATTTCGCGCAAGAGGTGATCGACGCGGGGCTGATCTGGGTCGGGCCGAGGCCGGACTCGATCCGGGCGATGGGGCTGAAGGACGCGGCCAAGAAATTGATGGACGAGGCGGGCGTGCCGACCACGCCCGGCTATCTCGGCGAGGACCAGGATCCGGCGCGGCTCGAGGCCGAGGCGGCGAAGATCGGCTGGCCGGTGCTGATCAAGGCGGTGGCGGGCGGCGGCGGCAAGGGGATGCGGCGGGTCGACGCGGCCGCCGAGTTCCAGGAGATGCTGGCGAGCTGCAAGCGCGAGGCGGCCTCGTCGTTCGGCGACGACCGCGTGCTGATCGAGAAATATATCGAGCGCCCGCGCCATATCGAGGTGCAGGTGTTCGGCGACAGCCACGGCAACGTCGTCCATCTGTTCGAGCGCGACTGCTCGCTGCAGCGCCGCCACCAGAAGGTGATCGAGGAGGCGCCGGCGCCGGGCATGGACGAGGCGACCCGTGCCGCGGTGTGCGGCGCGGCGGTGAAGGCGGCGAAGGCGGTCGACTATGTCGGCGCGGGCACGATCGAGTTCATCGCCGACGCGAGCGAGGGCCTGCGCGCCGACCGCATCTGGTTCATGGAGATGAACACCCGGCTGCAGGTCGAGCATCCGGTGACCGAGGAGATCACCGGGCAGGACCTGGTGGAGTGGCAGCTTCGGGTGGCGAGCGGGGAGACGCTGCCGAAGACTCAGGACGAGCTGGAGATCAACGGCTGGGCGATGGAGGCGCGGCTTTACGCCGAAGATCCCAGCAAAGGCTTCCTTCCATCCACCGGCCGGCTCCACATCTATCGGCCCTATCTCAAGGACCTTCGAATCGAGACCGGCTACGAACAGGGCGACGACGTCAGCCCCTATTACGATCCGATGATCGAAAAGCTGGTTTCCCATGCAAATGAGCGGAAGGAAGCGGCCCGACAGCTTGCCGATGTCTGCAGACGTATCGACGTCTGGCCGGTGAAAACGAACGCGCCTCTGCTTTGGCGAGCGCTCGACCATCCGGCGTTCCTGTCAGGCGATGTGACGACCGCATTCATCGAGGCGCATCTGCCTGAACTTTTGCCGCCCGAAGCTATACCCGATGCCGTATTTTTTGCAGGGGCCGTCGCACGGGCCGTCTCCGAATGGCAGGGCAAACCGGCTGACCTTGCCGAGGGCCGAGTGGAACTGCGCCGTCACGGTTCAGCGAACGTGTGGCGGGAAGCCTTTGGCTTCAGGCTTAATGCGCCCGTACAGCGTGGCATCGCGATCAGTGTCGAAGGCCAAACTGAAATCATCGACCTTTCCGACAAATGGCGAACGTCTGCGCACTATGCCGAGCTGGTCGATGGCGGCTGGGCCATTCCGCTCGAAGGACAATGGTTTTTCGCGAGTGCCCCGCGCGTTGGCGAGGCCCTTGGCGCCGCGGCGGGCGACGGGGCGATCATTTCGCCCATGCCCGGCAAGCTGATCGCTGTCGCCGTAAAGCAGGGCGAGGCGGTGACCAAGGGCCAGAAGCTGCTCACCCTCGAGGCGATGAAGATGGAGCATAGCCTGGCCGCGCCCTTCGATGGCATAGTGGCCGAGCTGGACGCCGCCGAGGGCGCGCAGGTGAGCGAGGGGGCCTTGCTGGCGCGGATCGAGAAGGGGGAGTGACGGTGCGGCTTAAATGGGGACAGTATATATTTATTTCCCCGGCGGCCGGGAGCGTGTCCGCGGCCGGGCCGATAAATATATACTGTCCCCATTTAAGGAGGCGCTAGTGCCCGGCCGCACTTACGAGCAGTGGACCCTGGGCGACCGGATCCGGCATCAGCCGCACCGGACGGTGACCGAGACCGACAATCTGCTGATCTCCGCGCTCACCCACAACCCGCAGCCGCTTCATCTCGACGAGACCTATGCCGAGAACACCGAGTTCGGGCGGATCGTCGTCAACGGCACCTTCACCTTCGCCTTGCTGGTCGGGCTCTCGGTCGGCGACACGACGCTGGGTACGCTGGTCGCCAACCTCGGCTACGACAAGGTGCGCATGCCCAAGCCCGTGTTCATCGGCGACACGCTGCGCGCGGAAACCGAGGTGGTTGCGCTGAAGGACAGCCAGTCGCGGCCCGAGGCGGGGATCGTGACGTTCGAGCATCGCATGCACAACCAAAGGGACGAGCTCGTCTGCGTGATGGAGCGGACGGCGCTGATTCAGCGGAGAGCGGGGTGAAGGCAGGATTCGTCATGCCGGACTTGATCCGGCATCCACCTTCTTTGGACCGCCGCCGAAAAGGCAGGTGGACCCCGGATCGAGTCCGGGGTGACGGCCAGTCGTGAAGCTCCGCTCTCTGCTGTTCGTGCCGGGGGACCGGCCCGACCGAATGGAGAAGGCGCTCGGCGCCGGCGCGGACGCTCTTATCCTCGACCTGGAGGATTCGGTGGCGCCGGCGATGAAGGCCGAGGCGCGGCGGCAGGTCGCATCCTTCCTCGACGCCAACGGCCAGGCGCGGCTCTTCGTTCGGGTCAATCCGCTCGACAGCCCGGAATGCGAGCGCGATCTCGATGCGGTCCTTTCCTCGCATCCGGCCGCTCTCGTCCTGCCCAAGGCCGAGGGCGGCGCCTCGGTCGCCGAGCTGGCGCTGCGGCTGACCGCGCGCGGCAACGCCACCGCCCAGATCCTCGCCATCGCCACCGAGACTCCGGCGGCGATGTTCGCCCTCGGCACTTATGGCGGCGCGAAAAGGCTGCTCGGCCTGACCTGGGGCGCCGAGGACCTGCCGGCCGCGATCGGCGCCGCCACGTCGCGCGAGGAGGACGGGCGCTACACGCCGCCCTACGAGCTCGCCCGCTCGCTCTGCCTATTCGGGGCCGCGGCGGCCGCAGTGGCGCCGATCGAGACGGTCTATCCGGCCTATAAGGATCTGGACGGCCTCGCCGCTTATGCCGCCCGGGCGAGGCGCGACGGCTTTACCGGGATGATGGCGATCCATCCGGACCAGATCGCGCCGATCAACGCCGCGTTCACGCCGAGCGAGGCGGAGGTGGCGCATGCGCGGGCGGTGGTGGCGGCGTTCGAGGCGAGTCCGGAGGCGGGGGCGCTGTCGCTCGACGGCAGGATGATCGACCGGCCGCATCTCGTTCAGGCGCAGCGCATCCTCGCCGCGTCGGGAGGGTGACGGAACTGGCGCCGTCGCTGGCGGCCGCGGGGGCCGGCGCCGCGCTGGGGCTGGTCGTGGGCAGCTTTCTCGCCACCGCACTGATCCGCTGGCCGCTCGGACAGAGCGTTGCGCGGGGCCGCTCGCGCTGCGACGCCTGCGCGACGCCGCTTGGGGCGCGCGACCTCGTTCCGCTCGCTTCGCACGCCGCCTTGCGCGGGCGCTGCCGACATTGCGGGGCGCGGATCGACCCGCGTCATATGGCGGTGGAGCTGGCCTCGGCCACCGTGGGGCTGGTGGCGCTGGCGGCGCATCCGCCGCCGCTTGGGATCGTCACCGCCTTGCTCGGCTGGTGGCTGCTGCTGACGGCGATGCTCGACCTCGAGCATCAATGGCTGCCGGACCGGCTGACCCTCCCCTTGATCCCGCTCGGCCTCGCCGCCGGCTGGGCCGGCTTCGGCCCGCCGCTCGCCGAGCGCGCCGCCGGCGCGGCGATCGGTTGGGCGATATTGTTCGCCATCGCCTTCCTCTACCGGCGCCTGCGCGGCCGCGAGGGGATGGGCGGCGGCGATCCCAGGCTGCTCGGGGCGCTCGGCGCCTGGGTCGGCGCCTGGTATCTGCCGGCGATATTGCTCGGCGCCGGGCTGCTCGGGCTTGCCGCGGTGCTGGCGATGCGTCTGCGCGGCGAAGAGGTGAGCGCCACCAGCCGGCTGCCGCTCGGCACGCTGATGATCCTCGCCGCCTGGCCGGTCTGGCTGGTCGTCGCGTCGTCCGTGGTAACCTAAGTCATTCAGCCTGTATCCAGATTCAGAGGCTTAGAAGGAGTGCTTAAGGGCGGCGCTTATCCCTAGGAGCGCCGCCCGACCCTTTTTCCGCTCCCCTCCATTGCTCCGCCGCACGCTCGCTGGAATCGGCTTGCGCGCCGCCGGAAAAGCTGTGAACGTCCCCACCGTACGACTCTTCCGGGGAAGGGGAGGCGTTTTCGCCAACCAGTTCAAGACGATGAGCCGTCGAGATTCGCCGGCCGTGAATTAATTGAGTCACGGGACGGGCATAGCGGGGTCGAATGGCTCGTACGGGGGAGGCAAGTGAGATTACGACGCGACCGGCCCTGATGTCGCACAGCGGACGGCTGCTCGCCCGGCTGCCGCGCCCGACCGTCTATTCGGCGGCCGAGCTGATTCTGCTCGTGCTGATCGCGGTTCAGGCGGCGCGCCTGTTCTGGGTGCTGGTCTCGCCGGTCGGTCCGGTCGGCGACTGGCGGCCGGAGAGCCGGCTGGCGGCGCCGGGCGACGCAGCGCTCGCCAGCTTCGATCCCTTCTTCCGGCTGCAGACGGCGAACGGCCCGGCGGTGGTCACCTCGCTCAACCTCAAGCTTTACGGCACGCGCGAGGACCGCGCCTCGGGCCGCGGCTCGGCGATCATCGCCCTTCCCGACGGCCGCCAGATGAGCTTCGCGGTCGGCGAGGAGATCATCCCCGGAGTGACCCTGACCGCGGTCGGCTTCGATAACGTCACGATCAGCCGCAACGGCGCGATGGAGCAGATCTTCCTCGATCAGTCGCCCGTCGCCGAGACGGCGGGCGCCGCGCCCGTTGCCGCGCCCGGAGCGGCGCCGGCCGTTCCCGGCCAGGCTCCGCCGCCGATCATCGCCGCGCCGCGGCCGCCGGCTCCGGTTCCGGCGCCTTCGGGCCAGCCGATCAATTTCCAGCCGCGGACGAGCGGCGGCCGGGTCACCGGTGTGATCGTCTCGCCGGGCGGCGACGGCGGCCAGGCCTTCCGCGCCGCCGGCTTCGCCCCGGGCGACGTGATCGTCGCGATCAACGGCCAGCGGATCGGCTCGATGGAGCAGGCGCGGGCGGCGATCGGCGGCGGCGACGTGACGGTGATGGTCGATCGCGGCGGCCGGGCGATTCCGATGCGGGTGAGGTTGAACAGGTGAAACGCGTACTCATTGCTCTGGCTCTGGCCTCCGCTTCGGTCTGCATCCCGGGCGCGCCGCTGCATGCGCAGCACGTCCTCAACCTGCGCGACGCCGACATCCGCGCCTTCATCCACGACGCGGCGCGCGTCACCGGGCGCACCTTCATCATCGATCCGGGCGTGCAGGGGCGGGTGTCGGTGGTGACCGAGCGGCCCTTGACCCGCTCCGAATATTTCGAGCTGTTCCTTTCGACGATGCGCGCCAACGGCTTCGTCGCCGTCCCGGTCGCGGGCGGGGCGCTTCGCATCCAGCCGGTCGCCGGCGCCTCCTCGACCGCTCGGGTGGCGAGCGGGCGGCGTTCGAGCCCGAGCGCTTTCGTCACCGAGATCATCCGGGTGCGCCATATCGACGCGGCGGCGGCGGTGGAGACGCTCCGTCCGCTGGTCAGCCGCGACGGATCGCTGACCGCGAGCCGGAGCTCGATCGTGGTGTCGGACTTCGCCGACAATGTCGCCCGGGTCAGGCAGGTGCTGGCGCGGATCGACGTCGACAGCGGGGTGACGAGAATCGTCGGGCTCGACAATGCCGGGGCGCGCGAGATCGCGGCGGCGCTCGGCGAGCTGGCGCCGGAGGGGGTGTCGGTGGTCCCGGTCGACAGCTCGAACGCGATCGCCTTCCGCGGCGACGGCGACGCGGTGACGCAGCTGATCGGAATCGCCCAGGAACTCGACCGGCGCGCCGCCAGCGGCAGCGAGATAAGGGTGGTCTTCCTGGAACATGCGGACGCCGAGCAATTGCTGCCGGTGCTCCAGCAGGTGCTGGGGCAGACTCCGACCCAGCCGACCCAGCGCGAGCCCTCGCGCGGCCGCCGCCCGAACAGCGGCAACAGCCGGACCGGCCAGAGCGGCGACGCCGGCCTGCCGACCATCGTCTCGACCCCCGCTCCCGCCCCGGCGGCGCCCGCCGCTGCGACCGGCGCCGGTCCGATCGGCGCGCGCAACGCGGTGGTGACTCGCTTCGAAGGCGCCAATGCGATCGTCATTTCGGCCAGCCCCGACATCCAGCGGACCCTGGGCGAGCTGATCCGCCAGCTCGACGTCCGCCGCCAGCAGGTGCTGGTCGAGGCGATCATCGTCGAGATTTCCGACGGCGCCGCCCGCCAGCTCGGCGTCAATCTGTTCCTTTCGGGGCTCAGCGGCTCCAACATCCCGTTCGCGATCACCAATTATTCCAACATGGTGCCCAATATCGGCACCCTCGCCGGAGCGATCGCGGCGCGCGAGCTCGGCGGCACCACGACCACGGTCACCACCGGCACCGGATCGACCACCACGACGACGTCCGGCACCGGCTCCGACCTGATCGAAACCGCGGCGGGCCAGCTCGCCGGGATCAATGGCGGCCTGGTCGGGCTGGCGGTGCGCAACTCCAACGCCATCTTCGGCGCGATCATCAACGCCGTGCGCTCCGACAACCAGTCGAACATCCTGTCGACGCCGTCGATCATGACGCTCGACAATCAGGAGGCCTATATCCTGGTCGGCCAGGAGATCCCGATCACCACCGGCGAGGCGCTGTCGCCCAATTTCGACAACACCTTCCGCACCGTGAACCGGCAGAATGTCGGGATCACGCTGGAGGTCACGCCGCAAATCAACAGCGGCGGCTCGATCAAGCTGGACCTTCGGGTCGAGGTCAGCTCGATCGCCGGGCCGGTCTCCAGCAATTTCCAGGATCTGATCCTCAACAAGCGCGAGATCCAGAACACGATCACCGTCGACGACGGCGAGATCGTCGGCATCGGCGGGCTGCTCGACGACAATGACCGGCGCACGTTGCAGCGCGTCCCCGTGCTCGGCGACATTCCCATCCTCGGCAATCTGTTCCGCTCGCGCGGCCGCGCCCGGGCCCGAACCAACCTGATGGTGTTCGTCCGGCCGACTGTGCTTCGAACCGCCGCCGACGCCCGGGCGATGAGCGCCCGGCGCTACGATTATGTCCGCGGCCAGCAGCTGGTCGCCAATCCCAATCGCGAGCCGAGCCTCGACGAACTGGTCCGCGACTATATGGGAACGGTGCCGCCGAGCGTCGTTCCGCAGCCGGCCGATCAGGTGGTGAGCCCGGCCGATCCGCCCCCCGCGGAGCCCCGGCAATGAGGATCGCCCGGGGAGAGGATATGGAAGCGGATTCCGCCCCGGTCAGAATCCCCTACGCCTTCGCCCGCCGCCACGGCCTGTTGCCGACCGGCGAGGAGGAGGGACGGCTGGACGTGGCGATGCGCGAGGGCGCGGACCCGAAGGCGCTGATCGAGCTTCGCCGATTCCTCGCCCGGCCGTTCGCCGTCCACCGGGTCGACGGGCCCGCCTTCGACCGGCTGCTCTCCGATTGCTACCCGTCCGGAACCGAGGCGGCGGCGGACGCGGCCGGATCGCTCGGCTTCGGCGACGATCTCGGCCACCTCGCCTCGGCGCTGCCGAGCGCCGAGGACCTGCTCGACACGTCCGACGACGCCCCCGCCATCCGCCTGATCAACGGCATCATCGCCGACGCTGCGCGGCAGGGCGTCAGCGACATCCATATCGAGCCCTACGAGACCGGGCTGGTGGTGCGGATGCGGATGGACGGGGTGCTTCGCGAGACCCTTCGAATGCCGGCGCACGTCGCGCCGGTGGTGGTCAGCCGGGTCAAGGTGATGGCCCGGCTCGACATCGCCGAGCGGCGGCTGCCGCAGGACGGGCGGATCGGGCTGACGCTCGGCGGCAAGCTGATCGACGTTCGAGTCTCGACGCTGCCGAGCCGGGCCGGCGAGCGGGTGGTGCTTCGCATCCTCGACAAGGAGAATGCGGGCATCGACCTCGAGATGCTCGGAATGACCGAGGCCGCGGATCGGTTGTTCCGCGTCTCTTTGGCCGAGCCGAACGGAATCGTCCTCGTCACCGGCCCGACCGGCTCGGGCAAGACGACGACGCTCTATGCCGGCCTCAAATTGCTCAACGACGGCAGCCGCAACATCCTCACCGTCGAGGACCCGGTCGAATATGCCGTCGACGGCGTCGGCCAGACCCAGATCAACCCCCAGGTCGGCCTGACCTTCGCCGCCGGGCTGCGCGCGATCCTGAGGCAGGATCCGGACGTCGTCATGGTCGGCGAGATCCGCGACCGCGAGACCGCCGACATCGCCGTTCAAGCCGCCCTGACCGGCCATCTCGTCCTTTCCACCGTGCACACCAACGACGCGGTCGGCGCGATCACCCGGCTTCGCGACATGAAGGTCGAGCCGTTCCTGATCGCCTCGACGGTGCGCGCGGTGATCGCCCAGCGGCTGGTCCGGCGGCTGTGTCCGGAATGCCGGCGGCCGGTCGAGGCTTCGGGGAGCCTGTCGTCGCTGCTCGGGCTGGAGCCGGGGACAATCGTATATGAGCCAAGCGGCTGCGGCGCCTGCGGCAATTCGGGCTATAAGGGCCGGATCGGGCTGTTCGAGGCGGTGCGGATCGACGACGAGGTCCGCCGGCTGATCAATTCGGGGGCCGAGGAGACGGCGATCTCGGCCCATGTCTTCCGAGAGACCGATACTTTGACCCAGGCGGCGCGGCGGCTGGTCCGCGAGGGGGTGACCAGCCCCGAGGAAGCGGTGCGGGTGTCGCGCCGCGAGGCGGACCATGCCTGATTTCGCCTATGTCGGCCTCGACACGGCCGGACGCGAGCGGCGCGGCTCGGTGCGCGCCGAGACCAGGGACGCCGCCCGCGTCCAGCTGACCCGGCGCAAGCTCTATATCGTCCGAATCGAGCCCGCGGCCGAGGGCGCGGCGCCGCCCTTGCTGTCGCGCGGGCTGCTGGCGCGGCGGCGGATGGCGGTGAAGCAGGTCACCCTGTTCACCCGCCAGCTGGCGACGCTCATCCAGGTCAGCCCGCTCGAGGAGGCGCTGCGCACCATTTCCCGCCAGGCCGAGCGCGAGGAGGTTCGCCGGGTGCTCGGCAACGTCCATTCCGGCGTGGTCGAGGGACGGCGGCTGTCCGAGGCGATGGCGCGCGAGGCGGACAGCTTCCCGCCGCTTTACCGCGCGATGGTCGCCGCGGGCGAGAGCTCGGGCACGTTGCCGCAGATCCTGGAGCGGCTCGCCAATCTGATGGAGCGACAGGCGCAGGTGCGCGGCAAGGTGCTGTCGACGCTCGCTTATCCGATCATCCTCGCCTGCGTCGCCGCCTTCGTGGTGTTCGCTTTGATGATCTTCGTAGTGCCCAAGGTGGTCGAGCAGTTCCAGGATATCGGCCAGACCCTGCCGCTGCTGACCCGGATCGTCATCGGCCTGTCCGCTTTCCTCGCCGCCTGGTGGTGGGCGCTGCTGCTGCTGATCGCCGGCGGCGTGCTGCTGTTCGGCCGGGCGTTGAAGGACGAGGGCGTGCGGATGAAGTTCGACCGGATGCTGCTTCGCCTGCCCTTGATCGGCCGGCTGATCCGCGACCTGCACGCGGCGCGGCTGGCGCGGACGCTCTCGACCATGGTGTCGAGCCGGCTGCCCTTGCTGGAGGGGCTGAGGCTCACCACCGGCACCGTTCACAACCGGGTGCTCCGCGCCGCCTCGGCCGACATCGCCGAGGCGATCCGCACCGGCGGCAGCCTGTCCGGGGCGCTCAAACGCGCCGGCATCTTCCCGCCTCTGCTCGTCTACCTCGCCGCCTCGGGCGAGGCCTCGGGCAAGCTCGACGTGATGCTGGAGCGGGCCGCCGACTATCTCGACCGCGAGTTCGACACGTTCACGACCACGGCGCTGTCGCTGCTCGAGCCGGCGATCATCATCGTCATGGGGGCGATCGTCGCTCTGATCGTGCTGTCGATCCTGCTCCCGATCCTGCAACTCGACACCTTGGCTGGAGGCTATTGAAAATGGGGACAGTATATATTTTTCGTCCTGCGCCGCGGACGCCTGCCAGCCGCTCGCCCCGCGAAAAATATATACTGTCCCCGTTTTTCCGGCGCGGCGAGGACGGCTTCACCCTCGTCGAGCTGATGGTCGTCATCGTCATCATCGGCCTGCTCGCGACCATCGTCGTCATCAACGTGATGCCGGCGGCGGACCGGGCGGCGGTGACCAAGGCGCGGGCCGACATCGCCACGCTCGAGCAGGGCATCGATCTTTATCATCTCAACAACCGCCGCTATCCGACGAGCGAGGAGGGCCTGCAGGCGCTGGTCGCGCAGAACCTGGTGCGGCGGCTTCCCAACGACCCGTGGAACAATCCCTATCGCTACAGCGCGCCGGGGCGGGACGGGCGGCCCTATACGATCGCGACTTTTGGCGCCGACGGCCGCGAGGGCGGGACCGGAGAGAATGAAGATCTCTCCAACTGACAGCCTGGCTGATCCTCGCGCCGGCGAGATCCTGCTGAGCTTCGCCGGAAGCGGCGGCTGGCTTCTGCTCGACCGGGGCGGCGTGGTCGTTCGCGGGGCGCCGGACGAGGTGCTGGCGGCGAGCCCGGGGCTGAGGACCGCGCTGGCGGTGCCGGGGACGGAGGTGGCGATCCACTGGCTCGACCTGGCCGGCGACCTCGCACCCGCCCAGGCGGCCGCGGCGGCGCGGCTGCTGCTCGCCGACGCCAGCGCCGAGCCGATCGCCGACATGCACGTCGCGGTGGGAAGCGCGGAGAACGGGCTGATTCCCGTCGCTCTGGCGCCGCTGGCGCGGATGGCGGAGTGGGTCGCTTCGGACCCCGACATGATCGTGCCCGAGCCTCTGCTGCTGGTGCCGCCGCCCGAGGGGCTGGCTCGGCGCGACCGGGGCGAAATGGCCGATTATCGCGGGCTCGCGGCGGCGTTCAGCGTCGAGCCTGAGCTGGCGCCGTTGCTGACCGACGACGCGCCGGTTTCGGCGGTAAGCGAGGAGGAATTCGAGGCGGGGCTCGCCGCCGTGCTGGCCGCGCCGCCGATCGACCTGCGCCAGGGCGCCTTCGCCCGGCGGCGGGCATGGAAGCTCGAGAGCGGCAGGCTGCGCCGGATCGGCCTGTACGCCGCCGCCTTCGCCTTGCTGAGCCTCGTCGTCCAGCTGGCGACGATCATCCGCTACAGCTTCGCCGCCGACCGGCTCGAGGCCGAAGCGGCCGCCCTCGGCGCTCCGACGGCTCCGGAAGCGCGGCCCGCTTTCGGCACGCTTGCCGCGATCCTGTTCGAGGCGATTCGCGCCACCCCCAATGCCGAGCTCGGCCGGATCGAATATCGCGCCGACGGCAGCCTGGCCGCGACGGTTCTGGTCGACAGCCCGGCAACGCTGGCCGCGCTCCGCCAGCGCGCCGAGGCGAGCGGGCTCCGGGTCGACGGCGGCGCACCGACCAATGCCGGCGGGCGGCCGTCGGCCGAGCTGGTGCTGAGGGCTTCATGAGCGACTTCGCAACCTGGTGGCGGGCGCGGAGCGCGCGCGAGCGCAACCTGCTGCTGGTGATGACCGTCCTGGCCGCGATCGTGTTCGGCTGGCTGCTGGTGATCCGGCCGCTGGCCGACTCGCTCGATGCGGCCAAGGCGCGGCATGGCGAGGCGGTGGTCGCGCTCGGCGAGGCGAAAGCGCGCGACGAGACGCGCCGCGTCGGCGCCGATGCCCCGGTGGTGCCGCTTCCCATCGACAGCCTGCTCGCTCCCGCCGCGGCCGAGGCAGGCTTCCCGGCCGCGCGGGTCGCGGGCCAGGGGCCGGCGGCGGCCACGGTCGCGATCGACGCCGCCCGGCCGCAGGCCCTGTTCGGCTGGGTCGCCCGGATGGAGCGGCGCGGCCTCGTCGTCGAGCGGCTGCGGGCGCAGGCGAATCCGGATCGCACGCTCGCGGTCGAGATCGCGTTCCGGGCGAGGCGCGGCTGATGCGCTTCCGCCTGCCGCTTCGGCGCACCGCCTTCATCCTCGCCGCCTTCGCCTTTTCGATCGCCGCCCTGCTGCCGATGCGGGCGGCCGCCGGGCTGTTCGGCGCGGAGGGGCGCGGGCTCGCCGCGCGCGAGGCGGCGGGCAGCGTCTGGCTGGGCGTGCTCAAGGAGGCGCAATTCGGCCGGGTGCCGCTCGGCGACCTTCGCGCCCGCCTGAACGTGCTGCCGCTGTTCCTCGGCCAGGCGCGGCTGTCGCTGTCGCGGGCCGACCCGGAGGGGACGTTCGAGGGCGCTCTGACCGTCTCGCGGCACAGCTTCGGTCTCGACGACCTCGATGGCGAGCTTCGCGTCGGCGGCCTGTTCGGGCCGCTGCCGATCGCCGCGCTCGACCTTCAGGACGTCAGCGCCCATTTCTCCGGCGGCCTCTGCGAGAGCGCCGAGGGACAGGTCCGCGCCACCCTGTCGGGAGAGCTGGCCGGGATCGTCCTTCCCGCCGGCCTTCGCGGCGACGTGCGCTGCGCCGACGGCGCGCTCCTGCTCGCTCTGGCCAGCCAGTCGGCGATAGAGCGAGCCGACATCCGCATTCTCGGCGATGGCCGCTACCGGATCGACCTCGCCGTTCGCCCGTCCGAGCCCGCCGCGGTGGCGCGGCTGACCGCCGCCGGCTTCGCGCCCGGCGCGGGCGGCTATGTGCGGCGACTCGACGGATCGTTCTGACCGGCTGAGCCATCCCAAGGAGAAAAAGCCGGGCTGCTTGGTTTTTTGCGGCATACGGCATCCCACCCGGATGCGAGCAACGGGGGCATTTCCGCCGGCGAGCCGAAGCGGCGAGTCCGGCAGCGAAACGGAGATCAGGATGAAACGCTATTATATCGCGGCGGCGGCGACTTTGTTCGTCGGCACGTCCGCCATGGCCTGGCAGGCGGACGACGCCTGGCTGGACGGCAAGGACAAGGCCGTCACGGCGGCCTGGGACGGCGCCGAAATGGCGAAGGCCAGTGATTTCATGGCGAAGAGCGACTTCGACTCGGCGAAGAGCGGCGCGATGCCGGCCGCCTGGAACGATCTCGGCGAGCCCAAGCTGATCCCAGCCTCGACCGTGACCTGGGACGACGATCTCGCCAAGGCCGACGACGTGGATCTCGCCAAGGTCGACGACCTGAAGGCCGTCGATCTTCAGACGGACGACATGGCCAAGGCCGATCCGCTGGCCGGCGATCCCGACCTCGACCTGGCCGAAGAGCCGGTCGACGACGGAGTGGCGATGGACGTGGCGATGGCCGACGAGGCCCAGCCGGCGATGGGCGGGCCGCTGGAGGACGCGACGACCGGCGACATCAACATGGCCGCGGCCGACCTGGCGACTCGCCCGGCGACGCACAATTATCCGCCCTGCCGTCCGGGGCCGGGCGACGACAATTGCATCCAGCTCTACGAGCCCGGCGTCCGCACCGCTCTGGCCAGCTGGAACCGGCCGACCGGCGGCCTCGCCGGCGAGACCCAGACCGCGATGGGCGGCCCCTATGAGCCCGTCGACGAAGCGACCGCCGAGACGGCGATGAACGGCGACGGCGACGTCGATCTGGCGATGGGCGAAACCGAAGAGTCCGAGACTCTCGGAGTCTAGGCCTTCGGCTCTTCTTCGGGAGGCTCCGCTTCGGCCGGGCCTCCCGTCGGATTCCTGAGCCAGGCTTCGAGCTTGGCGACGGTCCGCTGGAGCGCGGCGACGACCGCCTCGACCTGCCGGCGATCGCCGTCGACGGTGGCGATGTCGGACAGCCAGAAGGTCTCCGACAGCCATTCCTCGCCCCGGTCGCGGTCGGCGACCGAGATGCTGAGGAAGGCCTCCTCCGCCTCGACCCATTCGTCGCCCTCGGCGCGGGTCGTATGCAGGCGGATCTCCGCATTCTCCTTGAAATCGCCGACGCAGACCTCGCGCGCCGCTTCCAGCAGCGGCGCGACCGTCGCCCATTCCATCTTGTTCTCGGCGAGCGCGGCGAACACCGCGTTCAAGATCTGCTTCTGAGCGAGGCTGTGATATTCGGACGAGCTCATCGCCGGCATGTCTTCCGCCGCCGGCTTGTCGAGCGGCACGTCGTCCACGCCGGGCTTGTCGAGCGGCAGGTCGTCTTCGGGTTCGGGCTTGTCCATGGCGGTAGCGCTGTCGCAAGGCGGCGCCGCGGTCAAGCCGCCTCCCGCGCCGCCTGCGCCTCGAGGATCGAATTCAGCTCGGCCCCCAGCAGCACGATATAGAAGGTGAGGTAGAGCCAGGTCAGGAACACGATCACCGCTCCGAGCGAGCCGTAGGTCGCGTTATAGTCGCCGAAATTGGCGACATAGGCGCCGAAGCCCGTGGTCGCG